>Ga0073928_10006936_pt1 | contig 14974 bp, 10 predicted proteins | sample PaiPotPPA55metaG_FD_76969 | JGI IMG/M metagenome (GOLD analysis project Ga0073928, IMG submission 76969) | Iron sulfur acid spring bacterial and archeal communities from Banff, Canada, to study Microbial Dark Matter (Phase II) - Paint Pots PPA... ... | reverse complement strand
CGGCTCGGACGGGCGCGGCTCCGGCATCCGTGGGGGAGCCGCAGGCTCCTCGACCATAGGGCCGTTCTCCAGGTTCATCAGGCCGGCTTGTTCGGCGCGGCGCAACGCATCGTGTACTCGGCTCATTTCCCCTCCGCGGAATTTAACCCTTTCCGAAGTAGTAGTAATACATCGAACCGCTCATGGCGATAGTGCCGACGATCACGGCAGCGGACCAGGCCAGCCAGAACAGACGGCGCTTGCGGCGCACCAGCAGAGCGTTTTCGAGCAACGGAATGCTGCTCAGCACCGGCAGATTGCTGTAGGCGCGCACGTCCTTGAGGTTCTTCAATGACGTGTCTTTCATTTCTTTGATGCCGGCCATGAAGACTCCGAACATCACTCCCAGACCCGTGCCGATGCCTGCAATCAGCAAGCGGTTTGGCTCGCTGGGCTGCTCGGGCAGGGACGCCGGGTCGAGCACCTCCAGATTCTCGCCCGCTTTGCGCTCCTCCAGGTTGCTGGCTGTTTCGGAAATCTCCATCTTCTTGGTCAATTCATCGTAATTGGCCTTGGCTAGGTTGTAATCGCCTAGCAGCGCCTCGTAGCGCCCTTCGTTCACCGGACTGGCTTCGATACGGGTGCGATAGGCGGCGATCTCGTTCTGCAAGTCCTTCTGCTGCCGCGAGCGCTCCTCGATATCCAGATTGCGGGCCTGAATCTGGGCCTGGGTGTTGGAGACGGCCGCCTTGATGTTCTCCATGGTTTGCGCCGTCTGCGAACTGACCACCTTCTTCGGCGAGGCCTTGGCGGCGGCTTCGGTTTCCTCCTTTTCCAGAGTGTCGCGCTGCTTCTTCAACTGGGCGATTTGCGCTTCCATGCTGCGCACATCCGGGTGATCCTCTTTATATGTCTCGCGCAATGCCGAGAGCTTGGTCTCCGACTCCAGGACCATGCGGTTCAACTGGATGAGCCGCTCGTTCTTGACCGCTTGCGCGCCGGCGGTCTGGTCCACGTTGGAAGAGATGAAGGTAGCCTGCGACTTCAGATTTTGGAGTTGGCTTTCGAGCATCATCTTGTCCTGCGCCGCCCGGTTGATCGCCTCGTTGACCGTGGCAAGCTGCATTTGCAGCGTGTTCACCGCTTGCAGGTTGGCTTGCAACTGCTCGGGCAGACGGCCCGAGTTGGCGATCTTGAACTTGGTCATTTCGGCGTCCAGCCGGTCGAGATTCTCTTTGGCGGACTTGAGCCGATCGCTTAGAAAGCTGGTGGTCATGTTGGCCTGCGTTCTCAGCACGTTGACGTTCTGCTCGATGAACTTGGTCACCAGGTCGCGCACCACCGCCTGCGCCTTGTACTTGTCCGGGTAGGAGAAGGAGATCTGGAAAGCGGAAGCGAAACGCGGCTGCGACTGACCGCCGGCGCCTTCCAAAAGAACAATGTGGATGGCCTTGCGCATCTGCTCGATGACATCCTCCATCGGTTTGCGCTGGCGGTCCTGCTTGTAGAGGTCCAGCGAAGGCCGCTGGATCAGCTCCTGCAGGCTGGTGCGGCTGAGGATCTCCTGCTGCATCGCCGTGAGCCGCTCAGCCATCTGCGTGCTGATGTTGCTGGGGACCAGCCGCTCGGGCACCTGTTGCGGGGTGATGCGCATCACCGCGGTGGAGACGAACGTATCCGGCCAGAGAAACGCCACCACCACGGCCACCACCATGCCTACGAAAGTGGGACCCACGATCCAGGAGCGGTAGCGGCGCAGGATATCGATGTAGTCCTCGATATCGGGCGGCCGGCGGACGACGCTAACGTAGCCTTGTGAGGGGACCATAGTGGCTCTCTGAAGTTCTCCTTTCCTAAATATCGGCCGTTCAGCCGGATGTTTTTAGCACGATCGTTTGGGCGGCGGCGCTCATGGAACGATGATCTGATCACCGTTCTGCAATAGGATGTTCTGATCCATCTTCTTGCCCTTGGTGACCTCGTGGTAATTGAACTTAAGGCGCTGGGTGCCGCGCAGAACGATGATCTTTTTGGTGTTGGCGAAATCGCGGAACCCGCCGGCATTGACCAGCGCTTCCAGCACCGTCGTGGGGATCGCCAGCGGGTAGGCGCCCGGCTTGTTGATCTCGCCTTGGATGAAATATTTCTTACTGTTGACCCGGTCGACGCCCACCGTGACTTCGGGATGCGTCATGACCTTTTCCAGGCCTGTGGCAATGTTGGCGCCGAGTGATTCCGGAGTCAAGCCGGAAGCTTGGATTTCGCCCACCAGCGGCAATGAGATTTTGCCATCCGGGCGCACGGGAAACTGGCCGGAAAGCTCCGGCTCGCGCCACACTCGGATGGATAGCATGTCTTCCGGGCCGATCACATAAGCCTTGGGATCGACCGGGGCGCCGCCCACCGGACCTTTGGCGCCGGCGTCCTTGGGAGCCTTGGCGTTGGTGGCGGTGGCAGTGCCGGCCGTGTCAGCCGCGGCAGGTGGCGCCGCAGCCGGGACTTGCGCCGCCAAGGCTTCCGCAGCCAGCAGCGCGGTCACGACGATTGTAATCCACATCTAAATACTCGTCTTATAGTTTACAATACTTTAGACGGAGAACCGAATAGCCATGCGTTACTATCTGGCCAAGACCGACCCGGAAACCTATTCAATCGCACAATTGGCGAACGATCGCAAGACCGTGTGGGACGGCGTGCGCAATCCCCAGGCGCTCCGTGCGATAAAGGAGATGCAGCCGGGCGATCGGGTCTTCATCTATCACAGCATGGGAAACGCGGCCGTGGTCGGGCTGGCCAAGGTGGCTTCGGCGCCCCGGCCGGACCCCAAAGATCCCAAGCTGACCGTCGTGGATTTCGAATTCGTGGGAATGCTGGAGCCGCCTGTGACCCTGCGCGAGATCAAGGAGAGCGGGTTGTTCGACGATTGGTCGCTGGTGCGGCAGAGCCGTTTGTCGACCATGGCGGCGCCGGAGGCCTTCGCCAAGTGGATGCGCAAGCGCTACCCGAACGCCAAAATCTAGGCGCGCTTCGCGCCGGGGCTGGGGATCAGGGGCTGGGGTTTTGTCTTTCGACTGCCAGAAAATCCGCGGGAATCCTGTTACATGGCCGAATGCACCCGTCACTCATGTGTGCTCTCGGGAAAGGTGGTGAACACGGAGTGGAGCCAGCCGTTGAGTTGAACGCCCGTCGTGTCCGGCAACCGAAGCTCCCAGCCTAAAGCAAAGGCGGGGTAAGTGACTGGAGGGGCCTCGCGCCCCGGTGGTGGAGCATTCTCGGCCGCTGCCCAGTCGTTATACTTCGAGGCGAGCGCGTTCAGCACCTCCTGAACCGTGACGTTCTTCAAATGTAAGTCCAGGTGAGGCGGCCCGCGATCCGTTTCCATATTCGCGCCGGGGGAGCCGCCGGGCGCGGGCGGGTGCGGCCGCGCGTGATAGTAGTTCTCCAGGAAAACACGCACCTCCGGGCAGTAATCCGGAAGGTACATGTACCAGTTCTCGGGCCAGGTGTCAGTGCTGATATCGACACGCGGGAGGCGTAGATCGAGCAGCCGGTTGACGTCATCAGGCGGATGAATTGGAAGCACGTTCACCACTCGCCGGTACTTTGTTGCGCTTACCCGGTACCGTCCTTCCCTGGCACACAGGCGGTTCAGCAGGTCCCCAACCACCTCTCCTTCCGAGACGAGGAGTTGCGCCTCGCCGTGCGCACTGTCCGGGACAAATCCAAATACGCCGAATGGCCGCATCTCCACGGCGATTCTCGCAAGAATCTGTTCGAACGTGCCCTGGACTGTGAAAGCGGGTGCGGAGAGTTTCAGGAGCGGTGTTTGGCTATCCGGCCCTTCGCCAGCGGCGGCCGGCCGGGCGCACCATCCGGACAGCGATATCGCCGCCAGGGAGACCCAAACGAATCGTAGTTTACTCATGGGGCTGCTCCAGAGCTGTTCCAGCGAGGTCTTCGAGCGAGGTTTCGAATTGAAGGCGTACGTTTGTGGCGTGTCCATTCAATATCGTCGGCTTTGAAGACCATCCCCGAAGAACCGCCTCAAGTCTTTGGCGTACTTCCGCCGTGTTTCCCAACACGTTAGCTTCCATGACCTTCCCCGATTCGTCAATCACCAGATTGACCGCGATGCGATCCCGTTCGTGTCCCACGAAAACCGGCTCCTTGAGGTCGATTGGATCGCCGCCGGTGAAACTTTGCTTCTTCACTTTCCATGGCATGCGGACCGCCGGAGGGCCGCTTTCGTTTTTCTGAGCGCCGCTGGATTTCGGAATCACTCTGGAGGGAACCAGCGTGACCGTGTCCACGGTGAACTCCGCTTTGCTGGGTTCGCCCGCAACACTAACGGCATACTGCAACACTCCGGGAGTGCTGAACGCTAAGCTCGCACCCCGAATCTCCTCAGGCGAATAACCGGTCAGCATTTTCTCCTCCACGCAGTTGTGCTTGTCGGTCACCCGGTTGAGGTCGGCCACGTAGATAGCCACAAAACAAACCTTCTGCGGCTGGCCCGCTACGATGGGCCGGTCAGCGAAAAAGATATCCCGCCCGTCCTCACTCGGCGCCATTTCGCCCAGGTTATGCCTTCCTTTGGGGTCTTGCGCGGAGGGGTAGATCCGGAAACCCAATTCCTCCGCGGCATCTAGCGGGAGATGCGGTTTCGGCCATGGGAACGGGTGGTTGAGGTCTAACAGCCAGATGCTATCGTCCCGTTCGAACTCGCCTCCGACGTGCCAGTGGGCGTAAATGAGCGCGCCATTCGGGGTGATGAGCCTGGATCGCTCGTTAACCAGCAATTCCAGTTTCTCTTTACCGGTAGCGGCGTCGATGACCGTGACCATGCCGTTATAATGACCGGCCCACCCGAAAACAACGATGTTGCCGCGATATCGATAAGCGTCGGTGACTTCGCTGGTGGGATTGTCCCCACTCAACCTGTAGTCCCCGGCGATCGTGCGGTCCTTTGGGGGACTGACGACCTGCTTTCCGTCAGGGGTCGGCGTTTCGACCCAGCTTGTGAACGGGAGACGCTGCAGCGGCGCGACGTCTTGGGCTTTCGCGAAGCCCAGCCAAAGCAGAGCCTGGATAACCACCCAATAGACCCTCATACGACTCGTTTACCACCGGCGGCAGCAGCCAGACGAGTGCGTGCGAATACGCCCAGGGGCCTTTTGGGTTGCGCTAACGGGGCCCGCTGTGAACGGCTCGCCCAGTGTGCGTCCGCCGCCCAACTTGACTCGCTCCAAACGGCGGCCTTACAATAATATACATAGTCTACAGCGCGGTGCTTATGCGAAAGAGCTTATTGCTTTCCTGCCTCTCTTGCGGCGTGATCCTGGTGGGGTATGCGGTTTGCCAGGATCAGAACGCCGACCAAAAGAAGAGCACCGACCAGAAGGACACTACCGCTCCCGCCGCGCCGCCGGCTCGGGAGACCATCGCCAAACCCCTTACCGACAAACAGAAACGCAAGCAGGAAGCGAAGCTGCGCAAAGAGTTGGAAACCCCCTACAAGAAGTGGCTGAACGAGGACGTGGTGTACATCATCACCGACGAAGAGAAGGCCACCTTCAAGCGGCTCCAGACCGACGAAGAGCGGGAGCAGTTCATCGAGCAATTCTGGCTGCGGCGCGACCCCACCCCCGACACCGAAGAAAACGAATTCAAGGAAGAGCACTACCGCCGCATCGCCTACTCCAACGATCATTATGCTTCCGGCATACCGGGCTGGAAGACGGACCGCGGGCGCATGTACATTACCTTCGGGCCGCCGGACGAAATCGAGTCGCATCCTTCGGGCGGCAGTTACGAGCGTCCGGCCGCGGAGGGCGGCGGCGAAACCTCCACCTTTCCGTTCGAGGATTGGCGTTATCGCTACATCGAGGGAATCGGCAATAACGTCATGATTGAGTTTGTGGACCCCACCATGTCGGGCGAGTACCGCATGACGATGGACCCGTCGGAAAAGGACGCGCTGCTGTACGTGCCGGGCGCCGGCCTCACCATGATGGAGCAAATGGGGCTGGCGGACAAGACCCAGCGCTTCCAGAACACCGACGGCACCCACCTGGCGCAGCCCTTCGGCGGGCAGCCCGAAAGCATGAACGAATTCTCGCGCCTGGAACAGTTCGCCAAGCTGCAGAAGCCCCCCAAGGTGAAGTTCACGGATCTGGAAGCGGTGGTCACCTCCAAGATCACGTTCAATATCCTTCCCATGAAGGTGCGTTCGGATTTCTTCCCGCTCACGCAAGCGTCGGTGCTCACCAACGTGACGCTGCAGTTCGAGAACAAGGACTTGCAGTTCCAGGCGAAAGACAACGTGCAGAAGGCCACCGTGAATATTTTCGGGCGCATCACCACCCTGACCCGGCGCATCGTGCAGACATTCGAGGACACCGTGACCGTGGAATGTCCGGCGCAGATGTTGCAGTCGTATTCGCAGCGCTCCTCCATTTATCAGAAGTCCATTCCGCTGCCGCCGGGGACCTACCGCCTGAATGTGGTGGCCAAGGACGTGGTAGGCGGCAACTTGAACAATTACGAAACGGCCCTCAATGTTCCGCACGTCGATAGCGATAAGCTGATGTCGAGCACCATCGTGCTGGCGGATCTGATCGAGAAGGTTCCTACCCGCAGCATCGGGACGGGCCAGTTCGTGATCGGCGGCAGCAAGGTGCGGCCGCGCGTGACGGACAGTTTCAAGCACGACGAGAAGATGGGCATCTACTTCAAGCTGTACAACTTCGGTCCGGACGAGAAGACCCAGAAACCCAGCGGGCAGATCGAATACGAAGTAGTGAAGAACGGAAGCAACGAGAAGGTTTTCGATTTCAGCGAGGACGTGGCCAGCCTGCCTGGAGCGTCGGCCTCGCAGGTGACGGTGGAGAAACTGTTGCCCTTGAAAGCCCTGGCGCCGGGGCAGTACACTTTGAAGTTGAAGATCACTGACAAGAACCGGAACCAAATTTTAACGCCCACGGCACAGTTTACAGTGACGTAGAGAAATCGGGCTGCGGCCCATGATATGCTAGGCGTCATCGGATGAAGACGAGGACGCAAATCTCGCTTGCGGGCATAGTGGCAGGGTTGGTGTGCCTTTCCGCACTGCCCGCGCCTGGCGCGGTTTCGGCGTCCTTTTCGGGCGCTGTAGCGGGCGTGGTCACCGACGGCGCGGGCGTGCCCCAAATGGGCGCTGCGGTGATGCTCTTCAACCGGCAGGATCGCCTGTACGGAAAGGTCTTCACCGACGAGAAGGGCATCTTCTCGTTTTCCGGCCTGCTTCCGGAAATCTACTCCATCCGCGTCACGCTGGACAGCTTCGTGCCGGCGTTCACCAACAGCATCCTGGTGCAGGCGGGCACCCGCAGCCTGCTCAACGTGAGTATGGCGACCCTGTTCAGTTCCATCCACCTGGTGTATCCGGCGGAGCATCCGGCGCTGATGAACGACGATTGGAAGTGGACGTTGCGCACCGCCAGTTCCACCCGGCCGGTGATGCGCCTCGTCGACGACGGCGCCCAGGACGAGGATGCGCCCAAGCCGCGCCGCGAGATATTCTCGGATACCCGCGGGCTGGTGCTGTTCTCGGCGGGCGATGGCAGCCTGGTTTCCGGCTTTGGCTCCAGCGCGGACATGGGTACGGCCTTCGCGGTTACGACTTCGCTGTACGGCAACAACCAGCTTCAATTCAGCGGCAATGTCGGCTACGGCGCGCAATCGGGGATGCCTTCGGCCGCGTTCCGGACCACGTACAGCCGCGATATGGGCGGCGACAGTCCGGAGATCGCGGTGACCATGCGGCAGTTGTACCTGCCGGTGCGGCTCGGCGAGGCGGTGTTTGGCGTCGAAGGCGGCGTGCCCGCGTTGCGCAGCATCACGGTGAACCTGGACGACCACGCGCAGCTCACCCGCTCGCTGCTGCTGCAGTATGGCGCGGCCATGGACTCGGTGTCGTTCATGCAAGGCTTGAGCTACTTTAGCCCCTACGCGCGGCTGACCTACACCATCAACCCGGATAACGAAATCCAATTCGCTTACACTGCCGGCAACGCGCGCCCGGATTTGGCGGCGCCCCCGGGTGGACCGGATGGCCAGTTGCAACAGAACGTTTGGGCGCTGGGCCAGTTCCCGCTGGTATCCGTCCGCGACGCCCACGCGCAAGTGCAGCGCGGCAAGGAATACGAAATAGGCTATTCCCGGCATATGGGCTCGCGCAAATTCTCGGTAACCGGTTATCGCGAATCCGTCAGCAATACGGCCCTTACCATCGAGGCGCCGGAAGGCCTCTTGCCGGCGGGCGAGATCCTGCCGGATTTCGTTTCCGGCACGTCCATCTTCAATGCGGGCAACTTTACCACCATGGGCTACACCGCGTCGATGACCCAGGACGTCGGCGAGAATCTCAGCGCCACGGTGATGTACGGATCGATTGGCGCCCTGACCGTGGATGGCAGAGAACTGACGAGCCACGATCCCGACGAACTGCGCTCGATGATCCAGGCGGGCCGGCGCAACGCGGTGACCGCGCGCGTGGTGGCCACCTCGCCCCGCTCCGGCACGCACTTCATCATCAGCTATCAGTGGGCCGATAGCCGCTGGGCCGCGCCCGGCCACTTCTACGCCACCGACAGCCCGCGCCCCGATCCGGGGCTGAACATATCCATCCGCCAGCCGATTCCCAAAATCGGCGGGTTGCCGTGGCGCATGGAAGCCGAGGCGGACCTGCGCAATCTGCTGGCGCAAGGCTACCTGCCGATCGCCGCTCCCGACGGGCAACGGCTGATCCTGATGCAGACTCCCCGCATGGTGCGCGGAGGATTGAGCTTCATCTTCTAACCCGGACCCAGCGTCCTTCACTCCCACCGCAGCGCCTCCATGGGATCCACGCGCGTCGCCCGCCGCGCCGGCAGATAACTCGCCACCACCCCGATCGTCACAAAGACCGCCGCGCTCACCACGAAGCTGACCGGATCGTACGCGCTCACCTCGAACAGCAGCCCAGAGCTGGCCATCAGGCGCCCAAAAACCAGCGCGAAGTTCGCTCCAATGATCACCCCGATCAAAGCCAGCAGCAACCCCTGCCCGATCACCATGCGGTAGATATCGCCCCGCACCGCGCCTAGCGCGATGCGCACGCCCATCTCGCGCGTGCGATCCGCCACCGAGTACGCCATGGTGCCGTACAGCCCGACCGCCGCCAGCAGTAGCGCGGTCCCCGAGAAGACGCCCAGCAGAAAGACGCCGAAGCGTTGCTGCCCCGTGGCATCATCCAGCACTTCGTCCATGGACGCCACCTGCGTGACCGGCTGCCCTGGATCCACCGCGGCCACCGCCGCCCGCGCCGCGGACGCCCAATGGTGCGGTTCGCCGGCCGTCTTCAGGATTACGCACATAGTGGCCCACGGGCGCTGCGGCAATGGCAGATACACCTCGGCCTGCGGCGGCGTTGCCAGGCTGATGTTGTGTACATCGCCCGCCACTCCCACCACCGTCACCACCTGCGTAGGCTGCGTCATTCTTCCCAGGAACAAATGCTTGCCGATGGGATTCTCATTCGGCCAGAACCGCTGCACCGTGGTCTCATTGACCATCGCCACAAGCTGTGCGCCGTCGTTATCGCTGCCGGTGAACTGGCGGCCTTGCCGCAGCGGCACTCTCAGCGTCTGAAAATATCCTGGGCTGATCATCAGGATCGAGAGCAGCGGCCGCTGCCCCAGCGGCACGTCAGGCTGGCCTTCGACCAGGACGGGCGAGAATCGCACCGGATGCGCCGGCAGAGCGGAGGCCAACGCCGCCCCGCGCACGCCCGGCATGGCTGCGACCTGCTTCACTACCCGGTCGAAGAAATTCGCCATCTGGGTTGGCTGCGGGTAGCGGGCCGGCGGCAGTCCGATCCACATGGTCAGCAAATTGGCCGAGTCGAAGCCCGGCTGCACACTGCGCAGGCGCACGAGGCTCCTCACCAGCAGGCCCGCGTTTACCAGCAGGAACATCGACAGCCAGACCTGCCACACTACCAGCGCGTAGCATGCCCAGCGGCGCCAGCGGCTGCCGCTCGACCCACGCCCTTCGGCGCGCAGCACCGTATTCAGATCCGGCCGCGACAGCTCCCAGGCGGGCAGCGCCCCGAAGAGCACGCCGGCCACCAGCGATACTAGCGCGGTAAACGCGAGCACGCGGCCGTCCATCCCGATTTCGTGGGCGCGCGGCAGCGTGTCTCCGCCGAGCGCGATCAGGCCGCGCATGGCCAGCGCGCTCAGGATCACTCCCAGCGTGCCCCCCCCCAGGGCGAGCAGCGTGCTCTCGGTCAGCAACTGTCCCATCAGCCCGGCGCGCCCGCCGCCCAGCGCCGCGCGGATGGCGATTTCCTTGCGCCGCCCCAGCGCCCGTGACAGCAGCAGCGCCGCCACATTTCCGCACGCGATGGCCAGCAGCAACGCTACTGCCCAGCTCAGAATCACCATCGCCGGGCGTATGTTGGCCACCGTCTCCTCGCGCAAGTCCGCCGCCCGGATGGTTTCGGCCGGATCGGCGTCCGGCTTGCCCGGATTCTCGCGCCGGTACTCCACGTTGAGCACGTTCATCTCAGCCTGCGCCCGCGCGATGCTGACGCCCGGCCGCAGCCGCGCCACCGCCTTCAGGTAACCGGCGCCCGCGCGGATCTGCTCGGGCTTCAGCAGATTCAACTCATCCACTTTGGGCACCCAGAGATCGCAATCGCTACCCACCGTCGCGAATTGGAAGCCGCCGGGCAGCACGCCCACGATCGTGTAGGGCGTCGCATCCAGCGTCAGCGTGCTCCCAATCACGTCTGGCTGCGCACCGAGGCGACGGGTCCACAGCGCATGGCTGATCACACACACGGGCCGCCCGCCGGGCTGTCCCTCTTCCGGCAGAAATCCGCGCCCCAGCGCCGGCCGGACACCGAGCACACCGAGGAAGTTCGCAGAGACTCGCGCCGCGGCGAGCTGCACGGGATCGCCGATGCCGGTAAGGTTGAACGACTCGTTGGCGAAGGCGGCAATCGCGGCGAACGTCTGGCTTTTCTCACGCAGCAGAGTAAAGCGCGGAAACGAGAACGTCATAGCAGCCGCCGGCGCATCGGGCTTCGCCGCCGACACCAGCACGAGCTGCTCAGGATGCGCGTAGGGCAGCGGACGCAGCATCAGCGCGTTGGCCACGCTGAAGATCGCGGTGTTGGCTCCGATGCCCAGCGCCAGCGTCACCATCGCCACTATAGCGAATCCCGGGTTGCGGGCCAAGATTCGAATCGCGTACCGTAAATTCCGCCCCAACCTTTCACTATAGACGGTCACACACGCGCAAGCGATAATGGAACAGATGCAAAACATTTGGCCCGTCCTATGTTTTCTGGCCGGCCTGGCCCTCGGCGTCGCGCTCGCCTGGGTGTGGCTGCGCTCCGGCCGCGCCGTGCTCCAGGAGCGCCTGGACAACCGCGAGCAGCGCTATCGGGAGCTGGAAGCCGCGCTCAACGACGCCCGGCAGAAACTGTCCGACACTTTCAAAGCCCTCTCCGCCGATGCCCTGGCGCGCAACAACGCCGCCTTCCTGGATCTGGCCGGCGCCACCATCCTTCCGGTGCGCGAATCGCTCGACAAGGTCGACAGCAAGATCCAGGCACTCGAAACCGCCCGTGCGGGCGCCTACGCAGCGCTCTCCGAGCAAGTGCGCGCGCTGGCCGATTCGCAAACCCAATTGCGCGCCGAAACCAGCCGCCTGGTGACCGCTCTGCGCACCCCCGGCGTGCGCGGCCGCTGGGGCGAGATGCAGCTCCAGCGGGTGGTGGAAATGGCCGGCATGCTGGAGCATTGCGACTTCTACTCGCAGCCCGCCGCCGTCACGGAAGAAGGCCGCCTGCGGCCCGACCTGCTGGTGCGCCTACCCGGCGGCAAGAACATCATCGTGGACGCCAAGGCGCCGCTCGAAGCTTATCTGGCGGCCACCGAAGCGCCCGACGACGCAGGCCGGCGCGCCCGCCTGCAGGACCACGCGCGGCAGGTGCGCGCGCACATCACCGCGCTGGGCCGCAAATCCTATTGGGAACAGTTCGACCCAGCGCCCGAGTTCGTGGTGCTGTTCCTGCCCGGCGAGAGCTTCTTCAGCGCGGCGCTGGAGAACGATCCGGCGCTGCTGGAAGCCGGGGGGGGGCGGGTGATCCTGGCCACGCCCACGACTCTGATCGCCCTGCTGCGCGCTGTCGCCTATGGCTGGCGGCAGGAGAGCATCGCGCAAAACGCGGCCGAGATCAGCCGCCTCGGCAAGGAACTATACAAACGCCTGGGCGATATGACCGGCCACTGGTGCCGTCTGGGCAAGAGCCTGGAGCGCGCCGTGGAGGCGTATAACAGCGCCAGCGGATCGCTCGAATCGCGCGTGCTGGTGACCGCGCGCAAGTTCGAAGAACTCGAAACCAGCGCGTTCGGCGTGGCGCTGGATCCCGCCGAGCCGGTGGACACGCGACCGCGATCGCTGCAGGCGCCGGAGATGGCAGCCGGCGCGGGCGAGGGTGGGCCGTCTGCTCCGCGCATGTAGCGGGCGCGCCGCTCAGAAATTCAGCTTCTTCCGTGCAAACAGCATGGCACTCCACATTTCATTCACCGCGCAAATCTTATAATCCACCAATCCCACCGCGTTTGCGTACTCGCGGAGTAGCGGCTGCGTGACGCCTTTGCCGCCCTTGCGCCACAAGAGCCAGAGCTTGGTGCGCGTCACGAGGTGGCGCATTTCCGGTAGCGCTTCACGCAACGTCGCGGCATCGGCGACGAACCACAGCGTCACCGCGCATCCCGCACCGCCGATTTCGTCGTACCGCGCGCCGTCCGGCAGCGAACCGATTACGTTCGCGTAGTTGCGCGGCGGTTCGATCAGGCCCACGACGGCATCCGCGCTGATGCCGAGCTTCTGCGCGGCCGTGCGCGAGGCGTAGCGCTCACGCATCTGCATTGGAACCACCGGGTGGGCGGGACGATGCCCTACCGCCTGGCGCACCGCCGACTTCATCCGCGCCGAGCTCGCGTACACCGCATCGGGCAGCACCTTGCGGATCGCTTCGACTTTTTCCGGCGGGCCATCCAGAAAGACAATCGGGATATGCCGCACGCTTTTTTGGCCGCGCAGGTAGATGGCGATGTCGCGCCCATGCGCCGGACGGTGCGATAAATCGATCAGGAACACATCCGGCGGCGATTCGCGCAACGCGCGGAACCATGCCGGATCATACTGATCCGGGACGCGGCAGATCTTAGGCAATCCAGCCCCCCCTATTCGCTCCGCAACGACGTCTGCGGATCGATTCGTGCAGCCCGCCACGCCGGCACACCCGCGGCGCCCAACGCGATAATCCCCACCAGGCCTACGACGCCGGCCAACGTAGCACCATCCAGAGGCCGCACTCCATAAAGCAGTTCCCGGATCGCTCCCGTGACTACCGCAACTCCGATCAACCCGACCGCCGTACCGGCTGCCGCAAGCAAAATGCTCTCCCGGATCACAATCGTAACAAGGGCTTTGACGCTGGAACCCAGGGCCAGCCGGATCCCGAACTCCCGCGTCCGTTGCGCCGTCAGATACGCCAGTGTCCCGTAAAGGCCCACCGCCGCCAGCAGCACGGAGGCGCCTGCAAACGCCGACAACACAACCAGGATGAAGCGCGTCTCGCCGATCGAGTCGGCTACGTAGGCGCTCATTGGCCGTATATCGTACGCCGCCCGCCCTCCATACGCCGCATCCAGGGCGGACTGAATCCGCGGCGCCATGCTCTCCGCCGGCGCGCGCGTCTTCACCACGAGTGACATCCCGGCCGGATAACTGCCGTAGGGCATCATGAAATGTGGAATGCTCCCGTCCCGCACGCGCGTGACGCGCACGGGCGCCGTCACCCCAACCACTTCGAGGTCGTCCCGCCAACCAGTCCTATAGATCGACAGGATCTTCCCGATCGCGCCTTCCGGCCACAGGCGCTGCGCCAGACCCTCATCAATAATCGTCACCTTGCGTTGGGTTGCAATGTCGTCGTCTGTGAAGTCACGGCCTACCAGCAGCGGCGTACCTATCACGCCCAGGTATCCGGGGAGCGTGATTTGCTGTGTAGCGAGGATAGGCGGGGTGTCCTGCTGGCCGGCCCGCCCCACCCGGCGAGTCTCCTGGCCCGCGAGTGGCAACGTATCCGCGGCGCTTACCGACTGCACGCCCGAAAGTGCACGCATTCGATCGGTTACATCCCGCAGAAGCGCCCATCTCTGCTCCATGTGGGGGTATCTCTTCAAGTCGAGGGGCATTCTGGAGGTTACGACGTTGGCCGGATGGAAGCCTAGCGGCGCATGCACCAGATTCAGAAACGACCGGAGCATCAGGCCCGCGCCTGCCAGCGGCGCAATGGACAGTGCCACTTCCGCCATCACCAGCGTGCGCTGCAACCTGCGTGCGCCCGAACTGACCGTTTCGGTACGCCCCGCGCGTAGCGAATGGCCGGTCTTGCCGGATGCCAGGCGCCATGCCGGCAGCAACCCGAAGAGGATGGTGGTCACCGCCGACAGAGCCAGGGCAAACAGCATAACGGGCGCGTCCATTCGAATCCTGGATTGGAGAGGGATGTGAGACGCACCCATGCTCCGGATCGCTTCGAGCCCGAAGCGCGCGCAGAACAGTCCGGCCGCGGCAGATGCCAGCGCGAGCACGAGGCTTTCCGAAAGGAGCTGCCGGACAATTCGGATTCTTCCCGCGCCCAGCGCCCGCCGGATCTCGAACTCGCGCTGCCGCGCCGCACCCCGCGCCAGCATCAGATTCGCTGCGTTCACGGAAGCAATCAGGAGCACAAACCCTACCGCGCCCGACAGAAGAAACAGCGCCGGCCGGATGTCGCTCGTCATGGTGTCATCGAGCCGCCGCGCCGTGAAGCGGACCTTAGCGCCGGGTCCGCGGTCAGATGGCGATGCCTGCCACCCTTTAGCACCGGAATAAAAATCGGGGTTCT
>Ga0073928_10006935_pt1 | contig 14975 bp, 14 predicted proteins | sample PaiPotPPA55metaG_FD_76969 | JGI IMG/M metagenome (GOLD analysis project Ga0073928, IMG submission 76969) | Iron sulfur acid spring bacterial and archeal communities from Banff, Canada, to study Microbial Dark Matter (Phase II) - Paint Pots PPA... ... | reverse complement strand
CCATGGCATCGTTCTGGCAGATGACAGCCCGAATTTGAAGCTGGCGCGAGGAGCCCAGCGATAGCCAGGACTTCACTGCATTGTGCGCGCTGCGCTCGGTCCAATCGCCTTTCAGCATTTTCAATTCCACCGCAGCCGGCTTGGTGGAAAGCATTCCTCTGGTCCGCAGTTGAGTCGCCGTGCTGTTGAAGGGGCCTTCAATATACAAAACGTTGCCTTCTGGAAGGAGCATGCCCAACTGCTTGCCTTGGATTCTGCCCACTTCGACTTGGTCGGTGCTGACCGAGAAAACTGGAGTGTCGCCGGTCTGGCGAAGTTCTGTGATGTATTCGGGATCGCTATTAATAATCCCCCACCCGATCCCGGCTCCCACCGCCGCCTTCGCAACCTGCGGCATTCCCGTACCCACCGGCTCTACCAGAATTGCACTGGGCCGTTGCGCCGGGTCCTGAATGATCTTGATGAGTTGCTGGGTCTGGTTGACGGCGTCGTTGTCGGCGTAAATGATCTGGAGCTTGATGCCGAGTCGGGTAGCGATTTCGGCCGCAGCGACTGCCTGCTCGGCCTGGTAATCGTTCTCTCTGGTAGTGAGGGCAACAACTACATTCAGTTTTTCCATGAGGCCTCTGCTTGAAGTTCCCTCGGTGCTGGATTTGGACAGACTCTAAGCATTTACTACTTCGTCGGATCGAACCTATCCGGATCTCAATCTCAATGCCGATTAACGGTCGTGAATCAATCGGTCTTCGGGGAGTTGTACCAGTTCCTCCAGGCGTTGGCGTCATTGCCAAAATGCTGGTGAGTGATGTCACTCAGCGCCTGGGAAGCCCAGGCATGCGTCTGGGGATCGAGGGAGGGATCGTCGACGTAACTCAACAACCGTGGGACGGCGCTCAGGCGCTGCTCGTGCGTAAACATTCCGGACTCCGCGAGACTGCACGCGGCCCGTTCCCGCACATTGGCGGAGGGATCATCGTGCATGGTTTGCAGCAGAGGCTCGATGGTCTCAGCGGCGCCGGCTAGCGCGAGGCCTTCGACCGCCCACCGTCGTGAGTCTTCGTCGGTATCCTTCAAATGGCCGGTTAGGACCTGCACTACGCGGTTGGTTCCGATGCCGCGGTTGGCTATCAGGCCAAGTGCCCAGAACGCCCAGATCTTTCGCGCATGATCCGAAGACGCGGAGGTTCTGATCAGATAGTCGAGACTGGCGGAATTCTTGGCCAGCCCGTAGGCCGCGAGTTCCACTTCAACGCCAGATACGCGCACACGCATGTCATTGGAGTTCAGGGCTGCTGTTGTCAGAGTCGCAATTTGCGGAGTCCACTGCACTTTCCCCTGCCAGCGGTCGACCCGGGAGGAAATCTGATCCACGGCGCCGTCTCTGCGTCCGACAGCCAGTTCAAGCAGGGCTTCTGCTTGCTTCTGTGGTCTCAGGCGATCGAGTTGCCGTGTATCTTGAGCGGAAGCCGGGGAAACTTCTCTCGAGGAAAACAGATCCTCGAACCTTGACCACGCAGCATGAGCGCTGCCTACGCTTCCGGCCAGCACAGCCATCAGTACGCCGACCGCCGCGGCAAAAACCGGGGCATAGCGCCGTGGGTCGGCGGGCCGGCGAATAGGATCCGCGCTCGATTCCGGCTGGCTCACCGCAACATCGGAGCCAGGCCCTAGCGTGCCATAGTCCGGCGTCGGCTGTAAGCGCGGATCGGCAATCGGCGCAGTTTCCAGTGTCGCTCCTCGCCCCGAAAAACGTGTCTGGGATACATCCATATAATTAAGAGTCTAGGATTGACACCGAAATAAGGTAAAGTTACTTCGGTTCGGCTCCTACCCGATTCGATGCAAGAACGCGGTGTCTCGATCTTGGGAAGGGGCCCCAGACGTGGCTTCCGCGATTCCACTCAGTAACGAGGAGAAATTGATGCCTATGACGTCTAAGTGGTTGTTATCCATAATCGGTGTGTCCCTGGCGGCGGTGGCTCTGGCCGCGGCTGGTCCGGGATATCACGTTATAAAAACCTACAAGGTAGGCGGCGACGGGGGCTGGGATTACCTCACTGCCGACTCCGACGCGCGGCGCGTCTACATCTCGCGCGGCACCCACGTCATGGTCATCGATGCGGATTCAGGCAAGAGCGTCGGCGACATCGCCGATACTCCGGGCGTTCACGGTATTGCACTGGCGCCGGAATTGGGACGCGGATTTACCAGTAACGGACGAGAAGGCACGGTCAGCATTTTCGACATGAAGACGCTGGCGACCAGCAGCAAAGTGAAAGTCGGCGACAATCCCGACGCGATTCTCTACGATCCCGCCACCAAGCGGGTCTTCACCTTCAACGGGCGCAGCCAGGACTCGACGGCGATCGATGCCGCCAGCGGAAAAGTGCTGGGCACGATCAAACTGGATGGCAAGCCCGAGTTCGCGGCCAGCGACGCCAAGGGCGAAATCTTCGTCAACATCGAAGACAAGAGCGAACTAACTGCAATCGATCCCAACACGCTGGAAGTCAAAGCGAAATGGCCGCTGGCGCCGTGCACCGAGCCGAGCGGACTCTCGATCGATCGCAAAAACCGCCGCCTGTTCGTGGGCTGCGACAACAAAATGATGGCGGTGGTGGACGCCGACAGCGGCAAGGTTCTGGCCACGCCGGCGATCGGCGAGGGCGTGGACGCGACCGCATTCGATCCAGAGACCAACCTCGCTTTTGCCTCCTGCGGGCGCGATGGCGTGCTCACTGTGGTGAAAGAGGACTCCAAAGACAAGTTCGATGTCGCGGAGAACGTGACCACACAGCAGGGAGCGCGCACGCTGGCTCTCGATTCCAAGACGCACAACGTCTTGGTGGTCACGGCCCAATTCGGACCCAGGCCGGCGCCGACCACGGATAATCCACGTCCACGGCCTCCAATTCTTCCGGACAGCTTCGTGGTTTTGGTGGTGGGAAAGTAAACCGACGGTTGCTCCGGAGCGAGCCTCGCTGGACCTGGGCACGCAGGCTCCTCCCGTTACACATAAGTGATCTTGATTTTCGCAGAGCTCTGGCAGCGCAGGGTTTTCACGCAACGGGGATTCCGCTTACCATAACGCAATCCAGGTAACCGTAGACCGTTCGGTGCAGTCCCACGGTATTTATTGCACCCGAATCCAGCGAGGCTGTGTCCAATTATTGGATCAGAAGTTTAGATGGCTGAGATCACGTTAAAGCCGATTCCCGAGGAAAAGTTCTATCGCGCGCAGGTAACCAAGCGCGTCGATTTCGCTCCCGACCTGTGGATGGTGCGCGTTCGCAGCGGAGGAGAGTTCCATTTCATTCCGGGCCAGTACGCAACGCTGGGAGTGGAGACAAACGGAAAGCGCGTGGAGCGCCCGTATTCGATCGTGTCATCGCCTGCGGAAGATGAAGTGGAGTTTTTTTTCGAACTGGTGCCGCAAGGTGCGCTCACGCCTTCGCTCCACAAGTTGCAGCCGGGCGATCAGTTGCTTATGCGCAAGGTGCCTAAGGGGCGATTTACCCTGGACCAACAAAATGGCCGGACAAATCATCTACTGGTCTCCACCGTAACCGGCGTGGCTCCTTTCGTGAGCTTCGTACGCACGCTCTCCAAAGAATGGAAAGAAGGCCGCTTCGACGGGACCCACAAACTGTTCCTGCTCAATGGCGCGAGCCGTCCCTGGGAATTCGGGTATTTGGGCGAACTGAACCAGTTCGCCAAAGAATTGCCGTGGTTTAAATACGTGCCTACCGTCAGCCGTCCCTGGGATCATGCGGACTGGGCAGGAGAAATCGGAAGGGCCGACGACATCCTGCGCAAGTATGCCGATCATTGGGAACTGGATGCGAGCAACACAGTGGCCTATCTATGCGGCCATCCCGAAATGATCGAGCACAGCAAGGCGATTCTGAAGCGCCGCGGGTTCACCGACAAGGGCGCGGTTAAAGAAGAGGTTTACTGGATTCCGCCTCACAAGTGATTGCGCCGATCGGGATCTGCTCCTATTTACCGACGGTTGCGCTCCGACGCTCCATCAAGATCACGTCTCTCCAAGCATCGCCAAGTTTGCCAATACGGCGCCTTACACCCACCTCGCGAAATCCGCAAGATCTGTGCAATGAAATGCTCGCTGCGTTCTCGGCGAAAATTCCGGCCTGGAGAGTCCAGATTCCGTTCGCTTCCGACTCCTTCACCAGGGCTTGCAACAATGCTTTTCCAACTCCTCGCCATCGGGCGGAAGTCGCCACGTAGACCGAGACCTCGGATACTCCGGAATAAACGCGCCGGCTGGAGACTGGACTGAGAGCCGCCCAGCCCAGCACCTTAGCTCCCTCGAAGGGAACCAGGACTTCCGCGACGGTTTCATCTCTCAACTCCAGAGCGATCAGCCGGCAATCCTTCCGATGGCTGCCGTCCCATTTTTCCCAATCAGGCACTTCCGTTTCAAAGGTGGCATTTCCGGTCGCGATGCCTTCACGATGAATCTCGCGAACCGCGGGCCACAGATCCGGAGGCATGGGGACGATCGGATAATTCATGGACATCAAGCGCGGTTCAACTCTCCGGGGGTGCGAAGAAAACCAGCACGGCCAGTTCTTGCACGATGTCATAGAAGCGATGCTCGACGTCGGCGGCAACGAACAGCACGCTTCCAGCAGAAACCTCCCGGTCTTCCTCCGCAGCTTTGAAACGCGCCTTGCCGCGGACCACGTAATACATCTCATCTTCACGATGTGGTCGTTGCGGGTCGGTCGCCCCGGCCGCAAGTACGTAAAGTCCCGCGCTCATGGCCGGTACGCGAAGAAACTCCTGATACAACTTGTCGCCATGGATTCGCTTCCGATCAATCTCGCCAACATTCGCGAACATGGCCTTCACGCCAGAATCCCTCCAAACACCAGTTCGGTGAACTGCGGAGCAAGATTGTTGGCCTGCAGTTCGCCTTCTGGCTTATACCACTGGTAAATCCAGTTGATCATCCCGAGAAGGGCAAAGGCGGCGGCGCGCGGACTGACGGCGAACTTCGCCGGTCGCGCTCGTTGTGCTTTCATTTGAACCTCGGCAATCAGGCTTTCCACGAAGTGAATGTATTCCTTCTTCCGGCTGTTGATGCGCTTGCGCAATGCCGGTGGTAGAGGATGATTTTCATGCAGCATCACTGTAATTTCGCGATCACGGGGGCTGAGCACGACTTCGATGTGTAGGCGGATCAAGGCGCGCAGGCGGTCCTCAGGATCGGCGATGATCCGAACGGGAGCAAGCACGCGCTCCTGGGTGATTTCCATTGCATGATTCATGATTTCGAACAGGATTTCATCTTTGCTCTGAAAGTGGTGATAAAGGCCGCCCTTGCTGAGTTTGAGCGCGGCGGCAACATCGTTCATCGACGTCGCGTCGTATCCGCGCTGCTGAAATAATCGAGCGGCGGTGCGCAGAATCTCCTGCCGGGAATCAACCACAATCTCGCGTGCCATCGCGTGCCATGGTAAACAGTTGAGGTAAAGAATGCCAACGGGCAGCCCAGGTGCCGCTGTCGGTTTTTTGCCTGATTCACGTGGCCCCGGACGCACTGGTCCGAGGGCCGCAAGCCGCCATTGTTTCGCTAGAGCTGCCGGGGCTGACGAAAGCGTCCGCCACTACGTCATTTTGTACGATCTTGCAGCCCGGAATTCGGGCTTGACACCGGCGGTGCGCACGGGTAGCATTTCCCCATACCGACCGACCGGTCGGTATCGACGTATTAAGGCATAATCTCCAAAAAACGAGGGTGCGTTTTCTCCCCTTGTGTCGAGAGGAGCATATCTGGTGGTTAAAATTTTCTATGAACGTGATGCCAAGCCCGAGGCGCTGAAGGGCAAGACAATCGCCATTCTCGGCTATGGCAGCCAGGGACACGCGCAGGCGCAGAATCTTCGGGACAGCGGACACGAGGTGATTATCGGACTCGACCCCAACCGGCCCAGCGCGCAACAGGCGCGGGCGGATGGCATGGTTGTCGTCGCGCCCGACGAGGCAACCAAGCGCGCCGACTGGATTCACGTGCTCACCCCGGATGAGACGCAGGGCGAGCTCTACGAACAGCACATCAAGCCGTATCTGCATCCCGGTAAAGTGCTCGGGGTTTCCCACGGTTTCAGCATTCATTTCAAAACTATCGTCCCTCCCCATGACATTGATGTGGTGATGATCGCGCCGAAAAGTCCCGGACACTTGGTGCGGCGCGTCTATAGCGAAGGCCGCGGCGTGCCGGCACTAATCGCAATTCAGCAGGATGCCAGCGGCCGCGCCCACGAACTGGCGTTGGCCTATGCGCACGGCATCGGATCGACGCGCGCGGGCGTTCTGCAGACAACGTTCAAGGAAGAAACTGAAAGCGATTTATTCGGCGAGCAGGCTGTCCTGTGCGGCGGGCTGACCTCGCTGATCAAGAAGGGATTCGAGACGCTGGTGGAGGCCGGATACGCACCGGAGATTGCCTACTTTGAGTGCCTGCACGAGGTGAAGCTGATCGTCGATCTGATCTACGAGGGCGGACTGAGCCGCATGCGCTACTCCATTTCGAATACTGCAGAATATGGCGATCTGACGCGCGGCGAACAGGTGGTAGGCGACGCCACGCGCGCCGCGATGAAGAAGACTCTGGCCGACATCCAGAGCGGTGAGTTCGCTCGCGAATGGATTGCCGAGAATAAAAGCGGCGGCCGCAAGTTCGATGCTCTGCGCGAAAAGGAAAAGCAGCATCCCATCGAGATCGTCGGCGCGCAACTGCGCGGCATGATGAGCTGGCTGCCCAAGGAGGGCAAGAAGCCGGCAGAAGCTCCTAAGGATTCCACAAAACAGGTGGTGAATGCTTAAGGGAGCGGACATTGTGCTGAAGTGCCTGCGAGCCGAAGGGGTGGAGCTGGTATTTGGTTATCCCGGCGGCGCGATCATGCCGCTGTACGACGCGCTGGAAGGCAGCGGGGTGCGGCACATCCTCACCCGTCACGAGCAAGGCGCGGTTTTTGCGGCGGAAGGTTACGCGCGAGTAACAGGCGAAGTAGGCGTGGCCATGGCGACCAGCGGACCCGGCGCGACAAATCTGGTCACGGGCATTGCCGACGCGAAGATGGATTCGGTTCCCCTGGTCTGCATCACCGGCCAGGTGCGCAGCGCTTTGATCGGCACGGACGCGTTTCAGGAAACCGATGTTTTTGGCGTGACGCTCTCGCTCACCAAATGGAGCCGCCTGGTTCGCACCATCGACGAAATTCCGGAAGCAATCGCGGAGGGCTTCCACTGGGCTCGCAGCGGGCGTCCTGGGCCGGTGGTGATCGACATTCCCACCGACCTGCTGAAAGCGAAGAAGGACTTTTCTGGTCCCGTAAAATTCAGGCCGCACGCACGGCCTGCCGATGCAAAAGCCGACGGCGGATTCACCGACACGGGCCTAACTGAGAAGATCGTCGCCCTGCTGCAACAATCTTCGAAGCCTGTAGCGTTGATCGGCGCGGGGGCGAAATTGTCGGGATCGATCCCGGAATTGCGGCGCTTGCTCGACCAGCTGAACATTCCCACTTTTGCCACCGTCCATGGATTAGGCGCAGTTCCTCCCCAATCGCCGTATTACCTGGGGATGGTGGGCATGCACGGAACGCGCGCGGCCAACATGGCGCTGCACGAAACCGATCTGCTGCTGGTATTTGGCGCGCGCCTCGATGACCGCGTGACCGGCGATCCCACACGCTTTGCGCCCCACGCAAAGATCGTACACTTTGAAATCGACCCAGCGCAGCTTGACCGCGTGCGTCCGTGTGAACTACCGGTGATCGGTAATTTGGGGGATACGATTCCGGCGTTTCAGGCGGAACTGCGGCGGCATTCGCTTCCCGACTTCAGTCAATGGCGCTCCGTCGCTTGCGGCGACGAACGTGCCGAACTCGATCCGCGCGGGCTGGCGCAACCAACGATTCGCTTTCTTGACGAGCTTTTCAGCAGGCTACCGCAGGAGAGCGTAGTTGTCGCGGACGTGGGTCAACACCAGATGTGGGCGGCGCAGCGATACCGCTCTTCCTCGCCGCGAGGATTCATCACGTCAGGCGGGCTCGGCGCAATGGGCTTTGCTCTGCCGGCCGCGGTCGGCGTACAACTCGCAAAACCAGACACTTGCGTTCTCTGCGTCTCCGGCGATGGCGGATTTCAGATGAACATCCAGGAACTGGCCACGGTCCACCGGCTTGGACTGCCTGTCAAGATGGTCATCATCGACAACAAATATCTGGGCATGGTGCGGCAGTGGCAGCAGCTCTTTTATGAGCGGAACTATGCCGAGACCGACCTGAGCGACAATCCGGATTTCGTGGAGATCGCCAAAGCCTACAAGATTCACAGCTTTCGTCTAAACGAAGACTCGATGCGGGAGTTCCCGGTTTCAACTGAGACCGGAGATCAGATCGACCGATTTCTGCGATCGCCGGAGCCGGAATTACTGGTGTTTGATTGCGCGCCGGAGGCCAATGTTTTTCCGATGGTGCCGGCGGGCGCTGCGCTTTCGGAGATGTTGCTGGAAGAGGAACCGTCACAGTAGGGCGCTGAGCGGCGGGCAAGGTGCCCGCCGGACAGCCGGCGAGGCGCCGGCGCTACAAAGAACAGGAGCAAACCAGATGCAGAGTTTTTACATTCGCTATCGCAATACGCAGGGAACGTTGATGCGCATTCTAAATGCGGCGTCGCGACGCGCGCTCGATTTGCCTTTGGTGCAGGCCGAACCGGCTGGGCACGATCATCAGGTCACTCTGGCGCTCGAGGTGAATCACAAACAAGTCGGCCAGCTTTACCGCGAGTGGTGTTCGATCGCGGATGTCATCAACGTGAGCTCCGGCCTGGCGCAAGCTGCAGAGTGGGCGGCGGCGCATCCTCCGGTAGGCGTCACGATGGAAGAGTCTCGCGCCGCGGCCCGGGCGTAAATCAATTTTCAAGTGCCGGGGCCGTGACGGCTCACTGACTGCGTCATGCAAGCGGGGAGCCTGCTGCCTAGCTGGTTCCCGTTTTTCCCGGGGACGGATTCTCGTTTCACAACTGCATTGTGTGTCCTGTAATCTTTAAGCATGGATCTCAAGCACAATAGCCGCGGAATTACCGAAGGGCGCGACCGCGCCGGCGCGCGTTCCATGTTCAAGGCCGTCGGATTTACCGATGCCGATCTCAGCCGTCCGTTGATCGGCGTGGCCAACACCTGGATCGAAACCATGCCGTGCAACTTTCATCTGCGCCGCTTGTCGGCCAAAGTGAAAGACGGCATTCGCGAAGCCGGCGGCACCCCGATGGAGTTCAACACCATCGCCATCTCCGATGGCGAGACCATGGGTACCGAGGGAATGCGCGCGTCCTTGGTGAGCCGCGAACTGATCGCAGATTCGATTGAACTGGTGTGTCGCGGACAGATGTTTGATGCGGTAGTCTGCGTGGTGGGCTGCGACAAGACCATACCGGCGGCTGCGATGGCGCTGGCGCGCATAAACTTGCCGGGCATGGTGCTTTATGGCGGAACGATTGCGCCCGGCAGCTATCGCGGGAAAGACGTTACGATTCAGGATGTGTACGAGGCGATCGGGGCGAACGTTGCGGGAAAAATCAGCGACGCGGAACTGCGCGAACTGGAAAACGTTGCTTGCCCAGGAGCGGGCGCATGCGGCGGGCAATATACGGCGAATACCATGTCCACGGTGATGGAGATGATTGGACTTTCGCCGATGGGCTTCAATAGCGTTCCGGCGATGGATCCGCTGAAAGACGACGTGTCGTTCTCGTGCGGCAAGGTGGTGATGAACCTGCTGCAAAAAGAAATTAAGCCTCGTGACATTCTGACGCGAGAGGCGTTCGAAAATGCCATCGCGTCGGTCGCGGCGACTGGCGGATCGACCAACGCAGTTCTGCACCTGCTGGCAATCGCGCGCGAGGCGGGCGTGGAGCTTGAGATTGATGACTTTCAAACCATAAGCGCACGCACGCCGTTACTCGCGGATCTCAAACCTTCTGGACGCTTTGTAGCTTTGGACATGCATCGCGCCGGCGGGATTCGGCTGCTGGCGCGGCGGCTGCTGAATGGCAAGTATCTCCATCCCTCGGCGAAGACCGTTACGGGCCAGTCGATCGGCGCCGAGACCGAGAGCGCCGTTGAGACTCCAGGACAGGAAGTGATCGTCCCGCTGGATCGACCCCTGAAAGCGACTGGCGGTCTGGTGATTCTCAAGGGGAATCTTGCTCCTGAGGGCTGCGTGGCGAAGATCAGCGGGCACGAGCGGCTGGAGCAGCGCGGACCGGCGCGCGTCTTCGAGTCCGAGGAAGACGCGATGGCTGCGGTGACGGCGAAGAAGATTCAAGCTGGCGATGTTGTGGTGATCCGCAACGAAGGGCCGAAAGGTGGTCCTGGCATGCGCGAGATGCTGGGCGTGACGGCGGCGATTGTGGGCGAGGGTCTCGGTGATTCAGTGGCGCTCTTGACCGACGGTCGCTTCAGCGGCGCGACTCGCGGACTGATGGCGGGACACGTTTCTCCCGAGGCGGCGCTGGGAGGTCCGATTGCCGGCGTGCGCGACGGAGACATGATTCGTTTCGATGTCAGCCAACGCGTCCTGGAAGTCGAAGTCAGCGAGGATGTGTTGCGCGAGCGGATGGCGCAGTGGAAGGCTCCGCAACCGCGATATCCGACCGGCGTGTTTGCGAAATATGGAGCGCTGGTTTCGTCGGCATCGCAGGGAGCGATTACGACGCCACGGTAGGATTCTGTTGAACCATAGCGAACCGACTTGAATGTCGCAGAAGAAAACACTATTCGAAAAGATTTGGGATGCGCACGTGGTGGCGGAGCCGGCCGCGCGGTCGCCCATTCTCTACATCGACTTGCATCTGGTGCATGAGGTGACTTCGCCGCAGGCTTTTGACGGGCTGCGCGCCGCCGGGAGGAAAGTGCGGCAGCCGGCGCGGGCCGTAGCGACCGTGGATCACAACGTTCCTACGGAGCCGCGCGGGACTCCGATTGCGGATTTGATTGCAGCGAAGCAGATTGCGGCGCTGCAGTCGAACTGCAGGGAGTTCGGCGTCCGGCTGTTTGACATGGATTCGCCGGAGCAGGGCATCGTCCATGTGATTGGGCCCGAGTTGGGACTGACCCAGCCGGGGATGACGATCGTTTGCGGCGACAGCCATACCAGCACGCACGGAGCGTTTGGGGCGCTGGCGTTTGGGATTGGAACATCGGAAGTCGAACACGTGCTGGCTACGCAGTGCCTGGCGCAGCAGCGACCGAAGACGATGAAGATCGAGGTGCGCGGGCGGCTGGCGGATGGCGTGACAGCGAAGGATTTGGCGCTGGGGATTATCGGGCAGATTGGGACCGACGGCGCGACCGGCCACGTGATCGAATACGCGGGGCCGGCAGTGCGCGGGCTCTCGATGGAAGGGCGCATGACGCTGTGCAACATGAGCATTGAGGCGGGAGCGCGGGCTGGCATGGTGGCGCCGGATGAGACGACCATCCCTTATGTGAAGGGGAAGCGATTCGCTCCACGGGATGCGGAATGGGAGAAGGCGGTCGCGTATTGGCGAAGTTTGCCTTCCGATGACGGCGCGGCGTTTGACAAAGTCGTGGAGATTGACGGGTCGCAGCTTTGTCCCTTTGTGACTTGGGGAACGAATCCGGGGATGGTGGCTCCGGTCACCGGGCGCGTGCCGGAGATTAAAGGAGTAGATGAATCGGATCGGCGAGCTACCGAACTTGCTTTGCAGTACATGGGGCTGGAGCCGGGACAGCAAATTGAAGAGATTGGGATTGATCGCGTGTTCATTGGTTCGTGCACGAATTCGCGGCTTGAAGATTTGCGGGCGGCGGCGCGGGTTGCGCGAGGACATCATGTGAACGCGAAGGTTCGTGCGATGGTGGTGCCGGGGTCGCAGACAGTGAAGCGGGCCGCGGAGCAGGAAGGGCTGCATCGGATTTTTCAGGATGCTGGATTTGAGTGGCGGGAGTCGGGATGTTCTATGTGCCTGGGAATGAATCCGGATATCTTGCAGCCGGGGGAGCGCTGCGCTTCGACCAGCAATCGCAATTTTGAGGGGCGGCAGGGGCGCGGAGGGCGGACGCATCTGGTGAGTCCGATGATGGCGGCAGCGGCGGCGATTGCGGGGCACTTTACGGATATTCGGAACTGGAAGTTTCAGTAGGAGAGCCTCGATGTTGCATGAGTATGATGTTGTCATCCTGAAGAAATCCTCGCCGGGCATAGCGGTAACTGTAGCGTCGGAAGGAACAATTGTGATGGTGCATGATGCCGACGCTCAAGCTTATGAGGTGGAGTTCTTCGACCGGGATGAAAAGACGACGATTGATGTCTGCACCGTCGTCGGCGACGAATATCTAGAATTGAAGTGGGCGAACAGGGATAGGCAATGAAACCATTCACCGTACATCGCGGGCGTGTGGCGCCACTGGACCGGATCAATGTGGACACCGACCAGATCATTCCTAAGCAGTTTCTGAAGAGGATCGAGCGGACCGGGTTTGGACAGTTTCTGTTTTACGATTGGCGGTTTAGCGGCGACGGAAACAAGAATCCCGACTTTGTGCTGCATGAACCGCGCTACGAGGGGGCCAGCATCCTGGTTGCAGGCAGGAATTTTGGTTGTGGGTCGTCGCGGGAACATGCGGTGTGGGCCCTGGCCGACTTCGGCTTCCGCGCGGTGATTTCATCTTCCTTCGCCGACATTTTCGCTAACAACAGCACCAAGAATGGATTTCTTACGGTGAAGTTAAGCGAGGATCAGGTTGCGGAACTGATGCAGCGGGCACAGGAGATCGACGACTATCAAGTTATGGTCGACCTCGAGCGCTGCGAAGTGCGCGACGAGCAGGGCTTTCGGGCAAAGTTTCCCATCGACGAATTCATACGCCAGTGTCTGCTGAATGGACTGGATGACATAGGACTCACGCTTCAGCATGAAGCGGAGATTGCCGCGTACGAGGCCGTGCATCCGGCGCCGAGTACGTTAAGAGCCTCCTAACTCTCGTCCTCATAGTCAAAGGAAAGGTCAAAGGGAGTAAAGATTTGTAAAACCTTCGCCCCCCGTCTTGACCTACTGCGGGGCCGCGGTTGATGCTGGTTAGGCAAGGCTTCACCATTGCATTTGCGCCTTCGTTCCTACCTGAACCAGTTGAGTGAGGCGCGCCCTTTCCGCCGAGAATTCCTGCCTTCCCGGGGAGAGTTTCGCAACCGAGTCTACGATGCTTACGTCTAATCTAATACCTGTGCTTCCCGCCGAGCCTGGGCCAGAAAGAGCGGCGACGGATTAACCTGTGAATATGACTGAACGTTGTGATAGAAAATTGCGCGCGTCCCGGATTCCTTCGCGCGTCCCCTGGCTTAGCGCTATTGCGACCGTCTGCATATTCTTCATTGGCTGCAGCAGTGCCGATCCCAAGCAGCAGAAGGCGCAGGCTGCGGGGCCTCGTACCGTTTCCGTGGCGACGGCGCAGGTGCAGCGGCAGGACGTACCGGTCTACCTGACCGGCCTGGGCGCGGTCACCGCGTTCAACACCGCCAACATCAAGAGCCGCGTCGACGGTCAGATCATGAAAGTAAAGTTTCAGGAGGGGCAGAACGTCAAGCAGGGCGAACTGCTGCTCGAGATTGACTCTCGTCCCTACCAGGTTCAACTGGAGCAGGTGCAGGCACAGTTATTTCGCGATCGGGCGCAACTGCGTGACGCCCAGCTGAATCTGCAGCGTTACACGACGCTGATTCCTTCGGGCAGCATTGCACAGCAGCAGGTGGACACGCAGAAAGCCTTGGTGGATCAACTGGAAGGCACGGTGCGCACGGATCAAGCGCAAATCGATAACGCAAAGCTGCAGATCATTTATTGCCATATCACGGCGCCGTTCAGCGGGCGGGTCGGATTGCGGCAAGTGGATCCGGGCAATATTGTTCACGCCGCGGATACGAATCCCATGCTGATCTTGACGCAGTTGCAGCCAATTGCGGTGATCTTCACGCTTCCCGAAGATGTATTGCCGAATGTGGCCCAGCACATGAAGCGGTCCACGCTGCAGGTGGACGCTTTCAGCCGCGACGACCAAACCAAGTTGGCGACGGGCAAATTGCTGACCATCGATAATCAGATCGATCCCACGACGGGCACGGCGAAGCTCAAGGCCGTCTTCAGCAACACGGACAACCAGCTTTGGCCCAACCAGTTCGTGAACGCGAATCTCCTCTTGGAGACGCGGAAAAACAGCACGGTCGTGCCCACAGCAGCAATTTTGCGTGGTCCGCAGGGCACGTTCGTTTACGCAGTGAACCCCGACAAGACGGTGCAAGACAAACCGGTCACGGTGTCCTTGACACAGGGAGACACCACGGTTATTACCGCCGGACTCAATCCGGGCGACATGGTCGTAACTGATGGACAGGATAAATTGCAACGAGGCAGCCGAATTGAGCCGCGCAGTACGGGGCAGAGTGGCGGGCGACATTCGTCCCCTGTGAAAGAAGCGGGAAGCGAAGGTTCAAGCACAGCAGGTTCATGAGTCCCTCACGATTATTTATTCTCCGGCCGGTCGCGACCACGCTGCTCATGGTGGGGGTGCTTCTTGTGGGCTGGGTTGCATTCATGCAACTGCCAGTCTCGGCGCTGCCTGAGGTCGACTATCCCACGATTCAAGTTGTGACGTTTTATCCGGGAGCGGATCCCGACGTGATGGCATCGTCAGTGACGTCTCCGCTGGAGCGGCAGTTCGGGCAGGTGCCTGGGCTGAGCCAGATGACATCGACCAGTTCGTTTGGCAGTTCGGTCATCACGCTGCAGTTTGGGCTCGATCAGAATATTGACGTGGAAGAGCAGCAGGTGCAGGCCGCGATTAACTCCGGCTCCACGTATTTGCCGACAGACCTGCCAAATCCTCCGATCTATAACAAAGTCAATCCGGCCGACGCGCCGATTCT
>Ga0073928_10006934_pt1 | contig 14975 bp, 14 predicted proteins | sample PaiPotPPA55metaG_FD_76969 | JGI IMG/M metagenome (GOLD analysis project Ga0073928, IMG submission 76969) | Iron sulfur acid spring bacterial and archeal communities from Banff, Canada, to study Microbial Dark Matter (Phase II) - Paint Pots PPA... ... | reverse complement strand
CTCCCCCAAACCCCCTCCAGGAAAGCAGCCGCCGGGCGAGCGAGCCCATATAGCTCGTCGACCGGCGGCGTCGCATACAAAAAAATGCTTTGCATTTTCAGACCGTATCTCCGTTGCATTGTCGTTGGTAGCAGTGTCCAGATGCGCCCATCCTGAAGGAATTGCGTCAAACCGCCTTGTCCGGCTTGAGCCAGGATGTTGTTTTGCCCGGCCGCTGCTTTGTCCTGCGCTGCCCCGCCTCGCGCTCGGAAATCAAAGTGATCTTCTCTGCCCCCCGGCGCTTCGGCAGCGTGGCGCCCTCTGAAAGTCGAGTTTTACCCTTCGCTCTTCACGCGCAACAGCACTTTGCCCATGGCCGCGCTCCAGCGGATGGTCAGGCGGCTATTGGCATCGTAATTGTAACGCAGAATCGCCGTGCCGGCCTGATCGAGCTTGTTGGTCACCCGGCCATATTGGTCGTAATTCCTGTGTATCCCATTAAAATATTACGATCTCCTTAACTGGCCCGTTTACGGACCTCGGAGGGTAGGCCATCAATCGGCGCAAGGTCTGTCAATTTCTTTGTGATTTTGTAGGTAACGGCCTGCCCTTCTGCCATGCGTACCATACGGCCAGCCAGCCCCTCCGCCACATCGCCTTTGCGCCACATGCCATAAACGATTTCTTTGGGACAAATCCCGAGCAAAAGGAGATATTGATAATTACGGTCTAGCCGCACGTGATTAAATTGGAACGTTTTGTTGGCCCCCATTGACGCCGTTTTGATCTCGAATCGTCGGCCTGAAATTCGCATGTCAGTGGCCGAAGTCCGCTTGCCATTCCCGACCTCTATTCCGGCCTGTGTTAAAAATCTACGAATGAATTCCTCGCCAATCTCGCCCCTGTTCGTGTTGCCCAGTTTCCTGTATCCGACCAGGGGTGAACCGCGCCAGATGTCTTCGGGGGTGTGTTCCTTGATGATCTCAACCAGAAGTTCTACCGAGTTCACTTGTTCAACCCCCAAAGTCTGCCTTTATTGCCTCGCTTCCAAAAGACCAAAAAATAGGAGTGATTCTTTCTGGCGTGAACTTGGCAGACCATGCGGCTAACGCCCGGCCGGTTGTTGCGGACGATCACAAATAAGTCCTCCGCAACGAAGCCGAACTTTTTGTACATTTCGACGATTTCAATATGCGTAAACCGCTGGCGATTAGCGCAGACTTCATCTTGGCATTTTACAATAAAAACGCCTCGGTCTTTCAGAACCCTGTGCGCCTCTCCCCCTCCCGTTTTATACAGGTCAAGTACTGCTTCGTGGTATTTGCTCTTGGTCTGATTCCCGCTCCCATTGTTCCGGTAATGCTTTTCGAATGGTGCATGGGAGACGTGAGCCGTCCCCCCAGGGGTGTGCATGTATGGAGGATCGAATACAACGCAGTCGATTTCGAGGTCGCCATAAGGCAAGTCCCGGCAATCAACGCCGCTCTGAATGTCAGTCGGACGTAAATCGTAGGCGTCCGGCGGAATGTTTCTCCAAAAAACCCCCCTCCCGTATGTGACATCTGCTATCGTGCTGCCGGGCCTCACATAAAGTTGAAGGATTTTCGGGAACACATCTTCATTGCCATCCAGATGAGCACTCAAAACAAGCTCATTCGTGGGCTGCCCGTTTCGGACGACCCGCCTCTGCCGACCGTGCTGGATGCCGCTTTCGCTCATGTGATCAGTTCCTTACAGGGCAGATGCCTGCCATCCGTAGTCCGTTGAACCACGTCCGCGAAAACTTCGTTCATCTCCCGCCCTTTGCCGTTCAGTCGGAACGCGCATTCGTCCACGTATTTCTGCAAATGTTTCCGGCTCATCTGGTGATAAACTCCCTGATAACCGCGCTTGAACAAAGCTCAAAATGATTCGGTGCCGTTCGTGTGGGCGTCACCTTGAACGAAAACCTTGCCACTGTGAATGACCGCCGTTCGAATGTAACTGGTCAAGCCGTTGTGAACGGGTCGGCCTAGTTTTATAGTATTTCTCATTCGTCTCACTTTTGTTGCCGCTGCCAATATAGCAGATGGTTCACGTGAGTCCATATCCCCATTTGCAGCCGTTGCGCGATCCATTTCACCGCCATCGTCGTCTCGGCGCGCAAGCGCGTTCAATACTATAATACTAGGAATCGACCCGTTTATTATTCCTTGCTTTTCTTGACTAGCGAGCCGCCCCAAAACAGGCATATCGCAAAAGCAATCACGGCTGCTATCAGGCCGGGAAAGTAAAGATATTGCAAATCGCCCTTGAATATGAAAAAGCCGCGAATGCCGGCCAGTAAAATCAACAGGCCGACGAATTGAATTCCGAGTCCATTACTTTTTAGTTTTGGATTTGGCATGTGTAGTTCTTATTCAGTTTTTTATCAATTAAAGCCACGATTTCCGCCATAGTCCAAACGTGGTCCGCCACTCTGGGGCGATTTATTCACATCAAGTTTCTTGGTGCAATAAAGGGGCTTTTCAATTTCTTGATACCTGCTGGTTCATGTTCGCAGTACCTTCTTGTCAGCCAATGCGGTCAACTGACGGCGAGGCGGCTGCTGGCCGCGTGTGGTGGTGTCCCAAATTGTAATGCCCTTGTGGTAATCTGCTCCACCAACTCTGTTTTAGCTCGTGCATAGTCGTTCATGTCTGGCCAGTCCTGTTTTGCGAGGTCCCGCTTTAGAGCCGCGTAGCGGAGCCGGTCCTCGCCGTTGCTCCGGAGATGATCTCGAAAGGCAAGCATCCGTGTGATCTCTGCGCATCCCGAAGAAAAGATGTGAATGTGGACATCCAACTCCGGAGTCCTCAGCATCCGGTGCTCGTGCCAATCCGGCTCCCGGACGCGCAGGACATACCCGGCCACCAGGAAAGGTGTGAGATAGGCCTCTTCATCGCTTGAATCTTCTACCACAACCACAACGTCGATGATTGGCTTTGCCGCGAGTCCGGGCACGGAGGTGGATCCTACGTGCTCGATGCAGAGTGCCTTGGGGCCCAAAGCACGCGCGATGAGCACCGCATGCGTCTGAAATTTATCGGGCCAAAGTGGATTGTAATCCACGATGATAATCTCCCGTTTCTCAATTCCGCCAATTAATACGTCGCACATTGTCCGTGGCCTAATTATTAATATACGAAGAGCTGTTCGTAAACGTAAACGTAAACGTGAACCGCTTTCAGCGGTTTTAGGACGCGCGCCGAAAGTGGTTGAAACCACTCATTCTTGTAAGGGCCCGCGGTCACCCGGCTGAAGCCGTGTGTTAATGAGATCGGCGAAGAATTCTGTTTTGCACCCCTGCCCCCGCGCCCAAATCAAAATAATCTTGTCTCCCGGCGGCGCTGCGGTAGCGTTGCGCCCTATGAAAGTCGAGTTTTACGGTCACGTTCGGCAATACCACCATATCAAAGCGGAGATCGACGCCAATATTCACACGGTGCTCGAGAGCGGCCAATATGTCATGGGCCCCATGCTCAAGAAATTCGAAGGCGAACTGGCGGCCTATCACGGCGCCAAATATGCCATCGGCGTCGGCAACGGCACCGACGCCATCTGGCTCGCGCTGATGGCCCTGGGCGTCGGCCCCGGCGACGAAGTCATCACGCACCCGAACACGTTCTTTGCCACGGCGGAGGCGATCTGGATTGCCGGCGCAACGGCGGTGTTCGTCGATTGCGACCCGAAGACCAAGTGCATCGACCCCGCCAAAATCGAAGCGGCCATCACGCCCAAAACCAAGGCCATCGTGCCGGTTCATCTTTACGGGCAATGCGCCGACATGAGCGCGATCAAAAAGATTGCCGACAAGCACAAGCTGTTCGTGATCGAGGACAACGCGCAGGCCATCGGCGCCCGCGGGCCGGATTTCAAGATCGGCCAGCTCAGCGACGCCACCGCCACGAGTTTCATCATCCAGAAAAACCTCGGCACGTTCGGCGACAGCGGCGCGCTGGTGACGAACAACGAAAAAATCGACAGCGCCGCGCGCCGGCTCCGCAACCACGGTTCGACCGCCCGCAATGTCCACAGCTACGGCTTCAACAGCCGGCTCGACGATCTCCATGCCGGAATTCTCAGCGCCAAACTCAAGCACATCGACGAGTACAACGACCAGCGGCGGAAATGGGCGGCCCGTTACACGGCCGGATTTAAGGGCGCCCGGAATTTCACGCTCCCTTCGGAGCAGCCCGGCTACCGCCATGTGTTCCATTTGTATGTCATCGAAACCAAGAAACCCGCCGCGCGCGATGTGCTGCTGAAATTTCTCAACGACCAGGGCGTGGACGCCAAGACGCATTACTCGATCGCGATTCACCAGCAGGCCGGCTATCCCTGGGGCCGCGGCGCGCGCATCCACGGCTCCGTGGCCCAGGCCGAACTCAACTCCGCCACCTGCATCTCGCTGCCGATGTTTCCCGAATTGACCGAGCAGGAAGTCGATTACGTCGTGGGCAAAGTACTCGAATGGGACAAGGCGGCTGGATGAGGAATTACGGTGGACCAAGCCCGACCGAAATCCGAATGACGAATGACGAAATCCGAAACAAATCCGAAATCCGAAATCCGAAGCCAGCGCTTTGACCGCAGAGTCGCGAGAAACACAGAGAGGGCTTACGGCTTTCGGGCTTCGGGCTTCAGGCTTCGGGCTTCCTTCGGATTTCGTCATTCGGATTTCAGCTTTTAGTTTATGAAACCTTATCGCGTCCTCGTCGTCGGCATGGGCAAGCGCGGCATGCACCACGCCGCGTGCTTCAACGCCAACCCCAAATTTCAGGTCGCCGGCATTTGCGATATCGATGCCGCCCGCCTCGAAGCCGCCGCGGCCAAGCTCGGCAATCCGAAGACCGGCTCCGACGCCGCCGCGCTGGCCGACGCAGTGAAGCCCGACGTCTTCTGCTTCACCACCCTGCCGAACTTGCGCACCCCCATGATCAAGGTGGGCATCGCCTCGGGCGCGCGGCTCATTGCCTTCGAAAAACCCGTGGCCCTGACCAGCGCGGAGTTGTTCGTCATTCGCGATTTGCTCAACCAGGCGGGCGTCAAAGCCGTCGTCAGCCATCAACATCGCTACGGAGCGCATTATCGCAAGACGAAGGAGATTATCGCCAGCGGCGCGCTTGGGCGCATCCACACGGTTTATGGCAGCGCCACCGGGTGGATGACGCACATGCTCTCGCATTTGATCGACTACACGTGCTGGTTCAACGATTACACGCCGGCGGCCTGGGCGATGGCGCAAGCCTCCGGCGGCGCCAAGTTTGCCGACAATCATCCCTCGCCCGATTACATCGGCGGGTTCGTGCAATTCGCCAACGGCGTGCGCGGCATTTACGAATGCGGCGCGGGCGCGCCCGACCAGCCCGAAGTGGCCAAGTGGTGGGGCAAAAACCGCATCGGCGCCCAGGGAACCGAAGGCTTTGCCGAGGTCCTCACCAACGGCGGCTGGCGCGCCGTGACCAAATCGGGCGGTTTCCAGAGCGGCGAAGGGGCGATGAACTACGATCTCGACATGCCGCCATATATTCAGGAGATGGCCGATTGGCTCGACGACGACCGCAAAGTGCATCAGTGCAATTTCGCGCACGCCTGCCTGGGCGGCGAGATCATGCTGGCCCTCCAGCGCAGCGCCGCCCAGGGCGGCCAGGTCCGCTTGCCGCTCGACCAGGGCGCCGACGAACAAGCCCTCCTCAAAGCAAAACTCGCCGGCACCAAGGCCCTCGTCTCCTGCGAGCAGAACAAGAAGGAGTTTGGGTACTGAACGTGAAGCGTGAAACGTGAAGCGAATGACGAAATAAGCCCGAAAATCGAAATCCGAATTCGACCTTCGGGTTTCGGACTTCTTTCGGATTTCGGCCTTCGGGCTTCGGGCTTGTTGATAGAACCACGCATCACGCATCACGCATCACGTTTCACGCATCACGCATCACGCCATGGAAGTCATCATCCAACCGGACGACGAGGCCGCCGCGTCCCTGGTCTCGCGCATCGTCGCGCGCGAGCTGCGCGCCAACCCGCACCTGGTCCTCGGCCTCGCCACCGGACAAACCATGGAGCGCGTCTATCGCCGCCTCGTCGTGATGCACCGTGAAGAGAAACTCGATTTCTCGCTGTGCCGCACGTTCAACCTCGATGAATACGTCGGCTTGTCCCCTACGGACGCAAATTCCTACCGGCGCTACATGGACGAGCATCTCTTCAAGCACGTCAATGTGGACCCGCGCAACACGCACCTGCCCGACGGCCTTGCGCCGAACCTCGATGCGGAATGCCAGAAATATGAGGCTTTGATCACACGCTTCGGCGGCATCGACCTTCAACTCCTCGGCATCGGCAAGGCGGGCCACATCGGCTTCAACGAACCGCTCTCGGCGTTGCGCTCGCGCACGCGGGTCAAGGCGCTCACTCCGGCGACGCTCAAACAGAACGCCCACTTCTTCGGCGGCGAAGAACACATGCCGCGGCGCGCCATCACCATGGGCGTGGGCACGATTCTCGAATGTCGCCATTGCGTCCTGCTGGCCACCGGGCCGTCCAAGGCCGGCGTCATCGCCCAGGCCGTCGAAGGCCCGATCACCAGCATGATCTCCGCCACGACGCTGCAACTGCACCCGCGCTGCACCGTCGTGGTGGACGAAGCCGCCGCCGTCAATCTCGTCGAGCAGGATTATTACCGCTGGGTCTTCGCCAACGAACCCGATTGGGAGGAGTTTCGGTAAGCGGCTTACTCCTTGAACATTTCCACCAGCGCCGCCAGAACAAGCTCGATGGCGGCGCGGTCGAGGATACTCAAGCGGCTGACCAACCGGGCCTTATCCACCACGCGCAACTGGTCCAAAGCGATCTGGCCATCTTTGCCGACGATACGGCAGGCCACTCGGAAGGGAGCGGCAAAGCCGGCCCTCGTCAGGGGTGCGACAATGACCGTGTGCAGCCGCGCATTCATCGCTTCGCGCGACACGACCACGCAGGGCCGGGTCTTTCGCATCTCGGCGCCCGCTGTCGGATCGAGCCGAGTCCACCAGACCTCAATCCTTTTCATCGGTTCCAGGCTCCGGCCATTCCCAACGCTGGGCGTCCCATTCGTTTGGCATCTCGCGGAAGCCTCGCAGTTCCTCGAAATCGCGATCAATGGCCTCTTGCGGAATGTTGCGAATCGCTTCGTCCCAGCCAATCCTGGCCGAACGGTCCTGTCCCGCAACCACCAGGGTCTTGTCGCGCACCGTAATGCTGACCTCCGGGCCGAAGCCGCACTCCTCAATCAACTCCTTTGGCAGGAGCAAACCGAACCCGTCTCCCATCTTTTCAATCTTGCCTTGCACGCCCTCAACCTACCCAACCCCGCAACTGCCGGCAACCGAGTTTCCTCATATGCTTTCCGAACCCGCGTGGGTAGAGTTTCGGTAGCGCCAATCAAATGACGACAAAGCGTTGCGCCGGCTCGGGGAACGGGCTAAGTTCCTGGCCTAACAGTATGCCGACTGAAACAGCAACCCACATTTGGTTGGACGACCGCGGCGTGGCTTGGATCGATCAGACCAACGTCAAAGTCCTCGAAGTGGTCCTGGACAAACTCGCGCACGAGTCGAGTCCGGAAGAGATGCATTTTCAATACCCGCACCTGTCGCTTTCCCAAATCTACGCGGCGCTGGCTTACTACCACGATCACCAGGCCGAAATGGACGCCCACATCAAGCGGAGCGCCCGCGAATATGAGCGGCTCCGCTCGGAGGACGGCGAATCGCCGCTGCGGAAACGGCTCAAGAAAATGGGCAAGCTCGCCTGAGCAGTGAGCCTTGCGCTTTACATGGATGTTCATGTGCGGCGCGCGGTATCGGTGGCCTTGCGTGAATGCGGTGTCGATGTTCTGACCACGGTGCCGGCCGCGACCCGGCTTTAAGGTCACAGTTTGTGACCTCAATTGGGCCACCTGTCCGGCTTCCTCCGCCGAGAGCTGGATCATGAAGTCCCCGGGGGAAGCGGCCCTGGTTGCGCCGCACGGCCTGACGAGGCTTTGGACCAACCTTGCCGGCTTGTCCGCTGCGAGCCGCAGCGCAAATCAATAACCACAGTCAATCAAACTGTCAAAAGGGCCGACCCGTCGATGCGCCCTGAACCCACTAAATCAATCCAGTTGAAGCAGCGGACAACTTCAGGCATCATGGGGTTCGGCTTATGCCGAATCCGCTGAATCAGTCTGGCATCAGGGACAATCACCTCCGTGGTGCTGTCGCGGATTTTCTCAAGGCCAAAATGCACCCAGGCTCGCGCCTTTCCGTCGTTTCGGCTTATTTCACGATCTACGCCTATGAGGCGATGCGGGGCCATCTCGACCAAATCGAACACCTCAATTTTCTGTTTGGCGAGCCGCGTTTCATCACCTCGCTTGATCCAGACAAGACCGAAAAGAAGACCTTCATCCTAGACGGCAACGGCCTGCAGCTTGCCAACAAGCTCCAGCAGAAGCGTGTGGCTCGCGACTGCGCCGAGTGGATCCGCCAGAAGGTGGAAATCCGCTCCGTACGGCACGCCCAACTCCTCCACGGCAAGATGTATCACATTGCCAATGACAGCGTGGAGGAAGCCATTCTCGGCAGTTCCAATTTCACAGTTCGCGGCCTTGGACTCGGCACGGGGAACAACAACATCGAACTGAACCTGGAAGTGGACAGCAACCGCGATCGTCGCGATCTGAAGATCTGGTTCGATGAATTGTGGAACGACGGGGCGCTTGTCCAAGACGTAAAAGGCGACGTCCTGCTTTACCTCGATCAGCTTTATCAAAATCATGCGCCTGAGTTCATCTACTTCAAGACCCTGTTTCATGTTTTCGAAAGCTTCCTGGCCGATCAAGAGAAAGGCGGGCTGCTCGATCAAAATATCAAAATCGTGGACACCGAGGTATGGCAAGCGCTCTTCGAGTTTCAGCGTGACGGTGTCAAAGGCGCGATCAACAAAATTCTAAAGCACAACGGGTGCATCCTGGCAGATAGTGTCGGCTTGGGCAAAACGTTCGAGGCGCTGGCCATCCTCAAATACTTCGAGCTAAAAAACGAACGCGTGCTCGTCCTGTGCCCGAAGAAGCTGCGCGAGAACTGGACCGTTTACCGCCATAACGACGCGCTCAATCCTTTCATCAACGACCGTTTCCGTTACGATGTTCTTTCGCACACAGATCTCAGCCGTGAAACCGGTTATTCGGGCGACATCAACCTGGAAACCTTCAATTGGGGCAATTTTGACCTTGTGGTCATTGACGAATCGCACAACTTCCGGAACAACACCCCGGGCAAACGGGACGAAGACGGCAATCTCATTCGCAAGAGCCGCTATCAGCGGCTGATGGATGACATTATCAAGAGCGGGGTCAAAACCAAAGTCCTCCTGCTGTCCGCTACCCCTGTCAACAACGACTTACGAGACCTGCGTAACCAGATTTATTTCCTTACGGAGGGAAACGACGAGGCTTTCAAGGATACCATCGGAGTCGGCAGCTTGAAAGAAACCTTGGCTGCCGCCCAAAAGACTTTCACCGTCTGGGCAAAAAAGCATTCCGGTGAGCGCAAAACCAAAGACCTGCTGGAAAAACTAAGTTCCGCGTTTTTCAAATTACTGGACGAGCTGACCATCGCCCGCTCGAGAAAACACATCCTTAAGTACTACGAGAGCAATATTGCCAAACTCGGAGGGTTCCCGGAGCGCAAAAAGCCGGTTACGATCTACCCCGAAATCGACACAAAGGGACGGTTTCTGTCTTACGATAAGCTGAACGACGAAATCGACGGCTACAAACTCTCTCTTTTCGCTCCTTCGCGCTACGTAAAAAAGGAATTCTTGCCGAACTATCAGACACACGCCAGCGATCCATTTAGTCAGGCAGACCGCGAGCGTTTCCTTATCGGCATGATGAAGGTAAATTTCCTCAAGCGGCTGGAAAGCTCCGTAAAGTCGTTTGAAATCACGATGGGGCGTACGATCGGCAAGATCGAAGCGCTCGAGACGAAAATCCGCAATTTCCTCGCGACTCCCGATCAGAATCCTGAATCCAATGAATTTCAGTTGGACGTGGGCGATCCTGGACAAGACGAAGAACTCGAGGAGGCGCAGATGGTGGGTGGAAAATTCAAGTACCGCCTTGAGCACCTCGAATTGGACCAAGGAAAAAACTGGCTGAAGGATTTGAAAAAAGACAAGGACCAACTCCGCATCCTCTTTAACGCTGCGCAAAATGTGACGCCGGACACCGACGCCAAGGAGAATGAATTGAAAAGGCTGATCGCAGCGAAGGTTGCAAATCCAAGCACCAATAAGGGGGGCCAACCAAACAAAAAGGTGCTCGTATTCACTGCATTCGCTGACACGGCCGCTTACTTGTTCGACGCATTATGCGCTTGGGCGCACAAGGACTTGGGTATCCACGCCGCACTGGTTGCCGGCAGCGGCGATAACCGCACCACGTTTGGCAAAACCGACTTCAATCAAATCCTCACCAATTTTTCCCCGCGCTCCAAGAATCGGGCCAAGATTCCCTCGATGCCCCAGGATGGCGAGATTGATTTGCTCATCGCCACGGACTGCATATCCGAAGGCCAAAACCTCCAGGATTGCGATTACCTGGTCAACTACGACATCCACTGGAATCCCGTTCGCATTATTCAACGCTTTGGCCGCATTGATCGTATTGGTAGCGTGAATCACGCCGTCCAGTTGGTGAACTTTTGGCCGACGCAAGACCTCGATAAATACGTCAACCTCAAGAACCGCGTCGAAGCGCGCATGGCGCTCGTGGATATTGCGGCGACGTTCGAGGACAACATCCTCAAAAATGACGAGATCGAAGAAATCATTCACGAGGACCTCCGCTATCGTGACAAGCAACTCCTGAGATTGCGCGAGGAAGTTCTCGATCTCGAAGACTTCAGCGAGAGCGTTGCCCTGAACGAATTCACGTTGGACGATTTTCGCATCGAACTGGCCAAATACATCGAGGCCAATCGCAAACTGCTGGAAGACGCGCCGCTTGGTCTCTACACCGTCGTGCCGCCCCACCCCGAACATCAGGTGATTGCGCCAGGCGTGGTGTTCTGCTTGAAGCAGAAGGGCGATGCCGCCAGCGGCGAAATCGTCAATCCATTGCAGCCGTACTATCTCGTTTTCGTGCGCGACGATGGCACGGTGCGTTTCTCCTTCGCCCAGCCCAAACAGATTCTCGAAATCTACCGGCTCTTTTGCTCCGGCAAACCGTTAGCCTATGAGCAGCTTTGCCAGTTGTTCGATTCCGAAACTCGGAACGGTGCGGACATGAAGCTCTACGATAAACTGCTTGGCGCCGCCGTGGATTCCATCGCCCGGACATTTCAAAAGCGTCTTGCCGCCGGCCTGCAAACCGGGCGGGATTTCGTTATCCCCGACCAGCAGGAGCAGGCGCGCGAAACCACCGACTTCGAACTCATCACCTGGCTTGTCATCAAAACGCCATGAAACGGAAAACCACCTTGGTGCGCAAGCCTGTGCCCCGTGCTGGAATTGTTCGCGCCGTCGATGCCAATGAATCGGCTTTTCGCGAAGTGCTGGCACTGATCGAGCGCGCCCGACAGCGCGCTTACCACTCGGTCAACACCGAATTGATTGGCCTCTATTGGCGCGTCGGCGAATCCATCTGCCGTCGCATCGCCTCCGATGGCTGGGGCAAGTCCACCATTGCTTCTCTCGCCGCATACATCCGCCGCCATGACCCCAATGTCCGCGGCTTCTCAGTCCAAAACCTCTGGCGAATGAGGCAGTTTTACGAAACCTACTGCGATCAGCCAAAACTCTCGACACTGTCGAGAGAATTAAGCTGGTCGCATAACATGCTCACCATTAACCGCTGCAAACGCAGGGAAGAGCGGGAGTTCTATCTGCGCATGGCTGCCCGGGAAGGGTGGTCGTTTCGCGAACTCGAACGCCAGATCAACGCTTGCCTTTTCGAACGTGCCGTCCTCTCGCCACCAAAAGTCGCGGCCGCCCTCCAACAAACTCATCCCGGGGCTGCCGATATTTTCAAAGATGCCTACGTGGTGGAATTCCTTCAGTTGCCCGACGGCCATCTGGAGGTCGATCTCCATCGCGGTCTGCTCGCCAAGCTCAAACAATTCCTCATCGAGTTGGGCCGCGACTTCTGTTTCGTGGGCAGTGAGTACCCCATTCAAGTCGGTGGCCAGGATTTCTCGCTCGACCTCCTGTTCTTCAATCGCGCCTTGGGCTGCCTCGTCGTTTTCGATCTCAAGGTCGGGCGCTTCGAGCCGGAGCACCTGGGCAAGTTGGAATTTTACCTCGAAGCCCTCGACCGCGACGTGCGCAAGCCCCACGAACGCCCTTCCATCGGCGTGCTTCTGTGCGCGTCCAGGGACAACGAAGTCGTCGAGTATGCCTTGAGTCGCTCCGTTTCCCCGGCGCTCATCGCGGAATACAAGATCGCGCTGCCGGACAAGCAACTGCTCCAGCGCAAGCTACATGAATTCTATCAATTGGCCTTGCCGGCGGCAGAACCGCCGCTGGCGAAACGACGCCGGGGCCGAACCCCATGAACGATCTCGCAACCCGACAGGCCATCGCCGCCTCACTCGCGGCTTTCGCCGCCAAGCCGCTCGCTGAAGCCGCAACCGCTCTTTTCGAATCGCTCGCCTACAAGAGCCAAAAGCGCCTCGTTCTCAAACCCAATACTCCAAAAACTTTCGTCGCCGCTTTCGCCAGGGAAAAACCGCTCGATTCTCATCGCGCGCTCCTCGCGGACTGGGAATCCGTCGATTTTTTGTTTCAGCTTACGGATGAGGAAGTCCGCGCCTCCACTGGCGGAAGCCAGCAACTTCTGTTTGAGAGCAAAGGACAATGGAACGGCGCCGTGATGGAGTCGTACCTGTTCTTTGCCTTGGCGCTCAAGAGGCCGTCTTACACGCGCACTGAGTTGTCAGGCATAACTCGCGCCGTGAACCGCCTTTTCCCGATGCCTGCGATGCTCCTGTTTCGGCACGGCGAAACACTCACCCTTGCAGTCATCAATCGTCGCTTGCACAAGCGCGACGAAGCCAAAGACGTCCTGGAAAAGGTCACCCTCATCAAGGACATCCGCTTCGCCAATCCGCATCGCGCCCATGTCGAAATCCTGGCTGACCTCTCTTTTGACACGCTTCACGACAAATTCGCCTCGGGCAATTTCGTCGCCCTGCATCGGGCTTGGCAAGAGACTCTCGACATTCAGGCGCTCAACAAGCGTTTCTTCATCGAAATCCGAAATTGGTTTTACTGGGCGCGGCTCCACGCCCGCTTCCCGGACGGCGCAAAGAAGGACGCCGACAATCGAGACTCCGAGGCCCTGATCCGTTTGCTGACGCGGATGATTTTCTCCTGGTTTCTCCGCGAGAAGCAGCTTATCCCCGGCGAGCTGTTCAACCCGCGCACAGTCGCAACTCTCATGAGTGATTGGCGCACAGACGAGTGCGAGAAGGACAAGCAAGGCCGTTACTATAAGGCCATTCTTCAAAACCTCTTCTTTGCCACCCTTAACACCCCAATCGAAGAAAGAAAATTCCGCTCAGTCCGTTCGTACCAAGGCAGAAACAAACACTACGGTGACCAGCGCTATTTCCGACATGTGGATCTTTTTCAAAAGAAAGCCCCTGTCGAAGAACTCTACAAAACGATTCCTTTTCTCAATGGTGGTTTGTTCGAAATGCTCGACGAAATCCCCGGTCGCGGCGACGAAAGCATCGCGGAGGAAAAGCGTGTGGACGGTTTCTCTGACGTGCCAGGCAAACAGCCGCTCGTTCCAGATTTTCTCTTTTTCGGTGATGAGCGTCCCGTGCCCGAGACCTCCGCGCTCTTATCCAACCCGCCGCCATTCAAATCAGCAAGCTGCGTTTCTTTCTTTCACTCGTCATCGAGCAAAATGACCCGCGCCATATCCGTCCTTTGCCAAATCTGGAAACTAAATTCGTCTGCGCCAACTCGCTCCTGGGCCTTCCGCGTCCTGAAGGCTGGGAACTATTCCAACACCAGATTGAGCCGCATGAGCGCGCCCTGCTCGACGTGCGCGCTCGCTACTTCTTCGCACAGCGTCAGGAGGAAAAGGATGTCTGCCGTGCCGAAGACCTCAAACTCCGGCAGAAACTCAGCGATTTTATCGAAGGCATCGGCGGCAGCGCCGCTCACGAGCTTGCCTCTGCTGTCGCCGCTTGGAATCCTTACAAGCCCGACCGCGTTGCCGGCTACTTTGACCGCGAATCCATGTTTGGCGTGCGCGACGGCTTCGACATAACCATCGGCAATCCCCCTTACGTCCGCGCCGACGAGCAGTCCGACTGGAATCAACGGCAGCGCGAAAATATCGCCGCCAGCAAAGAATACGAAACGCTTTGGGAAAAGTGGGACCTCTTCGTCCCGTTCATCGAACGCGCCTACAAACTGCTCAAGCCCGGCGGCGTCACGACGCTCATCGTATCGGATGCTTTCTGCCACTCCAAGTACGCGCAGAAGCCGCAGAACTGGTTTTTGAAAAATGCGCGCATCCTTCGCCTCGACTTTTGCACCAATCTGCAAATCTTCGACGCCGCCGTTCACAACCTCGTCTATTTCTTTCAGCGGGAGGATGGCACTCGAAATGTGCCCGAACGCCGAGTCCACAACGAGGAGTTCGGAATGGTATCGCTTCTGCCGAGCGACGAGCAGGCGAAGCTGACCCATCGGGCGTTTTTCCCGGAAGACCGAGTTGTCGAAGCGTTCGCATGCGCCGCAGTTGCCCTCGGCGACATTTCCTACATCAGCAAAGGAATGGTCGTCCACGCGGACGAGCGCGAAGCACAAGGCGCGTTTGAATTGCGGAATTTGGTTTCAGACCGCAAGGACAAAGTGCATCCCCGCGCATTTGTTGAAGGCAAGCATCTCGATCGATGGTTACCAACCGAAAAGAAGTGGCTCGAATGGGGCACAGAGCG
>Ga0073928_10006933_pt1 | contig 14977 bp, 12 predicted proteins | sample PaiPotPPA55metaG_FD_76969 | JGI IMG/M metagenome (GOLD analysis project Ga0073928, IMG submission 76969) | Iron sulfur acid spring bacterial and archeal communities from Banff, Canada, to study Microbial Dark Matter (Phase II) - Paint Pots PPA... ... | reverse complement strand
GCTACGAAAATGATCGAAGTTGCCGAGGAAAACGCGCTGGATCTGCTGCACGTCCACTATGCGATTCCGCATTCGGTGAGCGCGCTCTTGGCCCGCATGATGGCGGCGCCGAAGAAGCTGCCATTCATTACCACGCTGCACGGAACCGACATCACGCTAGTCGGCAACGACCGCAGTTATTTGCCCATCACGAAATTCTCGATCGAGAAGAGCGATGGCGTCACGGCGATTTCACATTATCTGCGCGACCGTACCGTGCGCGAATTTGAAATCAAGCGGCCCATCGAGGTAATCCCCAATTTCGTGAACTGCGATCTCTATAAGCGCTGCGAGGATTGCTCCGCACGGGAACGCTGGGCGCCGAATGGCGAGCCGATCCTGATGCATCTCTCAAATTTTCGCCCGGTGAAAAGGATCACTGACGCAATCGAGATATTCGCTCTCGTTCGCGAAAAACTTCCTGCAAAACTGGTGTTGATGGGCGACGGTCCTGACCGCGGCGCAGCCGAATATCTCGTGAGGAAAAAACATCTCTCGAAACACGTTTTCTTTCTTGGCAAGCAGGACCGCGTGCAGGAAAAGCTTGGCCTCGCCGATTTGTTCCTATTGCCTAGCGACGAGGAGTCGTTCGGACTTGCCGCTCTTGAGGCGATGGCTTGCGAGGTACCCGTAATCGCCACGAACGTCGGCGGGCTTTCGGAAGTTGTCACGAACGGAGTGGACGGTTATTTGGTGCCGCCGCGCGACGTAGCTGCCGCGGCAAAATATGCGATCGAAATTCTTTCGCTCCCCGATCGCGGCCGCTTGATGGGCCAGGAAGCGCGTGTCAACGCCCGGCGCCGTTATTGTTCCAATGATGTGATACCTCTGTACGAGGCCTACTACCAGAAAGTGCTGAACTCAACCGGTGCCGCTGCGTCGGCCACAACGTAAGAAGGAAGGAACGAACGGACATGATTTCGACGTCGATTACTTTCTCGAATGTTCTACCGCTCCATCGGGGGAATTGGCTTCAAGGATTCGACGACCAGGTTGACGTCGTCCTGGGTAATTTTCGCGTTCGATCCAGCAAGCGTCGTCAAAATGAAGCGGAACTGCCGATCGTGCTCGTCAAATACTCGCTCCGCGACCGGCCCTTTCGCGGGATCGCCAAACTGAAACGCGCGGTTGCGGCCGAGTTCCAGCAAGAAAATGCTAGCTCCATTGGTTGGCTCGAAATCGAACCCGAATTCCAGCTTCCATCGCAAGAGAGTGTTCAGACGAATCGCATCGCGCATCGGACCCAGCGGCGAGAGCTGCGCAGGCGACGCTCCGTACACAGCCGAATACAACGCGTAGTTTGAATTGATCGGATTGTTCACAAAGATACTTTGGAATTTCTCGTACTCCGCTGGCTTCGATTTTCGAATGATCCCCAAAGTATCCAGCTGAACGTCAGGATCGAAGAAAATCACCACCTGCCCGGGCACAAAACGGACCTCTAGATATAGCGCTCCGGGCGTTTCCTTGGAAACGACCCAGGGCGCGTTGAACTGATACTCTAGAGTTTTTATCAGCGACGGCTTCGCACCTGCGATCCGCGCCGCCACAGAGGGCAAAGGTCGGGGCACTTCCCTCAACCAGGGACTCGCGGACGCCCAGCGGTTCGCTTCGTACCACGTCAGCGTCTGCAGGCCATACTTCACCGAGAAACCGGCAACCACCAGCACGCAAACCAGCAAGATAACTGCGGACCACGCACTGCCCTTATCGTCTTGCTCGCTCACGTTCGGCTGTTCTCCGCTGGAATTGGAATCGACATTCTACGCTGTTATGGATGCGGAAACGGCCCAAAAAGGATGGTGCGTGCGGCACAGATGTAAACTGCGCCAGATTATTTCTGAGCACTCGGTCAAGCCTGCACATAGTGCCTCGCCAATTCCGACGCGTAGGTCTTGCCGAGCATCGTGGCGTTGCCCTGGAGCCAATCCGAAAAGCGCGTTGCGCAAGTCGGGGCATTTCTGGAAACAAGCAGGCCCGCCACGAGACCTTTAATTTCCTCGTGCGTCAGAATCTGGTCGCGAACCACCGCGCCTAACACCGAACTCAAGAGAAGCGCGACGCGCGGCGGGACGTGAAGAATTCTTGTTTTATTGTGAGTTTGCGCGGCGATTAGGCGCACCAGCTCGTCGAACGTGAAGATTTCAGGTCCCACAGCGTCGCGGATGCTGTCGGGTTCTTCAAAGGCCGCACGCACCATCAGGTCAGCCAAGTCTTCTACAAACACCGGCTGAATTCCGTACTCTCCTGAACCGGGCACTGCAAACACGGGAAAGTGCCGCAAAAACCATGCGATGTTGTTAATCAGAATGTCTTCAATTCCGAAGATTACTGTGGGGCGGAGGATGGCGTAGCGAAGACCCGATTCGCGGATCGCCTTCTCTAGCTCGGCTTTGCCCCGGTAGTAGGCGAGCGGCGAGTCAAGAGACGGATTCGCGATGCTCACGTGTACGAGCTTTGTCACACCCGCTTGCTTCGCTAGTGCGATCAAGGTTTTCGTGTTCGCCACGGCGCGTTCGAACGACTCCCGGCCGTGATTGAAGCGGACCCAGTAAGTGTTAATCAAGCAATCAGCGCCGCGCAGCGCTTCGACAAGCACCGGCTCATTCTCGAAATCAAGTGGGGCTACTTCGACGCGGCCGCCGAATTCGTTCGGCCGATTCGGATGGCCGGTCAGAGTTCGCACCTGCTTTCCCACCGCCCGCAGCCTCCGCGTAACGTATTTCCCGGTGTAACTGAATGCTCCGGTGACCACGATTCGGTTCGTTGTCTGTGCGTTCATCTGAGAGCTCCCGTCATCGTCCTGACTGACGCTTGTCATCTATCGCTGAGCAGTGGCGACTTCCTTTGACCTTCTAGCCAACTCGTTTCGCGGGATGAATCGGCTCAGCACCAGACCCAAAGCAGCCACCGAAACGACGAGCCCAAGCAGTGCCGCTTCCAATTGATCGCCGATCCCGAAAATGGCTTCGACGAAAGAGCCCGACGCTGGGTGGCGATGCAGCGCGAACAGGACCGGGATAAGAAACAGCGTCACGTTCGAGAACGCGAGCCAGAATCCCGCGCGATCCTCCGTGCCACAAAGATCGACGAGGATTCTGAGCAACGGGCGCCTAAGGTATGCGAGCGTGAGCGCCGACACCGCGATCGTAACGACTAGACCGCTTGCGAAGAGCCAAGCTGCATTCATTTTCGAATCCCCCTTTCGTGCGTGTTCGTATTCTGAGAATTTCCGTGCCGTGGAACGGGGCAGCGGCCGTCGACGCAATAACGCCGCTCCGCGATCGCGCGATATCCGGCACGAAGCAACCTTCTAGTGCCTGGAATTTGCGCAATCGCAACCAGCGGCCACGCCCACCAAACGTGCTTTGCGAGTTCGACGATTGCATCAGCTCCGCCGAATCCCTGTCCGACGCATTCGTTGTGCTCGGTGCGCCCGCTGTTTCCGTTGCTAACCTTATTAGCGATGACGCGCATTCCGCTGAGCAGTTCCGCTTCCTGGAGATGGAAGAACGCGCGGACCCAGGGAGTTTGCAGAGGCAAAAATTCAAAACCCCGGCGCACAAAGACTGGTTTCATCCGCCGCACCCAGTCGAGGCAGAACTGGCAATCGCCGTCGTAGAGAATCCATCCGCGAAGCCTGGTCGCGCTATCTTCTGTTATTTCTGTAGAGACTGAAATTGTCATCGCTAAAAAAAGGCGGGTCACCCCGCCTCATCCTCTAACCCAGCGCCGCGATTGCGGCGCCCCCGTGCGGCTATCCCGGTAGCAGTTTCCGGATGTGCCCGCGCAATTTCACGATGCCGCGCGCGGCCGCTGGCGGCAAACGCTGGAATTCGTCGAAAATCGTGTCCATGGTCGCAATGAACTCGAGCATCTCTTCCAGGCGTTTTCGCGCGTACTCTTCCGACGCGCCGCCCTTCTCCGCGTCAGCGACACACTCGCGCACCACGTCGATCGAGGGATCTACCTCCCGTTTCTTGCGTTCCTGGACGATTACGCGGAACAGCTCCCAAACGTCCTTGATCGACTCGAAATGCTGGCGGCGGTCGCCCAGGACCGGCGCCACGCGCACGATGCGCCATCCCTGAAGCTCGCGGAGGCTGGTGCTGACGTTGGACCGTGCAACGGATAGGGCATCGGCGATTTCCTCCGCCGAAAGCGGATGCTGCGAAAGGAATAGCAGCGCATGGACTTGCGCCACCGTCCGGTTCACGCCCCACTTCGTACCCATCTCTCCCCAGTGGAGGATAAACTTCTGAGCGGTTGGCGAAAGCCTCGATTTCGTAGTTTCTCTCATTTCAGTTAAGACCGAATATACTGTAACATCGGCTGCCTGTCAAGCTATTTCACCTGTTTACCTCCTCTGCCTTTGCGCTGAAAGTAAGCAGCAGACTTTGCGCTAGACGCCGTACTGAGACCGGCGTAAAATGGGTTTCGACATACAAAGCAACGCCCGTGACCGCCTTTGGCGGACGCGGGCGTTTTTTTTTGGAGGAGCGATGCCGCCGTTCACCCCTTATCGCACGGAAGCTGAAATCGAAGAGGTCGTACAGAGGTTTGAAACGTGCGCCTACACACCCCAAGAATTCTTCCACGCCAGGCACTTGACAGTAGCCACCTGGTATTTCCTAAAGCTCGATACCAGGGCCGCCGAGGAACGAATGCGCGCTGGTCTGCTCAAGTTCATCCGGCACCACGGAAAGAACGGCTACCACGAGACCATCACGGAATTTTGGCTCCGGCTGGTGAATCACCGCGTCCACCGGGCAGAAGCGGGCTGCGATTCCGTCGCGGTTGTGAATGAAACCGTGGTAGCTCTAAGCGACAAAAATCTCATCTACAAACACTTTAGTCGTGAGCTTGTGGAATCGACGGATGCAAAAGCCGCGTGGGTCATACCGGATCTCGCTCCTATGCCTCTTCGATAAGCGGGATCTTGACGGCGGGGTTAACTAGCAGCGGTTTCGGCAGCTGCCAGCTCCGGAATCTCAATGTGGATCTGCGTGCCCTGCCCTTCCTGGCTGTGGATGTCCATCTTGAACTGATCGCCGTAGAGCAGCCGCAATCTCTCGTGCACGTTGCTGATGCCGATGCCTCCGCCATATACCTCGGAGAGACGCTCCGCTGGAATGCCCAGCCCATTGTCCATGATCTCGATCAGCAGACGCCCTTCGCGGCGATGGGCGCGAACGTGAATCTGCCCGCCCTCGAGGCGTGGAGCCAGACCGTGCTTGATTGCATTCTCGATCATCGGCTGCAGCAGCATCGAAGGGACGAACGCGTCCAGAGTTTCCTCCTCGATTTCCTTGAAGATCTGCAGCTTGTCGCGTCCAAACCGAATCACTTCGATATCGAGATAGTCGTCAATGAATTCCAGTTCCTCGCGCAGTGGCACAAACGTCTCGTGCTTGCGCAGCAGCCGCCGCAGAATGTTCGAAAGTTTCAGCACCACGCCGCGCGCCATGTCCGGATCGAATCGAATCAGCGATGACACTGTGTTGAGCGTGTTGAACAGAAAATGCGGATTGATCTGGCTCGTCAACGCGTCCATGCGCGCCTTGAGGAGCAGTTGCTGGTTCTGTTCGAGGTTCATCTCGATGCGCGTGTTGTTCCAAATCTTGATTGCCATCGCGACGCACATCAGAGACGAAAGGACCACCAGCAGCACGTACCCCCAGTTGCTCGGGTGGATGGCGAAGAGCCAGTTCGAGGGAACTGCATCCGCCAGCTCCACCTGTCCCACCGCGAAAGCGGCCAACGCGAACAACGGCAGCATCGCCCAATTCCCTTTTCGCAATCGCACCAGGCCCCAAAGCCACCGCGGAACGCTGAGGAACAGGAACGGCCCGAAATGCCACACGTCTTCTTTTTCGGGCATCATGTCGCGAATCGTCCCTGCCAGCAGGCCCACCAACGCCGCCAGCGGGCTCGATAGCCATTCGTGATTTCCAAACGCCAGCAGACTAATCAGCGACCCTCCCAATAGGCCCACCATTCGCCCACCAATGAGTCCCATCAGAAACGAGCCTTCCAGCGTCAAATCGAAGAATCGATATCCTGCCAGGCGCAGCAGCACACCCATAGCCAGCGGCGGGGTAAGAAACAACAGCAACTGAACTTTCTGATCGGAGTCGCGGTTCTCGATAAACAGCAGTTTGCGAAACGACTTGAACCGCACCAGCAATGCCGCCAGCGCCGCCGCCCAGCAGACCTTCAGAATCAGCGTGAAGAGCAGGTCCTTCCCGCCCGAAAGTGTGCCCATGTCGTTCGCGATCAAACTCGAATCATCCTTCGCGTTACGTTAGCCAAAGCGCCTCACGAAGTAAAGTCCGGCGCCTTGTTGGTATCGGTGGGAGTGGTCGCTGTGGCAACCACCCGCCGCGGACCCCAACGCTCGCGCGAATTGCCTTGCGCGAACCCTGCTATAATCATCGATTCCATGAAGCTCAAAGGGAAATCCGGTGAAGCGCGGATCGTCGCAGAGGCGCGGCTGCCCACTAAATTCGGCCGTTTCACAATCTACGGCATAAAAGGACGCAAGCCCTCCGAAGAAGCGGTGGCGATCCAGCACGGCAGCCTGCGCAACGGCAAAGCGCCGCTCGTCCGCATCCACTCCCAGTGCCTCACGGGAGACGTCTTCACGTCCCAGCGTTGCGACTGCCGCGCCCAGCTTGAATTATCCCTCCGCAAAATCGCACAGGATTCTTCCGGCGTGTTGCTTTATCTACCGCAGGAAGGGCGCGGTATCGGCCTGCTCAACAAAATAAAGGCTTATGAGCTTCAGGATGAAGGCCTCGACACCGTCGAGGCCAATCGCCGCCTTGGATTCGCCGCCGATTCCCGCGACTACGCATTTGCCGCCGAGGCTCTGAAGGCTCTTGGCATCCACGCCGCCCGCTTGCTCTCGAACAATCCCGAAAAAGTGAAGCAACTCGAAGACGCCGGTGTGCGCGTCGTCAAACGACTTCCCTGCCGCCCGCGCACCGGCCAGCTCTCCCGCGCTTACCTTCGAACCAAAAAAGATAAACTTGGCCATTTCCTCGCCGGCCTTTGATCGCCAAAGTGACGGTCATCGCTCGCGTTGACGGGATAGGTTACAGAGCGGAGAAAAGTGACACACCTCTAATCGCGCCAGATATGGTTGTGCTCGGCCAGCAGCGCGCCGTCAGGCGTTTGCGCAAGGCGCTGGAATCGAAATAGGCCCCGCCTTTCGCATACAGTCTTGTTTCGCCTGTAGACAAGCCAAAGAGTTAACCTTCATAGCAAAACAGTACAGCAGTTCCATAGGTGCATGCGAACTCGCATGCTACGGTCGCATTCAGTTAGACCAGTGTGGCTGACGACTGGCGCTTCCGTTTTGCGTGGCCAGCGAGCAAAGAATTGCCCTAAAATGCGCAAATTTTTCAACGATCTGAACATTCGCAGCAAACTCATCCTGCTGATCGGCGGGACCGTCTGCGCTTTGACGGCCTGCGTGCTGTCCGTGGTGTGGTTTCAGAGCTTGAAACAGGTTCGCGCCATCGTCCAGAACCAACTGGACGCCACCCGCCAGATGTTTGCCACGGCACAGCGCAGCCACTGGCGCGCGCATGGTTTTGAAGTTGCTTCGGTTGCCGCCTCCGCTGACGTGATCCAGGCGCTTGAGAAACGCGACAGCGAGGCCGCTTGCGCCGCTGTCAAGCGGCTGTTGAAGGCTCCGCGGCCTGATGCGCGTGACAGCCACGTCTTAAGCTACGTTGCCATTCGCCTGCCCGACGGCACTCCGCTGGCGGTGGCGGCTGGCAAACATCCGCCCTGCGATCCGGAGATGCTCTCCTGGCGCCTGCCGGATGCCCGTGGCTCGTTGAACGGCGTCGCGGAAATCACCACGTGGAGCAGTCCCGATCAGGGGCCTTTCCGCGTCTTTGTGGCCGCAGTTCCGGGCCGCTCCGGGCCGATAGGTTCGCTCGGGCTTGGATTCCAAGTGGATGATGCGCAGGCGCGCGACGCCAGCCAGCGTGCAGGCGTGGACGTGGTTTTCTGGCAGGAAGACGAACAAAACCAGGCGTATGTGCTGGGAATCAGCGATGCGAATTTGCGTAGCCACTTGACGAGTGTCCTCGACAAGCAACCGGACCTTCACAAGCCCTTCGATTTTGACAGCGCGCGCGGCGAATACGAAGTCGAGGAAGTGGTGGTCACTGATACCGGAATGACGACGCACAATCCGGCAGGACTGCACATGGCGCTGCTGGAGTCCGTCTCCGAACGCATGAAACCTTTCCGAGCGCTCGAGGAATATCTGGGGGCGTTGGCGCTTGCAGCCTTGCTTCTGGGCGTTGGACTTGGGTTCATCTTTTCCGGGCCGATCGCCACGCCGCTCGTCAATCTTGCGGTAGCGGCGCGAGATATCGAGCAGGGCAAATATGAGGTGATCGAGCAACTCCGCGCCAGCCACGCGGGGCGATTGGGAGCCACCGACGAGATCGGAGATTTGTCCCGTGCATTTATCGACATGGCGGGCGGACTCCAGCAACGGTTTGCCATGTCCAAGTACATGTCGCGCAGCGCTTACCAGATGCTGGAACAGAATGGCTCCGCGAATCCGGCTGGTGAGCGAAAGTGGATGGTGGTGGTTTTTTCCGACGTGCGCGGCTTCACGGCCTTTTCCGAGGACCGCGACCCCGCTATGGTCATTCAGCGCCTGAACGACGTTCTGGGCCTGGAAGCCGATGTGGTCCGCCGCCACGGAGGCGACGTGGACAAGTTCGTCGGCGATGCTATGTTCGCCTGGTTCTTCGGCCCGGACCGCTGCAAGCGCGCGGTTGATGCCGCCGCTGAAATCCTGGCGGAGCTCCACACGCGGTTCGCCGGAAAAGCCGGCACGGAGATCGGCTTTGGCATCCACGTGGGAGAAGTAGTGCTCGGAAGCATGGGCAGCCAGGACCGCCTCGACTACACAGCCATCGGGCGAAGCGTCAACCTGGCCGCGCGGTTGTGCTCCGCTGCGAAGGCCGGGCAAATCCTCGTTTCGCAGGCGGTAGCCACGGAGCTCGAGGGCACCATTCCGCTCAACGCGCTCCCCCCGGTGCCTGCCAAGGGCTTTCCCGAGCCCGTGCGCGTGTTTGAAGTAGACCTGGCGCCCTCCAAAGAACCTGTACCTGCCTAGCAGCTTCCGTCTTACCGGCCTCTGGCCCTGAAACAGGAGAAGGCCGAGACCTGCAAGAATGCCATACCCTCGCTCGCGTTGACTTGCTTCTGCTCGTAACCTAACATGTCCGCGCTAAAGTGAAGCCCCGCTCATGATCGGCCAGACCATCTCCCACTACAGAATTATCGAAAAGCTCGGTGGCGGCGGAATGGGCGTCGTTTACAAAGCCGAAGACACCAGGCTCCGCCGTTTTGTAGCGCTGAAGTTCCTCCCCGAGGACCTCGCGCAGGATCCCCAAGCCCTCGAACGATTTCAGCGCGAGGCTCAGGCGGCTTCAGCCCTGAACCATCCCAACATTTGCACGATCTACGAAATTGACGAATACGAGGGCCGCCATTTCATCGCCATGGAGTTTCTCGACGGACAAACTCTGAAACACCGCATCGCCGGCCGTCCTCTCGATATCGAAACGCTTCTCGATTGGAGCGTCCAGATTGCAGAAGGCCTCGACGCCGCCCACGCCGCCGGTATCATTCATCGCGACATCAAGCCTGCCAATCTTCTCATCACCAACCGCGGTCACGCGAAGATCATGGACTTCGGACTCGCAAAGCTCGCGCCGGTCCGCCAAGCCGTGGCCGAAGGCGCAACTGTTTCCGCAGGTTCCACCACCGCTGCGAATCTGCTCACCAGTCCGGGTACCGCGATGGGCACGATCGCTTACATGTCCCCGGAGCAAGTGCGCGGCGAAGAGCTCGACGCCCGCAGCGATCTTTTCTCGCTGGGCATGGTGCTATATGAAATGGGAACGGGCGTGCTGGCTTTCCCCGGCGCAACCTCGGGCGTAATCTTCGACGCCATCCTCAACCGCCCGCCGGTTCCACCAGTACGCTTGAATCCCGCTCTCGGTCCTGACTTCGAGCGCATCATCGAAAAAGCGCTCGAGAAAGACCGCAAGTTGCGCTATCAGTCCGCTGCGGAAATGCGCGCTGATCTAAAGCGCGCGAAACGAGAAACAGAATCGGGTCGGTCCCATTCGGCGCAATCGGCGGTGGCGCGTTCCGCTCCGTCAAACCGCCGGGCCTTGTACGCCGTTGGCGCCGTCCTCTTGCTTCTCCTCGTCGGGGGCGCTATTTGGTATGAGAAGCATTCGGCGCCTCCTGCGGCAGCGGTTGCCGAAAAGCCGTCCATCGCCGTCCTTCCGCTTCAAAATCTCAGTACCGACGTCGACAGCGCCTACTTCAGCGATGGCATGACCGACGAAATCACCACCAAGCTCTCCAAGCTGCAAGGCCTCAACGTCGCCTCGCACTCTTCGGTCGCAGCCGTGAAGGCGTCTGACCAAAGTCCCGCCGAAACGGGGCGCAAACTAGGCGTGCGCTATTTGCTCGAAGGCAATGTTCGCAAGTCGGGCAATCAAGTTCGCATCAACGTCCATCTCATCGACTCGACCAGCGGGTTCCAGGTCTGGGCCGATGATTTTGTGGGAGAGCTCAAGGACGTGTTTTCGCTTCAAGAGCAGGCTGCGATCAAAATAGCGCAAGCGCTGAATTTGAGCCTTACACCGCAGGAACAGAAAGCAGTTAAGCAACGCTACACGCAGAGCCCTGAGGCCTACGAAGCTTTTCTCATCGGCCGCGCCCTGCTCCTGTTTGAAACACGTGACAAATTCGAGCTGGCACGGAAAAATTTCGAACAGGCTCTGAAGTACGACCCCAACTATGCTCCCGCTTTGGCCGGGATCTCTCACGTGGAGGGCCTCTATTATCGCGACATCGAATCAAGCCCAGCTCATCTTCAGAGCGCGGAGGACTATGCCCGCCGGGCGATTGCTGCCGATCCCAATCTGGCTGAGGCGCATATAGCACTGGGCCAAACGTACGCGCTGCGATATGACTACGCGCGGGGCGTACCCGAATTTCGCGAGGCCATCCGCCTCGAACCCGAGAACTCGCTGGCGTGGGACCTGATGTCCTGGGCCCTTGAATACCAACAGCCTCCTGAACCGATCGAGGCGGAGAAGGCCGCCCGGGAGGCCATTCGCCTCGAACCATCCTCCTCGGCCGCACGTTATCACTTGGGCCGGGCTCTTCTGTTTCAAGGACGCTTTCCGGAAGCGACCGACGCGTTCCAGCGTGCGGGTGAGCTGGGGGATTCCACTTACAGGGACCTTGGACTGGGTCAGGTTGCGTTGGCCCAGGGCAAGTATGATCAGGCTGTGAATTACATGGAGAGCGCGGCCAAGATAAAAAGAACGGCAATCCATTTGTTTTGGATAGGTTCGGCGTACTCAGCGAAAGGCGACAAAGACAAGGCGTTTGCCTGCATGCAAGAATCCTTTAAGCTGGGCTTCCGCGACTTCTCCGCCATCGACAACAGCCCGTATCTCGCAAACCTCCGCTCCGACCCGCGCTACCAGCAACTCAATCAGCAATACCGCAAATAATTGGCGTTACGCCGCGGGCTGCGTGTGGAATATTCTAACGGCAACTTCCCGCGCCCGCCACGGCCGCTTCCTTGACCGCACCTCCAAGCCAGAGTAGCCTCTCCTCGAAAATCGCTTTCGCATCCAAAGGAGACTCCCGCGATGGTCCCTCTCGCCGCACTCTGGCTCCCGATCCTGCTCTCCGCAGTCATCGTCTTTGTCGCCAGCTCCATCATGCACATGGTTCTGCCTTACCACCGCAGCGACTACCATCCGCTTCCCGACGAGGACAACGTTCTCGCCGCGTTGCGAGGTGTTGGTCTTTCGCGGGGTCTTTACAACTTTCCGTTTTGCACCCACCAAACCATGAAGTCGCCCGCAATCCAGGAAAAATTCAAGCAGGGACCCGTGGGCTTTCTGACCATTTACTCCAGTGGCCCTCCGAACATGTCGAAGTTTCTCGGACTGTGGTTCGGCTATTGCCTCGTCATCGGCTTCTTCGTCGCGTATCTCGCCGCGCACACCGTTGCGCCCGGTGCCGGATATCCCGCCGTGTTCCGCGTGGTCGGCACGTCGGCGTTTTTGGCTTATGGCTTGGGAAATCTGAGCAACGCCATCTGGAAGGGCCAGCCATGGAGCATGACTCTGAAGGAAGCCTTCGACGGACTCATCTTCGCCTTGCTGACCGCAGGAACTTTTGGATGGCTCTGGCCGCACTAAGATCGCCAGTCTTGAGGGTTTCCGTCGCTGCGCGCTCGACATTCAATCCGCGCGCTGTCATCCCGAGCGAGTCCGCCGCGGCGGACAACTAGGGACCTGCTGTTTCCCCTTTTTGTAGGTCGCGGCTTTAGCCGCGATGTGACCGATGAAGTTCAGATTCCCACCTCGCTGCCGCAGGCCTTCGCGGAGGTCGAAGACCGCAGCGAATGCTTTTGCAGGTTGGGGATTGTGCGGCTCAACTAAACGTGCACAACTTCCGCAAGTTCCAGATAGCGACAAAGCGCGTTGGCAAGCTGCATCTGTCTCGGGCTCCTGCATTCCGGCTCAAATAGGCGCGGGCTCCCGACCAAAATCACGTTCGACATCGCCCTCGAAGTCGCTACATTCAACCGGTTCAGACTGTACAAAAACTCCATTCCTCGCGGCGCATCCTCAGGCGAAGACGTCGTCAACGAATAGATCACCACCGGCGCTTCTTGCCCCTGAAACTTGTCCACAGTCCCAATCCGCATCTTTGGCAGTCGTGCCGACAAATCCGCCACCTGCGCGTTGTACGGTGCCACAATCAAGATGTCTTCTTCCTTCAGCCGCCGACTATTGCCCGCGCCGTAAAACCATCTCACTTCCGGCTTTAGTAACCCCTCTACAATTCGCGCCACAACTTCCACTTCCTCCGCGCACGAGTTCCGATTTCCATCGTGTTCCACCCGAACAAACCACAACCCTGCCCCATTCAGCCAGGCATGCCCTTCCACGACTCGGCTCTGAGCAATCGCATGTGAACTCAGCTTCTCTTCATAAAAAACCTCCGAAGTAAACTCGCAAACCTTCGGATGCAATCTCCAGCTTTCCGGCAGTAGATATCCCATGTCATCTGAAATTGTCTTTCGCCCATCCAGCAGATGCTCAAGCGCGGACTTCTCTGCCCCCGGAGGGTGGCTTCCTTTCAGTGGTCGGTCGAGTTGCTGCGGATCGCCGAGCAAGATCAGCTTCTTTGCTCCTTGTGAGACTGCAAGAACATCCGCTAAGGACATCTGGCCAGCTTCATCGATGAACAACACGTCCACCGATTCGAAAGCTGGCTGGGCCGACCATAACCACGACGTTCCCCCTACAACATTGACTTTGCCGGAGTGCAGCGCCTCTAAGGCTTCTTCGTTGTCCTTTCTTGCAACCGCAACGCCATCGCTTTCGTCACCATCATTGTCCCGATCCATACATCGTACTCCTGCCACGTCCCTCTCCTGCGCTGCCTCAACCACCCGCTCCAGCATGTTGCGAATTACTTTGTGGCTGAGCGCCGTCACGCCGATCTTGTTTCCTCGTTTCACCAACTCGCAGATCATGCGCGCGCCAGTGTATGTCTTCCCCGAACCCGGAGGCCCTTGAATCGCAAAAACCGAATCCTCTAGCGCCAGCGCGACCCGACTCGCTGTGTTTTCGGGCTTCTCGGAGGGTAGCGATGCCAACTTTTCGCCGCCAAGAAGGCGGGGCGGCCTTCGTAGCAACAAGTCCCGCCCCGCGCGACACGGCCCTGCCGCTTCGATCCCGTTCGCCGCAACCCATTCGCCGATCCGATAGAGAGACCCAGCTTGGGCGTCTGTGTTGAGCGGGGCCTTCCACATGAAGACCGTCGGAGGATGGATATCAGCCGTTTTCTTCATTTTTTTGATGTCCACTACTCCCTTTGCATGGTCGATGGCGACGACTTCACCGAATCGTTCTTCTCCGAAGTACACATCCTTACCGACTCTAACGTTGCTCTTTTGCGGCTCGAAAGAATACCGGTCTGTTGGAACTTGCTTTCCGGCAACCATTCGTTCCATAAAGCGCATTCGAGTTAGCCCCACACGCTCGTCAAGCAACTCTTCATCTTCCATATCCGCGAATCGGTAGCCGTCTTGCCAGGCTCTCTTGTCCTCGCGCCTATGCCAACTTAAGAGCTGAGCCAAGAGCCACCGCGCTGACTGTTCCTCCGACCGCGCTTTCGGGTCGGCCGGAATGCCCTCAGAAAGCCGCTTCGTGAGCACGGTCGCGCGGTCGAGCTTTTCCTGCAACTTCTCCGAAGGGTCTCCGCTCTTCTCCGCTGGTCGTGCCACGATCGTTCCCAGTTCCACCAACTTCCGGCGTTCTTCCTCCAACCAATCCCGCAATGCTGCCGCCGAAAAGCAGTCCTCGCTGTTGTACCCCTCCATCGCTTCGCGAATGTCTTCGCGAAGCTCCTCGTCCGCCCATCCCAGCTCTAGCCGGTACTCCAGGTGCCGCATCGCCGCGCGCGAAGTCTCCAGCGGCGTCCGCCGCTGGAATCCGTAAAACGCCTCCAGCTTCTTCAGCGAATATTCTTCTACACTCGCCCGCACCCCTTGCTTGAACACTTGATGCAAATCCACTAGTACGCCCGCCCGCAGCATGCAGTCGATCTCGTCCTCCCGGGTCGCGTACATCCCCATCAGCCTCTTGAGTGTTCCTGGCTCATACGCTCCAAAGTGATAGGCATGCATCCGCGGACTCGCTTCTCGGCGTCGCGTGATTTCGTCTACAAGCCACTCGAAACCGCTCTTCTCCTCCTCGCGGTTCAGTGCCCATCCTTTTTCGTAACTCAGTTCGCCGTCCGCAGTCTTAAATGCCATCCCAAACAGAAACCGCCGTCCTGATTCGTC
>Ga0073928_10006932_pt1 | contig 14980 bp, 9 predicted proteins | sample PaiPotPPA55metaG_FD_76969 | JGI IMG/M metagenome (GOLD analysis project Ga0073928, IMG submission 76969) | Iron sulfur acid spring bacterial and archeal communities from Banff, Canada, to study Microbial Dark Matter (Phase II) - Paint Pots PPA... ... | reverse complement strand
TTGGATCTAGGCCAGGACTGCTCGCAGGACTAACTGTGCGTTGAAAGCGATTCAAACCAAAATCCAAAGAAACGCCCGATATTCCGCATCTCGATAGATCGAAACTCGTAACACCCTCTACATAGCTTTACATGGCCCGCACCGCCGACCTGATTGGTTTCGTTGACCGAAACCCGACGGGCCTTTTTGCGAATGGGCGGTTTCGGTTGAATCGAGGCGTTGCTTCCGTTCCGTCCGGCGACTCGCCTGACGGGACAGGCGAGCCGCCCGTGCTACCCGCCGCGCGCGGGGTTGGACTTGGGCAAGTCTTTTTTTCATGATCGAACATGACAATACTCATACACTAAATAGACGTTTTGTCAATATAAATATTCAATAACAGTCATGTTTCTCACCTATGCTCACATAAACCGTTGATGCGGCGGGATTTACGAGAGGTTTCCACGCCCGGGTGACTCTCCCTGCATTCGACCTCATGCCCGCGCCCCGGCGGCCCTGGCGCGCGTGCCGGTGGCAGGCGAAGTTGCCGTAACCGAAAAAATGAACCTGAAGGCGCACAAACCGTCTTGCGCGCGCGGGCGGAAAGGACGATGAGTTTGGAGTGAGTCGCGCACCGACTGAAGATGGGAACAAAGGCGCAGCTCTCGCACTTGCCCTGTGGGCATGGCCGGGAGAATGTGCGGGGTGGTTGAACAGAGTTGACGATACTAAGATTGTCACAATTATAGCGCCGACCCTTTCACGGGAACTGCGCTCTGAAACGACGATGCCGCTGATCTGGATCGCAGAAGGGCTGAACATGGGCAGCCGAGGCTACCTGGCTTGGCTGCTGACAGAGAGCAGAAAGCAAAGAATTTCTGCGTCAGGCAAAATGCGCCTGGCGAAAATATGACAATATCTTAAACTGACCCCTTTATGTTTATGAGTGGCGCGGGTTGCCTCCAGCCGACGCCAAGTAGCGTTCCTCGAGTTCTCCTTGAGGAAAGCAGGGAACGCCCATCACCGCTTTCGCTCATTTCTGCGAAACATCGATGGAGGCGAAGATGTCTTCGAGGCTGTTCAGGGGGTCGTCTTTTTTCGGATTCAAGACCTGGCGCAGGTAATTGATGGCATCGGGAATGGTTTTGACGGAGCGCGGCAAGGTGGCGCCGCTGGCGTTGGCGTGGCCGCCGCCCTGGAGTTTTTCCGCCACTTTGAGCGCCTCGCCGTTGCGGCTGCGCAGGCTGGCGATGATTACGCCGTTGGCGCGGCGGATGAGCGTGAGCAGCACGGGATGGGTCGTCGCGCCGGTTTCGAGCAATTGGTGCACGATGAGGTTGTTGTTGCCGACGATGGTATCCACAAAGCCGACGGTCGGGCTGATCTCGGCCACGTTTTGCTTGCTCCAGGCCAGCCCGATCGGGTCTTCGATGCGGCGCTTGACCTCCATCACTTCGAGCAGCGGATGATCGAGCAGCTTCTCGATTTGCCCAGCTATGAGCGCGCGCAGGTTCCAGAATTGATAAATCTTCACCAGGTTCGCGTAATCGCTGGCGAGCACGAAGTCCGGGTCGTCCTCGAGAAACAAATCGGCGACGTTGCTCAAGTGGACCAGCCGATCGAGCGCGGGCGAGCCGAGGCCCTGCTGCTGGCAGAGTTCGTAGCAGAGCAGCCCGGCGGATTTGTTCAAATCGTGGATCAAAGTGGCGTTCTTGGCCGAAGCTTCCGTCACGTGATGGTCGATGACGACCCAGTTGGGCTTGTCCAGGCGCATCTCGAAGGTCAGGTCGGCGATCCAGCCCGATTTTTCGCGCAAGTCGCGTTGCTTCCAATAGTTGTAGTTGTAGGCTTCGAGATGGACGTCGGAGTTGAACAACTTGCGCGCCAGCCGTTGCAGCAACACGCCGGCGACAAGGCCGTCGAGATCGCTCTCGTGGGTGATGATCACCTCCGGCTTCGGTAACGAGTTTGTCATGAGGACGAGCTTACGCCAATCCGCGCTCGTGGGCCAAGCCTTTTGGCTGGCGAGGAGGCGATTAACTCCCCGGGAGGGCGCGTCTCGCGGGTAGCACCGCCGCCTGACGGAATTCGCGAAGCGTCTGGAGTGCGGGAGCTTGCTCCCGCTGTCGAATTGACGAGAAACGCTCGAAAGCGGCGGCAAGCCGCGCGCACTCCAAACGCTTCGCGCAAGCCGCTTATAAGCCTCAGCCCTTAAGCTCGGCTCTGGATCGTGTGGTGGTGCCGCCGAGATGCCTCCCGCCGTGAGCACGGTGCCGTTTTTCCTTCGACAACGTGTTTTCATGCCGCACAATTCCGGCACGATATGGAACTATTCGATCTTGCCGGCGAGGTGGCGGTGGTCATCGGGGCCACGGGAGCGTTGGGGGGCGCGTTGGCCGAAGGGCTCGGCGCCGCGGGCGCGAAAGTGGCCGTCCTGGGACGCAATGCCGAGCGCGGCCAGGCGCGAGTCCAGAAGATCCGCAAGAACGGCGGCGTGGCTGAGTTCTTCGCCGCGGATGCGGTCCGCAAGGAAGACCTTCGCCTCGCTCACCTGGCCATCGAGAAATCGCTGGGCGCGCCCACCGTCCTGGTCAACGCGGCGGGCGGAAACGACCCCAAAGTGACCGTGACGGCCGACCGCGCCTTCGAGCAGATAGCGTTGGCCGACTGGCAGGCAAACTTCGACCTCAACGTGGTCGGCGGGCTACTCCTGCCGTGCCAGGAATTCGGACCGGGAATGGTTGGGCGCCGCAAGGGGAGCATCATCAACATCGCCAGCGTTTCCGCCCATCTGCCGCTCTCGCGCGTCGCAACGTATTCCGCCGCCAAAGCCGCCGTGCTCAACCTCACCTTCTTCCTCGCCCGCGAATGGGCCGCCAAAGGCGTGCGCGTCAATTCCCTCACGCCCGGTTTTTTTCCCGCCGAACAAAACCGCAAGCTCCTTTTCAACGACGACGGCTCGCCCACCGCCCGCACCAAGGCGATTTGGGGACACACACCCATGGGCCGTTTTGGCGAGGCGAACGAACTCGTCGGCGCCGCTGTTTTTCTCGCCAGCCACAAAGCCAGCAGCTTCGTGACCGGGACGGATATCCGCGTCGATGGTGGTTACCTGTCGCAAACGATCTAACTGCTTTCCGCAATGATCATTAGTCATTTGACATTGAGGACAAAATGAATTCGGCCCAGGTCACCGACGTCATCGCTCGCGCTTGTCCGCCCGACGCCTACCGCGGCCAGCGCGTGCTGCTCATCGTTCCAGACGGCACCCGCACCGCGCCGCTCGGTCTGATTTTTAAGGGCCTGCACGAGCAAATCGGCGCAACCACAAGGGCATTCGATGTGTTGGTTGCGCTGGGCACGCATCCGCCCATGAGCGAAGCCGCGATTTGCGCGCGCCTGGAAATCTCGGCCGACGAACGGCGCGACACTTACGGCAAGGTCCGATTCTTCAACCATGCATGGGACGATCCTTCCGCCTTGCGGCAAATCGGCACTCTTGGTTCCGACGAAGTCAGCCAACTCACCGGCGGTTTGTTCGCCCTCGACGTGCCCGTGGAAATCAATCGGCTGCTGTTCGACTACGACCAGATTATCATCATCGGCCCGGTGTTTCCGCACGAAGTGGTCGGTTTTTCCGGCGGCAACAAATACCTGTTCCCGGGAGTGGGCGGCCCGCGCATCTTGAATTTCTTCCATTGGCTCGGCGCCGTGGTGACCAACCCGATGATCATCGGCAACAAATGGACGCCCGTGCGGCGCGTCGTGGATCGCGCCGGAGCCATGGTCACGGTGCCCAAGTTATGCTTCTGCCTCGTGGTGGACGCCAACAAGAATCTCGCCGGACTCTTCGCCGGCACGCCCGAAACCGCCTGGGATCAGGCCAGCGAGCTTTCGCGCCAGATCCACATCACGCGCAAGGACAAACCGTTCCGGACCATCCTCTCCTGCGCGCCGCCGATGTATGAGGAGCTTTGGACCGCCGGCAAGTGCATGTATAAGCTCGAACCCGTCCTTGCGGACGGCGGCGAACTCATCATTTACGCTCCGCATTTGAAGGAAGTGAGCGTCAGCCACGGGAACCATATCGAAGCGATCGGTTACCACTGCCGTGATTATTTTTTGAAGCAATGGGAACAGTTCCAGCACATCCCCTGGGGCGTGCTGGCGCACTCGACCCACGTGCGCGGCATCGGCGTGTTCGAAAATGGACGTGAACAATGCCGCGCCCAGGTCACTCTCGCCACCCAAATCCCTCCGGACAAATGCCGCCGCATCAACCTCGGTTATCGCGACCCCGACGCCATTCGCCCCGAGGATTTTGCCAATCGCGAAGACGAGGGAGTCCTCCTCGTGCCCAAAGCCGGCGAGATGCTGTTCCAACTCAAGGATCCGCCCCGATGGGCCGGTGGAGCAACTTCCTAAGCTTAATCTTAATCCACTAGGATGGTGCCAGGATGCATTTGCCCCAAGGACTGACAAAGTGTAGTGTAATAGCAGACTCGGCAAAAAAATATTCGGGCCAGGTACAGCGCGATATGCAAGCCCAGCTAATCATTAAAAGCAGCCGGGCGAAGGAGTTGTGCGCCGTCGCCTTGTTTCTTTTGGTCGGCGGCATCTTTGCCCTCCCTTGTCTCTGCGTTCAAGGAGAAATTTCTGGACGATGTAAGATGGCGTTACTTCTTATGGCGTGCAGCCGGCTCACATGGTGCGCATACAAGCGCACGTTCCGATTCAGAGATTGTTTTATCTATTTTGCCCTGGTCGTCGTGTTTTGTCTCTGGGCAGATTCCCAATATTAACGATGCGACCTTCACCCGCGCACATATTTGGCGACGGCCTCGGTGCGCGATTGGACGTGAAGTTTTTCGTAGATGCGCCGCAGATAGGTGCGGATGGTGTCGATGCTGATGCCCAACTGGTCGGCGATCTGCTTGTAGGTGAGTCCTTTGGCGAGGCGATCCAGGACCATCTCTTCGCGCGGAGAAAGATGGGTTTGTTTCTCGACGGCGGCGGCGCGGTTTGCTTTTTGAAACGAGGCCACCACTTTGCGGGCGATGGAGCTGGACATCGGTGACCCGCCGGCATGGACCTCGCGGATGGCTTGCAGCAGTTTGCCGGGTGAGAGGCGTTTCAACAAATAACCGCTGGCGCCCGCCGATAGCGCCTGGAATATTTTATCGGTGTCCTCGTACACCGTGAGCATGACGATCTGCATCTCCGGCGCCAGCTCCTTGAGCCGCTCGACGCATTCGATCCCCGTCATGCCCGCCATGTTGATGTCCATCAAGACGACATTCGGGCGGTCGGCCTGTAAGCCTTTGAGGGCCGCTTCGGCGCTGCCGTAGGCGCTGACGCACCGGAAGCCGGGAGAGCCGTTCACGAACGTGGCGATGGATTCCCGGAGGCCCTTTTCGTCATCGACGATGGATATTGAGATCATGGTTTTATTTTTTTCTGCGATTCTCCGTTCAACGGGATGACGAAGCGAATGGTCGTGCCGCGGCCCGGCCCGGATTCCACGCGGCAATAGCCGCCGATGGCGGCCAGGCGCTGGCGCATATTCCCGAGGCCGTTGCCTGGGGAACCGCCAAGGCCGTTCTCGGGTTTTGGTTCACCCGTGGGAACGTCGAACCCAACGCCGTTGTCGGCAGCCACGATTTGGAACTCCTGGGCCAGGCAAGACATGGAAACAGTCGATTGCGTCGCGCGGGAATGTTTGAGAGTGTTGGTGAACGCCTCGCGCACCGCGAGAAACAAATGGTGCCGGTCCTGCGAGGAAAGAGGGTGCGCAGGCACTTCCGACGGCATGTTCAATTCGCACTCGATGCCGGTTCGCTGAAAATATTCCTGGGCGTATAGTCCGATGTACGAGGCAACATGCTCGAGCGTGTCGTTTTCGGGATTCACCGCCCAGACGATTTCGTCGAGCGAGTGTAATACCTCGCGCGATTCATCGGAAATCGAAGTGATTTCCTGGCGCAGCTCGGGCGGCAGGCTTTCATCCCGGCGGGCATGTTCGCTCAAATAGGAGATGCGGCAGAGTTTGCCGCCCATTTCATCGTGCAGATCGCGCGCGATGCGCGTGCGCTCCTTTTCCAAGGCCCGCTCCTGTTCCAGGCGGTTGAGCCGGAGCCGGGTCTTCTTTTTCTCCAGCAGCCGCATTGCGCCACCCACTCCGAACAAGAGCACCAGGCCCGCCAGGCCGTTGACCCACCAGATCTGCCAAAAATGGCGGGACACGGCCAGGGCAAGACCGGCACCGGCATCGTTCCAAACGCCGCGGCTGTCGCAGGCGGTTACGCGAAACCGGTAATCGCCCGGCGGCACGTAGTTGTAGAAAGCCACGCGCCGCGTGCCGGCTTCCACCCAGTCGGGATCCAGCCCCTCGAGGCGATAGCGAAAGCGCATTTGGTCGGGCGCGTCGGAACCCAACCCGGTATACTGCACCTCGAAACGGTGCGTGCCGGCGGGGATGCGCAGCGTTTCCGAATTTCCTTCTCCGGCTCGGCGCGCTGAGTCTTCGCGCTCCGCAGTCCTGGCCCTCGCAACCGGCACTCCGTCAACGAGCACCTGCTCCAGGACGACCTTTGGCGCAACAACATTGGTGGTTTGGTGATGCGTCTCCGCGACGATGACGCCATTCATCGTCGGGAACCAGAGCAGGCCGGATTTCGTCTTGAGGCCAGCGCCGACGGGGCCTTCCGTGCGTTCTTCCGCCAATCGTTCGTCCGTCGGCGCGTAAATCTGCGGATACAGGGCCGCCTTTTCGCCGCCGACTGTCGGCTTGTCGAAGTCGTGTTCGCCCAGGCAGACGATGTCGTCCCGGCCACCCAGCCAAAGGCGGCCCGCATCGTCTTCGAGGATTTGCAGCACTGCGTTGTGCGGCAGGCCATCGCTCGTGGTGAAAGCGGCCAGTCGCCCGTCCCGCCATCGGCACAGCCCGCCATCGACGGTGCCGATCCAGAGGGTGTTTTCGGTATCCGGATAGAGCGCGCGAATCGAGTCGCTCGACAGTCCATTGCCCTTGAAATAACGCGTGCGCGTCCCGTCCTTGAATCGATACAATCCACCGCCGTCCGTCCCGGCCCAGACGGAACCATCGCTGGTCGGCACGATAACGGTTATCGTGTGGGTTTCCGAAAGATTGGTCTGGCAGTCCCATTTGCCTTGCCACAGCCGCCACAGCGCACCTTCGCGCGTGCCTGCCCAAATCCTGCCTTCCAGGTCTTCTGCGAGAGAACTGACATTCGAATTCGACATCCCGGCCAGGATGCTTTCGTCGGCGACTGCCTGGGGATCTTTGAAATGCAGCAATCCCCGCGCGCAAGCCACCCAGCAACTGCCATCGAGCGCAACCAGCAACGCGCTGACCTGGGGATCGCGCGCCGGCAGACCGGCGGCAGTCAGACGGCTGAAATTTCTGCCTTCCCAACGATACAAACCGTCCATTCGCTTGGCCACCCAGACCACGCCGGGCTCGACTTCCGCAAGCCCGACGACCGGACCCTGACCGAGCCCATCCTCCGAGCCGAACACAAAAAGATTCTTGCGCCGCATTCGGTTCAGGCCCGTGTCCGCTCCGACCCACAAGTTTCCTTCCCGGTCCACCAAAAGCGACTGAACCGAATTGTCCGAGAGGCCTCTGCCGGCGTTGATCCCGGTGAGGTTGCCATCTCTGAATTGAAATAATCCCTCGCCGCGCGAACCGGCCCAGATGGTGCCATCCGGTTCCTCGGCAAGAGCAGTGATGTGGCCGCGACCAGTATGACGCGGTATGCGGTAGCGACGCCATTGGCCTTGATCCTGGCACAACAGCGAGTCGCCGCCTGCGCCCACCCAGACCCGTCCAGTGTGGTCCACCAACAGACAATGCGGATCGAGGAGAAGTTCCTCGACCGAGGCCTCGCTGAATTGCCTGAATCCGCCTGACTCCGATACGTAGACGCCTGCGCCGCGCACGGCCAGCCACAACGCGCCTCCGGGGGCTGCGAACATTGCCGTGATGCGTTTGCCTTTGAAAGTTTCCAACGAGGCGAACGGTTCGCTTCCGATTTGCTGGCTCACCGCCAATCCCTCGTCGGTCCCGACCCAAAGCTTGCCCTCCGAGTCTTCCTGCAAGGCAGTCACGGAATCCGAAGGAAGGCCTTGTTGTTTGGTAAATGTCGTGAACTGGCCATCATCATATCTTGTGAGCCCGCGTCCGGCAGTCCCGATCCACAGCCGCCCTTGCCTGTCCCCGAAAAGCGCGCGCACCGGGCTGGCTTCGACCCCGCCCCAATTCTCGAAGGCCGCGAAGCGCACACCATCGAATCGGGCCAGACCATCCTCGCCACCCGTCCACAGGTAGCCGTCGCGAGTCTGCGCCAATGCCTGGAGCGAACCCAGCGGACGCCCCTGGCCCCGTTGCCAGGACTGAAAGCTGAACGGCAACGCGCCGGCGCCCGGCCCGGAGGTTGCCTTGCCCAATTTGGCGCTGCTCTCGTCCACGAAATCGCTGAACGAGGTGGCAATGGCCATGTCGCTGAATGTCCAGCCGCCCCCGCCTCCGCCATGCCGAAGCCGAATTTCGTCGAAGGATGCATTGGCATTGAAGCGCGTCGTCAGAGATTCCGCCTGGTACACTTCGTTGGCGCCGGGGCCAAGGTCTGGATTCAGCCATACGGTCACCAGATCATCTCCGCCGGCCACGTATTGGACCTTGAAGATGATCGTCCGCTCGGTTCCCTGGCGGGGAAGCTCATACTTCAGGATCGCTTTGTCCGGCGAGGTTTCCGGCGTGGAAGAATTCAGGTCCAATTCGCTCAAAGGCTTGCCCGATTCGCCGATTTCGCCCCGGTTGAAGAACGCGCTGTAGGCCCACGCTTTGGCTCCGTTGCCGACGCCCAGCCGCTCGGTATCGCCTTCGTAAAGTTCCAAGGCCGCGAAGTATTCCTCTGTGCTGGGATCCGAAAGCGGTGTCACGTGAAATTTGAAGTAAAGCGTGTCCGACGATGAATCATCACGCTTCAGAGCGCCACCCAGGATGTCGCTGCCGCCGCCTGTTTCGTGTACCAGCGTGGCCCCGAGATCGCTCCACAGAATAACACCGCGCGCCGAAACCGCTGCGCACATCAGACCAATCGCCAACCAGCGCAGCAACGCGCGGCGGGCCGCAGAGCCGTTGCGATCCGCCGATGAGAAGAGCGAACTGCCAGGCGAGCGCGCGAAGGCCAAATGCCGAGACATGGTTTTATTGTCCGGGTTGAGTATCCCATCCAAAATTCGACCATGCAAGCCGGCGATGACGCTTCACGGATGCAAGACACTACCAGGGCTTTCTCCCTCTCCTCCCTAAAAGGAGGAGCCCGCCTGGCGGGCAGCACTTGTGTTGTCCCATTTGAGGGCAGGGGTGAGGAGGCCGCTTGTTTTCGAGCTGAATTCCCCTCACTCCAACCCTCTCCCCGCTTAGGCGGGGAGAGGGAGCCGGTCGTTGTTCCAAGATACGCCCATTGTTCACGGTCCGGCATTTTGAATTCTAAAATATACCGACCCCGTCTGGGTCGAAACGGGAGTCGCGATGGATATCGCATTCGTCGTCGCGGAATAGGTGTTGATCGTTTGCCAGGCGGCACCGGTAAGATTCGAAGACGATTGGAGTCCGATGCCCGCTGCGGAAATATAACCACCGACGACAAATAGAAGCTGGCCGCTATCGTAAGACAGATTATAGATGACGGGCCGCCGCGACTCCATCCCCGTCAACTGGAGACCGGCGGCGGACAGATTGCTGGAAACGATATTCGTGAAGACGCGGTCCAGTTCGGCGGAAATGATGGCGTTCGTGGTGCCGTACTGCTTCCGCAGATTGTAAAGCCGCAAAGCAAGCCCAAGATCGTTCGTGTGGTAAGGGAAGCCCGCGTCCAAATATTGACGCCGAAAATCCTGAATGACGCCCAGGTCGCGATAGCCATATTGCACCGTAGGTTCGACGATGGTTCCTTCGCCGTAATCATTCCAGGTAACAACCTGGATGATCGCCGAAGAATTGGTCATCGCGCGCGTGAGGGTTTCTTGAAACGTGGCCCCGTTTTGGTCATCCAGGTAGCCATAAGAGGCGCCGACTCCCGCTTGCGCATAGATGTCATGAAAACGAGGAAACGCGCTGCTGACGTATGCCGGCCAGGCGGCCGCCTTCGAATCAAAACTGATCAGGTAACCGTTCATCGCAGCGTCGCTCAACACCGGTTCGGCGGGCGACTGTGCGTTGGTTTGGCTCAAATACATGGGCGGCCAGTCGAAGGCGCCGGCGCCGGGCGGAGACAGCCGGTTGTCCTCCGTAAAAAAGGCCGGCTGGTTGGTCGCGTTCAGGACGGAGAAATTCGAGACCCAGGCGGAACTGGTGTGGAAGTACTGCGGGCCGAAATTGAGCAGGACGGGAGAGGAATTCAAACGCAGGAAGCTGGGGTCTTCGAAGAAATTCGTCTGCGCGTAGAGCATGGTCTGTTGCGCGTGGGCGATCGCGCCGGCGGCGGTGATGAAGCCGCCGTTGATCTCCGGCTGAATCGTCGAATCCTCGTAGCAGAGGGAAAATTTCAAGCCCGCCTTGCGCGTGTAGGTCAGGAGCGCGAGCGTGCGCGTATTGTTGATCGCGTAATCGTTGTAATTGTCCGGCCCGTACCAATCCACGATGACGCCGTCGATGCCGGCCAGCTTCATGAGGAGCGCGTGGTACTCAAGCACGACGGGATCATCAGAATCGTACGGGCCGATGAGCGGGTAATACCAGGAGGCGATTTCGCGCTCTCCCCCGCTCAAGAGGTCGGGGTTGTAGTGATTCATCGTCCAATGCCATCCCCAGGAGCCGCTGTAAGGCTTGGCCACGAACCACGGCATGTAATGAACCATCACCGGCTTCGTTCCGGCGCGCGCAGCCAGACCCGTCCCGCTGACGGCTGCCACGAGGAGCATCACAAGCACCGCGTTCTTGTTGTTCAAGTAAAACATACTAGCAAATCAAAACGGCCGTCCGGGTAGCAGAGCCCCGAAAGCATTCGGGGCTGCCCCATTTTTCCGACGCACTCTAAGGCCACTAAACTGTCCTTGGCTTTTCTTACGCTCAGTGAGCGCCTTTGTTATTGTTGTATCACGCGCAGGAACCCGGTGCTCGCGGTCCCTTCCGTGACGGTCGTCGTCGTTGTCGTCCCGCCCGACGGGATGTTGGTTGCCAGCGAAGTAAAGCTCACCGGCTTCAGGCTGGGCGACGATTGGACCGTGTACAACGCTCCGGGCGACGAAGTCCACGTGAGCGTGACCTGATGGTTCGCCCGGTTGTAATGGATCGCCGTGATGACCGGCGGCGCTACGACGGGCGCAGTGTCAATCAGGTCGAAGTTGTCATAAAAATAAATGTAAGGACACCCCGTGTTCGCTCCATCGAAGAAGCAGACAATGGCCGGGTCACCGCCGATGGGAGAAGCGCCCCAGGCGGCGATCTGATCGAGCGTGAGCGAATAAGTATCGCGCTGGAGTCCGGTCACCGTTTCATTTTCCCGCCGACCCTGCGCCATGGGAAGAGCCGCGGCCCCGGAACTGTAAGTGAAGTTGGCGTAGCTGCCGTCGAAGAAACTCGGGACGGCGGGCATGGTCGTGTCCCACCGCAGCGTATAATGAGCCAGTTGGGACAGCGGCAGGTTGGAGCTGAGTATTTGCGCCAATTTGGTGCCGGCGAACGAAACTGCAAAGTCAGCCTGGTAAGAGACGGGTGCGCCATTGCTGACCTGCAAGGCGTGAGTGCCGTCCGTCACGGCAAAATCAGTGTCGTACGGAGAAGGCACGCCGGTGGGGTAGGGCGCGCTGTTGATCGTGTACACATTGGGCACGCCGTTCGTCGTGGGATCATACAGGCCGTTCGTGGCATATACCGACAAAACCGCGCGGGCGGTGACCGGGTTTCCGTAAAACGTCGTCACCGTTGGATACAGATTCGTGGCGCCGATGCCGTTTTCGAAGGATTGCAAATGATAAATCACGGGCGTCGTGGATGGCGAAGCATAGGTATCCACGAGCCGGACATTGTCGATGTAAATGGTGCAATTGGTAAACGTCGGTTGCGTGGTCGTGAAGTTGTTGCCGAAATAGATTTGAACGTTGGTTCCTGAATTCGGCGTCGGAAGCCCGAGGGCGGGAAGTTCCAGGGCGCATGACCACACCGCCTGTCCATTGGTGAGGGCAGCGGCAAGTTCCAGATAATCCCAGCTCGCGCCGATGAAAGCGGTTTGGTTGAAAAAGACATACTGGGAAGGGTTTGCGAAAATCATGTCGTAACGGAGGACGTACCGCCCGATCTGGCCCGCCGCGGCGGCTTGTTCGACCAGCAGCGAATTCGTGTCCGACAGCACGAGTTGGAAGTCATTGCCGAAGCCCTGTTCATAAAACGTTATCGCCATGGAATGGGTTCCCTCGGTGACATTGGGATCATTGGGGCCGATGGCGGTGTACTGCCAGTTGCTGACAAAGCCTCCCCCGGACCTCCCGCCGTAGAGTGCAAATATCGAGAAGTTCGTGTTGCAGAACCCGCGGGACGATCCGTCCGGCGCGGCGAAATTGCAGTAATTCGAACTAAAACCGTTGGTCGTGATTCCCGGCGGCATCCCGGCCGCGGTTTCTTCGAACCCTTCGAGGACCGTCGTGGTTCCGGCGCAAACCTGCAGGGTTGTCGCAACTCCCAGCGCGATGACGGCCAGGTTCCTGGTAATTGCTTTCATAGTATGGCTCCTAAACATAGATAAAAGGGGGAGGGAATTATTTGATGGATTTCAGACAAAAATGGTTCTTGGGGGTGGATTCATCGCCAGGCCGGCAATGAGCATGTCATGTGCGTATGAATTTGGCCGGCAGGCGACGCGAATTGCCGCATGCCGGCCAATTAATTCTTCGATGAAACGACTCGAACGACGGGCCCCGCGAAGGGCAGCGCGAAATTCAGCGTTTCGAATCCATTCAGTTCGTTATTTCCGACGGCGGAAAATCAGGAGGCCGGCCCCTGCCAGGCCGAACAACGCCAGCGACGTGGGCTCGGGTACGTTCACCAGACTGAGGTTGTGGTACGTCACCGTATATTGACCGGAGTAACCGCCCGGATCGTCCTCGATGTTGAAGTCGGTCAAGTGGGCCATGTCCAACGAAGCTCCACTCCTCATCGTCCCGGCGCTGATCAGCATCGTGTAAGTCTGGCCATTGCCCGCCGTTAGCCCGTACTGCAACGGGAAAAACTCCATGTCTCCGCTGGAATCGGTAAGGTCGGCAATCGCGCTGGAAATGGGAGGACCCGCCGGACCGGCCACGTCCAGTGTCATTTGGATGGCGTTGTACGCGGAGCCGTCCACCGTGCTGGGCAAGGCATAGTAGCCGCTTCCATAACCGGCGGAAGTGATCATGAATCCCGCACCGGTGTCACTGTGTGTCGCCGTGCTCCAATTCGCGTAATATGCGTTCAGGGTAAACCCAGCGGGGAAACTGGATAGGACCAATTGGCCCCGTGCCGACGTGCCCATTGCGAGGGCACCCGCCACTCCGATTGCGGCTGCGAACAACTTTGTGAACTGTTTCATAAGGTTCTTTTCTTTTATCGTTTGGGTTGTGTTTTTGGTTTTCGATTGTCGGGCACCGAGACTCTGGTTGTTTGGTCGCTTTTTTGATGTCCGATTTCCTTGAAAATACCATGGACCGCGATTCTTGGCTTGTCGCATAAACAGGTGACAGGGGGTTTTTCAGGCGCGTCCGTATACGACCCGACGGCGAGGTTCCGCCCAGTTCCCATAGGGGTCAGTTAATGAGATTGTAATATTTTATTGACGCGGGCTGGGAGCCTCGATTATTCCTCTGCCCATGGCTCGGAAGCTTCGCATCCAGTACCCCGGCGCGCTCTATCATGTCATGAGCCGCGGTGACCGGCGCGAATCCATCTTCGCCGATAATGCGGACCGGCAGCGATTTCTGGAGACGCTGGCGGACGCCTGCCAGAAGACGGGCTGGCAAGTCCACGCCTGGTGTCTCCTGCCCAACCATTTTCATCTGGTGCTCGAAACGCCCCAGGCCAATCTGGTGGCCGGCATGAAATGGCTCCTGGGCACTTATACCAGCCGCTACAACCGGCGGCACAAGCAATGCGGACACCTGTTCAGCGGCCGATACAAGGCGCTGCTCGTGGATGGGAGCGGCAACGGCTACCTCAAGACGGTGGGCGATTACGTGCACTTGAACCCCGCGCGGGCCAACTTGCTCAAGGACGAGGAAGCGCTGTCGTCCTTTGCCTGGAGCAGCTATCCGCAGTATTTGCAGGCAGCCTCGCGCCGACCGGCCTGGCTGCGGGTGGATCGGTTGCTGGGAGAATGGCGCATTCCCAAGGACAGCGCCGCGGGCCGGCGGGTGTTCGAAGCGGAGATGGAAAAGCGACGGCGGGAATCTGCCGCGCAGGAGTTCAAGCCTGTGGAACGGGGCTGGTGTCTGGGAGGAGAGGAGTTTCGGCAGGAATTGCTGGAGCAGGTGAATGTGCGCCCCGGGCCGAGCCACTTTGGGGAGGCGCTGAACGAGGCGGAGGAAGCGCGGGCGGAGCGCCTGGTGGTCGAGGCACTGAAACGGATGGGTTGGGACAAGGCCGAGCTGAGGAGGCAACGCAAAGGCGAGCCAAAGAAGATAAAGCTGGCACGGGAACTGCGGTCCAAAACGACGATGCCGCTGATGTGGATTGCGGAGCGGCTGAGCATGGGCAGCCGAGGCTACCTGGCTTGGCTGCTGACACAGAGCAGAAAGAAAAGAATTTCTGCATCGGGCAAAATGCGCCTGGCAACAATATGACAATCTCATTAACTGACCCCTTTAAGTACCAGTGTGAAGACGTAACAGTTTAGCGTCGAACCTCCTCTTTTCCATCAAGTTTCTGACTTTTACCCCTTGACGGGCTGATTTTGATGCCCTAAGGTATGCGTAGTAATACGCATACTTATGAGCAAACAATCCG
>Ga0073928_10006930_pt1 | contig 14982 bp, 10 predicted proteins | sample PaiPotPPA55metaG_FD_76969 | JGI IMG/M metagenome (GOLD analysis project Ga0073928, IMG submission 76969) | Iron sulfur acid spring bacterial and archeal communities from Banff, Canada, to study Microbial Dark Matter (Phase II) - Paint Pots PPA... ... | reverse complement strand
TTCGCTCGGCCATGCCCAGCGCGACGGCAGCACGGCTTTGTCCGAAGGGTATTTTCGTGCGGCCGCGTATGGACCGTTACAAGGAGGAATCGCGGGAGATCATGCGTATCGTCGCCGCCACGGGGGCGGTGATCGAACAGATGTCCATCGACGAAGCTTATGCGGATCTGTCCGGTCTGTGCCAGGCGCAGGGCCTGGAAGCGGCGCTGGCGCAATCCGTCCCGTTGGCGCAACAATTGAAGCAGCGCATATGGTCGGAGCGCCGGTTGACCGCCACCATCGGCATCGCTTCGAACAAACTGCTCGCCAAGATCGCCAGCGATCACAAGAAACCTGATGGCCTGACGCTGATTCCGGAAAAGGACAAAATACAATTCCTGCGGTCCCTGCCGGTGCGCGCTCTTTACGGCGTTGGCCGAGTGACCGAACAGGTCCTCAACCAGGCTGGCGTCGCGACGGTCGGCGATCTCCAGAGTTATACCGGCGACCTGCGCGCGCTGGTCGGTTCGTTCGGACCGAAATTGAAGCGATTCGCCTTTGGCGAAGACGACCGTCCGCTCGAACTCGGCGAGGAGATCAAAAGCATCAGCGGCGAAGAAACCTTCCTCGAAGACACCGAGGATCGGAGGGTGCTCCGCGCCTGCTTGAAGGGACAGGCAGGCGATATTTCGACGCGGCTAAAACGGCGCCAGCTCGGAGCGCATACTATCCAGGTGAAAGTCCGCTACGGCGATTTCAAAACCCTCACGCGGCAGATTTCCGTCGAGGACCCGGTCACGGAAGCGAGCGACATCTATCGGCTTGGCTGCGTCCTCCTGGCCCGCGAGCGGCTTGTCTGCCGACCGCTGCGATTGCTGGGCCTGGGCGTCAGTAATCTGCGCGAACCGGCCGGCCAACAGTTGGCTCTGCTGTAGTCGGTCCTATTACTCGTGTTGTTCCCATTTTTTCATGCCTGATTTTCGCCACTCCTCCGCGAACCCTATGCTTTCCTGGACCGTAATTTCTGCTTGCGCCTTGCGCCCGCTCGGGAGTAAAGAATCAACCATGTTAAGATACAATTCCTCGAAATCTCCGATGACCCGCCGGCAATTCATTTATTCCTCGGCCCTGGCGGCTGGCGCGACCGCCCTCGCGGGCTGCGCCACGGCCAAGCCGCGGACGCTCGCCAAAGAGGACAAACTCCGCGTGGCCTGCGTCGGCGCCGGCGGCAAGGGCGAAAGCGATGTCGAATGCTGCGGCAAAGAGGAAATTGTGGCCCTGTGCGATGTGGACGAACATCATGCCGCCAAGTCCCGCCAGCGGTTCCCGAACGCCAAATTCTATTTCGATTGGCGCGAGATGTTCGAGAAGGAGGGCAAGAATATCGACGCTGTCACGGTGTCCACGCCCGACCATTGCCACGCGATCGTCGCCTCGGCGGCCATCAAGATGGGCAAACACGTTTATTGCCAGAAGCCGCTCACGCAAACGGTCTATGAAGCCCGGTATCTGAGCAAATTGGCGAAGGAGTATGGCGTGGTCACGCAAATGGGCAACCAGGGCAGCTCTTCCGACGGCCTGCGCCGCGCGGTGGAAGTCGTCCACGCCGGCGTCATCGGTCCGGTCAAACAGATTCATGTGTGGAGCAACCGCCCGATCTGGCCGCAAGGCATCCGGCAGCCCGAGGGCGAAGACCCGGTGCCGGCGGATTTCAAGTGGGATTCCTGGCTCGGCCCGGCGCCCATGCGGCCGTTCAAGAAGGGCGTTTACCATCCTTTCAATTGGCGCGGCTGGTATGATTTTGGCACCGGCGCTCTGGGCGACATGGCCTGCCACACGGTCAACATGCCGTTCCGCGCGGCCAAGCTGGGTTATCCCAGCTCCATCGAACTGGTCGATCATTCTGAATTGAATCCCGACACCTATCCGAAGACCGCGAAGATTCGCTTCGTCTTTCCGGAGCGCGAAGGACTGCCCGAGACCGAGTTCTTCTGGTACGACGGCAACCCGCGGGACGAGTCGGTGAAGCCGCTGCGCCCGGACCCCGAGATCACGCATGACATCAAGGACATGATGGATTCGGTGCCGTCGAGCGGGGCGTTACTCATCGGCGAGAAAGGCCGGATCTTTTCACCGGATGATTACGGCACGCGGTTCGTCATTCGGATGAACGACGAAAAGGAACTGGTCAACAGCAGCGAACACGAAGCCGTCAAGGCCGTGCCGATTACGCTGCCGCGGAACACGCACCCCGGCGACATGGACCCGAAACAGCACCTCGAATGGATTGCCGCCTGCAAAGGCGGGCCGACGCCGTACTCGAACTTCGGCTTTGCCGCGTACTTGACGGAAGTCATCCTGCTCGGTTGTATCGCCTTGCGCGCGGGCAAGAAATTGGAGTGGGACGGACCCAACATGCTCGCCACCAACGCGCCCGAGGCCGCCCAGTTTGTCAAGCGGGTGAATCGCAAACCCTGGCACCTGGCTTAACCCGGCGTTCTCAGCACTGCGGCGACTGCGCGCGGAAGAATCTCTGCGACGTCGCCTTCCAATCGCAGCGCGACCTCCGGCAGCCCGTCGTGTTCGGTCGGACCTCGGTTGATGATCCCATAAGGCACTCCGCGGGCAGCGGCGAGCAACGGAATGTTCGCGGCCGGATAAACCGACAGCGTCGAACCCAGTGCCAGCGCCAGATCGGCTTCGCGGGCCGCTTCCTCCGCGCGCGCCAGGTCTTCGTTGCGCAAATTCTGGCCAAAACTAATGGTGGCCGGCTTCAAAAATCCGCCGCAGTGGCAGAGCGGCGGCTGGCGGGTTTTGCGGAAGTGTTCGAAATGCGGTTCGGGGTCTGAGCGCTCTCCGCACGTTTGGCACTCGACGAGCGTGTTGGTGCCGTGCAATTCGATCAACCGCGCTGCGGATGTGCCGGCGCGGGCATGCAGCCCGTCGATGTTCTGGCTGACGACAGCCCGCAGTTTGCCCGCGCGTTCGAGTTGCGCCAGGGCCGCGTGCGTCGCGTTGGGCCGCGCTTCCCGAAACGCGGGCCAGCCTTCGAGCTTGTAATCCCAATGCTCCACGCGCGCCGATTCCGACCGCATGAAATCGTGGTAATAAACCGGCTGGCGCTTCTTCCAGACGCCTTGCGGCCCGCGAAAATCGGGGATGCCGCTGCCCGTGGAAATACCAGCCCCCGTGAACGCAAGGATGGCGTTCGCGCCGCGCAAAAATTCGACCAGCTTTTCGTCGCCCGTTTTCATAAGAATTCGAGTTCCTTTTCCCAAGAACAGCGCTGGCCAATAAAAACCCCGTCTCGCCCTGAGAGCGAGACGGGTAACCCACAACCAACCAATAATTTAGACCCAGAGAAGGGGCAAATCGTTCAACGACACACCTTGGACCAGCCGATTCCCTTGCAAAGCAAGCGTTTAGGAGACCTTCCGCTTCACTGCGATTTTCGAAATCGGACTTTCCATGACTTCGGCAATCAGCGGGGTCAGATTCGGCGGCTCGCTGGAAACTATCCAGGCGGATCGGAGCCTTTCGATGGCTGCGTCGCATTGACCGGAGTTCGTTGCGTGGGTGCGGGCGAGCACCGAGCCGGGGCGGACGGCGTCGCCGGGCTTGGCTATCCGGTCCACTCCTACGTCATGATTGATGGGCGATTCCTTGGCGAGCCGGCCGCCGCCCAAATCGCGAACCACCTCGCCGACAACGCGGGCGTCGCAACGAGACACGAAGCCTCCCGAAGCCGCCGTCAACTCAGCGACCGCCGACGCGGTGTGATCGAGCGCAAGCTTGCGCTGGAATGCCTCCAAATCGCCGCTTTGTGCTTCGATCATTTCCATCCACTTCCGGCGCGGCTTGCCGGAGGCCAGGCAATCCGCGGCCTGACGGAGCGCCGCGTCGGGGCTGGCGGCTTTGCCGGTTTGTACGAGCAACTGCGCGGCGCAGGCGAGGACGAGTTCGCGCAAGTCGTCAGGGCCCTGGCCGGCCAGACAATCGTCGGCTTCCTTGATTTCCAGCCAATTGCCGGCGGCGCGGCCCAATGGCATGTCCATGTTTGTGAGCAGGGCACGAGTGTCGACGCCGCATTCATTGCCGAGCGCTACCATCGCCTGCGCCAGTTCGCGGGCCTTTTCCCGCGTGGGCATAAAAGCCGCCGCGCCGAATTTCACGTCCAACACCAGCGCCTCCAGTCCTTCGGCGAGTTTTTTCGACAAAATCGAAGCGACGATGAGCGGAATCGACGGCACCGTGCCGGTCACATCGCGCAAGGAGTAGAGGGCCTTGTCGGCGGGGGCCATGCGCTCCGTCTGGCCGCAAATCACGCAGCCCACGCGCTGCACGATTTCGACGATGTGCTCCGCGGGGAGCGATGTTTGGAGGCCGGGAATGGACTCGAGTTTGTCGAGCGTTCCGCCCGTAATGCCCAGGCCGCGGCCGGATACCATGGGGACGCGGAAGCCCAGGCAGGCCAGCAACGGCGCCAGCGGCAGCGAGACTTTGTCGCCGACGCCGCCGGTGGAGTGTTTGTCCACGAGTGGCCGCGGGTCCGTGGGAAACTTGAGCACGTCGCCGGAGTCGCGCATGGCGAGGGTGAGCGCGCGAGTCTCGACGGCGTTCAATCCGCGGAAACAGACCGCCATCAGAAATGCCGCCATTTGATAGTCGGGGATCTGCCCGGCGGTGTAGGCGGAGATGAATTCATCGAATCGCGCAGGCTCCAGCGCCGCGCCGTCGCGCTTGGCTTCGATGATGGAAAGAAAATTCACCGGTTGAAACTGACAAAGGTTCCGTTAAACACAATGGGATTAGTCGAGGCCAAGTTGCTTGGGAAATCCCAGCGCGGGTGCAACTTTTGGATCGCGTTTTGCAGAGTCTCTTTGCTCGTCCTGGCTTTTTGGGCCGCCCCTTCCAATTTCTCTTGAAAAAACCCGTATAGCCGGTTGGCCTCCGTGCCTTCGGGCGCTTGTTTGAAGGAATCGTAAGACTTAAGAAGGGCTTCCAACTCCGGGTTCATTTGGGAAAGCCTTCTGAAGGATACTTTCTGCTTCGGAGTCCGTCATGGAATTGTTAAGGCCTCGCCAGGAGTCCTCAAGCTGGAGCAATTTGCCTGAAATCTCAGTCACGAACTGACGCGCCGGGAAATCCGTATCGCTGACTACGTTGAGCAAAGCCCGCGCCTCGCGAATCATCCATTTCAGTTCTTCTCGGTACACCGCCAATCGCTCGGGCGAAGGTTCCTGTTCGGTAATCTCGCTCCGTTCGCGCTGACGGAACTCATCGCACAACGCGATCCAGGTGCCCAGCAGCTTTTGCATGGATGTGGTTCCAGGAGCACGCAGGTTTGCCGGGGCAGTATGCACATGCGTAAAGTGGAGGAAAATGGCCAAGAAGGCAACCATTCTCCCGCGATTTCTGGCACTCGCGGCTACTTCCTTGGACAGTACGATGTCGCTTTGATTGCGCGCATTTCCAGCTAAACTGGAGCCGTGCGCACGGTCTATTTCGATTACAACGCCACGACGCCGCTCGATCCGCAGGTGCGTGAGGCGATGCTGCCGTATCTCGGCGAGGTTTGGGGCAATCCCTCGAGCATCCACCAGGTCGGACGGCGGGCACGCGCGCTGCTCGATGACGCCCGCGACCGCATGGCGCGCGTCCTGGGCTGCAAGCCGAGCGAAGTGGTCTTCACGAGCGGTGGCACCGAAAGCGTCAACCTGGCCATTTTCGGCGTCGCCCGGCTCCTGAAGCCCAAGGGGCGGCACATTATCACGTCTGCCGTCGAACATCACGCGGTGCTCCATGCCTGCCAATACCTCGCCAAACGAGAGGATTTCGAGATCACCTATCTTCCGGTGGACCACGAAGGCGTCGTCGCCGTCGAAGAACTCGAAAAAGCGATTCGCCCCGACACGATTTTGGTTTCCGTCATGGCGGCCAATAATGAAATCGGCACGCTGCAGCCGGTCGCCGAGTTGGGCGCGGTCTGCCGGGAACGGGGCGTGCGGTTCCACACGGATGCCGTCCAGTGGTTCGGCAAAGAGCCTTTCGAGGGAGTCCAGCAATTCAACGCCGACCTGGTGTCCATCTGCGCGCACAAATTTCACGGACCGAAAGGCGCAGGCGCGCTTTATGTGAAGTCGCCGTTGCTGCCGGACCCGATCATTTTTGGCGGCGGGCACGAGAACGAGCGCCGCGCCGGCACGGAGAACCTGGCTGCCATCATTGGCCTGGCCGAAGCGATGGAGCGCTTTGTGCGCGAGCCGGTGTTCGCACCGGCAAAACTGGCGCCATTGACGAACCGGCTGCTGCGCTTCATCAATGCGCTGGACGGCGTGCAGTTCACCGGCTCGCGCACGCGGCGGCTGGCCAACACGGTGTCGTTCCTCGCGGAGGGCATGGACAGCATCGCATTGCTCGCTGGCCTCGATTTGGCGGGCGTTTGCGCTTCGAGCGGCTCGGCGTGCTCCGCCGGCTCGCTCGAACCGTCTCACGTCATCCGCGCGCTGGGGGTCGAGGAGCGACTGGCGAGCTCGCTGGTGCGCTTTTCTCTCGGACGCGAATCCACCGTGGCCGATGTCGAGCAGGTCGAGAGTGTTTTGCCCGAGATCATCGGACGGGGGAATATCTTGCAGCCGCGCTGATGAAACAACTTTGCGCACAACCACGCAGAACGCCGCTTGGGATAACTCCTTAACAGGTGCCGGATACCGTGTGAACGAGTTGTGAGGAATGTGAACAAGTGGCAGGTTCGCGGTCTTGTTCGCCTGTCAGGCAATTTCGCCCCCATTTTTCTTTTGGCGTAAGTCGTTGTCCTGCCCTTGACACCCGGGGTTGTTTGCCTTATTCACACCCCTTAATACGGATACATATTGGATCAATACAGATACATATTAAGGTAATGACCCCATGAATCTGACCATTTCGAAGGAGCAATTCATCAACGGGCTGCAAGCCGTGCAGAATGTCGTCAGCACCAGGACCACGCTGCCGATCTTGTCCAACGTGCTGATGCGGGCCGACAACGGGAAGCTGGAGTTCACGGCCACGGACCTAGATGTGACCATTGCGGGCGCGGTGGAAGCAAAGGTGAACCAGCCGGGCGCCACCACGGTGCCGGTGAAGAAGCTCTTCGGGATTGTGCGCGAACTGACCAACCTCGACATCGACCTCGAAGTGGATGATAAGAACGTATGCCGGATTCATTCGGGCGCGTCTGACTATAAAATTCACGGCCTGAGCGCCGATGAATTTCCGCCCATGCCCGTCTTCAAAGAGGAAAAAAAGGTCGTTTTGCCGCAGGAAACCGTCAAAGGCATGATGAAGAAGACTTCGTTCGCCACCTCGACCGACGAATCCCGCTACGTCTTGAACGGCATTTTCATCAGCCTCAAGGACCACAAAATGACGATGGTGGCCACCGATGGCCGGCGCTTGGCGCTGGTGGACGAGGAAGTGGACGTCGCGGAACAGAGCCAGGGCGAATTCATCGTGCCGACCAAAGCGGTCAACGAACTCAATCGCCTGCTCCAGGACAAAGGCGAAGTCGAAATCCGTTTCGCGGAAAATCAGGCCTCCTTCACTCTCAAGGACGAAAAAGGGTCGTCGATTCTCATCGTGACGAAGCTGATCGAAGGCAATTATCCGAATTATCGGCAGGTGATCCCATCCGAGACTAAGGAGCGGGTGGCGCTCGTGCGCGAGGAATTTCTGCACGCGTTGCGCCGGGCGGAGATCATGACCAGCGAAAAATCCAACTCGGTCAAAATGAGTTTTGGCAAGAACCGGCTGGAAATCACCGCCAACTCGCCCGAAGTGGGGGAGGCGAAGGAAAGCATCGCGGTCAATTACAAAGGCAAAGAGATGGCCATCGCCTTCAATCCCAAATACATGATCGATCCCCTGAATGCGCTGGCCAACGACGAGGTCTTCATCGAATTGATCGACGAACTCAGCCCCGGCGTCCTCAAGACCAACGGACGTTTCCTCTACGTCGTCATGCCTATGCGGTTGAGTTGACGAGAGCACTCCGAACCTCGCGAAGCGTATGGAGTGAGGGCCTTCGCCGCGCCGAAGAGGCTACGGTGCCACAGGCGAGAGATTGCTCCCGCTTTCGCTGGCGGTTGAAGGATCGAGGCGCGGGGCTCGTTCAAGAAAGGGGCGGGGACGGCTCGTCCCCGGTCGTTCCTGGTTCGAAACAGTTCTGAGCGGGGACGAGCCATCCCCGCGCCTATTCGATTCTTTCTTGAATCTCTCCTCATCGAAGCGGAATTCTTCGAAACGAGACTTGCTCTACCCCGCCGACGCAGCCGAGACGCCAACGGCGTTGCTCATACCAGCCCAGGGCGAAAGCCCTGGGTCCAATCGCCAAAAACCATGCAGAGCGCTGAAAGCGCGATTCATCATTCCCGACCCTCCGCCACCGCCCCGAACTGCAACGGAGCGCGGTTCTGCGCGCTGCGTCAGCCGCAGCCCCCCGCCTCACGCCTGACGCACCCCCTCACGCTTCACGTTTCACGTTTCCCCGAACTAAACGAATCAAATCCATAAATGTTCGGGGAGCCGACAAAAACCAAAATCCAACATAGGTCGGCTCACGCACCACGCATCTCCTCGTGCCCTGTAAGGGCAACACTCCCTGCACCCGCCGCAGTTCAGTGGCCGGAGACGAACCGGGCTGGTCGAAACCAAGAAAAATAATAAGGCGGGACTGACACCTTTTTGTATTGACTTTAAGCTCCCGCACCTCTATTCCTATCGTCAATAAATTCCCGGAACCAGATTTCAGATATGAAATTCAAACGCTTGCTCTTTGCCACGATCGCCGCCCTGGCCTTGATGCCGGTGAGCACCCCGGCACCTGTAGGCTATTATAATTATGCTTTTCAGCCGGGCAACAACTGGTTTGGAAATCAATTGAATAACACCCCCAATGACTTGGATACCTTGATCTCGAGTGCCCCGACGGGAACCACGGTTTCCTTGTGGAATCCGACTTCGGACAGTTTCGGCCAAACCTCGACTTGGAATGGCAGCCAGTGGTCCATCGACCTGACGCTGAACCCGGGCAATGCCGCTTTGCTGGACACGCCCACCTTGTTCACCAATACTTTCTTAGGCAGTGTTGTGAACTTCCCGCCTACCTACCCGCCGCCTTTCTCGGGACCGAACGGAACGTATTTGCTTTCGAGCATCGATCCGCTCACGTTAAGCGGCAATTCGGTCTTTGACTATATCGTTGGCCGTGACCCGCAGAATGGGGAGCAGGTCACCGTGCTCGATGCGTTGACGCAGACCACCACGACTTCCACCTATTCTGGAGGTGCTTGGGATATCGTCCCAGCCCTGGGAGTCGGCGAGGCTGCTCTCTTCAAACTCGTTCCCGAGCCCTCCTCGCTGGGGCTGCTCTTGGTTGGAGCCGGAATCTTAAGTTATTTCCGCCGCCCGCACGGACGCAAATTTTGATTTTCCTCCCGACCCTCCGCCACCGCTCCGGACTCGAACTGAGCGCGGCTTGCCGCGCCGTAGCGTAGCGAAGGCGGGAGCGCGGCTGTGCGCGCAGCGTCAGCCGCAGCACCCCGCCTCACGGAACGCGTAGCGCAGAGTTCCCTTCACGCATCCCCTCACGCATCACGTTTCACGTTTCCCCGAACTAAACGAATCAAGTCCATAAATGTTCGCGGAGCCGACCAACACCTGAAGACATTATGGGTCGGCTCACGCTTCCCGCTACACTCCCAGCACCCGCCGCAGATCAGGGGCCAGAGACCAACCGGGCTGGTCGAAACCAAGAAAAATAATAAGGCGGGACGGACGCCTTTTCGGACGCTTACATTTGTCGTGGCCGAAACCTCGTTGAATGCTCTGCGAACCTAGATGAAAGGCAGAAAAGAATAGAAGATTACAATTACCGATGCTCCCTCACGCGAATGAACTGCCCGGAAACTGCATTTGGGACCATCCTTCCACGTCGCGACCGCCCAGCTTCCAACTGCACTCACTCGGTACTTTTTCGTGTCACTTGCCAGCGCTTTTCTTACGCGCTCTGCATGGATTTCGGGAGATTCGGTTTGGACGTACCCGAGCAAACCTCCCGCTCTATCCTGACGACCATACACTCGGCGCAGAAAGCGCCCCAAGCCGTCTTCGTGGCTGATCAGGTCGGCGTAGTCGCCAGTGCTCGCAAATTTTTTTGCCTCGAAGCGGAAATAGTAGGCCTCACGCAAACCGCCAAAACGAAACTTCAAATCGGGCAGCTTCCGCTTCTTTGCCTTGGGCTGCTTTTGTAGCGGAAGATGCAATGCGGCTTCCGGCCAATTATCCACTACGCACCAGGCACGGGAGATACCCGGCAGTTTTCCAGCATCGATAAGCTGCTGAATCCGCATCGCCAACCCGCCGGTGATGGTCGGCTCATCGCAACGATTAAAATGGTTCAGTTCCTTGTCCGACAACGATGCATAGCCCGCCTGGAGAAGACGATGCACATTTTCGATGAAGTGATCGGAATTCATCCAAGGGTCTTAGTCTTCGCTTATCTGGCCAATGGTGATGTCCGCTGCATCGAGCAGTGCGCGGGTACGCGTCCAGTGCATCCGTTGGATGGGCTTGAAAAGATAAGTCTTTCTTCCGTGATGCAGCCGCAATGAACGGTCGAAATACACCCACTGCGCGTGTTCCTCGCGGAGTTGTTCGCGAGTGCGGGCAAGCGTTCGTGCGCTCTCCGCATCGGCACCGACGATCCGGATTGATGCATGATCCTTGGCGGGTTCGATTGCGACGAAACCGGACTGATCATCGTGGAGAACCGTCACCGAATGGTGCTCTCCGTCCGATTGCCCGTCGAATTCGCGTAGGAGCCATTCCGCGTAAGTCTGTAATTCCTTCTTTAGCGCTGGCTTCATCGCATCCCGCCCGATCTTGCCGTCATTGAGCGCGACACGGATGCGGACAAGATCCTCCACAAGCGCACGGTCGCCTTTGTCGAGCCCGAGTGCATCGGAGACGCGGCGGTTCAATTCTTCGACCATCGCATCCTGGCCGTCATCCGCCGGCGATTCGTCAAGTTCGGCATCGGGCTGTTTCGGATCGGGCAGCAGGCGAGGTTTCGTGCGCGCCAGTCGGTCATGCAACGCCGCCCACTGTGTGAGTTCACTCGGCGTGAGCTTGAGCAGCGGGATTGGGAGTTGACGAAGAGATTCAAGGGTGCCTCGACCGCGCTGAACGCCGGATTGCGTCGAAGTGAGAAACACATGATAGAATGCAAAATCCGAACTCAGATAGAGCGCTAGGGCTTTGAGTAACGCTTGGTTTCTATCCACGCTCACGATTCCGATTTGGCGCGCGGGAACGACGATAAACTTTTCGCTATAAACCGCGAAATTACGCGCGGCGCTGACGATGACGTGGGGCGGACGGCACACCGCCAACGGAAGCGGTCCCCGACCTTCCCTACACCACGCTTCATCCGGCCCGGCATCCTTGCCACTCAAGACAGAAACCAACTCGTCGTTCGAGAATCGAAAGAGCCTCCGAACTCGATCTAACAATTTTACGTCGAGTTTGTGCTTCCCTCGAACCTCCGAAACTTCGTCGAGATTCACCTTCTTCTTCGCCTTTGCCTCGGCCCCTTCTTTCTGCGTGTCCCCGCTGTTCTTGATGCGTAGCTCAAGGCCCTGGGTCACACCAAATTTCTGGGTTGGAAGTTTTGGATCTGTGACAAACTTCATTGGCTTGGGCTTCCACTTGGCTTCGCATTCTTCCAGCGTCGGCCACTTTCTACCCATTCGCGCGAGCATCGACGCATCCAGCACCGATCCCCATGTTGCCAGCTTCCACGGCAATCCACTTCCGGCCGCGAACTCGCAGTAAGGAATCTCCCGCACTTCATCGCCGTTGACTGTGATGCTCCATGTTTCCTTGCGGACACCCGATGAAAGCGGACGCGTAGGTTCCTGATTGGCGACGAGGGGCGAGAAAACAGTCGTCATTTCCAAGTCATCGGGCTGCTCGTTCTTTTTCCGTAGGCCGAAGAAAATCGCGGCGGCAGGAACTCGGGAGCGGCCTGCGAAAAGGACTTCGGCGAGGTTCGAGAAATTCGTCACCGCGTGAAGCCGGTGTTCTTTGAAAAACTTGCGGCGGAATTCTGCCGAAGGGTCTTCAAAGAGCGTCATCGCTGGGATGAGTAGCGCGCACACACCATCGGTGGTCATGAATTCCCGACAGCGCCACGCGAACGCCTGCGCTACGGCGTTTTTGCCGACTGGCATTGTCGTAGCGTGTTTCTTCATCCACGCCAGCACCCGTTTGGAACGTTCCTCCACTTCTTTATTTTCCGCCTGCTCGCCCTTCGGCTTCGTCCACGGCGGGTTTCCTGCGATCCAATGGAACTTCGTCCTAAAAGGCTGAAACGCGAAGAAGTCAGACTTGAAGATGTTGTTGTCGCGCAGGGTGGGTAGGCGAAAGCGTGGATGGTCTACGAGGTCGGCTGGCTCCACGTAATCGAGGAGCGTGAGGTAAAGGCTGAACTCGGCAACGCTGCACGCATCCTCATCCATATCCACGCCGAAGATATGGCGCTTGAGCAGTGTAGCCAGTTCGTGAGGGGCGGGTTTCTTTTTCCGGTGGATGAACTCACGCTCGATGAGCCGCCGGTAGCACTGAACAAGGAACGCGCCAGAGCCGCAGCTCGGGTCGAACACGCGGACGCTGCGCTGAAGACGGCGGCGCTTGTCCATCTCGGCCAGCATGAAGTTCACGACTGGGATGGGTGTGTAATAGGCGCCAGCCTTGCGCCCTTCGCTGTGTTCCTCGTCCTCGTCGCTGTCGGGCTTGTCCGGCAGATGCAGGAACTGCTCGTAAATCATCGAGAGCGTTTCGATTGGGATGTAGGCGAATTTGAACGCCGTAAAGGGCAGGTGGAACTGCCACTGGCCGTCAAAAGTATCGCCCGCAAATGCGCCCGCGATGCGCTGGATTTGATCCTCTCTGGGCGCGTTCGCACCGCGGAACTTCAGCGGGAAGACATGTCCATTAAGAAAGCCGTCGAGTTTTTCACAAGTGGAGCGCAACCCGGCGACCGTGGCGGTACGGCCAAATAAGGAGTCGTGGTCAATTTCCCATTCCTCCAGCCGGCGCGGAGAGAGAAAGCCGCGATCTTTGAGGTAGTGGAGATAAACGTATTTGCCAATGAGCGGGTGGATGATGCTCTTGACGTTTTCGCGCCCGAACTGATCTCGGAACTTCTTCGCGAGCTGCTTGAGATTTTCCAGCAGGCTCCAATAGACGCGCTTGTCTGGGCGGACATCTTGGCCGCGACGTCGCCACAGTTCGCCGGAATCAATCGCCTCTGCATGGAATTCGGGAAGGCGGTCGTGAATCTGGTTGAACTCCACGAGCGGTTCCAGCACGCCCGTAGCGCCATCTGTTACCGACTCGTCCCGCACGAAGCCCGAGTAGAGGCGCAATCCTACTAGCGTGCGGACGAGCAGGAAGGGAACAATGTCCTGATTCCAGACGAGCCGGTGGATTTCATCCGCCGTCGCGATGTCGTCCGCCTCACAGACATAGACAACAGGGATGGGAGCAGTCTTGTTATCGAAAGGCCGGAGCAAATACACCCCTTCGAGACGGCAGGATTTTTTCCCCGTTGCTGCGCGCAGGATGTGCCCAATGTCCGGCACCCGTTCAAACGCCGCCGTGCCGCTCCGGAAGAAATTACCGGAGTTGCCATAGCCGAGCGTTTCAATAAGAGTTGGAAAATCCATTGAAAATCAGCGCCAGACCTGACGGACGATTTGATACACGGGAAAATTCCAAATGACGCTGCCTTCCAATACGTCAATTGGTTGAAATACAGGGTTGTAGCTCGAAAACGAGCAAATTCTCGTCGGCGATCGTTCTCGCGCGGTGAACACCTTGAACACAACTCCTTCATGCTCCAAACGGGCGACGACTAAGCTGCCATTTCTCGGTTGGTGGTTCGGCATGAGCACGGCAATATCGCCCGGGAAAAACTTGGGCTCCATCGAGTCACCCTGGATCTCCACAGCGAAGGCTCGTTCGTCAGGACAGTCCGTTGCGACTTGCTTTTGCCAATCAAGGGGAAGTTCCTCAAAATCTGCGCCGATGCCAGCCTGTGCCCAAGATCGGATTGGAATGGTTCGAATTCCGCTGTGCGGTCCCGAATGGGGAAGACCTGAATTTCGGCATACTTCAGCCACACGGCGAGCGAGCCTTGGAGACAGTGATCCTGGGGAATTCTCCAGTTTTGATAGGTGCTGGCGTGAAATCCCAAGTTTCACAGCAAACTCAAGTTGGGTTAATCCCAACTGGGTCCGAATATTCGGGAGCTGCTCAAAGGCCGTAGGCATGTTTTCAATATTCAAGCGTTTAAGATGACAGGATGTCAAATAAAACCTCTCGAAATGACGTTTCAACGACAGATCGTGTCGTCAAATGTCACCTAAGTGCCACTCGTGTCAGTTCTGGGAATTGTCAGATTGACCGGCTTCTCTTGTCGGCCTTTCGTCGTCGATAAGGGAGAGGATACGCACAGCCGGGTGCTCCCGTCTCCAGGCGTTCCGCAATCCATTTGACCGTCACCGCCGTCGCCGCCGGCAACCGCGCCGCCAGCGCCCAGTTTGCGCGCGACCCCTTTGGCCCGATTTGCCAGGTCTTGCCCCGTAAACGGTTCAGCCAATTAGGGCACAAACCAAGCGGAAAAAAACATTATGGTCCGATTTTTTAACCGGTTTTGCCGCAGCTTTTCGAACGGCTTCGCCGCTCAGGATGGACCGTTGGACAAAGCAGACCACCCCACGTTATCTTTCATGGTTTCCTTCAAATTTGTGCCGCGCCGCCATCCACGAAGAGCTCTATTGCTTACTTGCATAGATTAACGATAGTATTACGAAGCTGCGAGCCCTTCACTTCGCGCTTCCGCCACTTGAAAGGCTTGGCGTGTTGAGCGTACGCCTTGATGAATGCCTCGATGGCTTGGCG
>Ga0073928_10006928_pt1 | contig 14983 bp, 12 predicted proteins | sample PaiPotPPA55metaG_FD_76969 | JGI IMG/M metagenome (GOLD analysis project Ga0073928, IMG submission 76969) | Iron sulfur acid spring bacterial and archeal communities from Banff, Canada, to study Microbial Dark Matter (Phase II) - Paint Pots PPA... ... | reverse complement strand
CTGAAGCCTTTCACCTGCTCGGCAGTGATCGTTGGCGGCATGGACAGTTCCTGCCGGTCCACGAGAACTTCCACTAGCGCGGGGCCGTCGAACTTCAGCGCCTGGGCGATCATCGGCCGCACTTGCGCGGGTGTTTCAGCGGTCAGCCCGAGAAGTCCGGCGCCTTCGGCCATTTTTGCGAAATTCGGATTGTGGAGGTCGGTCCCAAAATCGAGGAGACCTGCTGCTTTCATTTCCAGCTCGACGAAAGCCAGCGAATCATTTTTGAAAACAATTATCTTCACCGGCGTTTCGAGTTGCCGAAGCGAGAGCATATCGCCCAAGAGCATCGCGAGACCGCCGTCTCCAGAAAGCGATATCACTTGACGGCCGGGATGACTGACCTGCGCGCCAATAGCCTGCGGCAGAGCGTTGGCCATCGAACCGTGGTTGAAGGAGCCGAGCAGGCGCCGCTTGCCATTCATGGTGAGGTAGCGGGCTGCCCAGATTGTTGGCGTGCCCACATCGCAAGAAAAAATTGCGTCCTTGGCGGCAAGCTCGTCAAGCACGCGGACAACGTACTGGGGATGGATTGGTTTTTTTCCGGAGCCATCGGATGCGAGTTCGTCGAGACTCTTGCGCGCTTTTTTATAGTGTTCGAGCGAAGCCTTCAAATGCTTGTCGTTATCGTTTTGGCTCAGTTTAGGAAGGAGTGCTCGAAGCGTCGTCTTGGTGTCTCCCACGAAACCGTAGTCGACCTTGGTGCGCCGGCCGAGCTGTTCTCCGCGAAGGTCGATCTGAACGATGACGGCGTCTTTGGGGAAAAACTGCTGGTACGGGAAATCGGTCCCGATCATCAGCAATAGATCGCAATTCATCATCGCGTGATAGCCGGAAGAAAATCCAAGCAGCCCGGTCATGCCAACGTCAAACGGGTTGTCGTACTCGATGAACTCTTTTCCGCGCATGGCATGGACGATCGGGGCGTTCAGCTTGCGCGCGAGGTCGATCAATTCGGCATGGGCCCCGGCGCAGCCCGCTCCGCCGAGAATAGTTATCTTTTTTGATTTGTTGAGAAGCTTCGCCAGCGCTGCAATTTCTTCTTCCGAAGGGCACACGGACGGCTTCGGCGGCGGAAAATGCAGGCGCGGACCTTGGTCGAGGGCTTCGCGCAAGGCGACATCTCCAGGGATGGCGACCACCGAAACGCCTCGCCGCGACAGCGCGGTTTGCATGGCAATCTCGAGAACGCGGGGCATCTGCTCAGCATGAGAAACCAGTTCGCAGTAATGGCTGCACTGCGCGAAGAGATGTTCCGGATGAGTCTCCTGAAAATAGTTGCTGCCGATTTCATTGCTGGGAATTTGCGCTGCGATCGCCACGACGGGAACGCGGCTGCGGTGGCAGTCGTAGAGGCCGTTGATCAAATGCAGATTGCCAGGGCCGCAGCTCCCGGCGCAGACCGCCAACCGGCCCGTAAGATGGGCTTCCGCACCGGCCGCAAACGCAGCGGCCTCTTCATGCCGCATATGAATCCATTGAATTTGTTTTTTCGCGCGAATCGCGTCCGTGATGCCGTTGAGCGAGTCGCCAGAAACACCGTACATCTGGCGAACTCCGGCTTCAGCAAGAACGTCCACAAGCAACTCGGCTACTTTTTTCCTGGCCATAGCGACATCCTTTTCGATAGATAGGAGAAAGAAATCATATTTTTGCCGGTGGCGCGGGTTCAGTCTCGGGCCATACCAGCGCCAATATCAGCGCCACTGCGATGCCGATGGACACTTCGGCGAACCGGTAAAAGGCATATCGCCATGCAGGCTCCGTTCGCGGTATCAACAACACAATCGCCAGCGTAATGCCGCCGAACCGATAGGCGGGCCGATCCGAGCGAACCACGGCGCACAGGATTCCCAGAGCAAAGATGCCTATGCCGAACACAAGCACGCGGGGCCCGAAGTAGGTGGCCACAAGCGCGCCGACGACCGCGCCAAGCGCCGTGCCAATGAAACGCTGCGCGGAAACCGCAAGCGCGGCGCCCAGCGATGACTGCACGATCACCAGGGTCGTAATGGGCGCCCAGTAGGACGCCGGCAGCCGAAACAATCGCGCTGTCAGCAACGAAGCGACGGCCGCGACGGCCGTTCGAACGGAATGCGCGACAACCGGCCAACCCTTCCACGCGATTGCTTTGCTGGGCATTTTTAAGCAGGTGAGAGCTTGCGCAGCACGGGAATTCTTGCGTCTCGCAAGACGTGCTCGACGACGGATTCATTTAGCCGCGAAGCGTCGTAGTCGAAATGAAGGTGATTTGTTTTTTCGTCAAGGCGGTACTTCTGCAAGCCGTAGGTATTGGCGAAGCGGCCGAGAGCGCGAAAATCGTCGGGGCCGAGCGCGTGCTGAAGTTCGTAGGACACGGTCATGAACGTCATGGGCGGGATTATAACAGGAGACTTGCGCTGCGTTGTGGCGTAGAGAGCCCGGGTAGCGTCCTAGTTTGGGCTAGAGACGAGAGACGGATTCCTCAGGGGCTGAAGCCCCGCTCATTTTCTGCAGCTGATGTCGGAGCTAAAGCTCCGACCTCCTAAAGGGCAGTAGGATGTCGAGCATTTCTAGCCTGAATTCAGGACACCCCCAGAGCGCTGGTTTGCGGGCGCCGGGTCTAAAGACGGACGCGGCGGAGACGCAAGGCGTTTGTGATTACCGAGACGGAGCTGAACGTCATGGCGGCGCTGGCGAGAATCGGGCTGAGCAGCAGACCGAAGAATGGGTAGAGCGCGCCGGCGGCGATGGGGACTCCGAGGGAGTTGTAGGCGAATGCGAAAAAAAGATTCTGGCGAATGTTGCGCATGGTGGCGCGGCTGAGCGTTCGAGCGCGCGCGACGCCGCGCAGGTCTCCGCGGAGCAGCGTGATGCCAGCGCTTTCCATGGCGATGTCGGTTCCCGTGGCCATGGCGATGCCGACGTTTGCCTGTGTGAGCGCGGGCGCGTCGTTAACGCCGTCGCCTGCCATCGCGACAATGCGGCCTTGGGACTGAAGTCGTTTCACGATTTCCACTTTGTCACCGGGCAGAACTCCTGCGTGTACTTCCTCGATTCCGAGCTTGCGGGCGACGGTCTCCGCGGTAGCGCGGCTGTCGCCGGTGAGCATCACGACGCGAACGCCTTCGCGATGAAGGCGCTCGATCGCTTCGGGAGCGGTGGGCTTCACCGGATCGGCGACGCCGATGATGCCAGCGGCTTTGTCATCCGAGGAGACAAACATCACGGTCTGGCCTTCGGCTTCGAGAGCCTTGGCGCGTTCGTCGAACTCGGCGAGATCGATTCCGAGATCCGCTAAGAGAACGCGATTGCCAAGGGCGGCTTTCTTTCCGTCAACAACTCCGGTGACGCCTTTACCTGTGCGCGAATGAAAATCGGCGAGAACGCCGGGTTCGAGGTGGCGTTCGTTCAAGGCGGCGAGAATGGCGGCGGCGAGAGGATGTTCGCTGCCGCGCTCGAGCGTCGCAGCAATGCGCAAGAGCTGGAGATCGTTTGAGCCCGCCGCGGGCGTGATGGACGTGACGCGGGGGCGGCCTTCGGTGAGCGTGCCGGTTTTGTCGACGACGAGCGTGTCGACTTTTTCGAGAATTTCGAGCGCCTCGGCATTTTTTACGAGGATTCCTGCGAGCGCGCCGCGGCCTGTGCCGACCATGATCGCCATTGGCGTAGCGAGGCCGAGCGCGCAGGGACACGCGATGATCAATACGGCGACGGCGTTCAGCAGCGCGTGCGCCATTTTCGGAGCGGGCCCGACCGTGGACCAGAGCGCGAATGCGATGACGGCGACGAGCACGACCGCCGGAACAAAATACGAGGCAACGCGATCGGCAAGTTTTTGCACGGGCGCGCGGCTTCGCTGCGCCTCGCTGACCATGCGCACGATTTGAGCGAGCATTGTTTCGCTGCCAACGCGTTCAGCGCGCATCACGAAGGTACCGGTGCCGTTCACGGTGCCGCCGATGACGCGGCCGCCGCTATTTTTTTCGATCGGAATAGGTTCGCCGGTCATGATGGATTCATCGATCGAACTGTTACCGTCCACGACTACTCCATCGACGGGCACTTTCTCCCCGGGACGTACGCGGAGCTGATCGCCCGCCGCGATGTGTTCGAGCGGGACATCGATTTCCGTGCCGTCAGCGCGAACCAACCGCGCGGTTTTTGGTGAGAGCTTCAGCAGGGAACGAATCGCGGTGGACGTCTGGCTGCGAGCGCGCAGTTCAAGCACCTGACCAAGTAGAACAAGCGCGGTGATTGCCGCAGCAGCTTCGAAGTAGACAGGCACGCCGCCGCTCATGTCGCGAAACGAGGGCGGGAATATTCCGGGGAAGAGAACCGCAATCACGCTGTAGACGTAGGCTGTGCCGGTGCCGAGAGCGATCAGGGTGAACATGTTGAGGCTGCGATTTACGAGCGACGCCCAGCCGCGCTGGAAGAATGGCCAGCCCGCCCAGACGACGACGGGAGATGCGAGCAGCAGCTCGAGCCATGCGATCGCGCGCATTCCGAGCCAGTGCGGGAACGGCTGGCCCGGAATCAAGTCCGACATTCCAAGCACGAGCACGGGAATCGTGAGAGCGACGCTGATCCAGAAACGGCGGGTCATCGACGCGAGTTCTGGATTTTGCTCATGATCGACTGAAATTGTGCGCAGTTCGAGAGCCATCCCGCAAATGGGGCACGAGCCGGGCGCGTCACGGATAATTTCAGGATGCATCGGGCAGGTGTACTCGATGCGCGTGGTTGGCGCGAGCGGCAGGGCTGGTTCGAGCGCCATGCCGCATTTCGGACATGGGCCGGGACGCTCCGCTAGGATTTCGGGATCCATCGGGCAAACGTATGAAGATTGTTGCGCGATACTGGTCTTTGGTGTTGGCTGCATGCCACTCACCGGAACGAGTGGCGCTTGGTGCTCTGTTCCGCGGATAGAGCTGGTCGAGGACGCTTGCGGAGTCAGATATTTTTCGGGTTCTACGCGGAACTTGGCGGCACAGCCGGCGGAGCAGAAGTAGTAGGTTTTTCCGGCGTCATCGGCGGCGGCCTTAGCCCGTGCCGGATCGACATTCATTCCACAGACTGGATCGCGTTCCATTTCGTTTTCCTTTTTCGATTTCTCTAACGCGCGTGCGTGTAAATCAGATGCAAAAGTTCGTCGTACATGGCTTCGGCCTGTGCAGGGCTGCCTTTACGGATCGCTTGGGCAGCACAATGGCGCAGGTGATTGCGCATGAGCGCGCGGCCCACGGCGCGCAGAGCCTCCTGCACGGAGGAAAGTTGGACGAGAATGTCGGCGCAGTAGCGATCGCCGGCGACCATGCGCTGGAGGCCGCGGACCTGGCCCTCGATGCGGCGCAGACGATTTTGATTTGCAGCCTTGATTTCGGCGTCGACCGCGACAGCCTTTCGGGCGCGCTTGCTAACATTTCGAGTCGGCATAAGAACTGATATACCCCCTAGGGGTATATTAGACGAACTGATTCATTTCGTCAAGCCGTCATGGGTAATGTCTTAATTTGGGCCGGAGGCGAGAGACGCATTCCTCAGGGGCTAAAGAGTCTGAGTGAGAGCAGGCGGCTCTTTCCTGCGGCAGCAGGTGAGAGCCCCGCATTTACTCGGGGAGGAGCTCCACCGTTTAGGAGAGCGTGCGCTTTTGCGCTGGAGAAATCCCGGGGCTGAAGCCCATTTTGAGACGGCGCTCTTTTCCGCTGGACTGAAGTCCAGCTCCCCCTGATGAAGCAGGGGGCTCCCACCTAACCCCTGGAGCGCTACTTGGAATTGAGGAGGGTGTCGAGGTAGGCGGTCATGTCGGGGCTGGTCCAATCCTGGGGGCCGATGATTTTGCGGTCGATGCGGCCTTCGCGGTTGATGATGTAGGTGTCGGGGTACATCGAGGTTCCGTACTCGGGCGCGATTTTTTTCGAAGTGTCGCGGTAGTTGGGATAGCGGAGAGCGTAGGTGGTGAGAAACTGGCGATAGGCATCGTCGTCATCATCGACGCTGATACCGAGAACGGTGCCGCCGCGCGAAGCGATTCTTTGCTGCAACAGGTTTAGGGAGGGCGCTTCGTCAACACAGGGCGGGCACCAGGTGGCCCAGAAATTCAAGAGCACGACTTTGCCGCGCAGATCGGATAGATGCGCGGGCTTGCCGTCGAGGGTGAGCGCGAAATCGATTTCCTTTTGTCCGTGCATACTGGCTTCGCCCTGGCGGTAGTCCGGGCGGGCGAACAGGAACAGCAGTCCGGCGATAAACGCGAGCACCAGCCCCGTATTGAGTTTCCGTTTCAATCCTATGTCCGAGCCAACTATAATAAGGGCATCCGCCAGCCGAAGAGAACACTAAAAAAGCCCCGCGGAACAGGAAAAAGCGCCTTGGTCTCCGCCATCATTCCAGCGAGAAACGAAGAAGCGTCGATCGCGCGAGCGGTGGAGTCGGTGGCGGCGCAGGCGGAGATCGACGAGGTAATCGTAATCGACGATCAATCCACCGACGGGACGGCTTCGATCCTGGCGGGGCTTGCGGAGCGCGTGCCGAAACTGAAGATTCTGACGACAGGAGAGTTACCTACCGGCTGGACGGGGAAAAATTATGCGGTTTCAATCGGGGCTGCGGCGGCGCAAGGGGATTGGCTGCTGTTTACCGACGCCGATACCTATCACTATTTGGGATCCACGCGCCGAGCGCTAAACGATGCGGTGGATCACGACGCGGTGTTGGTTTCGTATTCTCCGGAGCAGGAGATGGGTTCGTTCTGTGAACGAGCGTTGATCCCGTTCGTTTATTGCCGCCTTGCCGCGAGATTTTCTTTCGGTCGTGTGAACGATCCGGCGCGCGCGGATGCGGCGGCAAACGGGCAGTTCCTAATGATTCTTCGCGACGTCTACAGAGAGACGGGAGGACACGCCGCGGTGGCAAGAGAGGTTCTGGAAGACGTGGCGCTGGCGCGTCGCATTAAGAGCACGGGATACGGGATTTATTTTACGGCGCCCATGGGAGTGGTCCGCACGCGAATGTATCGGTCGTTCAGCGCGCTCTGGGAAGGCTGGACGAAGAATCTATTTCCGCTGATGGGCGGACATGCAGGGGACATTCTGCGGGAATTGGCCACGGTGGCGCTCTGGCCGGCGCTGATATTGCTGCCTGGGGTCTACTTGGCCGTTCAGGCACCGGCGTACGGGGTATTTTTATTGGGCTATTTCGCCTTTGGATTGCTCGCGTGGCATGCAGCGTACGCGGCCGCGCTCTATAAGAGCCTTTTTTCTCTCACTTACATCAAATATTTAGTACCAGGCGTATGCTTGTACGCAGCGGCGTTGCTTGCCTCGTGGTGGAAGAATACTTCGGGTAAGGTCGAGTGGAAGGGAAGGACGTACCCCGTCAGGACGCCATGATTCGAATCACGCGCAAAGTGGAATTCTCGGCGGCGCATTTCTATCACAATCCTGATTTGTCGGCGGACGAGAACCGGCGCGTTTTTGGGAAGTGCAATAATCCGCACGGTCACGGGCACAACTACGTTCTGGAAGTGACCATTGCGGGCGAGCCCGATCCGACGACGGGAATGGTGCTGGACTTGAAGGAACTGAAGGAAATCCTTCAGCGCGAAGTTGTAGACCGCATGGATCATCGACACTTGAATTACGAGGTGCCGGAATTGGCGGGGCAGATTCCGACGTGCGAAAACATTGCAACGGTGATTTGGAAGCTGCTGGAGCCGACGATCCGGAAGGGCAAGCTCGATCGGGTGAGGCTGTACGAATCGCCGGATTTGTTTGCGGATTGCACGGCCGATTCTGCGAATGGCGCGGGAGGGCGGTCTTGACGGCTTCCCCGAAAATATCATTGACGCGCCGTTATCGCTTTGCGGCTTCGCACCGGCTGCACAGCCCGAAGCTGAGCGCGGAAGAAAACGCGAGGACGTATGGAAAGTGCAACAATCCTTTGGGGCATGGACATAACTACATCGTCGAGGTAACGCTGACGGGGCCGGTGGACCCGGCGACGGGGATGATTGCCAACCTTGGCGATCTCGATCCTTTTGTCGAGAGGGAAGTGGTCGAGGCGTTTGATTACAAATATCTGAACGAAGAGGTTGCGGAGTTTCAGGCGATCGTGCCGACGACGGAAAATGTATGCCGGGAGATTTACCGGCGGATCGGGAAATTTCCGCTGGCGCGACTCGAGCGGATCCGCATCGAAGAAACCAGCAAGAATAGTTTTGATTATTCCGGGGAACACGCGACGGGGAATACACGGGGAGCGACACGATCATGAGCGAGACAAAAGCATGAGCGAAACAACCGAAATCGTAATGCCTGAAACCGCAGGGGCTGAGACTATTGCCGACTTGATTCGCCGGATGCTCGTGCTGATCGGCGAGGATCCTAACCGCGAAGGACTGCGTCGCACGCCCGAGCGATTCGAGAAGGCGATGCGCTATCTGACGAGCGGCTACCGCACCGATCCCGATAAATTGCTGAATGGCGCGATGTTCAGCGTCTGCTACGACCAGATGGTGGTGGTGAAAGATATCGAGTTGTACAGCCTGTGCGAGCACCATCTTCTGCCGTTCTTCGGGAAGTGCCACGTGGCTTACATTCCGAGCAAGAAAGTGGTGGGACTTAGCAAAATCGCGCGGCTGGTGAACATGTACGCGCGACGGCTGCAGATTCAGGAGCGGTTGACGAGCCAAATCGCAAAGGCGATTCAGGAACGGCTCAGCCCGGAAGGCGTCGGCGTGATTATCGAGGCGCGGCATTTGTGCATGGTGATGCGTGGCGTGGAGAAACAGAATTCGGCGGCGATGACCAGCGCGATGCTTGGCGCGTTCCGCGAAAATAAACAAACGCGCGACGAGTTTCTCTCGCTTATCAAGGGCGGAAAATCGTAAACGCCGGCTGCTTTTTACGGGCGGGAGAAAATAGCCTGGATTTCGGGCGTCCTCCTCGACCCCTTCCCTGACGGGTCCTACTTACAGTACGCTTCCCAAGCACAAATTCATCTGAAGAGAGGTTTTGCGTGCGCCGATTCGCTGGGATGATTTGTTTGTTCTGCTTGGGAGGGATTGCGGTTGCGCGTCCGCCTGCGAAAATCGCGGGCGCTGTAAAGAACCCGGCGCAGGAATGGGATGCGCGAGTGGATGAATATTTCGAGCAGGTGCGTTTCAAGTTCGCGCCCACGGAGGGCACTGCGGACGGCTTGCATCGGTACGATTCATTGCTTGAGGACTACTCGCGCAAGGGCGTGGACGAGCAGGTGGCAGCACTGCATGAATTTGAAAAGCGCATCGCGGCGGTGGATCCGAAAAGCCTGGATCAGAGTCAGGCCATCGACCGCGAGATGATTCTTTCTAGCATTCACGGCAGCCTGCTGACGCTGGAAACCATTCGTCCCTGGGAGAAGAATCCGGACAATTATTCGAGCGGCATCAGCAACAGCGTTTACGTTCTTATGAGCCGGCGATTCGCGCCTCCCGACGATCGGCTGCGCTCGGCGATCGCACGGGAAAATCTGATGCCGGCGGTTTTTGTAGCAGCTCGGCAGAACTTGAAGAATCCTCCGCGCATTTACACCGAAATCGCGCTGGAACAGCTTCCAGGGCTCATCAGCTTTTTTCAACACGATGTCCCAGGAGCATTTACCGACGCGAAAGACCCGGGCGTGAAAGCGGAGTTCGCAAAGAGCAACGCCGCCGTGATTTCCGAACTGCAAAATTACCAACAGTGGCTCAAAACCGATCTATTGCCGCGTTCGAACGGCGACTTTCGACTCGGGGCCGATACATTTTCCAAGAAACTGCTTTATGACGAAATGGTTGATATTCCGCTCGCTCGGCTCCTCGAAGTGGGCCGGGCCGACCTGCGAAAGAACCAGGATGAGTTCAAACGCATCGCCAAGGAGCTTGAGCCGAACAAAACGGCGCGCGAGGTCCTCGCCGAATTGGACGCCGACCACCCGGCGCCGGACCACTTGCTGCAGGCGTTTCGCGATACATTCAGCGGACTGATCGGATTTATTCGCCAGAAGCACATCATCACGATCCCGTCCGAGGTGCGCCCCATTTTGGAAGAGACTCCACCGTTCGAGCGCGCCACCACTTTTGCCTCGATGGATACCCCGGGGCCTTTCGAGAAGGTTGCGACGGAGGCTTATTTCAACGTGACGCTCCCCGCGGCAGGAGATACGCCCGAGCAGATCGAAGGACGCATGGCGGGATTCAACGTGGGGACGATCATCAGCACCGCCGTGCATGAAGCTTACCCCGGGCACTACGTCCAATTTCTGTGGGTCGGATCGGCGCCGAGCAAGGTGCGCAAGTTGATCGGCGCCGCTAGCAATTCCGAGGGTTGGGCTCACTATTGCGAGCAAATGATGCTCGACGAAGGCTTCGGGCAGCCCGGCCTTGGCGCGAAAGATGTGCGCGAGTCAAAACTGATCCGCCTCGGCCAGTTGCAGGACGCTCTGCTTCGGAACGCGCGCTTCGTTGTGGGAATTGAAATGCACCGCGGCACAATGAGCTTCGATCAAGCGGTCGACTTTTTTGTGAAGGAAGGGTATCAGTCGAAAGAAGTGGGACTGGTGGAGACGAAGCGCGGAACGGCGGATGCGACGTACTTGTACTACACGCTCGGGAAACTCGAGATACTGAAGTTGCGCGAAGATGTAAAACGCAAGGAAGGCGCGGCGTTTGCGTTGGGGGCCTTCCACAACAATTTCATGAAGCAGGGATTCCCGCCGATCAAAATTGTGAGGCGAATCATGTTGAGAGATGATTCACCTACGCTGTAGGGAGGTCCCTTGGATACATGTTTCTTTTTGCGGGAATACTGGATTCACCTGAAGGCCGCCTTGGACGATTTTCGCGCCTGTTTTCCGAAAAATTCTTTGTTGGCATGGGTTTAGCTGTGTGCTAGCATTTTAATCTCGAAGAACAGACATAGAGAGAGCAGGGGTACGGCGGTTCAGATGAGGGGGCAGGGTGAGCGAACTTAAAGCGGAATTAATCGAGCAGTTCCGGACGCATCCGAAAGATACAGGTTCACCGGAAGTGCAGATCGCGTTGTTGAGCGAGCGGATCAACTACCTCACCACCCACTTGAAGTCCCACGCAAAAGACCATGCTTCGCGACGAGGGTTGATCATGATGGTCAACAAGCGGCGGCGATTGCTGGATTATCTGAACCGGCGAGACCCGGATCGGTATCGCGAGATTGTGGAACGACTCAGCTTGCGCAAGTAACGCGGAAGTCCATACGGGCCCCGCAGGCCGCGCATCTTTCCTCCGCACAAACCAGAGCTTTCAGGCGACATGCGGGCCGGCAAGGCCGTCTAGCGCGAAGTCGTTTGCCAGGTAAACGTCCCGCTTCGTTTTTCCTCTTTGTCCTCTTCGAAGGATTTCCCGAGAGTTGTCTCTCGCATCCAATCAGTGTTCCCGGTGATCCGGGGCAGAAGGAAGTGAATTGATGTTTGAACAAGTGAGTGTGGAACTGGGCGGCCGTACATTGACGCTCGAAACGGGCAAGATGGCCCGGCAGGCACACGGCGCCGTTGTGGCGCGCTATGGAGATTCAGTAGTGCTCGCGACGGCCTGCATGGATAACAAGGCTACGGAGAAGGATTTCCTGCCTCTTACGGTGGGCTACCGCGAGTACACATACTCGGCTGGCAAGATTCCCGGAGGATTTTTCAAGCGCGAAGGGCGCCCTTCGGAGCGCGAAATTCTGACGTCGCGTTTGACAGACCGGCCGCTGCGGCCGCTGTTCCCGGAGGGCTGGGCGACGGAGACGCAGATCGTTGCGATGGTCCTTTCGGCCGACAGCGAAAACGATCCCGATGTGATCGCACTGACGGCTTCTTCCGCCGCGTTGTATATCTCGAAAATTCCGTTTAATAACCCGATGGCTGCGGTGCGCGTTGGCTCGCTCGACGGTAAGCTGGTCATTAACCCCACGGTTGCGGAACAGAAGACCAGCCAGTTGAACATCGTCATCGCAGGCACCGACGACGCCATCGTGATGGTGGAATCGGGAGCGCTCGAAGTTTCCGAAGACACCGTGGTGGAAGCATTGGAATTTGGCCACGCCGCGATTCGCAAGATTATCGCCGCGATCCGTGAATTGCACTCGCGCGTTAAGCCCGAAAAAGTCGCCGTGAAGCCGCCGGCGTTCGACGAAGCGCTCTACACGAGCCTGACGCAGAAGTACGGTACGCGGCTTCAAGACGCGCTGGATACGGCCAAGCATCCGAAACTGGAAAGTTATGGCCTGGTGGACGAAATCAAGAAAGAGATTCTCGAAGGGATACCGGAAGAAGACGAGGAGCGCCGCAAGCTCGCGTATCGCGCTTTCGAGCGGTTGCGCGAGCGCATTTTCCGCGACGAGATGCTCAACCGCAAGCGCCGGCCGGATGCCCGCGCATTCGACCAGATTCGCAAGATTACCTGCGAAGTGGGCGTGCTGCCTCGCGTTCACGGCTCGGCGCTTTTCACCCGCGGCGAAACCCAGGCGTTGGTCACCACGACTCTCGGCACGAAGGAAGACAAGCAGCGGCTCGATCTGCTGTTCGAGGAGGAATCGTTCAAGCGATTCATGTTGCATTACAATTTCCCGCCGTTTTCGGTGGGCGAAGTGAAATTCCTGCGAGGACCGGGCCGACGCGAAATCGGCCACGGCGCGCTCGCGGAAAGAGCTCTGGGAAACCTGTTGCCTGCCGAAACGGATTTTCCATACGCGATGCGCGTGGTTTCCGACATTCTCGAGTCAAACGGATCCTCGTCGATGGCCACGGTGTGCGGGGCCTCGCTCTCGCTGATGGATGCGGGCGTGCCGCTCAAATCTCCCTGCGCGGGAATTGCGATGGGGTTGGTTATGGAAGGCGAGAAATATGCGATTCTCACGGACATCGCCGGCGCGGAAGATCACTACGGAGATATGGATTTTAAGGTCGCCGGCACGCGGCAAGGAATCACGGCATTACAGATGGACATCAAGGTGACCGGCGTCAGCATCGCGATGATGCGGGAAGCGCTCGCGCAAGCGCGCAAAGCGCGGCTCGAAATTCTCGATATTATGGATCCCACGATTTCCGCCGGCCGCATCGAGATTTCCACCTACGCTCCGCACCTCTACATGCTCCAGATTCCGACGGACAAGATTCGCGACCTGATCGGCCCAGGCGGCAAGAAGATTCGGTCGATTATCGAGGTCACCGGAGTAAAGATCGACGTGATGGATGACGGCAAGGTGCACGTATTCGCGAACAACGGCACCGCGGCGGAAGCGGCGCTGAAAATGATTCGCGACATCACTGCGACCGCCGAGATAGGTAAGACGTATCTTGGCACCGTGGTCCGCATTGCGGAATTCGGCGCGTTCGTTGAAATTTTCTCCGGCACGGACGGTTTGCTGCACATCAGCGAAATTGCGGAACAGCGCATTCGCGCCGTCCGCGACGAGCTGAAGGAAGGCGACCAGATCCTGGTGAAGGTGCTGGCAATCGAAGGAAACAAAATTCGCTTAAGCCGCAAAGCAGTGTTGCGCGACCAGCGGGACAAGCTTCCGAAGGCCGAAGCGGCGGGCTAAGCATCGAGTCGGGAGTTTGACTTACAGGTTTCTCTGAGGGACACGGCTCGGCGTGTCCCCCTTTTTTTGCACAGGTACGCAGTCAGTCGAGCAAGCAATGCGCCTGCCTTCCGTCAGGCGGGTTCGTTCGATTGTGGTGGAACTGAAATGACTACAGCTCGTCGAGTATGCTAGCGGAACTGACGCCTTCAGTGCAGTCTATTTTCAAATCGACTTCGGGCTCAGCGGGGGATTCCTTGGTTTCGTTGGCCCCTTCCGGAGCCGCGCTGGAACTGAGGTTCGGCGCGGCCGATCGCGCGATAGGAACGACCGGTCCGTCGCTGCAGAGCCTGAATTCCTGACGTGCCAGCTTGCTAAGCACTTGGCCGGTTGGAGTGCGGATGGTTATGAGTACGTTCCCGCCACAAATCTCTACGCCTTCAAGAACGCCGCGAAGTCCCGAGGTTGTGTGCACCACTTGTTCCCCAACAACGAGTTCGCGCGCAAAGACGCCTTTGCCGCCGATCGCCTTGTCTACCGCGTTCTGGGCCAGTTTCATCAATCGCATCGACAGGCACCTCGTACTAAAAATCGTAGCAAATCGGGCCCCGCGTTCAATGGTACTGTCGCGCAGGCATAACTAAGGCCTCGCCATCTATGTCCTTTGTTATCAGCGCTCAGAGTAGTCAAATATGGCAGAAGGGAAGCCGCAGACTACGAAACGCGTTCGATTCTCGCGCCGATGGCGCGGAGCTTCTCTTCGATTTGTTCGTAGCCGCGATCGATGTGATAGACGCGGTTGATCCACGTAGTGTTGTTCGCCACAAGTCCGGCGAGAACCAGCGACGCACTGGCGCGCAAGTCGGATGCCGTCACAGGCGCGCCGCTCAGCGGCGTGGGGCCGGTGACGGTCGCGAGGTTTCCCTCAACGGTAACGTTCGCACCCATGCGCATAATCTCACTGGCATGGAGGTAGCGATTCTCGAAGATCGTTTCGCGCACACGAGAAACACCGTGCGCCTGCGTCGCAAGAGCCATGAACTGCGCCTGCATGTCGGTGGCGAAGCCGGGGTACTCCTCGGTAGTGATGTCAGCGGCCACAAGTTTGCCGGTGGTGCGGACGCGCAGGGATTTTGGACCCTCGCAACGAATGTCGATTCCACATTCCTTGAGCTTTTCGATAATGGCTTTCAGATGGCTCGGATCGCAACAGTTGAGCAGGAGTTCGCCTCCGGTGATCGCTCCTGCGACTAGAAATGTGCCGGCCTCGATTCGGTCGGGGATTATCGCGTGGGTGGCGCCGTGCAACTTTTCCACTCCCTGCACGCGAAGCGTGGAGGTGCCGGCCCCTTCAATCTTCGCGCCCATTTTGATGAGCAGCTCGACGAGGTCGGTCACCTCCG
>Ga0073928_10006927_pt1 | contig 14983 bp, 15 predicted proteins | sample PaiPotPPA55metaG_FD_76969 | JGI IMG/M metagenome (GOLD analysis project Ga0073928, IMG submission 76969) | Iron sulfur acid spring bacterial and archeal communities from Banff, Canada, to study Microbial Dark Matter (Phase II) - Paint Pots PPA... ... | reverse complement strand
ACCCGCTGCTGACCCTGCCCGCCGAGTTCACGTTGACGCAAACGTTTTCGTGCATGGGGACATACGAGGCGCAAAAGGCGCTCGAATCCCAAGCGAATAAATTGAAGTCGGCCGGCGACAAGGCCACTCACCAGATCGAGGAGCTGCAAACCGCGCAAGGCTATATCAGCTCGCGTGAGTTGGCCTTCGGTGACTATCACGGCGCGCTCGTCGTGTATGGCGAAACCGCGCAAAAAGCCATCGACAACGGCACGTTCGTCACGGCGCGCTCGCTCGGTGAGTGTGGCGTGCGCTGGATCAAAGCAACGCTCTCGGCGCCCACGACTTACTTCAGTCAGATTCCAGGTGCGACCCGCAAGCCGCGGCCGATGCCGAAGTCCACTCGCAATCTGGCCGCCGCGTTCTCCATGCACAACTATTCGTCGGGCAAGCGCACTGGCAATCCGCTGGGCGATGGCTCGGCAGTAATGCCACTGCACACGACCGCGAAGGGCATGTTCAATTTCAATAATCACGCGTCGCGCCTGGACCAGGACAACACGGGCGAGAAGGTCGCCGGTCATACGCTGATGCTGGGCGCGACGGGCGTGGGCAAGACGACCACACAGCTCACCATGTTGGCGTTTCTGGAGCGCTTTGACCCGAAGATCTTCGCGATGGACCTTGACCGGGGCATGGAGATGTTCATCCATGTACTCGGTGGCGTTTATTTCCCGTTGCGTGCGGGCGAACCGACTGGGCTTGCGCCCTTTGGCCTGCCTGACACGCCGAAGAACCGCGAGCACTGCTACGACCTGGTGCGCGCGTGCGGGCGGGATACCGACGGCAAGATATCAGCAGAAGACGAGCAGTTCATCAAGGTCGCGGTCGATACGGTCTACAAGATCGAAGACCGTCAGCAGCGGCGCTTCAGCCGTCTGCTCGAAACGATTCCGAATACGGGCGACAACTGCCTGGCGGTGCGTCTGCACAAGTGGTGTCACGCGACCGAGGGCCGATTTGCGTGGGCGCTGGACAACGCGCCGGACTCGATGATCGACGTGGCCTCGCAGCGGCGCATTGGATTCGATGTCACGGACTTCCTGAAAGACAACTACGAGCCGACCGAGCCCGTGCTCGCGCATCTGTTCCACCTGAAGGACCTGATGCAGGAGAAGGGCGGCTTGCTGGTCACGATCGTTGAAGAGTTTTGGCTGCCGGCGAAGTATCCGACCACGCAGGCGATGATCCTCAAGGTGCTCAAAACCGGGCGCAAGGCCGAAGAGTTCATGGTGCTGGTGTCGCAGTCCCCGGAAGACGCGATCAACTCGCCGATCTTCGCTGCCATCCAGCAGCAGACGGCCACCAAGATCTACCTGCCCAATCCGGAAGCCGAATTCGAGAGCTACAAGCGCTGCAACCTGAACCAGCGGGAATTCGACGAACTGCAAAAGCTGTCGAAGGAATCGCGCACGTTCCTCATCAAGCAGAGCAACCAATCCGTGTTCGCGATGCTGGATCTGTATGGCTTTTCCGACGAGCTCGCGATCCTGTCGGGCTCGGTCGATAACGTGGCGATCTGGGAGGAGATTTGGGCTGAGCACGGACCGGATATCGACGTGTGCCTGGAGATCTTCCAGGAGCGCCGCAAGGGCAAGCGTGATAAGGACGCGGCATGAAACCCGCGCGCGATGAATCGTTCAGCCCGATGACGTATGGCTTGCGCATCTTGACTCAACAGACCACCTCTCTAGGTAAGGAAAAATGATGACAAACATCGCAAAACAACTACGCACGAGCATGAACCCGTGCCGCCGACTGATCGCAATTTCGGTCCTCGTATTGGCGGCCGCGGCGCCGGCCATCAATACCTATGCGCAAGGCATTCCCTTGGCAGGGCAACCTGGGTTGCAGGAGATGGAGACGCTGGCGGCGCAGAAGGCAAGCAACGCAAATCCGCCGAAGGTGATCGCATCCAGTGCTAAAGGGCCAGCTACTGTCGCGGACGAGCATGCAGTCGTGGAACAGCTCGCTAGGCTGAATGTCACCAACATGCAAATCTTGGCTCAGCTTGAAGTGTTGACGGCCCAGAAGGCAAGCAACACAAAGTAGACGCATTTGGCGGTTCGGATCGAATTCCAGTCACAAATTACCAGAGGGAAAAATGATGACGCACACAGCAGAGCAACACCGTTTCAGCGTGTCCGCACGCGCCCGCCTGATCGCGTTTTCGGTTGTCGCGCTGTCGATCGTGATGCCGGCTGCCAACACTTACGCGCAAGGCATTCCGGTGATCAGCGTGGCTGAGCTCGCGCAGGACGTGGTCATGGCGGGGCAGCTGGAACAGCAGGTCCAGACCATGGAGCAGCAGTACACCACCATGACGACGCAGCTCAATGCATTGACTGGAAATAGGGGACTTGGCCAGATCCTCGACAATCCGTCAATGCACAGCTATCTGCCCGACCAATGGCAGTCGATCTACGGACAGGTGAAGGGCGGGCAACTGTCGGGAATCAGCAGCGCCGCCTCGCAAATCGAGTCTGACGAAGGCATGACGGCGACGACGCCGGGTCAGCAACGCTACAACGATACGCTCGCGGCCAACAAAGCCATGTCCATGCAGGCCTATCAGGCCAATCTTTCGCGGCTGCAAAACATCAAGAGCCTGATGCAGCAGTCAGATGCGACGCAGGACCCGGCGGCGAAGGCGGATCTGCAGAACCGCTTGCAGTCCGAGAACGCGATGATCCAGAACGAACAGACGCGGCTGAATCTGATGGGGCAATTGCAGCAGGCAGAGGAGAAGTTGGCCGCCCAGCAAGCGCAGCAGGACACCCACAATCTCATAAATCAGTGACCCTGAAAGTAGCTCACCCTGGACCGGAGATAAAAAATGGCCATTACCCCATTCACGATGCTGTTCACTGCATTCGACCAGAATGTATTGAACACAATCAACACCGGGTCGGCAAATATGATTTCGCTGATCAGTCCGCTTGCTGCGGCCGCGTTTAGCATTTATGTGATGCTGGTTATGCTCTCCTACTGGCGTGGGAATAACGATCAGCCGATCGTTGATTTTTTCTTACGGATGGCGGGGTGGGCAATCATACTCACTGCGGGAATGAACATCGGTTACTACTCAGAGTATGTCGTGCCGTTCTTCAATGGCGTTGGTGACGATCTCGCACAGGCGCTCACCGGTTCAACGTCGTCGGCTGTTGCACTCGATTCACTTCTGAACGCGTATCTCAGCGCTATCCTCAACCTGTGGGCGAATATCGGTGTGCTCGATATCGGCGGCATGATCGAAGCGAGCGCCCTCACGTTTTGTACTGTGATGGTTGGCATTCCGTTTCTCGCGATCGCGGCGGCCTACATCATCCTGGCAAAGTTTGCGTTGGGGCTGCTACTGGCCCTCGGTCCGCTGTTTATCGTTACAGCATTGTATCCAGCAACTCGAAAATTCTTCGAGGCGTGGGTCGCGCAGTGTCTGAACTACGCTTTCCTGACCGCGCTTTTTGCGGCCGCCGGTGCGATTGAGGTGAATTTCGCGACTCGAATCCTCCCTAAGACGTTCGACATGTCCAACCTCGTGCTCACTTGGTCTTTGGAGTTCCAAATTCTGACGACAGGGATTGTGTTCGTATTTGTGTCACTCAACTTGACTTCCCTTGCCTCGTCCCTTGCGGGAGGCGTTGGAATCTCTTCGATGGTTGGAAAGGCCGGCAGTGCGATGAAGTTGGCCGGTGGCGTCGCAGGGGCTTTGGCCAAAGCCGCAAAAGGCGGAGGTGAGAAAGCGCCCGGAGGTGGCAGCGTAGAGGCGGCCGGAATCAAGTAGTCTAACTGCACCGTTCTTAGTGCCATTAATACCAATGCCTGCTGGCATCAGCTTTATTAAGGACTTTCGATGAAATCTATTGGTGGTTGGGTTGCCGTGTTGTTTGCGCTTTTGCTCTCTGCTTGCAATCAGGATGCGGGTAACAGTTTCATTGGTACGTGGACGAAGGTTAGCGGCCAGGGATCGGGGTTGGTTATTGAACGAAACGGGTCGAACTTTATTGTCAACTTTCAGAACTCGTCGTTCGGAAAGGTCGCGGGATATATGAAGGGCGATCTGTTGCACGTTGATTTACCGATGACTTCGGCGGATCTAACTATCGACAAGAAGACGGGACATTTGATTGTTCCTGGCGAAGAGCTGGTACGCGCGGGCAATTAACGTCTAGCGATTAATTTGACGCGGGCCCAGGATTGGGCTCGCCAAAAAGTGACAGGGAATCGACATGAAAAAGCTAATCGTTGCAAGCGCGCTGATGCTGCTGCTCGCCGCTTGCTCGGCACCAAAGCCTCCTCAACCGACAGGCGAGTGGGTTCCGGTCAATCACCCCATTGCCACCCAGGGAGCACAACAATGATGTTCAAACGCAAGGCAGTGAGTGCCGGTGCTTCTACTGATGCGGTGGGTACATCCGCCACAAAGGAACCCACGGCCATCGAAATGGGCAAGTGGTATCTAAAACAAGCCATGTTGTTCGAGAAGTCCAAGCAGGACGCGCAGAAAAGAATCACACAATTGGCCCTTCGCGGGGCGATAGGTGCGCTGGTAGTTGCTGCCGTTTCTATTGTTGGTTCTTCAGCTTTAGTACTCCTAAAGCGTCCGAACCCGCCCGCTGTACTGCGAGTGAACACGGCGAACGGTGTCACGGACGTTTTGGACGTGGCAACGGAGGGTCATATGAGCTTCACCGAAGCGCAGGACCGAGCCGACCTTCGCCGGTATGTCGAGATGCGCGAGAGCTATGACTGGGAAACGATTCAGGATCTTTTCAACAGCGTCAAGTTGATGAGCGCCGAACAGGAGCGGGATGTGTATGTGAAGCTCTTTGCGCTTCCCAATGCGCCACAAAAGGTGTTGAAGGATCAATACCGGATTGTGGCTCGCGTTGGGCCGATCACGTTCGTCGGATCGACTGCGCAGGTGTTCTTTTCGAAAAAGCTCATCCCGCTCGGTTCCGGTCAGCAACCCAAGACGGAGTACTGGGTCGCCACCATCAGTTACCGCCACGAGCAGATCCCTGAAAAGCGCAGCGAGCTCGATGTCAATCCGAACGGCTTTCGGGCAACCAGCTTTACGGTTGATCGGGATTGGACCCGCAGCACCGATGCGACGGCTGCTGCACCAGCGGCCGGATCGACGCTTTCTGCACCGACTGTGCCTTCCGTGGCGGCTCAAGGGAGTGCGCAATGAAACGAGTCTTGAAACTCAAATTGCTCGCGCTGGCGGTGCTTGGGGGTGCGCTTCCTGCCTCCGCATGGGCGCTGCAAACACCCAACGCGTGCGGCAATGACGAACATGTGCGCTGCGCCCGCTATGACGTGAACGAGGTGTACCGCGTTGAAACGATCGCGGGCAACGCCACGCTGGTGCAGTTCGAAGAAGGCGAAGTGGTGGACAGCAAGGAGTCGGCCGTGGGTCTCGGCGATGCCCGGGCGTGGAAAGTGGGCGCGGGCGGCAACTGGATCATGTTCAAGCCCGTGACGGTGAAGCCCGACACGAACCTGATCGTGGTCACCAACCGCCGGCGCTACACCTTCAAGCTCGAAACGGTCAAACGCGGTGGCGTGCCGACCTGGACGCTCTCGTTCGACTATCCCGATACGCGTGCGCGTCTGGCGCTTGAAGCCGCTAAAAAGCGCGCCCTTGTTGATGCCGTGGGCCGTAGCAGCGCCAGCGCCTCCGTGCACCAAAACGAAAACTACGACATGCACGGCAATACGGTGCTTGCGCCGACTTCGATGTGGGACGACGGGCGCTTTACGTACTTTCGCTATACCACGAGCCGCGATGCGCCGGCGATCTTCCGTTTGCTGCCGGACGGCTCGGAGGCGTTGGTGAACTCGCACGCTGAGGGCGACACGGTTGTAGTTCATGAAACCGGCGCTGGCTTCGTGCTGCGTCTGGGCGATTCGGTGCTTGGCGTGCGCAACAACGCCTATTCGCCCGACGGTCAATTTAACGCGACGGGCAGTACCGTGAGCAACACGGTGCGTCTGGTCAAAGGGGCGGACAAATGAACAGCCTGAACAATCCACAGGGCGGTGAAGAGCCGAGTGTCATCGACAGCACCGCCGGCGAGCGCGGCCTTCCGAGTCTGAAGCCCACGCGCAAGAAGTCGAATGTGAGCAAATTGTGGGTCGTGCTTGCGGTGATTGCAGCGCTTGCGGTGGCCGCAGCGGGCGCCGCGATTTTTGTGAAACGGCTGTCCGAGCGTCATTTGCAGGAACGTGATGATGCGCGAACGCTTGCCAAGCAGCAGACGAAGGATGACGGCAGCGGACATGACTTCGGGGCAGACAAGGAACGGCTTGAGAAAGAGCGTGCCGCTCAGGCGCAACGTGATGCTCTGCTGGCGGCTTCTAGACCCGCTGGTGCGTCGGGTGTTCCGGCACCGGCCGGTGCAATCGCTGTCGCACCCGTTGGTGGTCAGGGCCAGCAAGCGGGTAGCGGCGCCAAAGCGGTTCACATTGAGACGGTCGCCGAGCGGCGGCTCGACGGTGACGTGGTTCTGAAATTGGGCAAGGACGACACCACGCCGGCGGACGCGCATGCGGCGGCCGCTGCACCGGGCGGTTCGGCACAGAGCGGCCTCGATGGGCGGCTGAAGCCATCCACGCTTGCGAGCGTGACGGCGAGCCGGTTTGCGGACCTGACGTACCTGCTCACGCGTGGCACGACGATCCCCTGCGTCACCAAGACCAAGATCGTGACGACCTACGCGGGCATGACGTCCTGCATCGTGACGAAGGATGTGTATTCCGCGGACGGTCACACATTGCTGGTGGAAAAGAACAGCGAGGCGACTGGCGAGCAGGGCTCAGCGCTTCTGCAAGGTCAGGCACGCGTATTCGTCTTGTGGTCGCGCATCGTCACGCCAAGCGGTGTCACGCTCAATGTCGATTCGCCCGGTGCGGATGCTTTGGGCGCGTCCGGTCACGAAGCGTATGTCGATAACCACCTTGCAGCACGCTTTGGCGGTGCGCTGATGCTGAGCGTGATCGGCACCGCGAGCCAGGCACTCAGTTCCCGATCGGTCGGCGGTGGCAATAGCCAGGTGAATCTGTCGACCACGTCGTCGAACACTGACGACCTGGCCACCGAGACCCTCAAAAACACCATCAACATCCCGCCGACGGGTTACGTGAATCAAGGCTCCGCGATCAACATTTTTGTGGCGCGCGATGTCGACTTCCGGAGCGTGTATGAACTCGTCAGCCAGTAAGTCAGCATCAGTGGACAAGTCCTTGCCCTACGACAAGGGCGTCACGGTGCGCAGTCTTCTCGAATCCACCGGCGTGTCGGACCTGCTCGCAAATGCGGGCGCCACGGAGCTCGCGATCAATCGCGCGGGCGAGATCTGGACCGAGAGCCGCGATGGCTGGATCTGTCATGCCGCCCCGCAAGCAACACTCGATGCGCTCAAGAAGCTCGCGAACGCGCTGGTCGTGTTCAAGGGCGATCACCTGAGCGCTGCGAACCCTATTCACCCGGTTCTTCTGCCAGATGGACAGCGCGGCCAGGTCCTGATTGCACCGGCGGTTGAGCCGGACACGGTTTCGATGACGATGCGCGTGCCGAGTGCCATGCGGCTGTCGATGGGCGATTACGAGCGCAGCGGCTCCCTGAAGGGTTTTACGGATTCGTCGCCGAAACTGATTTTGCCGGGACTGCCCGACGATATGACGGCGCGCGGCTTTATCGACATGTCGCCGTCCGCTCGTGTCCCCTCGGTGGTTGATCTTGCGATGTTCGAACTGGCGATGATCGAAGCGAAAGCGAGCGGCGATATCGGCACGTTTCTGGCGCTTGCGATCGAGAACAAGCTGAACATCGTCACCGTGGGTGGTACGGGATCTGGCAAGACCACGCTCATGAAAGCGCTCGCCGATCTGGTGCCACCCCGCACGCGCGTCGGCACGATCGAAGACACTCACGAGCTGGCCCTCCCGCACCACCCGAACCGGGTGCACATGTTTTACAGCGACGACCTTCCGGCTAAGGAGATCGTGCGCTCGACCCTGCGCATGAAGTTCGACCGGGTGTTTCTCGCCGAACTGCGCGGCGACGAGACGTGGGACTACCTGACGCTTCTGAACACCGGCCATCAGGGCGGGATGACCTCCGTGCACGCCAATGATTGCATCTCGGCGTTCTCGCGCATCACAACGCTCGTGAAAGCGAGTGCGGTTGGTCAGACCTTGGATCTGAGCTACATCGCGCGCGAGGTGAAGATGACGATCGACGTGGTGCTGTTCATGGAAAGCAAGCGGCTCAAGGAAGTCTTCTTCGATCCGGTTGGCAAGTGGAAGCTTCAGCGGGGGCTCGCATGAGTATGAGCGGCCGCACAAAAATTCTCGTCGGTGCCCTGGCGACGACCGGTGTCGCTGGTCTCGCGGTCGGTGGCCAGTACGCCGGCGGCACCCTGTTCGCGCACATGGAACACCTGCCGCAATCGGTGGTCGGCATCTTTACGCTGCGCGACTACTGGCATGCATACGGCGACGTAAAAGCGGTCAAGAAAGCGCTCGCCGTGTGTACGTTCGCGTCTGTCGCGGTGCCAATCGCGCCGATCGCGCTCGCCTGCGTGGCGGTTTTCTCGAAGCCCAAGCGCGAATTGCATGGTAGCGCTCGCTGGGCTCGCGACTTTGAGATTCGTCAGACGGGCTTGCTCAGCGACGACAGCGGTCGTGCCGGGATCATTCTTGGTAAGTACAAGGGTCGATATTTGACCTTCGTCGGCCAGCAGTTCGTGATGATTGCCGCGCCCACCCGTTCGGGCAAGGGCGTGGCGATCGTGATCCCGAACCTTCTCACCTATCCGGACTCGGTGGTGGTGCTCGATCTCAAGTTCGAGAACTACCGGTTCACCTCCGGCTACCGGGCCAAATACGGCCAGAAGGTGTTCCTGTGGGCGCCGTTCGCTGAGGACGGCAAGACCCACGGCTGGAACGTGTTCGACACGATCGTGAAACGTGCGCCGCACCTGCGTATCGGTGACGTGCAAGCCATCGGCCAAAAGTTCTATTCCAGTAACGTCGAAACGAAGACCAAATTCTGGAACGACCTGGCGCGCAACCTGTTCGTGGGGCTCGTGCTGTATCTGATGGAGACGGCCACGCCCGAACGGCCGTGCACGTTGGGCGAAGTGTTCCGCCAGTCCTCGGGCATGGGTCGACCGGTGAAGGAACATATCGCGGCACTCAAAGCCACGCCGGGCCTGTCGATGGCGTGCACGAACGCGTTGAACCGTTTCCTCGCCTCGAGCGACGAGGTATTGAATTCAATTTTGTCGACGTTCAACGCGCCATTGTTGATTTTTGACAATCCCGTGGTGGATGCGGCGACCAGTCATTCGTCGTTCGATATCAACGAAGTGCGCCGCCAGCGCATGACGATCTATCTTGGTATCCAGCCGAACCGGTTGGAGGATGCGGCGCTCCTGGTCAATCTCTTTTTCTCGCAACTGATCGACCTGAATACGTCGGTGCTGCCCGAGCACGACCCGTCGCTCAAATATCAGTGTTTGCTGGTGATGGACGAGTTCACTGCGATCGGGAGGGTGAACATCATCGACAAGGCCAACGCGTTCATCGCCGGCTACAACCTGCGCTTGTTGATCATCATCCAGTCGATCTCGCAGATGGAGCCGTCGCTCCTGTACGGCAAGGAGGGCACCCGCACGCTCGTGAACAACATGGCGGCCAAGATCATCTATCCGCCCAAGGATCACGAAGAGTCAAAGGTCATTTCCGACACGCTTGGCTATCTGACCGAATCCTCCGTGTCCATGGGCAAGACGCGGGGCAAGAACCTCTCGCGTAGCGAAAACGCCTCGGACCAGAGGCGGGCCTTGATGATGCCGCAGGAGCTGGCGGGCATGCCCCAGAAACAGGAAATCCTGCTCGGCTTCGACAAGCCGATCCTCTGCGAGAAAGCCTATTACTACAGCGACCCGCTCTTCATCAATCGGCTCAAGGAGATCAGCCCGTCGCTGCGCGCCCTCGGTAAGAAGATGCCGAGCGAGCAGCAGTTGAAGGACGCCGCAGGTTTGGAGACGGTGAAGGGCAACGGTATCTATGAACTGTCGAGCACCGATGTGCCGTCCGTGGATATCTCCGCGTGGATGGCGAAGCGCGAAGCAAGCACGGCTAAGAAGGGTCCGAATGGCGAGCGCGTCGTGCGTGCGAGCGATCTCGCCGAGATGGACCCGGCGAGTGCCTCCATCACGCTCGTTAAGAAGGCTGCAGCTCGCGTCGATGAGGACGTATTTGCACTGACCGGTATTCGATTCAATTTTTCCGACCTGGTGGCACAGCGCTATGCGACGCAAAGCGTGACGCATGACGCCGCAGCGGCCCCGGCAATTTCTCAGGAGGTATTCAATGGTTGATAGCACTACACCGGACGCCGTTACGGCGAATTCACCCACGGCAGATGCGGCGGCTATCCAGGCGGCTCGCGAAGCGTTCCTCAAGCGCGTGCCGCCGCCGGTCGATCAATCGGCGTCTGGACAGTCGCCGATGCCGAGCCGTGCTCGCGCAAGTGAAGGGCCGAGCGATGCGCCCATGCCGCAGACTCAAGCGACATCCGCGCGCCAATCCGATATCGCCTCTCGCAACGCGGTCCATGGCGAGGGCTTGGTTGAAGGTCTGGCCGCCTTGGCGACCGAGAAGGCTTACCGAAGCTGGGCAGAGCTGGACGTGGCCGAGATCAAGGCGATTCGTTCGCCCGACGAACGGGCGGGCGCACTCGCGCACCTCGTGTCCAACGCGGCCGCGCCGGGCTATGCCCAGGCGTTGCGCGATGCGGACCCGGATCTCGCGAAGGAGGTCGATGAAGCCCGTGCATCGCTGCCGGTAACGACGCAGGCCGAGGCCGTGACCGAGAGCGCGTCGGCGATTGTCGATGGCCAATCGGCTTCGGCTTCAATTTCGCCGTCGATTTCGGCTCAGGTCCCTGAGACGTTGCCGCCGATTGCGACCGGTCGCACGCCGGCCGCAATCGACATACCGGAGCACCCGGGCGACGAAGCGTCGGCCACCGTGCCACGCGCTAGGCCGACCCGTGCAAACGATGAGGAAAACAGTGTCGAGGGGCTGGGCGGTGTCCGCGTTGAAACACCGGAGATCGAGCGGCAAAAGCGGGCCCAAGGCGTTGCATCGCGCGTGCTGGAAGCGATGTCCCGACCGTTCACGCTCGCTCGCCCGGCTAGCGACGCGCACTCACCCAGTGAGATGCGTGCGCCGGCGGTGATGACGAAGACCGGCTATGTAATTCCAGAGGACATTGCAGCCCGGTATGTGGTGCGCGACGGTAGTTTCTGGAAGTTCGACGGCAAGGATCCGGGCCAGTCGGCCGATCACGAGCCGCATTTCGAAGATCATGGCGCGCGCCTGGCGACACCTGCAAACGATCGCAACACCGCAGCCGACATGATTGCGGTGGCGCAAGCCAAGGGCTGGGGCGAGATTGAGTTGAAGGGCAGCGACGAGTTCAAGCGCAATGCCTGGATCGAAGCGAGCCTGGCGGGGATCGCCACGAAGGGATTCAAGCCTCAGGAGCAGGACCTGGCGATGCTCGATGCCGCCCGGCGCGAACGCGAGGCATTGACGATCACGGCCGGCACTCGTGTCAAGACAGATGTACCGGCACCGACCCCGGTGAAAAGTCCAGCCGCCGCGTCACCAGTCATCCCGATCGCACCAGTTGCACAGGCCCCGGCAGCGAGTACCACCGCTGATGTTGCGACACCGCCGGTTGCCGCGTCGGCGCCCGTGGCGAACCCCACGCCCGTGGTCGCCAGCGTCCTGGTGGCGCATGGTCCGGCGCCGTACCAGAACGACCCTGAAAACAGCCGCTCGTACTTCGTCACCGTCAAGGATGCAGCGGGTGCAGAGACGACCTCTTGGGGCATTGACCTCGAACGGGCAATCGCCGATTCGGGTGTGCGGATTGGGGACCCGGTGAAGCTGGAAAACCTGGGCAACCAGCCGGTGGTGGTGCAAGCGCCCGTCAAGGACGATGCCGGCAAGGTGATCGGTTACGAGCCGAAGGAAACGCGCCGCAATGTGTGGAGCGTCGAGCGGGATGGTCCTGCCGCACCCGTCAGAGACGTGCGCGAAGAGCTTGAAAAAGCGATTGCCACGTTGCCTGAAAACGTACGGCGCGTGGTGATGGACCGGTTTGCCGAAACCATGGCCGCGGGATTGAAGGTCCAGGACGAACACGTGCGCAGCGAATCACCCGCTGAGGCACTGGGACCGGCGCTCGATGCGCGTCTTGCGCAAGTCACGCAGGAACGCGTCATTCGCGAGACACCACCCGCTGCACCGTCGGCACCTGCGCCCAAGCGCGACAACCCGGGGCAGGGTGCGCCCGCCCTTGCGCGCTGACAAGGCAAATCATGAATCGGAAACGTTCATTGACTGCGATCAAGAGTCTGCCGCGTGCGGCTCAGCACGCCTGGCACCGTGGCTGGCTCTCGCGCTCAGCCGCGCGCACGCCGTACTGGTGTGATGTGTGCCAGTTGGGCGACGCGATGTACCAGCCGTTTGTCGCGGCCTTGCAGGCGCGCTTTGCGCATCGAGCGGCCGATATCGAGGCGCGTGCCTGCGTGCGCACGGGTAAGACGCTCGCAGAGCTTGACGCTGCAGCCGGCACAGACGCGCGGGCCGATACCGGCTTGCGCGTGATGGGCAAGCCGGTGTGGTGCTACCAGGCGAGCGGCGTGTGTGTGTGAAGCAGTGGTGGGCGACCGCATCGTTTTGATTTACGAACCGGGCGCGCTCACGCGTCGCGCGACCCGCAAACCAAAGGAAGAACAATCATGAAAGTCGCTGTTATCAATTTCTCAGGGAACGTGGGTAAAAGTACCGTCGTTCGACACCTGCTCGCGCCCCGCATGCCGGACGCCGAAATCTTTGCGATCGAGTCCATCAACTCCGACGAAATGGAGAATAACGCGCAAGCGAAGCGTATGCGCGGCGAGGAGTTCGGGAAGTTGTACGCACGCTTGCTCACCGTCGACTCCGCGATCGTCGATGTGGGCGCATCGAACGTGGAAGAGTTCGATTTGCGTATGGACGAATATGACGGCTCCTACGACGTGTTCGACTTGTTCGTGTTGCCAACGCTTGTGGACGCCAAGCAGCAGAAAGACACGCGCGCGACGATTGAAGCCCTGTCACTCAAGGGCGTCGAGCCCGGAAAGATCCGTGTCCTGTTCAACAAGGCTCCAAAACCCTCTCAGGAGCCGTTGTCGCAAGCCTACTCACAGATATTCCATACCCATGAGCGGGACCAATTGTTCGTCTTGGATCCGGAGGTTGTCCTCTATCAGAGCGGTGTTTTCTCGGCCGCAGCCGAGGCCGGGGTAACCGTTCATGAGCTCGCCGGTTCTCGCGACCACTACAAGGCACTTCTCGGTGAAGCCACCACTGACAGTGAAAAGGAACGGCTTGGCTTTCTCATTGCCAACGCATCAATGGCCGTGGGCGTGGACAAGCAACTGGAAAGCGTGTTTCGCGCTTTGATGGGCTAACACCATGGCAGGGACAGAGCCGCAAGAAAACGGGAAGCCGCGTTCACTCTCAGACGAGCAAAAGGATGCACTGATCTTCGAGATGCTGGGCGATGTGCAAGTGCTGCACACGTCGATGAACGACCTGGTTGCGATCGTGCGCGATTCCGACGAACGCATCAGCGGGCGAATCGTCGAGCTTCGTCAGGTCGCGGCGGACTTCGCCAACTCGCGCGATGCCGCTTTGGCGCATCTGGCTACTCAGGCGAGCGAGACCGCGCAGCGTCGATTCACCGATTCGATGGGCGACATGCTGAAGCGGGTCGATGTGTCGCTCGTCGCGATCGAGCGGCTTGTCCAGGATCGGCCTGGCCGGCGTCTGTTCGACATGGCTGCGGTCGCGCTGATGACGGGCGGTATCACAGCGGCCGCCGCGCTTTTCGGTGTCTGGGTGATCGGCCGCTAGCCGAGCTAACACGTAAGTCAAAAAGGAGAACGACATGGCAAACAAAGTGATTCTGACCGGCCATCTTGGCGCGGACCCTGAGCTCAAGCACTTGCCTAGCGGCGATGCGGTGGCCAACATCCGGCTCGCCTCAAGCGAACGGTATCGCGACAAGACCTCGGGCGAAACGAAAGAAGCCACCGAATGGCATCGACTCGTGTTCTTTCGCCGTCTCGCCGAGATCGCGGGCGAATACCTGGTGAAGGGCTCGCGCATCTATGTCGAGGGCAGGTTGCGCACCCGTAAGTGGACGGCGAGCGACGGACAGGACCGCTATACGACTGAGATTCAGGTCGATCGCCTCGAAATGCTAGGCGGTGCTCGGGCAGACCACACCGGCACGGCCGATGCCGAAGACGACGATTGGACCCGTGAATACGATCAAGCGGCGTTGGCGAACCAGTCGGACGCGCGTGGCGTCTGACGATTACACCTGCGCGTCATTCCTAGGCGCGCAGGTCGTCACCAACATGTATCTGTGTTCTTTTAAAGGCAACTGATGAGATCCAACCTCCTTTGCGCCAGTCTCGCGCTGGCGTTGCTGAGTCCGCTCGCAGCCCATGCGGGCTTGCTCGGTAGCTGGATTGGTGAGGCGACGACAAATGGGCCGGCTGCTTCGACCACTGGCAGTTGCCGCCCGGAAGCAGGCTTCTCGCCGGAGGGCAGTGCAAGCCGCCTGGTGGACCGCGCGATCGACCACGCGCAGCACTCGATTCGGCTGGCTGCGTATTCCTTCACGTCAGCCGACGTGGTGCGCCATTTGATCGACGCCAAACAGCGCGGCGTCGATGTCGCGGTAATCGTCGACGAGAAAACCAACCTGGTTGAGGACCGCTCGGGCAGGGCACGTGCGGCGCTCAATCTGCTGGTGAACGCGGGTATTCCGACTCGCACGATCAACGTGTACTTGAGTTTT
>Ga0073928_10006926_pt1 | contig 14989 bp, 12 predicted proteins | sample PaiPotPPA55metaG_FD_76969 | JGI IMG/M metagenome (GOLD analysis project Ga0073928, IMG submission 76969) | Iron sulfur acid spring bacterial and archeal communities from Banff, Canada, to study Microbial Dark Matter (Phase II) - Paint Pots PPA... ... | reverse complement strand
GACCCGTCGCCCGAGATCATGCCGCCCGCGCCGCCGCCCACCGGGCCGATGGAAGCGATCACCGCGCGACCCCGGCGGTCCACGGTCTTGACATTGAGAATCGACATGCCGCCAGCCGGACACGCCGGCAAACGTTCCGGACACACCATGGAGAACGCACCGAAGGTCACGTACTGCGCGACCTTCGCGGTCAGGCTGCGCATCCCGACCGCCGCCGGCGGAACGCAATTCATGATCGTGCCTTCAGGCAGGATGCAGCGCGCCACCTTGAGCATCCCGGCGTTGAGGAGCAGATCGGGATTGAGCGAGTACAGGATGTAGTTCAGCCCGACGAGCGCAAGCACGTGCCGCTCCTTGCCGCCCGTGGGCATATTCAGCGACGAATTCAGTTGCGGATCGCTGCCGGTGAAATCGAAGACGAGCGAACCGTCCTTGACAGTCAGCGTCAGTGCAACACGCAGGGGTTTGCCGTTGACCGAATCCTCATCGGCGTATTCGGCGAAGAAATATTCGCCGTCCGGCATGCTCCTGACAATCGTGCGCGCCTGCTCTTCCGAGTACTCGAGCAGCGCCTCCATCCCGGCGCGAAACTGCTCGATTCCAAAACGTTCGATAATCTCCAGCACCCGGCGCTCGCCGGTCATCAGCATCGCGATCTGCGCCTTCAGATCGCCGCGATTCTGCTCGGGTGCGCGCACGTTGATGGCCATGTGTTCGAGCAGGACCTCGTCCAGCACGCCCGCACGAACAATCCTGGTCGGCGCGAAACGGATGCCTTCCTGGTAGATCTCGGTCAGCGTGCGCGACAGGGAAGCCGGCACCGCCCCGCCCATGTCGGTGTTATGAATATGTCCGCCGACGTAGCAGACAATCTCGCCGTTGAAAAACACCGGCTTCCACATCATCACGTCGGGCGTGTGGGTCGCCACGTAGCCGCTGTACGCGTCGTTGGTCATGCAGATATCGCCCGGTTCGTAATGATCGATCATGTCGATCACCGCGCCGAAGTCGAGACCCGGATACCACGTGGCGCCCAGTGTCTTCGGCGAAGCGAAAGTGAGGCCGCGGGTGTTCATCAGCGTGCAGGAGAAGTCTTCCGTTTCCTTCACGAAAGCGGAATGCGCAGTGCGCACGAGCGTATAGGCCATGCTTTCCGCAGCCGCGACGCAGTAGTTCGCGAAAATCTGGAGGACGGATTTATCGAATGTCATGTTGCATTTCCAAAGTCAGCTATTCAAACAGCTTCGAGAAAGAGATTGCCGTACTCGTCCACACGAGCGTTGAAACCCGGCAGCACGCAAGTGGTGGTGTCGTCCTGCGCAACGATCGCGGGACCCGGGAACCGATGCCCGGCAAGCAGCGCCGTACGCCGGTAGAGCGGGACGCGGCGCCACACGCCATCGAGGTAAGCATCGATCTCGGACTCGGCTTTCGGCGCACCCTCGCCCACCGCAATCCTTGGCAACTCGGGCTTGGGCGTGGGTGCCGTGATGACGAGCCTGAGCGCGACCACTTGAATGGCGGACTTTTCATCGCTATGACCAAAGAGGCGTTCGTGCTCGCGATGAAACGCCTGCGCGATCCCTTCGATGTCACCGTTGGCGATTGCGTCGGCGGTAAGCGGCGTATCGATCTCGAACGACTGCCCGCGATAACGCATGTCCGCCGAGACAACGACTTCAGCCGTCGCGTCCGTGCCGGTCTCGCGGATCACCCAGGCGCGCGCATCGGCTTCCAGCAGCGCGAGGTCGCGGCCAAGCCGTTCGAGGGATGCGCGGTCGAGCGGATAATATGTCGTGCGAACGAAGTCGTTCTTGGTGTCCGCAATCAAGCCGCCGAGCGCGCTCAGCACACCGGGCGTAGTCGGGACCAGCAGGTTGCGCACATTCAGCGCGCGGGCGAGGAAACAGCCGAGCATGGGCCCCGCGCCGCCGAATGGCATCAGCGAGAAGGTACGCGGGTCAATGCCGAAGCGCGAGCTCAAGCGGCTCACGCCTGCATACATGCCGGAGATCGATACCTCGATGATCGCCGCCGCCGTCTTGTAGACATCGAGTCCCAGGCGCTGCGCCAGCGGTTCGATCGCACGCAGCGACGCATCGACATCCACCTTTACCGCGTTATAGCCGAGCGCTGCGCTGCCGAGCACGCCGATAGCGGCGAATGCGTCAGTGATGGTCGGTCGGGTTCCTCCGCGGCCATAGCAAACCGGGCCCGGATTCGACCCCGCGCTTTCCGGTCCCACCTTGAGCACGCCGAACTCGTCGACCCAGGCGATCGAGCCGCCGCCGTCGCCGATCGACGAGACAGAGACCGACGGAATATGGATCTGGAATTCGCCGATATATTCACCCGTCGCGTACTGCGGCTTGCCGTCCACGATCAACGCAATATCTGCTGTCGTCCCGCCGATATCGAGGCTCATGCAGTCCTTCACCTTGCAGAGTTTCGCAAGATACGCCGCGCCGATCACGCCGGACGCGGTGCCGGACAGGATCATCTGCACGCAGTTCTGCTTGCCGTTCTCGGCGCTCATCACGCCGCCATTCGACTTGGTGACCTTGAGGTCCGCTCCAATCCCGCTTTCCGCCAGCGCCGCCTGCAACTTCGTGAGGTAATTCGACACGCGCGGTTGCACATAGCCGCCAATGGTCGCCGTGACGGTGCGTTCATATTCACGGATGATCGGCCAGACTTCATGCGAGCATGAGACGAACATACCCGGCATTTCCTGCTGGATAATCGCCTTCACCTGCTGCTCGTGCGACGGGTTGCGATACGAATGCAGCAGCGACACCACCACGCCCTCGCAACCGGCCGCGTGCATGCCGCGCACCGCGTCGAGCACGCTGGTCTCATCGACCGGTGTTTCCTCGTCACCCTCCGCCGTCAGCCGGCCCACCACGCCGAACACCCGGTCGCGTGGAATGAGAGGCGCGGGACGGCTGGACATCAGGTGGTACATGTCGGGAATCTTCAGCCGCGCGATGTCCAGCACGTCCTCAAAATTGCGCGTAGTGACGAGCCCTAGCTTCAACCCCTTGCGTTGCACCACCGCGTTCACGCCGACGGTCGTACCGTGCGTGAAATAAACCACCTCACGTGGCTCAATACCATAACGTTCCCGCAGCCCTTCCATTCCGGCAAGCACTTCACTCCCCGGACTGTCCGGACGCGAAAACACCTTCAAGGTCCGTATGGTCCGCGTCGCTTCGTCGAGCACCGCGAAGTCGGTAAACGAACCGCCAATATCCACCCCGATTCTCAAACCCATTGCGTTGTCCTTGCCTGTCGAAAATGATGAAACGTCCGGACGCGCCCGCTGGTTCGGCGGCGTCGCATCGCGAGGCGTGTCAGCGGCCAATCTGCTTGTTCCACTGTTCAATCCACTGGGGTGAATGGTCCGAGACCTGCTCGAACTCGACCCAGATCGATTTGTCCTTCGTCGCGACGCGTGGCGCCACATGGGGGTCGTACTTCACATTGCGATTCGAGGCCGCGTATTGCATCGCGTTGACAAAACAGCTCTGACCATCGGCGGATGCCAGTTCGTTCAGGAACTGCATGCCGAGCGGCGAGCCGTTCCTGACTTTCTGCGCCATGTTCGGAAACGCGACCGAACCGGGCGACGGACTGATGAAACCGATGTCGGGATTGTTCGCGTCATGCTCGGCCCACGCGCGGCCGTCGTAATACATCGCGATGTCGACATCGCCGGAGCGCATGGACATGAGCGGCGTGTTCGGGTCGTTGTAGAACGTCGCGTTACCGCTTGCCGACATGCGCTTGATCTGGTCAAGCGCGGGCTGGATATTGGTGCTGGACCCGCCATAGACCTTCGTGAAAAGTGTGATCAGACCCGGTGGCGTAGCAACGTACGCAATGCCGGGGAGCGCAGCCTGCCACTTTCCGGCCACGGTTCCGTCGACAAACTCCTTCCACGTCTTCGGCGGATTCTTCACCGTCCTGGTGTTGTACATCAGGCCGAAATCACCAAACGTGATGGGGAAACCGTAGCCCTTTCCGTAGGCTACGAGGCGCGGATCGAGTTGCGCCATGTTCGGCACGCTGGCGGCCGTTACCGGATCCAGCAGATTCAGCGACACAGCCTTATATTCAGCCTCAGGTGTACTGATTATCACGTCGATAGGCGGCTTCGCGGGATTCGCCGCCACCTGGTTGACCCACTGCAGCGGGTTGCCCAGCACAACGTCAACGGACTTTCCGGTGGCCTTTTCGAACGGCTCCACGAAGCACGCACGGTACGCCTTTTCCCACGATCCGCCGAATGCGGTAACGGTCAGGTCGGCGGCGCGTACGGTGAGCGGCAACACTGCGGTTAAAGCAAAAACAGCGCATAAGGTGAACGTCCGGCTCGATCTCATGGGTGCCTCGTGGCAAGCGGTAAAAAGCGGTAGCAAACGGTAAAGGTGGTTCATGCGTTGAGTGCGCGCAGTCCATAGGTGCGCTCGACCACCAGCAGCAAGCCGATCGCAATCAGCATCTGGACTGTGCTGATTGCGGCAATTGCCGGATCGAGCTGGTTCTGCAGGTACGACAGCATCACGACCGGCAGCGTGGTTACGTTCGCGGTCCCGAAGAAGTACGAGACCGGCAGGTTGTCGAGCGAGATCAGCACCGCGAACAGCGCTCCTGCGAATACACCCGGGCTGATGAGCGGCAGCGTCACGAAATAAAACCGCTGCGGACGGTTCGCGCCGAGCACGGCAGCCGCCTCCTCGAAGTTGATGCCGACGTTGCGATAGACCGCGAGCACGGTCCGCATCACATACGGCACCGAGATCACCGTATGCGCGATCAGGAGAGCGGCGAACGACACGCCCATACCAAGGCTCGAGAGAAAATAGAGCAGCGAAAAACCGATCACCAAAGCGGGAATCGCGACCGGTGCAAGCAGGAAGGTGGTCAGCGCCGCTGCGGCGGCACTGCGACTGCGGCCGAGCGCAATGGCGGCAGGCACGGCCAGCAGGATTGCGACAAACGCCGAACTGAGCGCGAGATAGACGCTTGTCATCAGCGAATCAATGAACGGGCGGTATTCAATCAGCCGCCTGTACCAGCGCAACGACACCCCGTGATAAGGCACGGTAATCGCGTTGCCGGCCGTGAACGACGCCGCCACGACCACGACGATCGGCGCAATGAGGAACGTGAAGAACAGCAGGTTATAGAGCGTCAGCGGCACACGCGCCACGCTCGTCCTGCGCAGCAACGCGATCATGTCCGTACTCCTCGGCCGCTGGCGAACCGCTGCTGCAGGAAGAGGCAAACCAGCACGATGAAAAGCAGCAGGTTACCCATTGCCGCGGCAAAGCCGATGTCCTGCGTCAGGCTGAATTGCTGGAAGATCAGCACGGGCAACGTCACCACCCGGCCGCCGCCGAGCAGCAGCATGGTGACGAAACTGCCGTTGGTCAGCATGAACACGAGAATGCACCCGGTCACAATGCCTTCAATGCTCAACGGCAGCGTCACGTTGAGAAAGGTGCGTACCGCGCCGGCGCCAAGAATGCGTGCGGATTCCTCGAGCCGCCGGTCCACGCCCTGCAAAACGGGCGTAATCGACAGCACCATGAACGGCACCATCACGTGGACCAGCCCCATATACACCGAGCCCGCGCCGTTCAGCACGTTCAACGGCCGGTCGATCAGGTGCAGCGCCTGAAGGATCTCGTTGACCATGCCGTGGCGCGCAAACAGGATGCTCCAGCCGAAGGTGCGCATGATGATCGACGTGAGCAGCGGCGCGACGAGCAGGAACAGCAGCACCGGACCGAAGCGGCCCGCACGTCGCACCAGGAAGTAAGCCACGGGGTAACCCACAACCGCGCAGATCGCCGTGGTGATGAAGCTGACCTTCAGCGTATTGCCAATTACACCTATGTAATAAGGATCACTTATCAGCTTCGTATAGAACCGGAAACTGAAAGCGGCTCCCTCATGCGCGGGTGCTACGCTGCGAAACACGTTTTCAAGCAACGGCGCGAGAAAAAACACACCGAGGAAGATAAGCGCGGGCAGATAAAGGAGGCTCGGGCGCACCCGCCGTTTCGCGGCCTTCGTCTCGACCCGCTGCGATGCAATGGTGTCGGCAGTCTGCATTTACGCCGCCTTCGCCAGAGCCGGGCCGGCATCGGCCTCCAGCAACACGGCGTTCTCGGCATCGAAGGAAGCAACCACATGTGCGCCCGCGGGACGCGCGCCGCCGCCTGAGGACGACGTCGCCATTTCATAGGCGTAAACCGGCCGGCCAAGCGCCGCGACCTCAACCCGGTAGGCATGGTGCGCACCGCGAAACACATGCTGCACGACACGGCCGTCGAAACGGACGTGATGTGATTGCGGCGCGTCGAGCGCGACTTTCTCGGGGCGGATTGCAAACTCCGCCCGTTCGCCGGAGAGCCTGACGTCACGCAGCGGCACGACGACTTCCGCCGTGCTCCCGTGCGGCCGGAGCTTCACGGCCTGCGCATGCCGTGCGATCACATCACACTCGATCACGTTCGCCGTGCCCAGGAACTCTGCGACAAAACGCGTGCGTGGCTGTTCATAGACATCGCGCGGACTGCCTGTCTGCAAGATCCGCCCGCGATCCATCACGACCACGCGGTCACTCATGGTCAGCGCTTCCTCCTGGTCGTGGGTCACCATCACGCTTGTGATGCCCAACTCGCTCTGTATCTGGCGAAGCTCGAACTGCATGCCTTCGCGCAGGTTTTTGTCGAGCGCGCCGAGCGGTTCGTCGAGAAGCAGCACCGCCGGATTGGTGATCAACGCACGCGCCAGGGCAATACGCTGCTGCTGGCCGCCCGACAGTTGCGCGATGTTGCGTGCCTCGATGCCGGGCAACCGGATCGTGTCCAGCATCTTCTTCACGCGCGCTGCAATCTCGCTCTTCGGCGTGCCCGCCATGCGCAACCCGAAGCCGATATTCGCGCCCACGCTCAGGTGCGGAAACAGGCTGTAGTTCTGGAACACCATACCGAGGCCGCGCTTGTCCGGCGGCAGGCCGGTGACGTCGCGGCCGCCGATATTCACCGTTCCGGTATCGGGCTGATCGAATCCGGCGATCAGCCGCAGCGTGGTCGTCTTGCCGCAACCCGATGGCCCCAGCAACGCAAGCAGCTCGCCCGGATGAACATCCAGCGTCATCGTCTCGAGCGCGGTCACAGCGCCAAAACGCTTGCTGACGCCGTCAAGAAGCAAGCGCTCGGAACGCTCGCCGCTGCCGAGCGTTGGTGATCTGGTTGCTGTCGCCATCATGGAAGGTCCCGGTTGAGAGCGCGCCGCTCAGGCGTGCTGCCTGCGTTTGTCGATGACATCGCGGATCTGGTAATAGCTCCCAAGCGCCGGCATGAACCACGGCTTGCCGCGATACAGCGGGTGCGTGAGCATCGGCGTGCCATAGGCGCTGCTCTCGGGTGCTTGCCCTTCAAGGATCAGGCGCGCGATCTTGTAGCCGAGGTAAGTCATCATCACCACGCCGCTGCCATTGCAGCCAAGCGCGTAGTGCACACCGTCGGCGGTGCGGCCCAGGTGCGGCAGGAAGTCGAGCGTGAGCGCCACCGTACCGCCCCAGCTATAAGACACCTTGACGTCGGCCATCTGCGGAAAACGCTCGACCATTTGCGCGTGCAGGATTGCGCCCGACTGGCGGCGGTCGAGGTGATAAAAGCGCGCGCGGCCGCCGAAGAGGAAGCGCTTGCCGTCAGGCGAATAGCGGTAGTAATTGACCACGCGGCGCGTCTCCGAGATACCGCGACGCTTCGGTATCAGCGAAGCCTGCAGGTCGGCGGGCAACTCTTCGGTCGCGATCTGATGCGACACGACCGGCACCACGCGGCGCTTCAGGTCCGGCATCGATTCGCCCGTATAACCGTTGGTGCAGATCACCACGTGCCGGCTCGCGAGCGTCCCTCGCGCGGTCTCGACGCGATACCCCGCTCCGGAGCGCGTAACGCTCTTGACCGGAGCCTTGCTGCACACCGTGGCGCCCGCGCCGCGCGCGGCGGCGAGCAGTCCGGCGAACATCATCGACGGGTGCACTTGTCCCGCGCGCTCGAGCAACACGCCGCCCGCGTAAATGCCGCTCGCCAGTTCGCTGCGCAGTTCGTCGCGAGAGAGGATCCTGGCGCCCGCCGAAGCGTACGCGTTCAGGTTCACAATGCGCTTCCTCCACGCGGCCAGATGCGCATCGGTCCACATCGCATTGATGCGGCCGGCCTTCAAATAGGCGCATTCGATTGCGTTGTCCCTGAGGATGCTTTCGAACACGCCGTAGGAAGCGGCCGCTTCACGCAGGAGCGCTTGCTGGCGTTGTTCGGATACGGCGCTGTCCAGCTTCTTGCCCGAGGGCGCCTTGCCCACGTTCACGCCTCCCGACACCTGCCCGCCGCTGAGCGTGCTCGCGCCAATGCCGGGCACGTCAGCTTCGAGCACAGCCACGCTCAGGCCATGCTTCGCGAATTCGAGCGCGCACGACAACCCCGCATAACCCGCGCCGACAATCGCCACGTCGACGTCAGACGGCACCTCGGACATCAGGTCGTCGTGCGGACGCCAGTCTTTCCACCAGTACGGGGTATCGGTGAAATCGGAGGAAAACACTTGGCTGCTCGTCGACACGGTGAGGTCCCTGATGGGTCTGGACTTTCCGTGCCACATTGTGGCACGGTGTTCCATAAACTTGTTGAGGTGCAAAGTATCACGCACATTTATCGCGTGCAAGCGGTCACGAAAATGGGGTGAGTGGTCTGTGCCTTATGCGGCGGACAATCGGAAACCCCGCCCTCGCCAGGAGGATCGGCGGCGGTGAATGATAGGACTACGACACACTGAAACCCTGTCGCTTCAGTGCGTTAAAGATGCATCAACCGGGCACGGGTAAATCCTCGCTCGCCGCATGCAGCGCCTGCCGCATTATCCCAATGATCTCGTCGATGTCCGCTCGCGTGGCGACCAGCGGCGGCGCAAATCCGATGATGTCGTTAATACCAAGCGGACGAACGATCAGGCCATGCGCAAGCGCCGCCTGCGCGACCCGGCTACTGACCTTGAGCGCGGGCGAAAACGGTGTGCGTTCGGTCTTGTCGGCCATCAGTTCGAGCGCGGCCAGCATCCCCTCGCCTCGTACATTGCCGACGAGCGGGTGATCGTCGAATGCCGCGTGCAGGCTCGCTTGCAAATACGCGCCAACGTCAGCGGCATTACGCGTCAGTTGCTCGCGTTCGAGGATGTCCAGGTTCGTCAGCGCTACGGCGGCGCACACCGGATGACCCGAGTAAGTCCAGCCGTGACTCATTGCACCTTGCTCACGCGAGCCACGTTCGATCACGTCCCATACCCGCTCGCCGACAATCACCGCAGACAGCGGCAGGTACCCGCTTGTGAGCCCCTTCGCGACCGAAACCAGATCCGGTTCAATACCGTAATGCGCGGAACCGTTGCGCGAACCAAGACGCCCGAAACCGCAGACGACTTCATCGGCGACGAACAGGATGTCGTGCCGCTTCAGCACGGCCTGGATGGCCGGCCAGTAGCCGGCCGGCGGCGGCAGGATGCCGCCCGAGCCCATGACCGGTTCGCCGAAGAATGCGGCGATCGTGTCCGCCCCTTCGGTTGTTGTCAGGCGTTCAAGCTGCTCGACACAATTCGCGACGAACGCGCTTTCGCTCTCGCCGCTACGGGCGTCGCGATAGAAATCAGGACACGCCGTATGCAGCACCTGCGGCATGGGCAAATCGAATGCCGCGTGGAACTTCGCTTGCCCCGTGAGGCTGCCGGTTGCAATACCCGAACCGTGATAGCTGCGGTGTCTCGCGATGATCTTCTTCTTGCGCGGCCGCCCGAGCACATTGTTGTAATACCAGACCAGCTTGATCTGTGTCTCGTTGGCATCCGAGCCGGACATGCCATAGAACACCTTCTTCATTCCCGGCGGTGACCAGTCCTCTATCAGACGTTGCGACAGCTCGACAGCCGGGTCATTCGAGAAGCCTGCATACGTGTGATAGAACGACAGCTTGCGGCTCTGGGCCGCCATCGCCTCGGCCATCTCTTCGCGTCCGTAACCAATGTTCACGCAATACAGCCCGGCGAATGCATCGATGTAGGAACGGCCCGCGTGATCCTCTATGCGAATGCCCGACGCCCGTTTCATCAGGCGCCCTTCCAGTTCGCCGGAAGCATGCTCCGACGCATGCGTCCCGGGATGCATGAAGTGGCGCCGGTCGGTCGCAAGGATCGCATCGCTCAGCGAGACAGATGCCGGGTTCATGAAGGTATCGATCGGGTTCATGGCTGCGCTGCGGGTAAGGAGTTATGCAAGGGGTTATGCAAGGCGTCAGGGGTGTCCCACTCCGGATGCCACGCCGGCTTGCTCACGCGGCCATCGGCGCGGGCGAGTGCGCCGATGCGCGCCATCGACTCGGCATCGAGTTCGAAATCGAACACCGCGAGGTTCTCCCCGATGCGCACCGGATTCGATGACTTCGGCACCGCCGCGACCCCGGGCTGCTGGATCAGCCAGCGCAAGATGATCTGCGCGGGTTGCTTGCCACGCAGACGCGCCATGTCCGCAATGACCGGGTCTGCAAGCAGCTTGCCGCTGCCAAGCGGCGAGTGCGAGATCAGGGCCATGCCATGCCGCGAACAGGCAGCGAGCAGCTTGGCCTGATCGAGATACGGATGGTATTCACACTGGTTCGCGACCAGCGGCAACGGCGAGAGCGCCACGGCACGATCGAGCAGCGCCACGGGAAAATTCGATACGCCGATATGACGCGTCAGGCCGCGGCGTTGCGCGTCGTTGAGCGCACCGATCGTTTCTTCCAGCGGCACGTCGGGGTTGGGCCAGTGCACGAGCAGCAGGTCGACGTGATCGAGTCCCAGCCGCGCGACGCTCGCTTCTGCCGCGCGCTGGAAGTCGGCCGCGCGCAACTCGGTATGCCAGACCTTCGTGGTGACAAACACCTCGTCGCGCGGCACGCCGCACACGGCGAGCGCCTGGCCGACCGCCTGCTCGTTTTCGTAGCGGGCAGCGGTGTCGATATGCCGGTATCCGGCGTTGAGGGCCGCGCGCACGGCACGGACGCCTTCATCGTGAGTGGATTGCCAGGTGCCCAGTCCGATCCGCGGGATCCGGGCGCCGTTAGCGGCGACTACCTGCGCGGACGCAGGCGCGTGAAGAGGAAATGTCATCGCAAGATTGTTTTCGGGATTCCGGGATTTTTATTGCCGTGCCATAATGTGGCACACCATTCCATATTTAATGGATGCAAAGTAACACGCGCTTTTTTGCGGTGCAAGCGAACGAAGCGTGCGCCGCGACGGGCGCGTGTTCCCCTGCGGCCGCGAATCACGGGAGGAGTGCATGAAGAGTTTGTTGAAGAGCCTGGAGATACTGGAAGCGGTATCGCAAAACCAGCCGGTCAGCGTGGGCGTGCTGGCGCGTCTGCTGGACATGCCGAAATCCAGCGTCCAGCGCGTGTTGCTGACCTTTCTCGAGGCCGGCTGGCTGCGTCAGACCGGGGGTGACCTGACGCGCTGGGAAGTGGGCGCGCGGATCCTCGGCGTGCGGCCTGCCGCGCTTCGCGGTGGTGCACTGTACGCCGCCGCGCGCGAGCCGATGCGCGAGCTACGCGAGTTGACCAACGAAACCGTTCATCTGTCGATTCCCGACAGCACGAAGTCAATGGTGCTGATCGATCGCGCCGATTGCACGCAGACGGTGCGCACCTTCAGTCCTATCGGCGACCTCAGCCCGTTCCACGCGACCGCCACCGGCCTCGCCGTGCTCGCGTACATGAGCGAGGCCGAGGTGGACGAGATCCTGGGCCGCGACCTGCCGAAATTCAGCGAGACCACCCCGTGCGACCCCGCCGAGATACGACTCGAACTGGAACGCATCCGGCAGCGCGGATATTCGATCAACCTGTCGCAGTATCGACGCGCGGTGTGCGCCATCGGCGCCGCGATCATCGATTCCGACGGCGCTCCGGTCGGCAGCATCTGCATCTCCATGCCGGAATCCCGCTACGAACCCAAGCGCCTCGATGAGTGGGGAAAAGCGGTTGCAAAGGCAGCGGCGGCTATCAGCGTTTAGGGCCGCTACAGGGGCGTTGAACGCCTTATTGTTCCCCTGAATTGCCAGTGGACTCAGGTGCGAAAGCGCGGCATTTGACGCAGTATCCGTGGAGTACCAGCTGCCGTCCCACGACCAAAAAGCCCAGACGCTCACCCACTTCCTTCTGCCGGACGTCGAATAGCGGATCGTAAAACTCCTCGATCTGACCGCAACTCACGCAGATGGCATGGTCGTGGTCGGGAGCATTGTCCAGCTCGTACACAATCTTGGTCGAGTGCAACGTGCCGCTGCGCAGGATTTTGGCTTCAACTAACTGCTGGAGCACGCGATAGATGCTCCCGAAGCTGATGTGGAGCTTCTCGTCCGCAACGTGCCTGCAAACATCCTCTGCGGTGAAATGCCTTTGCTTTTGATCGAGAAAAAAAGACAACACCTTCATTCGCGGCATCGTCGCCCGCAACCCCACCTTTCGCAATTCCTCTGCAACATCAACAGACATTGTCAGATCCTCATCGCACGGCTGGGGGGAATCAGGGCTGGTTGAATGGCGGGCCCGCGCTTGGTCAGTTCAGCGTGTATTTGAGTTGGCATTGAATTGGCCTGTCCAGACCGGCGTGTTCCGACCCCGGACTCTAGCGATCCGTTGCTTAAGGATTGCTTAAGCGCCCTGCTGAAAAACAGCTTGTTGACCGTCCGCGATCAGAGAAGAAACGCTTGAACGGTTGACTGATTGCCGAAAGGCATCCGCAGCACCATTCCTTGAACGATTAAAGGTTTGTCATCCAACCATTCAACACGTCATTAACGTTCGATGACTCATAAAACCGGTTCTAAATAAAACTTCATGAATGCGCCGTCCTCCGGATAGTGGCTAGTCATTAACCTGCATGAACCGGACAACAACGACTGTCCGTCGCAAGTCCGGTAACTCGCTAACCCCTCGCTAAACCTCGTTCCAGGAGAACACCATGAAGATCTCGATGATCACCCTCGCCTTTGCAGGATTGTTGGCCACCGGTTCCGCATTCGCAGCACAAACCGCGCCGTCGACGCAGTCTGCCCAGACGACCGTCCAGAACGCCGGCCAATGGGTTCCGCCGTATGGACAGGCCGTCGCTCCGAAAACCCGTGCGCAGGTTTATCAGGAGCTGGTGCATGCAGAGCAGGATGGTCAGCTTGACTATCTGAACTCCACGCTTTATTCGCATGGCTAAACATCAGGATACGACTCTCGCGCGGTCTTGCCAGACCGGCGAGCGTCATCGGGTTTGTACATTCCGGTGAGTTGATAGCGCACTTTCGCGCAGCGCTTTGTACAGGTGGGCAGGTTGCTGAACGCATCGAAGAGCAATGCGCGCCGATCAATCAGTTGCCAGTCAGACGCTATAAGCGAGCCGCAATCCGCCCCAATGGCGGCCTTCAACCATGATCGGCGCGGACACGTCTTTCATCAGCGCATATTTCCCGGCGCCCATATCACGCCGATACGTCTGCAACAAAAACGGCTTGGTGTGAGACCCTGAAGCCAGGCCGGTCCGGTCGTTGAAGATGCGCCGGTTGCGCGAATGGGCGGCGTTCCAGACAGGATCGAGCCCTTGCGATTGCGAGAACTTCTTGTTGTGCGTGGGCAAGTAGCCTTTGGTGTCAACGGCCGCACAGAACACCACGCGTTTGTCCAGCGCCAGCAAGGGCTCCTGGATTTCCGGCAGGATGCGGTCGGCAAGCTGGATATAGCGGGTAGTAAATTGCTCGGGATTGGTGCCGGCAATCGGATGATAAGCATGATCGAAAAGATCAGCCGCCGATATCTCGCCGCGCGATATGGCATGCTCGAATGCCCGGCCGATCTTTTGCGCGGCCGTCATGACCGCCTCTATGAACGGCGTATCAGGTGTGTCTATTCCCGCTTCCGCCGTCAACTCGATCAAGGTTTCGGACACGCCAAGCAGCTTGCTCAACTGGTCCCGTGCCTTCGTGAAACTGCCGCTTGACTGCTCGACTCCCGTGACCATCTCGGACACCTGTGATGCAAGCCCACTGCATTGCTGGTCGATCGTTTCGGTCTGCAAAGCGATCTGCTCAGCTTCGACGCTCAGCTCGGTGATCGCTTTCCCCGTCGCCGACACAACCTCGCCGATCGCATGCGTGCCCTCCTTGACTCGCTGCGCGCGCACGGCGCTGGCGGAACCTTCGGCCATCAGCAGGTCGGCCTGACCCGACAACCGGGTGAGTGTCGTCCCGATCTCCGACGTGGCCTGGGCGGTCTTGGCGGACAGCGCCTTGACTTCGGTGGCGACCACGGCAAAGCTCTTGCCGGACTCTCCGGCGCGGGCCGCTTCTATCGCGGCATTCAAGGCCAGCAGATTGGTCTGGCGTGCGATGACCGAAATTTCTTCGGAAATCTTGCTGACGTCGCTCAATGACTCCCGCAAGGTCTCGATCTCGGCCGCCATCACCGAAACGCTGTCCACCAGGTTATGAATCTCCGCCAGCGACACCCTGACGGTCTCCTGGGACTGGCTGACATCGGACGCTGCCTGGTCGGCGACAATACGCATCTGACGCGCCGCCGCGGCAATCCGCTGGTTGCCTTCCATGGTCGACATCGCGGAGTGCTGCAAAGCGTGGCACACATCCGTCTGGCGCGTCGCGCGGGCCGCCACTTCCTCGACATGTCCCGACACATCGCAGATCTCGATGCCCAGCTTGCCCGCATGCTCGGCGATCTTGGCGACCGCCGTCAGCGTGCGCCCGCGTTGCCCGAATCCGAAACCCGTCATCCCTTGCCCCCGGTGTTTTAATTTGCGTGGAATTCCCCGGCGGCGTCTCGACATGCCGGGTCCGCGAATTCCGCGTGACGTCCTCCGGTATAACGTCCGGTTG
>Ga0073928_10006924_pt1 | contig 14990 bp, 13 predicted proteins | sample PaiPotPPA55metaG_FD_76969 | JGI IMG/M metagenome (GOLD analysis project Ga0073928, IMG submission 76969) | Iron sulfur acid spring bacterial and archeal communities from Banff, Canada, to study Microbial Dark Matter (Phase II) - Paint Pots PPA... ... | reverse complement strand
GCGCGTCCTCGACTCGTCGCGTTGTCAGCCGCACAGCGCGGTCGTGGACAAAGGGAACAACCATCAGCAGGCTGAGGCCGGCGGCGAGGAACCCGATACCAAGATACATGCCCGAATCGATCATGAACTCCGCCTTTTACGTTTACGCAAACGCCGACGCTGACGTTGAAACGTATAGGTACCAACGGGCTTACCGGCGAGGCGACCCCCAGGCCATTAAGCATGCGGAAAAGTTACTAAACTATCAGCGCGCCGTGCGCGGCGATTGGCCAACGAGCCGAGGTCGGACCCGCGATGTCGCATATTGGGGTAAGTTCGGAAATTACCCGAATGTGTGCAGATGTCGGCTGTTGACCCAGAGCGGACATTCCGTCCTCTGGTCCAGCGCGTGCAGTTAGGCGGGTGCCGAAAGTCCCTCGTCCCGTGATGCGCTGGCCGTTGGCTGATCCGCAGGCCACAGTAGTTCTAATCACAAAATTAGCCTTTTCCGACGGCTAAATTCCGCGACCAACGGACGGGCAGATCGGCGATGTCCAGGGTTAGCGGAAGGTGCCAATTGAAAATTGGTCGCAATCAGATCGTCATCGCGACCGCGTTCGTCATGATTGTGGAAATTGTTACGCAGCTGCTCGGCCTATCGGCCCATGCTGTGCCGGGCGTGGAACGGAAATCCCAGGTCCCCACTTTCCCGCTTGCGATATTTGGACCATCGACAACACAACCTGAGCCGCTGCGGCTCTCCGACACAGCGCTCGAGCCGGTTGAGTGGAATGCCCTGAAGGGATGGGGGGCGGATGATCACGCCGCGGCCTTTGCTACTTTTCTGACGAGCTGCCGTCCTCTCCTTCGAACCAGCCTGCCAGACAGCGAAAGGCGCTCGATGTACGTCGCACTCATGCAGGTGTGCCGTCAGGCGCTTGCTGCGGGCCGACTCACAGACGATCAGGCGCGGCTGTTCTTTGAGCGCAATTTCCGCCCGCTGCGCATAGCGAAGCTGGGTGACAACGCAGGATTCTTAACCGGCTACTACGAACCAATCGTGGATGGGTCGCGTTTCCCCACCGGAATTTTTAAAGTGCCAATCTACCGCCGCCCGCCGGATCTGGTGCCGCCGCACCATAGTACTGGTCCGGGCTTTCCCAATAGGGGACAGTCATTGCGGCGAACGAGCAACGGCACTCTGGTACCCTACTATGATCGCGGCGAGATTCTCGACGGCGCCCTTGACGGAAAACATCTCGAGATCTGTTGGATCAAGAATCAGACGGATGCTCTTACGATCCAGATCCAGGGATCGGCGCGCGTGCGCCTCGAAGATGGAGCCGTACTGCGCATCAACTATGATGGCCATAATGGATATCCGTTTGTGCCGCTCAGCCGCATTCTTATCGAACGCAATATCATCCCGCGCGAGGAGATGTCGCTGGAGCGAATTCGTCAGTGGATACGTGCCAACCCACAAAGCGCCGAGGAAATATCGCGTGAAAATCGATCCTTTATGTTTTTCCGGATCGTCGGACTATCAGATGATCGGCAGCCGGCTGGCGTCCGGGAGGCACCGCGCGAGCGCGAGGCGATCGGCGCCCAAGGCATATCGCTTACCCCGGGACGCTCGATCGCTGTCGACAATGCATTACACGTGTACGGCACGCCATTCTTCATCCAGGCCGATCTGCCGCTCACCGGCGAGAAGCGGAGCGCCAGCTTTGGCCATTTGATGATTGCTCAGGACACCGGCTCAGCAATTGTTGGTCCAGCCCGCGCGGATATCTTTTGGGGCTCGGGAGACCGCGCGGGGCAAGTCGCTAGTCACGTCCATCATCCCGGCAACTTCGCCATGCTGGTCCCTCGTGAACTCGATCCTGTCGCGGCGGGGGAACGAATGCCGCTTCCGCCGCGGAAGCCGCTAGTACCTGCGGCGGCTAAAGCCAGAACGCGATCAGTAAAATCCTCCGTTGTGCCCTCGCCGACTCAACCCAGGCCTTCCATACGTCATTGCAAGACGTGCCAAACCCGCGAGGGTTGGATGCGGAGCAGATAAAGTCCAAACGGTCACACGTGCAAAAAAATGTTGGGCACATCTATAATTCTGCCAAAGGCGGTCCTAATTCCAAGCCCATTGTCCTAGTTTCGTTTTCCGGGTGTCCTAATTTCGGAAGCTCCGCTTTCTCATCCTTCCAAAGTATTAATGGCCCCTCCGAAACCAGGGGATGCCGTTTTCTGATTCAACAATCTCTCCGGCGCTATTTGTCGTTAGTCACGACAAAAGAAAAGCTGGTCGATGAAAATCCTTTTTACCCGTTTTGTCAGAGACGAATCTGGCGTCACCTCGATCGAGTATGGCCTAATTGCCGCGCTTATCTCGGTGGTGTGCATCGCTGCGATGACGGCCGTCGGCGGCCAACTTCGGGCAGTCTACATTGGCATTAGCACAGCGCTCGCAGCCGCTCTCTAAATCAGAGGGCTAACGCGCGTAGAGAGGCCGCCTCAGTTGGCGGCTTCGTCGTCTTCACCTGCACTCGGATAGTACCCACGGGTTGCATCGCCTCGAAGCGTGCCAGGCATTGGGCGAAGAGACAATCTACGGATATCTATTCTGAAGGGTCTTGCGAAAGTATCATATCGTGATACGTTAGATTGGTGATCAGGAGCTACCGTGGCAAGTTTGCCGAGGCCATCCATGCCCGACGGAAAATACCGAAGGGATTTCCGGCTGATATCGTGAAGGTTGTCCGCCGCAAACTCGTGATGCTCAACGGTGCAGGGAAGCTGGACGACTTGAAAAGCCCGCCCGGTAACATGCTGGAAGCACTGAAGGGTGATCTCAAGGGCAAGCACTCGATTCGCGTCAACGATAAATGGCGGATCGTCTTCAAATGGACTGAGGAAGGCTCGGAAGAGGTCGAGATAACTGATTACCACGGCTGAGACACAGGACATCACAGAGAGAGAGACGATGAGTAAAAAGCTCGCGCCAGTGCATCCCGGTGAGGTTTTGCGTGAGGAATTTTTGGAGCCGATGAAGCTGACACCCTATAGCGTGGCAGCGAAGCTTGGCGTGCCGCGCACGCGAATTGAGCGGCTGGCGCGCGAGGAAACGCCGGTTACCGCCGACACCGCATTGCGGCTTGGTAAATTCTTCGGGACGACGCCCGCGTTCTGGATGAATATCCAAGCGCAGTTCGATCTTGAGATGGCAGAGGACAATATCGCGTCGCAGATCAAAAAAATCGAAAAATACGCTCCGGCAGCCTGACGCCACCGCTGCATGACGGTCAAAGTGATGTGCTCAGGCTCAGGCGATCATCGCCGTTGACGATTGACCTTCCCCATTATCTTATCGATCTGGGATCAGGCTGGTATTGAATTTGACCGTGATCCGCATTGCAAGAGAGTGAAGTCGTATTCTGCAGATCGACGAGAAATTGCGCATCAAACAGACTGAGATCGGCAGGGGGAGCTCTCGCAAACTTGCGAGCACACCACGAGCCGGTTACGCTCGATTCATGTGGGGGGTCATTACCATTGCTGCGTTTGTCGCTGTGACTGTGGCGGGGTGTGCTCGCCCCCAACCCGTCGCACTCGATGCGTCGCCATCACCGCCCGCGCCTGACGCTCCGCAATCAACTGGTTCTGTCGGGCCAGCGCCCGCTTCCGGAGCGCAAGCGCCAATGTCGCAACTGGCATGTTCGCATGAGCAAGCAGCCGAAATCCGCAGCCGCCGGGCCATCCGATTTCGCTCGCGCAGTGCGACCGCCAACTTCGAGAACGTCAAGCACGAATGGGAGTCCCGGTTACCGGGATGAGCGACGAGGAGAAGGCAACGTACCGCGCCACATGGGGCGGCCGTTGATTGCTCGATTGCTGCACCGGTCTGTCCACGTCGGCTTTAAGTGCGCGCAATCTGAGCTTCGGTTTGATTTAAAACGCTTTGCTACCTCAAGGAGCGGTCAGCACGGTCGCAATGCCAGTGAACACGGTATTGAGAGCGGCTCCGATGGTTGTAGCCGCACCGATGATCACGACCGAGATCAATCCAGCAACGAGGCTGTATTCAATGGCGGTAACGCCTGATTGATCCCGACCAAAACGACCGATCAGAGCTGCCATAGCCGCGATCCTTGGTCTGCATTGTTGGGCCTTCAATCATGCTCGTTATCTGAGATCGAAACTATTAGGTTTTCCAAGTAACCTAAACGCTGAACGTCGTCTTGTTTCAAAAAGCCGCCACCCATCAATTCAAAAAGGAACCGGTCGGGGAGGGGTCGCAATGGGCCAGTCCCTAAAGAGACCATGCTCGTGCCATATTTGGCGCGCGTCCTAAGTCCCTTCCAATAATGGAATTTTGCGGGGTCCGGGCCGGTGATCGATCTGCATTGCCACCTGCTGCCGGGGGTCGACGACGGCGCGCAGAATTTATCGATATCGTTAACGATGGCGCGGGCGGCCGTCGCCCAGGGCGTCACGGTCGTGGCCTGCACGCCGCACATATTACCCGGCGTCTATCACAACTATGGTCCCGACATCCGCGTGGCGACGAAGCACTTACAAGACGCGCTCGATCGCGAGGGGATTGCGCTGCAACTGACAACCGGCGCCGATGTGCATATGGCGCCGAATTTCGTTTCAGGGCTGCGTTCCGGCCAACTCCTGACGCTTGCCGACTCGCGTTATGTGCTGGTGGAACCGCCGCACAATACGGCGCCGCCGCAACTAGAAGACTTCTTCTTCAACCTGGTTACGGCCGGTTATGTGCCAATTCTGACCCACCCGGAGCGGCTGTCATGGGTGCGCTCGCGCTATGACACCATCAAAAAGCTCGTCCAAACAGGGGTTTGGATGCAAGTGACGGCGGGGTCTTTTACTGGCGCCTTCGGCCGGACTGCCCTATACTGGGCGGAGCGGTTGTTGGACGAGGGCTGCGTACACCTTATTGCATCAGACGCTCATGATGCCGAGCGTCGGCCACCGGATTTGGCGTTGGGACGCGAATCCGTGGCCAAGCGCATTGGCGCACAAGAAGCCCACAATCTGGTGTTCACGCGGCCGATGGGGATATTGAAGGATCAACCACCTTCGACTTTGCCGGGGCCATCAAGGGGGGCAGATGCCCAGTCCGTGGAAATGCCCGAGCCCAATCTCGGCAGCGCTGCTGCTGCTGGGCGCGGCATATCTGGCCGGTTGCGCCGGATCTTCGGGTAACAATGCGGCGCTGAATAACGCGACGGCCGGTTACGATTCCTCCGGCGCCCTCAGCACGAGTGCCGCTGCTGGATCAGACCCGAGCGCTTTTGCGCCAACCGCCGCTTCGGCCGGGACCGCGAATGTTGCTGCCGTGCAAGCCGCCGACAAACTCACCGCAGTCGCCAAGCCTGGCAATAGTGCTTACAAAATCGGCCCCCTAGACGTACTCGACATCTCCGTTTTCAAAGTGCCGGATCTCAACAAGTCCGTGCAGGTCGCCGAGGGCGGCACCATCAATTACCCTTTGATCGGCGATGTTGCGGCGGCGGGAAAAACCGCGCACGAACTCGAACATGATCTGACACAAAAGCTCGGCGGCAAATATCTAAAAAACCCGCAAGTGACGGTGTTTGTCAGAGAATATAACAGCCAACGCGTGACCGTCACGGGATCATCGAAATCAACCGGCATCTACCCGATCAAAGGCAATACCACCTTGTTGCAAGTGTTGGCCCTCGCCGGCGATGTCAATCCGGATATCGCCTCTGGCGAGATCGTCGTGTTTCGAACAACCGACGGCCGACGCACCGCGGCGCGGTTTGATATTGATTCCATCAAGCAAGGGAAAACCGAAGATCCGCTGATGCAGCCCGGCGATGTCGTCGTGGTTGATACCTCGGCGACCAAGGTTGCGTTCTCGAATTTCATGAAAATCATACCGTTGGCGGGTGCTGCCGCGATGTTCTCGGGGCTATGAACGACTTAGCATGAATTATCATCGTGCCAATTTGCCTGAAGACTCTGCCCCAAAAGCTGGAAGTGTGATTCCCGCGGCGCAAGCCGTTCCGACGACACGTGATCCCTACACTAGCGCGGTCGGATCTTATTATGGTCCGGCGGGCTATGGCCCCGGCTACGGGCCCGGTGCAGATGCGCCATCGAATTTTCAGCTCGACGTCCTCGAATATTTACGCATCGCGGTCAAGCGCCGGTGGCTCATTCTAAGCATCATTGGTGCAGCTCTGACTTTTGCTGCCGTGACGACACTGATGAAGACCCCGCTCTACACATCAACCGTTCGGCTGCAAATTGATCCCACGATGACGGCGGCGAAAGTGACTGACACCGGCAACGCCACAGTAGTTGACGATCCTGATTCCAATTTTATGCGGACGCAGTACGAGCTACTGCGCGGCCGCACCATGGCCGATCGCGTTGCCTCGGCGCTGAAGCTTGGGGACGATCCGAATTTTTTTCAGCCACGAGATTTTTCGATCTGGGAGTTCGTGAAAGGATTGATTCGTTCCGCGCCGCCGCCAGCCAATCAGGGCAGTAAGAAAGCCAATTATGAAGCCTGGGCAGCGGGCATCGTGCTTGGTAATCGGGCCGTCAATCCCGTCATCGGTTCGCGGTTGGTCGACATTTCCTATTCGGATCCAGCCCCGGCGCGAGCGCAAAGGATCGCACAAGGATATGCCGATGCTTTCGTGGCTTCGAATATCGACAAGCGATTTGAGGCCAATTCCTACTCAAAGGTATTCCTTGAGGATCAGATCCAACAATTGAAAGTTCGCCTGGAACAGTCCGAAAAGGGGCTGTTGGATTTCGGAAGAAAAGAAGAGATCGTTCAAACGAACGATAAAACCTCGATTGCCGAGACGAATTTGTCGGCCGCGAATATGGCCTTAGGTACCCTGATTTCGGAACGGATGAAGAATGAAGAGCTGTGGAAGCAGCTCGATTCCGCGAAGGCTATCAATCTACCTCAGCTCCTGATGAATCCGGTCGTTGAAGGATTGCGCGCCAAACGAAGCGTGCTGCAGACCGAATATCAGCAGAAGCTGGAGACTTTCCAACCGGGTTATCCGGCAATGGTGCAGGTCAGCAACCAGATTGCGGAAATTGATCGTCAACTTGCGGCGGAGGTGAACACACTGAAGGCTTCGTACAAAGCCGCCTATGAGTCCTCGTTTGCACAAGAAACCGAAATGAAAAAACGGATTGAGACGCTGAAACAAGACGTGCTCGATCTACAAAAACGAAGCATCCAGTACAACATCCTCAAACGAGAAGTGGATACCAATCAGTCGCTCTATAACGGCCTTTTGCAGCGCTACAAGGAAGTCGACGTTGCCGGTGGTGTCGCGGCCAACAACGTGTTCATCGTCGATAAGGCGACATTTCCTCCTTTTCCATCCTCGCCGAATATGTTGCGTGCGCTCATGACCGCGTTGGCCATTGGACTCGCTGCGGCGGCTGGCCTTGCTCTGCTGCTGGAGCGCCTCGATGATACGTTACGATCACCGGAAGATGTCGAACGCGCTCTCGGATACGCCACACTTGGGATTATCCCCAAGCTCCGCTCGGATAGGACTCTCGATCAAGAACTGGCAAACCCGCGATCGCTGTTAGCGGAAGCCTATCGGTCGCTGTGCACTGCGCTGCAGCTATCGAGCGATAAAGGACTGCCAAAGACCATTCTGATTACCAGTGCGGGGCCTGCGGAAGGCAAATCGACTACCTGTATGTCGCTGGCACGACATTTCGCCAATATCGGTCTGAAGGTGCTGCTCGTCGACGGCGATTTGCGCAAACCCTCGCTGCACAGCAAGCTCAAACTGACAAACGCGAGCGGTCTTACCAATTATCTGACCGGAACTGCGACTCCGCCGGAGCTTCTGCAAGCAACGGATGTGCCCAATCTTGCTTTCATGTCCTCCGGACCGGCTCCGCCCAATGCCGCCGATCTTCTCGGCAGTCCACGTTTGCACTCATTACTTTCGGTGGGCTTGGAAGTTTTTGATTTAATTGTGGTCGATAGCCCGCCGGTCATGGGATTGGCCGACGCACCGTTGTTATCAAGTGCGGTTGACGCGACCATCTTTATTGTCGGCGCCGGTCAGGTGCGGAAACGGGTGATCCGGGCTGCAATTAAGCGACTGCAATTTGCCCGCGCCTCGCTCATCGGAACGGTCATCACGCGCTTCGATCCGAGGAGTAGTTATGGTTACGGCTACGGTCACGCCTATTATCATGGTTATGGTCATGACCATGGCGGTGGTGCGGATCAGGTTATTGCAGCCGAGAAGGTGGGCCAGCGAAGACTAACTGGGGCGCCAGCGGAGGGATGATGTCTGATAGGATGGCACTGAAGATTGCCATCGATCTCATGCATGTCCCGTCGCAAGTCCGGCTCGTGCGGTCGGAGCCTTTGCCGGGCGACGTGCAGATCCTGCTGCAAATTGTAGCGGGTGACGAGGAGGTAGAAAGCGCTGCTGTTGCACTGAGTGGCCGATCGCGTTCAACCGTGCAGCAAGCCGCCACCTTTTTTATCGAACAAATTTTATTTGCTCCTCAGGCAGACAGCTATCGGGTGCTTGGAGCAAGCCCACGAGCAAGTGCCAGCGAGCTCAGGCGCAATGTCGCGCTGCTGCTGCGCTGGCTGCATCCTGATTTGGACCCTGAAGGCGAGCGTTCGATCTTTATTGGCCGAGTGACGGCAGCTTGGAATGACTTGAAGACGCCGGAGCGTCGTGCCGCGTACGATAAGATGTTGCAATCGTCTTATGAGAGGGATGGAGATCGTCGCAACAGCCGTAAGTTTCGGTTCCGGCGAACAAGGTCCGGTAAACGGCTGAACAGCGCTGGCTCGTATCAAACTCGATCGTCCCGGCACGGGCCCGGCCTCGACGCCAACGGGTTCTGGCGTCGTGTGCTCTCCGTCCTTTTTGATCGGCCGCTGGTTCGGTGATTGAATACGCCGCAGTAGGCCGCGCCTGTCGGAACACAATTGAGAATCGATCTCTGTCATGCCGCATCGTCACCGCAGCTCTCAATCTCCTCAGCGCCTAACGGCACTTCGACCGGCGATGAACCTCAATGCAAAGTTCCGTATGGGGTCGCGGGCGCTGATCTTTGCTGTCTCGGGCTTGATTCTGACTTGGCTGGTGCTCTCGCACGGTCTCGCCGCGTTTCTCGCCGACGCTGCGCCGGAGGCGGCATTATGGTTTGACTCACGTCAATCCCAGGCGCTTGTGAATCTCGCGGATCAAGCGCTTGTCACGGCTGGTGCGGCTCAAGTTAACGCCGCGCTCGCCGACCAAGCGTCGCAGCCCGCCGAGGAGGCGCCAGTTGGCAACAAGGGGGGGTCGCAAAAGCTAGCGCAATATTTTCTGAATTTAGCTCACGCGTTCTCGCGCTTCGAAACCGTCGGTCGCAATCTTAACGTCAGCCGACCGGTAGTGCCCGACAACGAAGAGGCCGTGCGAACATCGGCGAAAACCGCGCTAATGAACGATCCGCTGAACGCGCGGGCGTTACGAATTTTAGGACAGCTCGCCGAAGCCGACGGCGATGATCAGGACGCTGCGAAGTTTATGGAAGCGGCCGATCATTTATCGCTGCACGAAAATTACGCCAGCTACTGGCTGATGCGAAAGAGTGCGACCGAGCACGACTACAAATCAGCCATCTATTACGCCGACGTTCTGCTGCGCACTAACCCCCAATCGAGCGCTTACGTCGTGCCGGTCTTAGCGCAAATCAGCGAAGACAAAACAGGCGCGTCTTTAATCAAAACCACTCTCGCCGACAACCCACCGTGGCGAAGACAGTTCGTTGGACTGCTGCCGCAGAGTGTGACGGACCCGCGTACGCCGCTTGATCTGTTGTTGGCATTGCGCGACGATTCGGCGCCGCCGACCAGTGAAGACATCGCGCCCTACATAAATCTTTTGATCGCGCGCAATTTCTACGGCCTTGCTTATTATACCTGGTTGCAGTTTTTGCCGCCGGAACAATTGCGCCAGGCCGGCTTGCTTTATAACGGCAGCTTCGAGGCTACGCCTTCTGGCCTGCCGTTTGATTGGAAAATTACACCAGGATCGGGCGTTACAATCGACATTGTTCCGCGACCCGATCGACCCGATAAGCGTGCGCTGCTGGTCGATTTCGAATACGGGCGGGTCGACTATCACAGCGTCAGTGAGCTCGTGATGCTCCCCCCCGGCACCTATGAGTTTAAGGGCGAATACAAAGGCCGACTCGTTGGCCCGCGCGGCATGAAATGGCGCATCGCTTGTGCCAACGGCACGATCATCGGCGAAAGCCCGATGATTACCGGGTTCAAGGATTGGCAGACGGTCGCGTTCACGTTCACGGTCCCAGACAAAGATTGCCCAGCGCAATATGCTCGGCTCGATCTAGATGCGCGAATGGCCTCCGAACTATTCGTTTCCGGCTCGCTCTTGTTTGATGATCTGCAAATATCGCATATCGCAAGTCTGCCGTCCGCCGAGGCTAAGCCTGAACTAAAAACATCGCAGTGAGAGTTTGCCACCGATCATGACTTCGCTAGGTTTCTTCCGAGTCCAACCGATAGGCACGGCGTTGAGTGGCCTCATTCCCGTACAGATCCGGGAATACAGACCTAGCATTTCCCTTTCTTTGTGTGCATTGACGCTCATCTGTTCGATCCTTCTTGGCGGCGGCACGCGCGGCGGCTTCTTATCCGATACTATTCTTGAGCTGATTTCTATTCCGGTATTGTTGATCTCGCTGTCGTCGTTGATCGACTTGTCCATTTGGCAAACCAGAACCAGGCCTGACATCTATCTAGGCCTCGCGTTCTGTATTGTCATTGTGGTGTTGCCATTGATCCAACTCGTTCCGCTGCCGCCAGGGCTCTGGTCTAACCTGCCCGGCAGGGCAGATATAGCGAACGTCTTTGATGCGTTAGGCGATCAAAAGCCGTGGTTGCCATTGAGCGTTTCGCCACACGCGACCTGGCTCAGTTTTTTATCTCTATTCCCCCCGATGGCGATCTTTATCACAGCAACTCAATTGGATTACCGAGAGCGTCGTGAGCTCAGCCTCGTGATCGTCGCAATTGGCATTATCAGCGTCTTTGTCGGGTTGACCCAGGTCGCCGATGGTCCGGCAAGCTTGCTGCGGTTCTTTACGATTACGAATAATACGGAAGCCGTTGGGTTTTTTGCCAATAGAAATCATTTCGCGGCTCTTCTCTATGCCGTCCTTCTCTTCGCAGCAGTCTGGGCTATCGATATCGGTTTCAAGATCAAATCATGGGGGGATCTAAAGAGTTTCGAAACCGGCACTGCGGTCGCGCTGCTGGCGATCTTGATGATCTTTGTCATTATCATTGCTGGCGAGGCGATGGCGCGTTCGCGTGCCGGCCTCGCGTTGACGATCGTGGCGCTGCTTGCCGTGTTTACTTTGGCGTTCATGGATGCGCGCAATGCCCCTGGAGCAAAGGCCAGCAAATTAATACTTGGCGCTACGATCTTCGCGGTCATCTTGTCTATGCAATTTGCGGTTTATCGAATCCTGGACCGTTTTGCGACCGACCCGTTAGAGAATGCCCGGGGCGTGTTTGCGCTCAACACTATTAAGGGCGCAAAGGCATTTATGCCGTTTGGCGCAGGTAGCGGCACGTTCGTGCCGGTCTACCAATTATTCGAACGGCCGAGCGATGCAATCGCCAACACCTACGCCAATCATGCCCATAACGATATCCTTGGGCTGTGGCTCGAAACCGGGGTGCTGGGACCAGTTCTTCTTTGTCTGTTCGTGGTCTGGTTTGCATTCAGGACCGTCAAGCTGTGGCGGCGGCCTGCCGTCGATGCAAGCGCGTTCGACCGCACTCTTGCGCGCGCCGCGACGGTCATCATCGTGCTTTTGCTGGCACATTCGTTTGTTGATTATCCGATGCGGACGGAAGCGATCATGGCGGTGTTTGCGGTTTGTTGCGCTCTTATTATCGAGCCGTTGAACGAGGCAGAAGACGGAATAAAGTTCGCAGCATCGCTTGAACGCTATCTGGTTCGGCGAAAAGAGGCGCCAAAAGCGAAGGCGACGGCCGCGCCTGTGAATTCCAGCTCGCTTATGCCAGCCGCTCCTTTGGGACTTTCCGAGCGGGAGCCACCGCGTCCGCGCCAAGCCGCACGCCGTTGGGGCGCAGAAATCGACTGGCCGGAGGAATGGCGAAGTTCCGATCAGAAAGACCAGAGCAACCCCAAATCCGACACAAACCCCGCCACAAAAGTGGATAGAGAAAGCTAGTTGGGCGGCTTGGTTAATGCCGACTGCGCTGGTGCTGATTTTCCTAGTCCGACCAATGGCTTATTTGTTTAAGGTCGGGGGCGCCACAGGAAGTCTGGCTATTCCGCGCCCGGGCTACGCCCATTATAATGTCTATGGGGATCTATTCCTGACATTTGAAGAGTCCTGAACGACTCCGCCGTGGGCATTCGTAGTGTGGGCCCGGGGGCCACTCACCCGGAGTGCGGTAGCTTTTGCCTAAACGTGGTTGCCAATTGTGCGGTCTAATTAAGTGTGCGGCATAAACGGTATCTTTGCCTACCATCCGGCGGCCGCGCTGCCGTCCGAGCTTGAATTATTGAAAACGCGAGATCGGATGCGCGCGCGGGGTCCCGACGGCCTTGGCGCGTGGTGGACTGCAAATCGCCACTGCGGTCTTGGGCACCGCCGGTTATCCATCATCGATCTGTCTGAGCGCGCCGCACAGCCCATGATCGGTGACGATGGCAATCTTGTCGTTACCTTCAATGGTGAAATTTACAATTTTCCGGCTTTGCGGGCCAAGCTCGAAGCGGATGGTATCCGGTTTAAAACGACCTCCGACACCGAAGCACTGTTGCATCTTTACGCGCGGCACGGTCCGGAGATGGTGCATAAGCTTCGCGGCATGTTCGCGTTTGCGATCTGGGACGAGCGCAAGCGCGGTCTATTCCTGGCCCGCGATCCGTACGGCATCAAGCCACTCTACACCGCGGATGACGGAAAGACGTTTCGGTTTGCGTCGCAGGTCAAGGCGCTCCTGGCGGGTGGACAAGTTTCGCACGACGTCGAGCCCGCGGGCGTAGTTGGATTTTATTTATTCGGCAGTGTGCCGGAGCCGTTCACGCTCTATAGCAAAATTCAATCACTGCCGGCGGGCCATACGCAATGGATTGATGAGGCTGGCTCGCACGCGCCGCAGCCGTATGCAAGCATCGCCCAAATCCTTGCTGATGGAGGCCGCAATCCGATCCAAAGAACTGAATTTCCGGAGCGTCTTCGCGCGTGTGTACTCGACAGTGTGCGGGCGCATTTATTGGCCGACGTCGAAGTTGGCATATTTCTTTCCGCCGGGGTTGATTCTGGTGCGCTCCTTGGTTTGATGCGGGATGCCGGCCAGCGCGAGATTCGCGCAATCACGCTCGCATTTGATGAATTCCGTGACACGCCTGAGGACGAGGCGCCGCATGCTGCGCGAATCGCTGCGCGCTATGGTGCGCGTCACATTGTGCGTCGTGTCGGTGAGAAGGAATTCAGCAGCGATCTCGCGGCGATCTTCGACGCCATGGACCAGCCGTCGATCGACGGAATTAATACTTGGTTCATTGCCAAGGCGGCGAAGGAGGCCGGCCTTAAAGTGGCGCTGTCAGGTATTGGCGGCGACGAACTTCTTGCTGGCTATCCGAGCTTCGTCGACGTACCCCGGTGGCGGAGTCGATATGGCGCATTGGCGAAGCTGCCGGGATTGGGCGCTTTGGCGCGCGCTCTATTTCGAACACTCACTCCGCAGTTGGCGCGGCAACGGCCGAAGGCGCTTGGAATGGTCGAATATTCGGGCAGCTTGGCCGGTGCTTATCTGTTACGACGGGGATTGTTCCTGCCGCACGAGCTTGGCTCGATTATCGACCTGGACATTGTGCGCGAGGGTTTGCGTCGGCTCGATCCGATCCGCCGCATTGGTGCAAGCATCACGCCCGATCCTGGCTCGGATGTCAGCCGCATCTGTGCACTCGAATCATCGCACTATTTGTGCAACCAGCTCTTACGTGACGCCGATTGGGCGGGGATGGCGCATTCGCTCGAAATCCGCGTGCCGCTTGTCGATGCCCAACTTCTCAAAGGTTTTGCGCCCGCGCTCGGTGCTCTAGTGCCGGGCAAAGGTAAGGCCGCACTGGCCCGATCGCCTTCGCTGCCGCTGCCTGAGGAAATTGTCGCTCGCGCCAAGACCGGCTTTGGTGTTCCAACGGGCGCATGGACGGCAAAGGGTCTCGCAAAACGGGCCGCGCCGTCGCTTGCTTTCGAACCGAAAGGGCTCATCTCGCGGGGTTGGTCGCGGGTCGTCCTTCCTAGCGTGATGTCGGCGAATGAAAATTGGAGAATTGACGCGCTTGCCTCGTAGTTCAATCGGCCTTGCTATACTTGCGCGACGGGCGCACGCGAGTCGCGAGTGCTGCTGGATCGCCAAGCCGACGAGTCATGTCCGACCGTATTGACGTCTCAACCGCGCCTGATCGCGTGGAGGTGCTCGAGCCCGGCCGTTCTGAGCTGCATTATTGGCGCGATCTGTGGGATTATCGCGAACTGTTCTGGATTCTCGCTTGGCGGGATGTCGCGGTCCGTTACAAACAGACAGTCGTCGGTGTTGCATGGGCCGTCATACGACCGTTCCTGACAATGGTAATATTCACAGTGATATTCAGTCGGATCGCCCGCTTACCAAGCGAAGGGGCGGCACCTTATCCGCTGATGGTATTCGCCGGCATGTTGCCGTGGTTTCTGTTTGCGACAATTTTGGGCGAAGCATCCAACAGCCTAGTCGCCAACAGTAGTCTAGTGGGTAAGGTCTACTTCCCCCGTGTAATAATCCCACTTTCCACGGCGTTGGTTGCGGTCGTCGATTTCGCCATCAACCTTGTCCTGATGGCCGGGATGATGATTTGGTATGGCTATTTCCCAGATTGGCACATCGTCTTCATGCCGCCGCTGGT
>Ga0073928_10006923_pt1 | contig 14991 bp, 18 predicted proteins | sample PaiPotPPA55metaG_FD_76969 | JGI IMG/M metagenome (GOLD analysis project Ga0073928, IMG submission 76969) | Iron sulfur acid spring bacterial and archeal communities from Banff, Canada, to study Microbial Dark Matter (Phase II) - Paint Pots PPA... ... | reverse complement strand
GGATCAGATCGAGAACCGGGAAGCGTTGCGGCCCTTGCTCGCCGCGTTACCGGAGCGAGAGCGGACGGTGGTGCTGCTGCGGTTCTTCGAGTCGTTGACGCAGACGCAGATTGCCGAGCGGGTTGGCATCTCGCAGATGCACGTCTCGCGGTTGTTGGCGAAATCCCTAGCGCGGCTTCGAGACAAGTTGCAGTAGCCGGCGCGGCTCACCCAGCACCGCCGACAGCGCGGTTTCGACGCTGGTGCAGATCGGTAGGGCCGAATCCGGATCGCAGATCCGCAGCAGCCGGGTGACGGCTGCGCTGGGCGCCAGCGCCCATTCGATCTTCTCCGCGGCGCAGCGCACGTTCAGGGTGTGCAGGGCGGAGAAGCCCGCAGTACCGAAGAAGTCCACGCCGGCCAGATCCAGCACCAGGCGATCGGTGTGGGCGGCGTGGCGCAGCGCGTAGTCGACGAACGCCTGCGCGTTGGCGGCGTCGAGTTCGCCATGGGCGGTGATCACTGCCGTCGATGGTTGCAACCATCGGGTGCCGAAGTGCGCCGTGTGGCAGTCGGTGGGTTCGATGAGGGACTCCGGCGAAGCCGCAGAAGCATGTGTAGCGCTAGACATTGTGACTCCATCAGTCGGAATTCGTGATTTCGTACTGTGGCTCACGTCAATAATCGGCCCTGCATCCTCAAAGCCTTCGCTGCAAGACGAGAGTTCTGCCCTGCACGTCGCTTGACGTTTCCAGCTGGCTGTGAACTCAACCTGTTCTCGATCTTAGGCCGAACGGCGGGCGTCGATCAATCGGTGTTAGAGATTTTTAATAGTGCCAGCTCAGCATGCGGGCAATTCAGGACGCCGGCCGAGCCGGCAATTCAGCACGCCGGCCGAGCCGGCAACTCAGGACGCCGGCCGAGCCGGCAATTCAGCGCAGCCAGCCGAGCTGACTGTCCCACGCGGGTCCAGGGGCTGGCGCGTCGTCGCGGGTCACCGCCGCCTGTATAAAGCCGTAGGGACGGTCGTCGGCGTGGAACACCTCGCTGTTGTTTTCCACGCCGAATCGCGACAGGTCGTAGCGGAAATGATGCTTGTTCGGGGCCGACAGCCGCACCTCCACGATCACCGGGTAACGCTCCAGCACGGCCTTGCCCATCTCGTACAGCGTCTGCTGCAGGGCCAGGGAATGGATCACCGCAAACTGTCTGACCAGCTCGTTCTTGACTCCTGCGTACACGCCATCCCAGTCGACTGACCATTCCCCGGCGGGGCTATCGAACCGCCACTGGGCCACCAAGGACGTCGCCATTACGCGATCGTGTGTGGGTTCGAGAACGGTGTACGGGTCAGTGAGAAAGCCCGCGAACTCCGAGCCTGTGGATTTGAGGATGACGAGATCCCTCAGCCCTCCGACCACCCATTCACCGTCGCCGGCCACGGTTATCGCCGCGGTGCGGACCTCTTGACCCTTGCGGACCCATGTGTGGTCGTGTTCGACACCGTCGACAATGACACGCTGCCAAGCGAATTCGTCGATCTCGATGCGGGCCGCCTGGACTGGGCCGACATCGTGCACGAAGTGGCGGCCGAGCTCGATGCCGTAGTTCTCGATCGACGTCAGCCCCTTCTCCTTGGCGTATGCGTAGACCGTCTGCTTCTGCGTATCGGTGGGCAGCACGTCGGACTGGTCACCGGTCAGGTGCGCCGCGCTGAAATCGCCTCGCAGGCAGGTGGATACGTTGATGTCGCGGATTTCATGCCGCGGCGAGTCGCGATAGATGCGGACCACGCGGTTCTCGGCCTTGCCGTACTGGGTCTTGCCCAGGATGATGCCCGACACGTTCAGCTCCCTCGGTAGGTCGAATAGGCGTACGGCGACAGCAGCAGCGGCACGTGGTATTTGGTTGCCGTCCCGGCGATTTCGAAGGCGATGACGATTTCGGGATAGAAACCCGTGACGCCCTTGGCTGCGAAATAGGTGGCGGTGTCGAAACGTAACCGGTAGACGCCCGACAATTCGCCGGTGTAGAGGTGGCCGACCCGCCCGTCGTCGTCGGTGACGCCCTCGGCCATTGCGGCCCCGTCGGCGCCGACCAGGGTCACCGGCACGCCCGCGGCGGGCGCGCCGCTGGTCGCGTCGATGACGTGGGTGCTTATCTGCATCATGACCTCTCCAGCGAGGTCAGCCGTTGCAGGCGCTGCCGGTTGATCTTCGTCAGCTCGGTGCGCATGACGCGACGCTCGGTCTCGGGGTCGTTTTCCAGCCGCTCGGTCAGGTTGTCCAGCAGCTCCTCGGCGCTGCGGCCTGCTGCGCACACCAGGTAGACATAGCCGAACTTGTCTTCGTACGCCCGGTTTTTGTCGGCGAGCTCGGCGAGAACGTTTTCGGCGGCGTTCTGCGCACGCGCCTGCTCGCGGGCCGACGACGGGTTGTCGACGGGGCCGCCGATGCGGGGATGACCGGCCAGTGCGGCGTCGATCTCGGCGTCGGGCAGCGCGGCGAGTGCCCGGTCGGCCTGGTCGAGCAGCGCATCGACGTCGGAGTACGGGCCGGCAGCCGCGACCCGCTTGGCCCACATCGCCGACGCGCAGACCTCGAGCAGCTCGTCGATGCGCAGGCTGGGCACCGATCCAGAATCGAGCAGGTTCACACTGTTCGCATGCCGAAGAGCGCCACCGTGGCCGGTGTGCTGCTGGCCGCGGGGGCGGGGACCCGCTACGGCATGCCAAAAGTGCTGGCCGAGGACGGCGACTGGCTGCGCGCCTGCGTGAGCGCACTGGCCGACGGAGGGTGCGACGACGTCGTCGTGGTGTTGGGTGCCGCGGTTGTCGACGTGCCGGCGCCCGCCCGTGCGGTGGTCGCAGACGACTGGGCGGACGGGCTCAGCGCGTCGGTGCGGGCGGGTATGGCGGCCATCGACGCCGCCTACCTCGTTCTGCATCCGGTCGACACGCCCGACGTCGGTGCCGACGTGGTCAGGCGGGTGCTGTCGGCGGCGCGGTCGTCGCCATCGGGCCTGGCCCGGGCGCGCTACGGGGACCGGCCCGGACATCCCGTCGTCATTGCGCGCGCGCACTGGCCGGATCTGCTCGACGGGCTCCGCGGCGACCAGGGCGCCCGGGCATTCCTTGTTGACCGCACGGACGTGGTCGCGGTGGACTGCGCCGATCTGGCGTCCGGCGAGGACGTCGACGTCAGCTGATCGTGAGGCCAAGAGCCGCCGCCGCGAAGCGGCGTACCGACTGCGCCGCGCTCGCCGCCGCATCGTCGTGGCCGTCGCGGGCGCGGGTGCGCACCTGCGCCGCGGCCGGGTCGAGGGTGACCTCGGCCAGCATCTCGCCGGTGGTCGGTTCGCAGACCGCCCAGGTGTAGCTGGTATCCGACGCCCACCGGGCGCTGCACCGGACGACGTAGTCGGGAGCGGTCTCGCCCAGCGCGGCGAGCGAGGCACGGTCGTCGATCAGTTCGTCTTGCCGCGGGGTGCGCAAATACCAGGCACCAGAATTAATCTCCACGGGCTCCACCCGGCAATGGTAGATATTTCAGATGCAGATCACAGTGATTGGCGCCAGCGGTCTCATCGGTACCAAGGTGGTCGCCCTCCTGACCGCAGAGGGGCACGGCGTCGTCGCAGCGTCGCGCGCCTCGGGAGTCGACGTGCTGACCGGCGACGGCCTCGCTGAGGCGTTGAGCGGTGCCGACGCGCTCGTCGACGTCGTCAACTCACCGTCGTTCGAGGACGACCCCGTGATGGAGTTCTTCACCAAGTCGGCCACCAACCTGGTGGACGCTGCGAAGCGCGCCGGCGTCGGCCATTACGTCTGTTTGTCGATTGTCGGGATCGACGACCTACCCGATAGCGGATACATGAGGGCCAAGGTCGTTCAGGAGAAGGTCATCACCGACTCCGGCATCCCGTATACGATCGTGCGCGCCACGCAGTTCGCCGAATTCACCGACGGCATCACGGCATCCATGACGGTCGGCGACCACGTGCGCGTGCCAGATGCGTTGATCCAGCCCGTCGCCGCGGACAAAGTCGCGGCCGAGGTCGCGCGCGCAGCGATCAACGCGCCGCTGGGAGGCGTCGTGAATATCGGTGGGCCGGAAAAGATCTCGTTCGAGCAGATGGCCCGCGCAGTGCTCGCTGAGCGGGGTGAGGAAAAGACCGTCGTCGTCGACCCGCAGGCCCACTACTTCGGCACGCGGCTGGCCGAACGCAGCCTGGTGACCCCCGACTGATTACTTCCCGCTCCTCGTGTGCGCGGCCTACTTGATCTCCGCCAGCACCGTGCCCTGGGTTACCGCAGCGCCTGCCTCCACCGCGAGGCCGGTGATGGTGCCATCCTTGTGCGCGGTGACGGGGTTCTCCATCTTCATCGCCTCGAGAACCACCACCAGATCGCCTGCTGACACCTGCTGCCCCTCCTCGACGGCAACCTTCACCACAGTGCCCTGCATCGGTGCGGTGACGGCGTCACCCGAAGCGGCCGCACCGCCCTGCGAGCCTCGCTTGCGCGGCTTGGGCTTCTTTCGGACAACACCGCCGACGTTTCCGCCTGGCGCACCGTTGCCGATGGCCAGGTCGCCGGGCAGCGACACCTCGAGCCGGCGGCCACCGACCTCAACGACGACGGTCTGCCGCGGAATGGTGTCCTCTTCCTCGATCGGGTCCCCACCGGTGAAGGGTTCGACGGTGTTGTTCCACTCCGTTTCGATCCAGCGGGTGTGCACCGTAAAGCCTTCGCTGTCACCGATGAATGCCGGGTCGGAGACTACTGCGCGGTGGAACGGGATCACGGTGGCCAAACCTTCGACATGGAACTCGTCGAGTGCGCGGCGCGACCGTGCGAGCGCCTCGTCCCGGGTGGCGCCGTACACGATGAGCTTGGCCAGCATCGAGTCGAACTGGCCGCCGATCACCGAGCCGGACTCGACACCGGAGTCCAGCCGCACGCCGGGGCCAGTCGGCGGCTGGAACTTCGTCACCGGGCCGGGGGCGGGCAGGAAGCCGCGGCCTGCATCCTCGCCGTTGATCCGGAACTCGATCGCGTGCCCGCGCGGCGTCGGGTCCTCGGTGAAATCGAGCTTCTCGCCATTGGCGATCTTGAACTGCTGCAGCACCAGGTCGACACCTGCGGTCTCCTCGGTCACCGGGTGCTCGACCTGCAGTCGTGTGTTGACTTCGAGGAACGAGATCAGGCCGTCCTGGCCGACCAGGTACTCGACGGTGCCTGCGCCGTAATAGCCGGCCTCCTTGCAGATCCGCTTGGCCGACTCGTGGATCTCCTTGCGCTGCGCGTCGGTCAAGAAAGGTGCCGGCGCCTCTTCCACCAGCTTCTGGAAGCGGCGTTGCAGCGAGCAGTCGCGGGTGCCCGCGACGACGACGTTGCCGTGCTGGTCGGCGATCACCTGCGCCTCGACGTGACGGGGCTTGTCCAGGTAACGCTCGACGAAGCACTCCCCGCGACCGAAGGCGGCGACCGCCTCGCGGGTGGCCGACTCGAAGAGTTCGGGGATCTCCTCGAGGGCGCGCGCGACCTTCATGCCGCGGCCGCCGCCGCCGAACGCCGCCTTGATCGCGACCGGGACGCCGTACTCCTTGGCGAACGCCACCACCTCGTCGGCGTCCTTCACCGGGTCCGGGGTGCCGGGCACCAGCGGCGCCTGGGCGCGTGCGGCGATGTGGCGGGCGGTCACCTTGTCGCCGAGGTCGCGGATCGACTGCGGGCTCGGACCGATCCAAATGAGCCCGGCGTCGATGACCGCCTGCGCGAAATCGGCGTTCTCCGAAAGGAATCCGTAGCCCGGGTGGATCGCGTTGGCGCCCGACTTCTCGGCCGCACCGAGCAGCTTGCCGAAGTCGAGGTAGGACTCCGCCGAGGTCTGACCGCCGAGCGCGAACGCTTCGTCGGCGAGGCGTACATGGGGTGCGTCGGCGTCGGGTTCGGCGTACACGGCCACGCTTGGAAGCCCGGCATCCTTTGCCGCCCGGATCACCCGGACCGCGATCTCCCCCCGATTGGCCACCAGCACCTTGGAGATCTTCGAGCTGGCGTGACTGGGCACTTCGCCTCCTGACGGCATGTTCTCTAAGAAACGTCTTTAAGAATGTATCCCGAGGCAGTTTAAGGGGCAGGGCTGAGTATTGAGTGAGGCGGTGTCCCTTACTCGTGGGTAGGGTTTTCTGGCACTTATCGGGACTCGGGGAGCCGAGTGAATCGCCTGTGGATTCGCAGTGGCCGACCCGGTGCTGGCTGACGGGATCGGTGTCGCGGTCGTGGCGGGCAGAACTGCAAGCTCACCGTTTGGGCCGGCATACGAAGTATGCCTGGCTGCTGACCAAGCCGCCGAGGAACCCGAGCGGCGTGAACAGGGTCTCGTCAACGTCGAGGTGTGCGGACACCCGTTCGCGCAGCCCGCGCCAGTTGAAGCCGTAGTGCGAGTAACCGACGAGCGGTGGCTCCCCGATGAGGAAGCGCTCGACCTCAGTCGTCCGGCGCGCGAACAACATCTTGGCCGCGTCGCGCACGGGATACTTTTCCAAGATTTGGTAGCTCTCGGCGTATTGCCGTTTGGCGATTGCTCGGACGGACTGCTTGACGAGGAACGACAGCCCGATCTCGATCGGCACGCTGATTATCACCCGGCCGCCGGGAGCGCAAAGTCGGGCAACGTCGGCCAGCGCCGACTCGACCGCGGGGGCAGTGCAGTGCTCGAGCGTCTCCATGCAGGTCACCACATCGTAGGAGCCGTCGAAACCGGGCTCCGCTACCTCTTCGTTGGTGAAGAACGACAGGTTCTCGATCGAACCGCAGCGGGTCCGGCAATCGGCGATCTGGTGGGCATCGAGGTCGACTCCATGCACCTCGTCGCAGTGGTCGGCGGCCATCACCATCAGTGTCCCGTCACCGCATCCGTAGTCGAGCAGTCGGCGCGTGCTGGGCCCGATTAGCTCCAGGGCCTTCACGAACCGAGCCTCGTGGCTCCACGCGATCACCTTGTTCTTGTTGCCGATCTGAGTCCGGTAGTAGTGACCCTCAGTAGCTTCATCCATTGAAGATCTCCTCGCCGTCGTAAATTATCTCCGAGGGGCTTTGCTGCCCTGTAACGCCTTCAACCCGAACCAGTACGTCAGCGCTTGAGGGCGTAAAGAACCCAGCAAACACTCGTAAACCGAACTCTACTTGTTAAGTCTCCGACGAATCACATCACCGACCGACACCGTCGTCGGCTCAGCCCGCGGTAGGTGGACCTCCATACTGGAAGACATCTACTGCCCGTGCGAAAGACCGACCGGCCAATGTTAGGCCTTTGCGATGCGGTAGTGCGGCTCGATCGTCGAGTCCGGCTCAGCGCAACAGCGCGCGGGCCATCACGACACGCTGAATCTGGTTGGTGCCTTCGTAGATCTGGGTGATCGTCGGGCGAGTAGGAGTACTGCTGAGAATATCTGCCAGAGCATGATCGAATAAACACTGCCCCTCTCCCAGATGCCCAGAGACGGCCGTGCGGCGGGCTGGCTGAGGATCAGGAAACTCACAAATCCAAGAACGGCAAGAACCACTGAGGCTTTGCGATACCACCGCACCCCCACCAATCCAGCAACGACCGACGATCCGGCCACGATCGCCGCGTTCCCTCCAAAGATGGCCAGCAGCGCGCCCAGCCAGTGAAATCCACCCAGATTGCTCGCCGGCGCTCCCAGTCCAAAGGGAACGGCTGCGACCAGAATCACGCCGAGCGAGTAAAGCGCCGCCAGGACGAGGAACAGGCGGCGGCGACCGGTGGCACTCGCACGTGCCGCGAGTACAGCGCCGATGAAAAACAAGATCCCCTGCACGCACAAGCCGACATTCATCACCGCGGCTAGGCGTGTCCACCCAGGTACACCAAGCTGACTGATGTAGTCGCTGGCGTAGCTGTAGCGATAGGGAGGCGCGACCGCTGCCGCCGCGATAGCCTCGGAAACGAAGAACACCAGTGCAGCGGTCAGCCAAAGCGCTGCCAGGGTTGTCGGGTTTGTCCGCGTGCTCGTCACTTCAACCAACCTAGAGCAGCCGCGTGTCGGCGTGATGGCCGAGTCTGGGTCACGTAGAAGGGCTGATCGTCGGCCATGGCCCGCGCTACACGATCATGCGTGTGACCCAGTTCGTCGAGTTCCGCGATGCCACTACCGCCGTCAGCGACCCTCTGCCGAAACTGGTCAGGGCCAAACGCGGCCAGCCTCACCGCCGTCGCGGAGCCCAGCCGTTCGGTGACAGGTAGATTCGAAGCGAATAACTGAAGGGCAGGCGAATCGTCGGCGTTGTCGATACCCTTAGCCGAGGGAAAGGAGTTTGCCAGTGTGGGTGGAACCCCCCGGCCCTGATCCGGAAGACATCGCCAGGAAGGTTGCCGCAAACCCTAAGCTCAAGATCCCGCCGCAACCGCAGTGGGTCCTGGATGCCGACCGCCGGGTAGTCGATCACGTGTGGCCAGGCCTTAGTACCTACCAGAGGGCGCGAATCTATCTGGCTGCGGTGTTCTACAACAGCGTGGTCACCTATATACCGTTCCATGCCATTCGCCAGGGCTACCTTCGCCTGTTCGGCGCGACAATCGGCAAGGACACGGCCATCATGCGTGGCACGACCTTGTGGGGCATCGAGTACTTGACGATCGGGCATCGCACCGCCATCGGGTCTCGCTGCTTGCTGGATGCCCGTGCTGGGCTTGCGATCGGCGACGATGTGGTGATCGCCAGCGACACGCACATCATCTGCGGCGGGCACGACGTCAACCATCCGGACTTCTTAGCGTTGATGCACATTCCCATCGTGATCGAGGATTACGTGTGGATCGCCAGCCGTGCAATGATCCTGCCGGCGCACATCGGCCGCGGGGCCGTCGTGGGCGGGCACGCGTTGGTCAACAAGGATGTCGGCGAACTCGAGATCGTCGGCGGCGTGCCCGCCAAACTGATCGGCAAGCGAAATCCGGATGCGCTGAAATACAGCGGCAAGTTCAAGCCGTTATTTAGCTGACGGACGTTTCGCGTCAGGACTGGCGGAGGTGCCGCTTGATGCGGGCCAGCATCGCGGACATTCCGCGCAGGCGCAGCGGGCTGATCAGCGCCGCCAGCCCCAGGTCAGTGTAGAAGTCGTCGGGCACTCCGAGGATGTCGTCGGCGGCCTGGTGGTCGAGGCCAGCGGCCAGGATCGACGCGAACCCGCGCGTCGTAGGCGCCTCGGCCGGAGCGCTGAAGAACAACCGGACGTCGTCCCGGTCGGCCGCGTCGACGTGCAGGAACAGCGGTGACTGGCATTCAGGCACCGGCTCCATCGCGGCTTCGGTGAGTTCCGCCGGCAACGGCGGTAGCTCGTCGGCGAACTCCAGCAGCAACTTGAGCTTGTCCTGGCCGACCATGTCGCTGAAGTCGGACACCACCTCGGCCAACGGCGGCGGCATCGAGGTGGTCATGGCGACCCGGGCTGGTCTCCGACGGCGATCGGCACCCGTACGGTGTTCCCCCACTCGGTCCACGAGCCGTCGTAGTTGCGTACCCCCGGCAGGCCGAGCAGATGCGTCAGGACGAACCAGGTGTGGCTGGACCGCTCGCCGATGCGGCAGTACACCACGGTATCGTCGTCGGGCTTGATGAAATCGTAGAGCAGCTCGAGTTCATCGCGCTTGCGGAAGCGGCCGCTCGCGTCGGCGGCCTTGGCCCACGGGATTGACACGGCGGTTGGAATGTGGCCGCCGCGCAGTGCGCCTTCCTCGGGGTAATCGGGCATGTGCGTCCGTTCGCCCGTGTACTCCTGCGGTGAACGGACGTCGATCAGCGGCTGCTGGCCCAGGATCCCCAACACGTCGTCCCGGTAGGCACGGATCGGAGCATCGTTTCGCTCCACAACCGGGTACCCGGACGTCTCCTTGGACGGCACGTCCAGCGTCGTCTCCCGGCCGTCGGAGATCCACAGGTCGCGGCCACCATCGAGCAGACGGACGTCGGGGTGACCGAAGAGCGTGAAGACCCACAGGGCGTACGCGGCCCACCAGTTGCTCTTGTCGCCGTAGATCACGACGGTATCGTCACGGCCGATGCCCTTGCGATCCATCAGGGCGGCGAACTGCTCGCCGTTGATGTAGTCACGCACTCTGGGGTCGTTGAGGTCGCTATGCCAGTCGATCTTCACCGCACCGGGAACATGACCCACGTCGTAAAGCAGCACGTCTTCGTCGGATTCGACCACCGCCAGGCCAGGCCTGCTGAGATTAGACGACAGCCAGTCGGAGGTGACCAGCCGCTGAGGGTGTGCGTAGGTCTGGAGTTCGGGACTCGGATCAGGAGGCAATGGCACGTCACCAAGCCTACTCAGCCGACCGAAAGTAGCGGAGACCGCCGTGCTGATGATCGGGGTGGTTCAGATTCCGGGCAGGCGGACGAACTGGGCGATCTGTCCGTAGTGAGTGAGCGTGTGCGTGTCTGCCAGCGGGTTGTCGCCGAAAACGTACTCGACGTAGATCTTGCGGATGTGACGCGCCAATGTAGGTGGGATACCGGCGATCACCGCGTCTTCGAGCCCCTCGATGTCAACCTTCAGCACGTCGATCCGACCATGTCGAGAGACCAACTCTTCAAGGACATTCGTCGAGTTGCGGCTCGCCACAACTATGGTCCGACCTGTCGCCGCGCCGACTCCGCCGTATCGACCCGTTTCCTCCCAGCCGAATTCCACTTCACCGTCAGCCGGGCCAACCGCCACCTGCTCAAGCGTGTAGCGGTCGCCGAACCGGGCGAGGTTCGTTTGCAGCCGTTCGACATTGGCGGGCAGCGGTTCGAACAGGTAGGTGTGCACGTTCGGCCCACGCGACAGAAAATATGCGGCAGAGATACCGATGTTCGAGCCAAAGTCGACGACGATCTCGTCATCTCGTTCGGCGAAATAGTCTTCTCGACAGAAGATCTCATTCACCGTGAGCACGTCGTGCGGCGTGAACAGTTGCAGGGCGAGCCATCCCGACGGCGTCTTCACCTGAGCGGTGAACGGGTAGTCCCCAGATTCAGTCAGATAGCGACGGAACATCTGGGCAGGCTGCTTGTAGAGCCGCACCATCTTGAACGCCGCATGGTAGTGCCTGCGTTCGAATATTGCACTGACTACCGTACCGACATCGCGGCCACCCAACTGCACCTCGACAGCATAGCTGGGCAGGTCCACGGGCGTGGTGACCACTTCCCGGGGCCTTCACGAAAAGGTGATGTGGCGGTGCGTCGATCGCGAGGTCACTTCAGTGGATTGGCTCCCCACAGGTCCACTAGCGAAAGTCCCGCATCTTGCAGTAACCGCCGAGTCAGTGGCAGACCGATCCCGATCACCGTCGACGGGTCGCCGTCGACGCTGTCGATGAACCAACCGCCGAGGCCATCAAGGGTGAACGCTCCAGCGACTCGGACTGGCTCCCCGCTGCGTATGTAAGCGTCCAGTTCAGAATCCGACGGCGTACCGAAAAGTACGGTGGTACAGGCTGATTCGCTGGAATGATAGGTAACGGCACTGTCGCGCAACCGAATGATGCAATGACCGGTGTGTAGCTCTCCCGCACTGCCTGCCATCAGCCGCCACTGCCGTCGCGCCGCGTTGGCCGAATCGGGTTTGCCCACTAGCTCGCCATTGTGATACAGCATCGAATCACAGCCGATCACAACACAGTCGGCGGCGACCGTCGAGTCGAGCGCATGCGCGACGGCATTGGCCTTGGCGGCGGCCAACGTGGTGGTGACATCCGCGGGCGCGGTGTCCGGAGCCAACCGCCCGACGACGGCGTCCTCATCGACACCGGAGACGATCACGAGCGGATCGATTCCGGCCTGGCGCAGCACCTTCAGGCGACCGGGCGAGGCCGATGCGAGGATCATCCTCGTCATCGGCGCATGTGTGTTCTCTCTACCAACGTCACGGACTGCCAGCTGAAGACCGAGTACCGAAGTCCGTCGACGGGGTGACCCCACCTGTTGAGTTCCTGCGGACCGACCTCCTCAGTACCGCCGCCGGTGCTGGCCAACACGGTGACCAGTGCGGCGATGTCCTCGTCGGTGGGCTGGCCCTTGAGGATCTTGATCTCGGGTGCCGACGACTGCACCGGCGTGTCGATGGTCAGGTCCCGTGGGTCACTGACCTCGGTGATGTCGACGTTGTGTGACATGTCGTAGTCCGTTCGGGAGGGGGTCGGAGCGGAACTCAAAGCGGTATGTTGCCGTGCTTCTTAGGGGGAAGCTGGCTGATCTTGCGCTCGAGAAGGCGCAACGAGGTGGCGATGTACCCGCGGGTGTGCGACGGCGGAATGACCGCGTCGACGTAGCCGCGCTCGGCGGCGACATACGGATTTACCAACGTGTCCTCGTACTCCTGTTGCAGCTCGCGGCGTAACGAGTCGACGTCCTGGCCGTTCTTGGCGGCCTCCTTCAGCTGGCCGCGGTAGACGAACCCGACGGCACCCGACGCGCCCATGACGGCGATCTGCGCCGTCGGCCACGCGACGTTGACGTCGCAGCCCATGTCCTTGGAGCCCATCACGCAGTACGCACCGCCGTAGGCCTTGCGGGTGATCACCGTGATCTTGGCGACCGTCGCCTCGCCGTAGGCGTACAGCAGCTTGGCGCCGCGGCGGATGATGCCGTTGTACTCCTGGTCGGTGCCCGGGAGGAAACCCGGCACGTCCACCAACATGATGATCGGGATGTTGAAGCAGTCGCAGGTCCGCACGAATCTGGCGGCCTTTTCGGAGGCGTTGATGTCCAGGCAACCGGCGAACTGCGTGGGCTGGTTGGCGACAATGCCGACCGGGCGTCCGTCGACCCGCCCGAACCCGACGAGGATGTTGCCTGCGTAACCCGCCTGGATCTCGAGGAACTCGTCGTCGTCGAGGATTCGGGTGATGACCTCGTGCATGTCGTAGGGCTGGTTGGGGGAGTCCGGGATCAGGGTGTCGAGCTCCAGGTCATCTTCGGTGAGGTTGTCCTCGATGGCGCCCGGGTGCGGCGGAGCCGGGTAGCGGGGCGGTTCTGCGGCGCTGTTGGGAGGCAGGAAGCTCAACAGGTCGCGGACGTAGTCGAAGGCATCCTGCTCGCCGGAGGCGACGTAGTGCGCCGTGCCCGACTTGGCCATGTGGGTGTGGGCGCCGCCTAGCTCCTCCATGGTCACTTCCTCGCCGGTGACCGTCTTGATGACGTCGGGTCCGGTGATGAACATCTGGCTGGTCTGGTCGACCATGATGACGAAGTCGGTCAGCGCGGGGGAGTAGACGTGCCCGCCCGCGGCGGCGCCCATGATCAGCGAGATCTGCGGGATGACGCCGGAGGCCAGGATGTTGTTGCGGAAGATCTTGCTGTATAGGCCGAGCGAGACCACGCCCTCCTGGATGCGTGCGCCCGCACCGTCGTTGATGCCGATGAGCGGACGGCCGGTCTTGAGCGCGAGCTCCTGCACCTTGACGATCTTCTCGCCGTAGACCTCTCCGAGGCTGCCGCCGAAGACGGTGGCGTCCTGACTGAAGATGCACACGTCGCGGCCGTCGATCATGCCGTAGCCGGTGACCACGCCGTCACCGACCGGACGGTTAGCGTCGAGGCCGAAGTTCTTGCTGCGGTGCTTGGCAAGGGCGTCGAGTTCGACGAACGATCCTTCGTCGAGCAGTGCGAAGATGCGCTCGCGAGCGGTTAGCTTGCCCTTGGCGTGGACGCTGTCGACCGCCGCCTCGCCAGCCGGGTGCAGTGTCTCCTCGGTGCGCTTGCGGAGGTCGGTGAGCTTGCCCGCGGTGGTGTGGATGTCGATCGCATGCTCGGCCGCGGACTCGGCATTGGGCTCGGTGACGCTGGTCATTGCTCGATGCTAACGATCGAATGGGTCGTGGGCTTAATCAGGTCCCCGGACGACACCGAGGCCGCAGACAACCGAGATCGCGGCCCTGCCGGGTACGAGGAGCGCGTCAAGACCGACCGCCAGGACGTGCTGTGTTCCGTACCACCACGATCGTGAATCAGTCGATCAACGGGATCTGGCTCTCGAGGCTCGGGTCGCCAACATATTCCGAATAACGGGCGTGGCCAAAATCGTGATGGATCATGATCTTCTCCTGCCAGCGCTCATAGCCGTAAAGCTCGAAGTCGTAGCACGGAGACAGTTTGCGCGATTCATTGCGTTCATTGAACTCGCGAATGGCCAGTCGTTCACCGGTGAAATCCGAATAACATTCGGTGGTTCCGATCACGTCGTCCATGTAACACATGACGCGCGGCAATATCGCCTCGTCGGGCACGTCGAAAATCCCGAAAGCCTCGACTGTCGACGAGTAATAATCCAGATCGAAGGAGATCATCCCGATCGGGGCGTCGTGGGGAGGCTTTGCTAGATAGACCGGCAGCGTCTCCGCGACAGGGCCGAGCACGAGGCTGGCATTGCTGAGTCTGGCCTTGAGCTTGGGAACGTCCATCTCGTAGGAGCCGCCCTGCCAGTGGTAGGGCAGATCCCTGTAGTCGACGGGCATCGGCAAGCCCGATCCCATGTCGAACCCGACGATTCTGACTGTGATGGGAATGTACTGCTCCACCACGGCCTTGATCTGTTCGAGTGCGATCAGGCCGTTGCCGCTGGCGACGCCGAACTCGATCCATGTCACTTCCCGGTAGCCCAGCCGCACCGCAAGTTCGCTCGCCCGCACGGCGGTGTAGGCATAGAACGGCCGGGGAAGTGCACCCAGCATCAGCTGCTCCCGCAGCGATAGTCTGGACGCGCCGCCGGGCCTCTTGAGCAACATCGCCCTCGCTACCCGGCCCATGATCGAGGTATCTCTGGCAGCTGCCCTGACAAGCCTGTTCATCTTTCGTCCCGTTCACTAGCAATCATCTCGGATGAACCAACCCAGACCGAGCCCGCGCGAGATTCAAGCTAACACGCGCCGATTTCGCGGGTGGGGGTGAGCTCGCCTGGAACTAGCCGAATTTGACGGCTACCAACGCCATTGG
>Ga0073928_10006921_pt1 | contig 14994 bp, 11 predicted proteins | sample PaiPotPPA55metaG_FD_76969 | JGI IMG/M metagenome (GOLD analysis project Ga0073928, IMG submission 76969) | Iron sulfur acid spring bacterial and archeal communities from Banff, Canada, to study Microbial Dark Matter (Phase II) - Paint Pots PPA... ... | reverse complement strand
TATTCGTTGGAACTGACTCGGGCCCGCGCCACGTCGCGGCTGCGGCCGGGTGCCGTCAGGTGACGGTCATGAGCTCCCTGGACGAGCCGCGGCGCTGGCTCCTTGGTGGAAGCGACATCGTTCTGCGGAGCGACCCGCACTGTGCGGGCTGCTTGCGTCAGCATTGCGCACATCGGCGATGCATGGATCAGATTACGACTGGGCGCGTTGTCGAAGCATGTGGGCAGGCTCTGGAGCGAGCGCGACCCGTCGCGATGACCGCGATGACAATGACTGCGTAGATACGACGGAGATATGACAGACAAGCGAGCTGTAGTCACTGGAGCTGGCGGATTCATCGGACACCACTTGGTGCGCGTGCTCAAAGCCGACGGCTATTGGGTGCGTGGCGTGGATATCAAGCACCCTGAGTACGAGCCGACGGCGGCTGACGAATTCGCGCTGCTGGACCTGCGTCGCTGGCCGAAATGCGAGGAGGCGGTGCGCGGAGCCGAGGGCGCGGAAGTGTACAATCTTGCGGCCAACATGGGCGGGATTGGGTTCATTGAGCACAACAAAGCGGTGATCATGCACGACAATGTGCTGATCAACACGCACATGCTCGAGGCAGCGCGCGCGGCCCGGGTGGCCAGGTATCTCTTTACGTCGTCGGCGTGCATCTATCCCCTGTTCAAGCAGCGCGAGGCGGACGTTACGCCTTTACGTGAGGAGGACGCGTACCCGGCCGACCCCGAGGATGGGTACGGTTGGGAGAAGCTGTTTTCCGAGCGCCAATGCCGGCACTACTGGGAAGATCACGGGCTGGAAACCCGCGTCGCGCGCTTTCACAACATCTATGGGCCGCTTGGCACTTATGACGGCGGGCGCGAGAAATCGCCCGCCGCGATCTGCCGCAAGGTCGCGTTAGCTGCGGATGGTGGCCAGGTGGAAGTGTGGGGCGACGGTAGTCAGACCAGGTCGTACTGCTACGTTGACGACTGCGTCGAAGGAGTTCGCCGCCTCATGGCGTCGGACTACCGCGAGCCACTGAACGTAGGTCAGGAGCGGCTAGTCTCGATCAATCAGCTGGTGGACATCGTAGCGTCAGTGGCCGGCAAGCGCGTCGTGAAACGGCACGTGCCTGGCGCACTGGGCGTGCGTGGCCGGACGAGCGACAACACTCGCCTTCGAGCGGTGCTTGGCTGGGAGCCAAGCATCACGCTCGAGGAAGGTTTGCGCCGTACGTATCGGTGGATAGCCGATCAGTTGGCCGGTCGTGCGCGCGACAAGAGAGTCACGGGTCGCGAGCAGATCGGTGCTGTTGCTGGTTAATGCTCACTTCGCGCCCGACGTAGCTGGAAGCGGCCAGCATCTAACCGATCTTGCCGAGCATCTCTCCGCGGCTGGCATGCGAGTAGAGGTGCTCACGGGCAGTGCGGCGTACGACGGCGGACAGTTGCGGGCGCCGGCCAGCGAGGGACAGGGGCTCCTTCGCGTTCGCCGAGTCGCGGTGCCCGGGTTCGGCCGGCGGCGAGCGGCGGGGCGGATCATCGGCTACGCGGTCTTTCTTGCGCGCGCGCTCTGGGTCGTGTGCACCCGCCGAGGCGTGGGTGGGGTAGTCGTGCTGACGACTCCGCCGTTGTTACCGCTGGTCGGGTGGGCGGGGCGAGCGGTGCGGGGACGTAGGTATGCAGTCTGGTCGCTCGATCTTCACCCGGAGGTTGAAATCGCGGCGGGGATGCTGCGGCCGCTCGGACTCGCTGCGCGTGTGCTGTCGTGGGCCAGCGATCGCGCGTATCGCCGAGCCGACTTCGTCGTCGATTTAGGACGACACATGAGGCGGCGCGTCCTGGCCAAAGGCGTCCGCGAGTCGCGAGCCGTAAGCATCCCTGTCTGGGCGGTAGCCACGCAGAGTCCATCTCTTAGCGCAATCCGTGACATGCGCGAGCGCTTGTGTGTGGCTGACAAATTCGTCGTCATGTATGCGGGGAATGCAGGTGTCGTCCATGACTTTGGGGATCTCTTGGCAGCAATGCGCTCTTTGCGCGAGCATGACCGCGTGTTCTTTCTTTTTGTGGGTGGCGGTCGTCGGCGCGCGGAGCTGGAAGCCGGCGCGCGTGATGCCGGCGTGCGAAACTTCGCGTATGCGGACTACGTGTCGCGTGCTGACCTGGGCACCATGTTGGCTGTGGCTGACGCTCACGTGATCTCTCTCCGGGCATCATTCGCCGGCATTTCCACGCCTGGGAAGGTGTACGGCGCCCTCGCGACGGGTCGGCCCGTGATGTTCGTGGGGCCCAGCGAGAGTGAGGCGGCCGACGCGGTGCGTCAGGCGCCGCGCGGCGTTGTCATCGATCCTGGCGACGGCGGCGCAACAGAGAGGATCGTCGAGACGTTGCGGGCATGGTGCGACGACGACTCAAGCACGGCCGAGTCGCGCGGGCTGCAGCTCGTCGGCAGTGACGATGGGCATGGCGTAGATGACCGAGTGGCGCGGTGCCGCGAGTTCGAGAAGCTCGTGCGGCGCGAGTGGCCATGGGTGGCGGCGTGAAGCTGCTTCACGTAGTAGGGGCTCGGCCGAATTTTCCCAAACTGGCGCCCGTATGGCGTGCCGCGCGCAGCGTGGGACTCGACCAGGTCATCGTTCATACTGGCCAGCACTACGATGACGAGATGTCGGCGGGTTTTTTCCGCGATCTGGGCGTTCGTGCGCCGGACGTCAACCTGGATGTCGGCTCGGGAACGCACGCCGCGCAGACCGCGCGCGTGATGGAGCGGATCGAGCCGATAATCGTCGAGCACCGCCCGGACTGGGTCGTCGTGTACGGCGACGTCAATTCGACAGTGGCGGCGGCGCTCGTGGCCGTGAAGCTTGGCGTGCGTGTTGCGCACGTAGAGGCCGGCGTGCGAAGCAACGACCGATCGATGCCCGAAGAGATCAATCGCATCGTGACGGATCGTCTAGCCGATCTATTGCTCACTCCGTCGCGAACAGCTGACGCGACCCTTCGGTCGGAGGGCGAGCCGGAGAGCGAGATCGCGTTCGTTGGAAACGTGATGGTCGACACGCTCATGTTCGCGGTGGAGCGTGCTCGGCTGACGAACTTTCGTGGGACCATTGGGGCCAATGGGCACACGGTGGTCGTGACTCTCCACCGGCCATCGAACGTGGACGACCCGGTGCGCCTGTCAGCGATCACGACGGCGCTGCGAGACATCGCCAAGGAGCGGTCGGTCGTGTTTCCCGTGCATCCCCGAACCAGGGGGCGGCTCGAAAGCTCGCGTCTGGACGTCGGCGGGGTGCGACTATTGCCGCCGCTGGGTTACCTCGAGATGCTGGACGTGCTGGACGCTTCGAGCGTGGTCGTCACTGATTCGGGCGGCGTGCAAGTTGAGTCCGCTGCGTTGGGGGTGCCATGCCTTACGGTGAGGCGGAACACGGAGTGGCCCGAGACAATCGATTGCGGCGCGAACCGCTTGGTGTTCGATCCCGCGGAGCTGCCGTCAGCCGTTCGGTCGGCACATCGATTCGTGCAGCCGACGCGGCCCGAAGGGTGGGACGGCATGGCCGCGGTAAGAATCGTCGACTGCCTGCGATCGGCATAAACTCGGCTTCGGTGACCCACGAGGGCGCTCGGGGGGTCTCAGTTGGGTCACTGGTGCAGCTCGGCGCATTCCGGAAGGGAGCTGTATGAGATTGCCCCGAATGGCGATCCGGGGCAGCGCCGGTTAGGAACAAACGATCCGACTATGGAAACGCATGGATCTTGTGCCCTACAAAAGGCCTGAACAGATTCTGCAGAGCTCGGCGCCGTCCCCGTACCCAAACAACACACTGTCCGCGGTGAAATACGTAAGACTATCGCGCGGCTGCCCAGGCCGGCTGGCGGCTGATTTAAACGCCGGCCCTGGTTCTGCATGGGCACGCCGGTCATGATGCGACCGGCGATTCAGCAGCAAGAGGTCGCTCTGCGCACCGAACTTGCTTTGGCGGAGCGTGGGGGCGTCGCGATCGATGCACCGTCACAAGCGGAGCACGGCGACGCATTTCCGCCACTCAACGAGAGTGCGGTGCGTCGTGCCTTTCCGCCTTTGCGGGCCGCCCAGCAGCGACTCGATCTGTGCGTGTACCTCGACCCAATCGCGATCCTTGCGATCGCTGCGGCCATCGCGCTTTCGAGCCACACCGCGTGGCCTACACACATTTGGTCGCGTCCGCTTGCGCTGGGCAACGCCTTAGCGCTTGCCGCGCTACCCTGGGGAACCGTGGTAGGCTTGCGTATCGCGGGGTTGTATGAAGCGGCCACTTACCTGTCTGGGGCACGCCGCGGGGCGCGGCTCGCGGCTGGGCTCGCCGCAGCGACGCTCTTGGCGTCGATAGCTTCGTTGGCGATCTCGTCTGCGCTCGCGGGCCACAGTCCGGGCACGTCGAATCCGATCGGCGATGTCGCCACGCTGTGGGCGGCCGCGGCAGCGGCAGCCGTCATCGTGCGGGCCGTGATATTTGGCCTCACATCGCCTCTAGCTTCCGCGGGCATTCGACAGGTGATCGTTGTTGGTACTGGTCCACGAGCCGTACGGTTGTACCGCGAGCGGTATGCGGATATAGGCGAGCGAGTAGAGCTGCTAGGGCTTGTGACTCCCACCGGCGGTGGCGCGTGGGATGAGGCCGCGGCACCAGTTCTCGGAACGATCGACGATCTCGAGCACGTTCTCGCGAGCCGTAGCGTTGACGAAGCGCTCATCGCGTTGCCTGTGCGCTTGTGCTACGCTGAGATTCAGCAGGCGCTTGAAGCGTGCGCGCGGGTGGGCGTGCCGGCGATGTACCTCGACGACGTGTTCACGACGCCTGATGATGCGCCAAACTGCCGCTTCGTGACCGGAGCGCCGATGGTGCGGCTTCGCGTGGCCCCCGAGGATCACCGGTTGCTGGCCAAGCGCGCGATCGACTTGGTAGTGAGTCTCGTCGGCTTAGGGCTGTTGTCTCCTGTGCTCGCGGCGGCGGCGCTGGCGATCAAGCTCACGAGTCGAGGGCCGGTGGTCTTTCGGCAGGAGCGCTACGGTTATCACCGTAGGCGGTTCACGATTTACAAGTTCCGCACGATGGTTACCGGTGCTGAGGAGCGGCAGGACGAGTTGGAAGAGCACAACGAAGCGGATGGACCTTTGTTCAAGATTCGCGAGGATCCGCGCATGACGCCCGTCGGTCGCGTGCTGCGTCGCACGTCGATCGATGAGCTGCCTCAGCTCTTCAACGTGCTTCTTGGCAACATGTCGCTTGTTGGGCCGAGGCCGCTGCCGATGCGAGACGTGGAACGGTTTGGTGACCCCGGTCTCATGCGGCGCTTCAGCGTGCTGCCGGGGATTACCGGCGTTTGGCAGGTGAGCGGGCGCTCGGAGCTGGGCTTCAACGACTGTGTGCGGTGCGACCTGGATTACATCGATCGGTGGTCTTTGCGTCGCGACTTCCACATTTTGGGCCAGACCATCCCAGCTGTACTTCGGGGACACGGAGCGGCCTGACAGTCAGGCACAAGTCGTGATCGATCGCGGCAAGCACAACGTGTTGGGCGTATGTGTCGACGCGGTCGATTACGACGCAGCGGTCGATCGAATCATCACTGCGGCCCAGGCTGGGCTTCCTCTGTCCGCCGCGGCCGTCTCGGTGCACGGGGTGATGACTGCGGTATCCGACGCGGACCATCGCTATCGGCTCAACCACATCGATCTCGTCGTGCCGGACGGGCAGCCTGTTCGATGGGCGCTGAACCGGCTGCACGGTGCGCAATTGAAGGATCGCGTGTACGGACCCAATCTGACACTGAAGCTTTGGGCGAAGGCGGCGGAGTTGTCGATCCCGATCTTTCTGTATGGCAGCCGTTCTGAGGTGTTGGCGGCGCTGCGGGCGCAGCTGGAGCGGCGGTTCCCCAGCATAGTGATCGCAGGTTCGACACCCGGACAATTTCGCCAATTGTCCCTCGCGGAGCGCGACGAGGTCGTGGCATCGATTCACCGGAGCGGGGCCCGCATGGTGTTCGTGGGCCTGGGGTGCCCTCGGCAGGAGGTATGGGTATATGAGTACCGCAGCTTGCTCGGCGTGCCTCTCGTGGCGGTCGGAGCCGCGTTCGATTTTCACGCTGGGCTACTGCCCCAAGCGCCGAGCTACATGCAGCGGGCTGGGTTAGAGTGGTTCTATCGCCTAACGCGCGAACCGCGCCGGCTATGGCGTCGGTATTTACTGATCAATCCGCCGTATCTCGCTCTTGTAACATTGCAGGCCGCCGGGCTCAAGCACTTCGATCCGCTAGCGGTACAGCCGCCGGCCACTGAGCTGCGCTACGGCTGACGGCCAGTGCCGCGGCGTGCCGTCCCGCGGCGCGAGGGGCGGCGTTGACGTCACGTACGGCTAACCGATTACATCGTGGCTACGAACGCAAGCAGAACCCAGAATAGTCCTAGCCAGGCCGCGGGGTTGGTGCTCGCGCCTACGAGTAGCGTGATGGTACCGCCCATGCACGCGGCGCGCATCCGGACGTCGTGCGCGGTTGCTTGAGGGGCCAGCGTACGCTGCAAGGCCAAGAGAATGCCGGCGCCGAAAAAGAACAAGGCCATGAGCCCCCCGGCGTGTAGCATCTCTACGGGAAAATTTTCAGAAACCGACCCGGGGTTCCCCAATGTTTCGGAAATGTGCCGGTAGGCCGACGCACCGTGGCCAAACAATGGACTGTGCGTGGACTCATCGAGCATTGCCTGCCACATCTGCAAACGCCACGACGCTGTGCCGGACGTGAGCACACTCACCTGCACGAGCCGCCGCGCGACGAGCGTTCCAGCCTCTGACCGGGTTACAAATAGAATGACACCTATTGTGCCGAGGGCGATCGGAAGGGTGAGCAGCCGAAGCGTTGCTCTACCTGCGTGCACGTGCGCTCGGAGTCGCCAGAGTCCCCACGGTACCGCCACGCCACATCCGAGTGCGAACCCTATCCATGGTCCGCGGGCAAGCGACAGAAGGGAGGCACCGCCATGTACTATCAGGGCGCCTACGGTGCGCGACACACGGCTGGCGCCCGTTGCGAAGACAAGATAGATGGCAGCGGCCGCCGCAAACGCAGTCGTGTAGGTTCCCGTGACCGTGCCTAGGCCGAGCATATAGGCGCCCTCGACCGTCGGGAGGCCACTCCGCGCGGCAAGTAGCGCGCGAGCACAAAAGCTGATGGACGCCAGGACGCTGCTGATGACTAAGACAGTCATGAATCGCCGCCATTCAGCCGGACGATCGGCGAGACCTATATAAACCAGTGTGAACGCCCCGATATTCAGCATCAGCAAGCCGACGTCCGCTACACCCCGGAACAGATATTCAGATGGCGTGGCGAGCGCTGTACTAACGGCGATCGTCAGCACAAGACTCCAGAACAGCAGTGGCAGGGTCCCCATCCCGCGGGCGAGCGTCCTCCTATACGCGACGACGCAGGTGATGCCGAATACCAGCGTCCAAACGTGCAACAGACGCAGTGAGAGTCCGCCGCCGACAGGTAGCGCGATTGCGTAGTCGAACGGCGCGATCGCTGCTGCCGTCAGGAGTCCCCAGACCGGCAGCCCTCTTACTGATCTGTCCGGGAAGCTCGCGTCAATCGCGATCGTAGCCACTTTTCAGGTAGGCAACCCAGAATATGAGGAGTAAAGTCAACACGACTGAGCCCACGCCAATCAAGATCCGCAACGGGCCACTCGGGCGTTCGGGCGGGATCGCATGGTCCACCCGAGCGACCACAGGCGCATTGTTGTACTCAGTGAGGCGGGAATTCTCGACATTCGATTCGAGTTGCTGCATCAACGTGCGCAGTCGCTCAACCTCGGCGGTCAAACGGGTGTATCGATTGCGCAGCACCGGACTGGATTCGAAGGTGCGATTCGCCAGCATGAATTCCTCGAGACGTCGCTCCGCCTCGTCCGAGCGACGCTGTACGTCGGTGAGAAATTGCTCGGTGAACAGACGGCGAGCCGCGGCCTGACGGTGTCGGAATTCGATGTTTAGTTGATCTATGATATCAACTGCACGGTTGGCCATTGACGCCGCGGCGTAGGGCGAGCGCGCATAGACTGAAACGAGCACCACGTTAGAGATTTGAGTTTGAACGCTCAGGTGTCTTGTAACCGACTTGCGTGCTTTCCAGCGCCGGTCCTTCTCGTTTCGAGCGGTGGGTACCAGATACTCCGCGACCGTCCGCATGGTGCCGATAGAGTCGATCTCAATGCGCGACGAGGCGAGACTGTCGAGGAACGATTGGGACTTGAATAGGTCCACGAACAGCCCCGGCGATTGGCTGCCGCCGCCTAGGGCGCTGATTCCCAAGACACCGATTATCGACGAGAGGCCGCCACCTAGCGCGGACGATAGATCAGGCGAGCTGCGCGAATCTGGGAAGAACGATGCACGCGCTGTGTAGGTCGAAGGCAGTAGAATCGCCGTCGCTGTGCCAACCAGTGCGGCACCGATGACCAGGGCACGAGAGACAGCGAGATGCCGTCGGATGTACGCGAAAGTCTCGGCCACTCGGCTCTTGGTCGAGGAGACTCTCGCGCGGCGAGATTGCGCTTCGCTCGTTTCGTCCTCGAAATCTGTGGAAGGGCGGTCTATCTGGTCGATCGGTGGCGGCGCCAGTGTCACGAGCTTGCTCCCAAATTCACCTCGGGTTGGTTAACACGTTGATCGACTCGGACGCCGATCGCGCGCAATGCGTCCACGACGTCGTGCACCTCGATCTCCTCGATGCACGGTCGATCTGGTCGAACGCATCGCTTTTCGCCGCACGGGTGGCACGGAAGCCCAACGCTGAAACACACCGTACGCGACCGAGGCGAATAGGTTCCCCAACGGACAGGATCCGACGACCCAGTGAGTGCGACGCAAGGAGTTCCCACGGCCTCGGCAATGTGCAAGGCTGCCGAGTTGTTGCAAACGATCGCATCCGCTGCCGCGATGAGCTCAAAAAATTTGTCCAGCTCGGGAAACGCGGTGGGGACTGGGATGCAGCAAAGCGATTGTACCTGGCCCACGAAGTCCCGGTCCGGCTGACCGCCCACGAGGAGAACCGGAATCCGCTGTGTTTGTAGAATATCAAGTAGCGACGCTGTCTTGGCCGCGCTCCACTGCTTGTATTTCCAGCTGGCTCCGGGATGCACGATGACGCCGGGCCGCCCGACAGCGACAGTACGATTGACCCCGAGGAGCGTGGGTTTGGTGTCAACCGCCTGCCCGCTCCATAGGCGTATCTGTTGTACGTACTCACTGTATCGAGGAACGTGCACCGCGGTTGGGAGCGCACGCACGCCCCATGCTGACCGAGTCGGCCCTCCCGTTCGATCGACGACCACCCCGGTGCGCAGCGACAAGCAAAAAAGCTGCTCACGTATATCACCCCGAAACAATAGGTGCGTGTGGGCCCGAAAGGCACGCAGGGCCCGCCAGGCTCGCCTTACGGCGCCGTAATCGATGGTCCACGGAAGATACTTGTCGCGCGGAAGCTTTCCGCGCGTCCAAAATGCCGCGAATGGGATGATTCGGTCTGCCACACCGGTTCTCCGAAGCGGCTCTCCGTATTCTGGATGAGTGACGAGCGCGATTTCCGCGTCTGGCCGCGCCTCTCGGAGCGCGCAGAGCCCCGCGGTGGCCGCGATAGAGTCACCGAGCCGCCAAAGCTCGACGAATGCGATGCGTTCTCGCTCTCTCGGGGCTGTCACCCTTGTGCTCGCAAAGTGATCTGGGCACGACAAGACGTTAAGCTTGGGGCGCTATGGACATCAACGATATCTACCGACCGCTGCTCACTCATTTCCGCACGCGGCGCGTTGTTGCCTTTTACCGCCAAATGAGAGTGCACTCCAGCACTCGCGTTCTCGACGTGGGAGGGAGCAGCTTTTTTTGGGATCTGACGGCCAAACTCGGGCTTCCAACGATACGAGAAATCACGGTTTTGAATGTGTATGAAACGGACCAGACACAGTTGCCTAGCAATGTCCGTTGGATCAAAGGCGACGCGCGGCGGATGCCGTTCAAAGATGGTGCTTTCGATATCGCTTTCTGCAACTCGGTTATCGAACACGTTGGCGACGCGGCTGCTCAGGCAGAGTGCGCGACGGAAATCAGACGAGTGGGGAAGAAATATTGGGTACAGACGCCCGATCCTCGATTCTTTGTGGAGCCGCACTACTTAGCACCGTTCGTTCATTGGATGCCCAAGGACTGGCGCGCGCGATTCGTTCGCTACGGAACGATCTGGGGCTTGGTAACGAAGCCATCCCGCATCGATGTGGAAGACAGGATCCGCGAGATCCGGCTCCTTTCCGCAAAGGAATTTGCCTCCATGTTTCCTGACGCGGAACTGACGGTGGAGCGGTTCGCCGGCTGGCCGAAATCGCTGATCGCGACTCGGCGGTAAGACGGCGCGTCTGCGGCCGCGGCCCGCACCCCGCTGGGACCCAATTCCCGCGTCCGCGTGCGCGCGGAACGCGGTTCAATTGGCCCTCGCCCGCGCCCGGTCCTATTATTGGGTAAACATATAGCAGAGGTCGCTGGCAGGTGATGTATTAGCCTCGATGATGGTTCGATGTGCGCTGTTCGTGGCGACTATCGATTGAAAGCTCTTTGGCGAGCCGTAAACCGCAGCTGGCGGGTGGTGGCCTGTCTTGGAGCGGTATCGTGTACCAATACCGGAACTGGGCCCACCAGCGGCGTTGGCGCCGCGCTCAAGCTGGTGAAGGTAGCCGGCGACACGCAGACAGCGGTTGGCAATCATGCCGTACGGGTGCAACCCAGCGTTCGCCTGGAGGACCTGCAGGGCCACGCGGTTCGGACAGTGGCCGTTGAGTTCCTGGTAACTACCGGGCACGGATCGGTCACGGGCCAGGCCGGCTTGGGCGACACCGTGTTCACCGACTCAACCGGCCTGGCCACGGCAACTAGCTGGACATTGTCGGTCGGGACGAACGTACTCACAGTAGTCGCCCCCCGCGCAAAATCCGTGGCTTTTACGGCCACAGGCGCTGCATTCAAGGTCGCCCGGATAAGTGCAGGAGACGGCGGAGCCTGCGCTCAAACGTCGCCGACGGCGACCTGGTGTTGGGGAGATGACTACTGGCACGAACTCGGTACAGGCGGCAACTCGAGCGGATATCCATCCCCAAATCCAGAGCCGGTCGCACTGCAGCACGCACTTCCGTTTGACACGATCTATACAGGCGGGAGGTACGCATGCGGACTCACCTCTGGCGGCCTCGCGTATTGTTGGGGCTACACGTATCCGGATTACAAGAACTACCCGTTCGTCGAAAACTTCGCTTTCGTGGACACCGTTCCCACGCTGGTTGGCGGGGGACTTACGTTCACAAGTCTCGTGGCGGGCGGCGATGTTACTTGCGGACTCGTCGCGGGAGGCGCGGCCTACTGCTGGGGTGACAACAGGTACGGCCAGAGCGGGAACGGGAAAGCGGACACGAATGGCGTCACGATTGCGACGCCGGTGGTAGGGGGACACACGTTCATTACGTTAGGCGCGAGTAACTCAAGCGGCGATGGTCCGGATGCGGGTGGGCACGTATGTGGCGTTACATCGTCCGGCGCGGCGTTTTGTTGGGGAGAAAACACCTGGGGGCAACTGGGCACCGGTACGCAGGGTGGGCCGCCGCCCGACTCGGCGACGCCGACCCCAGTACCGGTAACAGGGCTGCCCCCGGTCGTCTCGATGAGCGCCGGCATCAGTCACACGTGTGCTCTCACCTCATCCGGCGAGGCATTCTGCTGGGGCTATAATGGCCACGGCGAGCTCGGTGATGGGACGACAGTAAGCCGACCGTTCCCATCTGCTGTTCAGGGTGGCCTAGTGTTCCAAGCTTTGGCCGCCGGAGGAGACAATACCTGCGGCCTTGTCGCGTCTGGCACCCTGTACTGTTGGGGACTGGGCGGATACGTCGGCGATGGAACCACGGTGGATCGGACCGCGCCAACAATGGTCACAGGTGGAATCACATTTAGGGACGTGTCCGTAAGCGGTGTCGCCAATTGTGGGGTGGCGATCGACGGGGCGGCATACTGTTGGGGTCAAAACCAGCTCGGCGAACTCGGAGACGCAACCTACAGAAACCGGTTGAGCCCCGTAGCTGTGGCGCCGCCTGGGACACCGCCCGACACCACGCGCGCGGCAATCGCATTGCGGCCGGTTTCGAAGCATGCGCCTTTTACCATAACAAGCCCGGCGGGGACCGGACGAAACCCACGGCCGGTACCGCGCACGGGCGCTCCACGATGAGGCCGAAGATTCAGCGCGCGTAGAGCGCCGCTCATCGGATCGGGTCGCTGCCGGGCGTCGGGTCGGATGCCTGGGTCCTCCGGGACGGCCGAAGCGACGACAGACGCCACTGCTTCATCCACGCTGCGGCCGATCGAATTTCACGCACGTTGCAGACGATGCCAGTGACCGCGAAGGCCGTCACGTACACCGGTCCGTCTACGGCAAGGCGACCAATAGCGCACATTGCGCGGTCCGAACAGCCAGGGGGTAGGCCGATGCTGACTAGACCTACGCGTACCGCAAAACAAGCGCCCGCGGCGACGACGCAGAGGCTGCCCGACACGAGCAGTGTACGGGTCAAATCTCGAATTACCGGGCGCTGCAACCTGCGCTCCATGACGACCGCGCCGATGATGACCGACGCGACCATTCCTACAAGGTACCCGACAGGAATCGCTGCCTCACCGAGTCTGGCGAGTTGCGACCAATCCACGGCCCCGGCGATGATCGATGCCAGTATAAGCACGATCATGCCTGACCACGCAGCGCTTGCGGCGTAAAGCACGCGGACTACCAAGCCGACTATTAGCACGGGAACTGTGGCTGTCGCGTAGATGCCAAACAATCGACCGGTTGCCACAACCGCACTTGCCGAAAACGCACCACGTCCGAACAGCACGGCGATAATCGGCTCTCGATCGATCGCCATGAAACAGGCCAACGGCACGATGACCAAGAGAGACTGGCGAAATACTCGGGCGATCAATCGCGCCGCGGCATCTCTATCGCCACCCGGACGGGCGGCCTTCGCGATGTCGCCGAATGCAGCCGTGTGGAATGCAAGGCTAACGGTAGACGCGATCTGGCTTGCTCGTAGGGCGTAGTACACAGTGGCAATGCTGCCGACCGACAATCCAGCTAGGAGAAACCGCTCCCAGCTACCGAGGAGAATCGTTGACGCGCTAATGAGCACGATTCCAGGGGCGGCCGTGCGGAGCAGTGGCACGAGGGCCTGATGTCGTAATCGCGGCCGCATTCGAGCGCCGACGCGCGCAAGCGCCGCTAGAGGTGGCACAGCAAAAGCCGCTGATCCAACTAGCAAACCCAACGTAATGGCGGTCACAGGAGGAACGCCGCCAGCGACGACGAGCGTGCCGGCGATTCCAGCGTTCCATGCTACGCGTCCCAGAGCGGCTGGGTTGTACAGGTCAAGGCCGTAAAGACCGGCCCCGATGCCAGTAGCAACGGCGTAGATGACGAGGCTTGGCAAGGCGCCTCGCAGCACACCGATCGTCGCGGCCACGCGCGCAGGCGAGTCTGGGCGAAAGGCGTGTTCGACAACAAAGGGTGCGGCCACAAGGCCAATCGCCGCCACAACCGCAGTCAGCGCGAACAGCCAAGTGCCGGCCGCGGCCACAAGCCCGACCGCGTCGGCATCGCCAAAATCTTGACGCCGCGCCGTCACGGCTGGGACGAACGCGAGGCCGAACCCTCCGACCAAGAAAATGCTCGTGCAGCAGTCGAACAGGAACACGGCGATCGCGAGAGCGTCGGCGTAGATCGATGTCCCAAATCGGTACGCGATTGTCGTCTCACGGATAAACCCGGCCACCGTTGCGGCAACCGTCAGCGCGGCCAGAGCCGAAACTCGCCGGTACACGCGCTAGCCCCGCGGGGACTCGTGGAGCAGATACACGTACCAATCCTGCGGGCCGCGCCTGACGTAGGTCTCGACGGACACTTGGCCTAGCGGGGTAAGTCGACCCACGCTAACCAACTCGGCGAGTTGTCGCGCCACGATTTCCGTAATGAGCTCACCCGAAACAACTACCGCGTCGGCATGTTCGACCGCGATTTGATCGGGGTCGGTGATGTCGTCGATCGCGCGGTGGCCGAATGGCCGCCACAAGCTGCTTTCCGGGTCATTTTCGCCAAGGAGCACACCAACCGTCTTCGTGGAGGACGGGAGAATTGCCAGCACTGGCGCAAACGCGTAAGCCCGTCGCGCGTAATTTGCGTAAACCGTGTGGGCCCGTGCTGCGGCTTGCGTGTGGAACCTTCGCGCGGCGGCGGCGGTGACGGTCGTCGCCGGGAACAGCGGCCGCGAGGGAGTGAGGACGACGCCAGCCAGCGCCGTCAATGGAGCGAGGGCAGCGCACGCACGCCACACGCGAGAATACGTCAACCAAACCGCCGCGCTTAGCCATAGGACGGGTACTAGCAGAAGGAAGTAGTACGGTGCCATGATGCGTGCTGTCGCCTCGCTTCCCATGATCGCTGCATAAGCGAGTGCGGCAATGTATCCGGAAGCGACGACCGCAACCGCGATTCTGTCTGGGCGCCCGGTGCGGCCGCCGCCCTCGGCGAGCCGGCCACGGACAACCCGAGTCAGAGGGATCGAAGCAATCAACGCAACAATTACCACTCCCAACCCTGCGGTTTCTTCCTGGGGCAGCTCGGCGACTTCCAGCCGAAAACGGGGAAAGTCGGTCGCCAGCCAAGATCGGAGTCGCGTGGGCAGCGCCGCGGTGGCGAAACGATTTACGCTTGCCGCGGCCGGGAGGATGGGTGGCGCGAGATTCGTGTACGCAGCTTGGAGCCCGTTCCCGACCAATCCGGCTACGGGATCGGAGAGCTTCATGTAGCCTGCGTTCGTCGGGTCTCCCGTAGAGTCGCCAGTGTGCCGTCTGTTGAGAATGACCGTAGGCAGTACCGATGATGC
>Ga0073928_10006920_pt1 | contig 14996 bp, 17 predicted proteins | sample PaiPotPPA55metaG_FD_76969 | JGI IMG/M metagenome (GOLD analysis project Ga0073928, IMG submission 76969) | Iron sulfur acid spring bacterial and archeal communities from Banff, Canada, to study Microbial Dark Matter (Phase II) - Paint Pots PPA... ... | reverse complement strand
GACCCGTGACGCGCCGACGCCGACGAACATCTCGACGAAGTCCGAGCCGCTGATCGAGAAGAACGGCACGCCCGCCTCGCCGGCCACCGCGCGTGCGAGCAGGGTCTTGCCGGTGCCGGGCGGCCCGTAGAGGAGGACGCCGCGGGGGATCTTGGCGCCCATCTCCCGGAACCGGGCCGGGTCCTCGAGGAACTCCTCGATCTCCCGGAGCTCGGCCACCGCCTCGTCGAGGCCGGCCACGTCGGCGAAGGTGACCGCGGGCTGGTCCTTCGCCAGCCCCTTCGCCCGGGCCTTGCCGAAGCTCGAGACGCCGCGCGTCCCCTGGGCCTGGCTGAGCAGGAACGCGATCAGGCCGAGCACGAGCACGAACGGCAGGATGTTCAGCGCCAGCCCGACCCACGGGTTCTCCTGCTGGGTGTCGACGTGGAACCGGCCGACGTGCGCGCCGACGATCTGGCCGGTGAGCGTGCCCGTGTACCCGGCCGGGAAGTGGACCTGGAAGCTGGTGCCGTTGGCCAGCGTGCCGTGCAGCACGTGGTCCTTGTCGAGGAGCGTCACGTCGCGCACGGAGCCCGTGCTGAGCCGGGTCCGGAACTGCGTCAGCGAGAGGTCGGTGCGCGACGGACCGCCGCTCAGGAAGAAGTGGTAGACGAGGAAGCCCGCCAGCGCGGCGAGCACGATCCAGGCCGGGGCGGAGCGTCGGAGCTTGCGCAGAGTCGCCCAGGCTACCGGCGGCCCTGGCTGGGCCGTCCCGGACTACGTGGGCGCCGGCCCGAGGTACTGGTGGACCTGGGGGATGTTGCGGTAGCGCTCGTCGACGTCGAGCCCGTAGCCGACGACGAAGGCGGGCGGGATCCGGAAGCCGACGTACTTCAGGTCGAGCTCCGACTTCTGGAGCCCCTCCTTCAGGAGCAGCGCGCACACCGCCAGCGAGCGCGGACCGCGCGCCTTCAGGTTCTTGCGCAGGTACTGCAGGGTGAGCCCGGAGTCGACGATGTCCTCGACGATGAGCACGTCGCGGTCGGTGAGGTCCAGGTCGAGGTCCTTGATGATGCGCACCACGCCGCTGGTCCGCGTCGCCGACCCGTAGGACGACACCGCCATGAAGTCGAACTCGACCGGCAGCTCGATGGCGCGGGCGAGGTCGCTCATGAACATGCACGCGCCCTTGAGCACGCCGACGAGCAGCGGCGCCCGGTTCTCGTAGTCGGCGGTGATCTCCTTGCCCAGCTCGCGGATGCGCGCCTGCAGATCGTCCTCGCTGACGACGACCGGGCCGAGGTGGCGGTCCGCGGCGCCACTGCGAGGATCGGCGAAGACCCGGTCCTCGCCGCCGGGGGCGCCCGCGCTCACCTGTCGACGGTACCGCGGCCGACGCGCAGCGCACCGCGATGCCGGTCGACCCGCCGCCCCCCGGCCACCTCGGTGGCGCGGCACGTCCCCGCCGCGACGGCGAGGACCCGCTCGACGTCGGCCAGCGACGGCGGCGGGGGCCCGAGCCAGCGCCGGACCGCCCGCCGGGCCAGCACCGGCGGCAGGGCGTCGAGCGCGTGCGCGTCGGCGGCGCCGTTAGCGGGCCAGGCGGCGCCGGCGAGCTCGTCGAGGTACTCGGACTCGGCCCGGAGCAGCTCGGCCTGGCGGGCGAGGACCGGGACGAGGTCGCGCTCGGACCCCGCGCTCAGCAGCGGGAGCACCTCACCCCGGATCCAGTTGCGGCGCAGCCTCGTGTCGTCGTTCGTCGGGTCGTGGAGCGGGGCGACGCCGAGCGTCGCGCAGAGGGCCTCGGTCTCGGCCCGTCGGATGCCGAGCAGGGGACGGACGAGCGTCCCCCGCCGGACCGGCATGCCGCCGAGGCCGGCCGCGGCGCTGCCGCGGAGGAGGTTGAGCAGCACGGTCTCGGCTTGGTCGTCGGCGGTGTGACCGACGAGGGTCACCGCTGCGTCGCGACCGGTTCGAGCTCGCTCGAGCGCGGCGTAGCGGGCGTCGCGCGCCCGAGCCTCGAGGTTGGGCCCGGGCGAGACGCGGGCGGTCTCGGCGACGAACGCGACGCCGAGCTGGCGGGCCTGGTCGGCGACGACGCCGGCTTCGGTGTCGCTGCCGGCCCGGAGCCCGTGGTCGACGTGGACGGCCACCGGTTCGAGCCCCGCGTGCCGGGCGAGGTGCAGCAACGCGACCGAATCGGGGCCGCCGGAGCAGCCGACCGCGGCCGGCCGGTCATCGTCGGTGAGCCCGACGAGCCGGGGCGCCAGCTCCTCGAGCCGCATGTCAGGTCGCCGGCGCCGGCTCCCCGCGCTCGACCCGGGCCAGCCACGCCGAGGGCTGCGACAGCTCGTCGAGGGTGGGGAGGAACTCGGGGCCGCGCCAAGCGGGGTCGAGCGCGCGCGGCCCGCCCTCCCGCTCGACCGCCTCGACGAACTGCTCCCCGACCTCGTACTGACGCATCTTGGTGTCGAGGCCGAGCAGCCGGTAGAGGACGCCGGTCGCGCCGCTGGACCGGCGGCGGGCCCGGAGCACGCGCGCCATGCGGTCCTGGCCGGCCACGTGGACGCGCCCGAGCTCGTTCATCACCCGGTTGCCGTGCCCTTCGAGCACCGACATCAGGGCCTGGATCTCGCCGAGGACCCCGCGGTGCTCGGGGGTGGCGAGCAGTGCCACCAGCCCGCCGTCGTCGAGCGGGTTCCGGCCCTGCCGGATCTCGTCGAGGGCGTGCACCAGCGAGCGCGCGAGGGCCCGGGGGTCGGTGTCGACGAGCCCGAGGGCCCGCTCGACGAGGCCGAGGAAGTAGTCGCGCATCCACGGGACGCCACAGAACTGGGCCCGGTGCGTCACCTCGTGGATGGCCACCCAGAGCCGGAAGTCGCGGGGCCGGAACGCGAAGCGCTTCTCGAGCCCGAGCACGTTCGGGCCGACGTAGTAGACGGCGTCACCGGATCCGATGGCCGCGTCGGCGTCTTCGGGGACGAGCAGGTCGTACTGCCCGAGCACCCGCTGCGCGAACCAGCCGAGCAGGACCCCGAGCTCGGTCGCGGCGACCGAGCGGCCGATCGGGGCGATCGGGCTGCGCGCCATGCGCTCGCCCATCCGCTCGGTGAGCGGCCCGAGCAGCCGTCGCATCGAGCTGACGTTGACGTCGACCCACCCCGCTCGGTCGAGCACGGCCGCGGTGGCGCGGCCCGGCGCCTGCAGACCCGTGTGCGCGGCGACCAGCGTCTCCGCCTCGCCGGTCACCGCGGCGAAGTCGTTGGCGAGCGACTCGGCCAGGTACGAGTCGGCGAGCGACGCCCGACCGGCGACGCGCCGTGCCACCCGCGAGGCGAGCGCCCAGTCGACCGGGTCCGGTGCCACCGGCCGGTCCGTGCTGATGGGCGCGGTGGCGGTCAATCTCTGACCTTGCGACCCCGGTACTTCGGGAAGAGGACCTTGGCGATGTAGCCGCCCCACAGGGCGACGATCATGAGCACCGCCGAGACGCCGAGGATGGGGGCGAGCCACCAGAACCACTGGTATTGCTGGTTGGCGACCACGGGCGTCGTCGCGCCGGCGGGCGCCGCCGCGGCGAGCACGCCGACGATGGCCAGTGCTGCGGCTCGGGCAACGCGCATGCCCGCCATCATACGGGCGGGGTCAGTGCTCCTCGTCGGCAGGAAGTCCGAGCGCATCGGCGACGCGGCGCTTCAGGTCGGGGGGCACCTGGTCGCGGCAGCGGGATGCGATGACCTGGCGCAGCTCGATCTCGAAGTCGTACCCGCCGGCGCAGGGCGGGCAGCGATCGAGGTGCCGGGTGATGACCCACCGCCGCCAGACGGTGAGCTCACCGTCGAGGTAGTGGTACATGCGGTGGTACGCCTTCTCGCAGTCCATCCTCGACTAGTCCTCGGTTCCCCCTGCGTGGCTTCCTAGACCGGGCCTAGGAGCCGCCGGCGGTCGCAGGCTCCGGCAGCAGCCCGCGTTCGTCTGCGAACTGCCACAACCGCTGCTGGAGCTGCTTTCTTCCGCGGTGGAGTCGGCTCATGACGGTGCCGATCGGGACGTCCGTGATGTCGGCGATCTCCTTGTAGGAGAACCCCTCCACGTCGGCGAGCATGACGGCCATCCGGAATTGCTCGGGCAGGGCCTCGAGGGCCTCCTTCACCACCGCCTCCGGGATGGACTCCAGGACCTCGGTCTCGGGGGTCTTGTCGGCGGCCGCCGCCTCCAGCCCGCCGAGGCGACGGTAGAGGTAGAAGTCCTCGGTGTCGTCGAGGTCGGTCTCCTCCGGCCGGCGCTTCTTGGCCCGGTACGAATTGATGAACGTGTTGGTGAGGATCTTGTAGAGCCAGGCCTTGAGGTTCGTGCCCTCCTTGAACCCGCCGAACCCTCGGTAGGCCCGCAGGTACGTCTCCTGGACGAGGTCCTCGGCGTCGGCGGGGTTGCGCGTCATGCGTAGGGCAGCCGAATACAGCGCGTCCATGTACGACATCGCGAGCTCAGCGAACTGGGCCTGATCGGCCATGGGCGGAGCATACGCCTGGGGTCCAACCTCGCCCCCGCAGAAACCCTTGCCCGGCAACGGACGACGAGCGCAACCAGGTCACGACCAGTCCACTACCGGGTGGTCCGCCTCCGCTTAAGGTCCGGGCACCCGCCGGCCGACACCAATGGCAGGCACAGCGAGGGCGCCATGCGCAACCCCATCCGGATCGCGGTCGGGCTCGCGGCGCTCGTTGGTTTCGCCGCCTGCGTCCCGGTACATCCACCCCCACCACCGCCACCGTCGCCGCCCCCGTCGTTCGGGTCGATGCATGTCGGCTGGCAGATGTCGAACATCAACGGGCCCGTCGCGGCCGACCCCGCCGAGAACCTCCTCTGGGCCGTCAACAAGGGAGCAGATCAGCTCGACGAGCTGAACGCGACGAGCGGGGCGGTGACGACGCGGGGCTCGATCTCGCTCGACAGCAACCAGCACTTCCCGACTCCCGCCGTCACCCCGAACTGGGTGTTCGTCGAGAGCTCCAATCACGTGGCGGCCTTCTCGACGCCTGCTGCGCCGACCACGACCTCCTGGGTGTCGACCGCGCTCGACGGATCGGTCGTGTCGCGGCCGTTGCCGGTCAACAGCATCGTCGTCGTCGCGACTGAGAACGACTCGCTCTACGGCCTCAATGTCGCGGACGGGACCATCGCGTGGGGTCCGATCAACGGGACGACGACCGCCGCCGCAGCCGGCTTCGGCCCGCCGGAGACGCTTGCGCACCTCCATACGCTTCCTCAGAGCAGTTGCGGCGATCTCGACCCGCTCGGAGTCACCAGCAACGTCGTACTCGATAACGGCGTCGCCTACGCGGTGGGCGAGGTGCAGACCGGCACCACGAACACCGACTTCCCGGTTCACAAGCTCATCGGGATCAATCCGGCCACCGGCGCGGTCACGCTCGGCCCGCACGTGGTCGACCCGTCAACGATGAACCCCACCCAGACCGAGCAGCAGCGCGCTGGCCTCGTCGCGACGAACAACCGCGTGTACATCGGGTTCGGGGGCCTAGCTGGCGACTGTGGCACGTACCACGGCTGGCTGGTGGCTGCGAACGAGAGCGACGGCTCGATCGCCGCCGACCTCGAAATCGCCCCGGCACCGGCGAACGCTGCCGCCATCTGGGGAACCTCGGGTCCGATCGCTGACAGCTCCCACAACGTCTACGCGTCCACCGGGAACGCGTTCAATGACCCGAGCTCGGGCACCGACTACAGCGACGCCGTCGTGAACATGGGCGCGTCGATGTCAGGGCACAACACCGTGCCGACCGACTTCTTTCAGCCGACCGAGTGGAAGACAGACAACAACAACGACGCCGACCTCGGCTCGGCCGGCCCCGCCTTCGTGAGCTCGACCCAGCTGTTCATCCTCGGCAAGCAGCACAACGCGTTCTTGCTGAATCTCAGCTCACTTGGGGGCTCCAACCACGAGACCCCCGCCGCACGCTTGAACGGCGCCTGTAGCGGCGAGGTCTTTGGTCAGAACGCGTTCCTCTCATCGACGAACGCGGTGTACATCGCCTGTAGCAACGGGATCACACAGATCCTGCTGTCGTAATCAGCGCTAGCGCCATTGCGCGCGGCGCCCTACGAGCGCGAGCAGCCGCTCCTCGTCGTCGCGTGCTGTCGAATCGGGCAGCGCGGTCGCGTAGGCGCGGTTCGGGCCGCGCATCTCGGGCTGCACGAACCAGCGCTCGGTCTCCAGCGCGAATCCCGCCAGCTCGGGGTCCATCGAGGCGTCCTGGTGCGTGGCCTCGGCGAGATCCCAGCCGTGGATCAGCAGGTCGGCCTGGTGGATGGCGAGCGCCTCGCGGCCCGGACGCTCGCCCATCGGGAGCCGGTACGAGCGATCGAGCGCGCCCTCGCTGCGCCAGGCCTCGAGGCCCGCCCGGCCCGCTTGGTCGTAGGAGGCGAACGGGTCGTCGCCGACGAGGTCGGAGAGCCCGCGCATGAGGTCCTCGACGGGTTCGCCGGCGGCCAGCGCCTTGAAGTACCAGATGCCCGCCACGATGTGCGCGACGAGCGCCCGCACGTCCCACTCCGTGCACGGCGTGGGGTGGCCCAGGTCGTCGGGCCGGACGCCGGCGATGCGCTGCCCCGTCCACACGAGAGTCCGCTCGTACGCGCCGAGGACCTCCATCAGCCTCAGACGCCCCGCTCGACGGGGCTCCGGCGACGATCCGGCGGGCCCATGGGCGGCAATGTAGGACTTGGGGTGCGAGCCGGCTCGGGCGCCGTGAATCCCAGTCCGGGGCATGGAAGGGGTCGGAATCGGGCACCCCCTCTTCATGCCGGAGACCCAGGCCCCGCAGTGCCTCGCGGGCCGCTACCAGCTGGAGCGGCCGCTCGGCCAGGGCGGGATGGGCGCGGTCTGGGCCGGGGCCGACCTCCGGCTGGGCCGGCCGGTCGCGGTCAAGGTGCTGCGGGCCGACCTCGCCCAGCTCGACGAGCCGCGGTGGCGCTTCGAGGCCGAGGCCCGCGCCGCGGCGCAGCTCGTCCACCCGAACGTCGTGGCGATCTTCGACACCGGCGAGGACGACGGCACCGCCTTCATCGTGATGGAGCTCCTCGCCGGCCCGACGCTGCGCGACGAGATGGACGAGGGACCGATGACGCCGGCCGACGTGCGAACGGTCGGCCAGCAGGTGCTCGCCGCCCTCGCGGCCGCGCACGGCGCCGGCATCATCCACCGCGACATCAAGCCCGCCAACGTGCTGAGCGGCGGGGCGGCGCACTGGAAGCTCGCCGACTTCGGGATCGCCAAGAGCGTCGAGGCCGCGACCGACCTCACGTCCACCGGGCTGGTCGCGGGCACGCCGGCGTACCTCGCCCCGGAGCGCCTCGACGGGAGGCCCGCGACCCCGGCGTCGGATCTCTACTCGGTCGGCGTCATGCTCTACGAGGCCATCTCCGGTTGTCGCCCGTTCGCGGCCGACAACCCGCTCGCCACCGTGCACGCCATCCGGACCGTGTCGCCGCCCCCGCTCGACCAGCTCCGGCCGGGCCTCGATCCCGACCTGGTCGCGACGGTCTCGCGTGCGATGCAGCGGGATCCCCGGCGCCGGTTCCGGGACGCCGATTCGATGCGCGCCGCCCTGTCGGACCCGCAGACGGGGCCGGTCGCAGGCGGCCCGGACACCGAGCCGGTGCGACCGCGGGCCGATTCGACCGGGCGGAGCGCGACGAGCGTCCTGCCGCATCCGCCGCGGCCGCCGGTCCGGGTTCGGCGGCGCCGACCCGGTGTCGCGATCGCGGTCGCGGCCGGCGCGGCCGTCGTGGTCGCGATCGTGCTGGCGGCTGGTCTCGGCTCGAGTCAGTCGTCGGCGCCGCCGGCGAGCTCGCCGGCGTCGTCGACGCCGACCACCGCGATCACCACGCCCGCGGCGTCCACGCCACTTCCGGGTCCGCTCGCGGCGGCGGTCGGCCGCCTCGACGCGCAGGTGCGGCCGTGACGCGCAGCCTCGCGCCGGTGCTCATCGGTGGGCTGGTCCTGCTGGCGGCCGGGTGCGGCGGCGCCGCGGGGCCGTCGATGACGAGCGACGCCGCCCGGCAGCTCCAGGTCCAGGATCAGGCGGTCCACCTCGCGCTCGTCAGCGGCGACCGGGGGCAGGTCGACCAGACGTTGGCTGACCTCCGCCGCACCGTGGCCACCCTGCAGGGTCGCGGCGAGCTCAGCCCCGACCGGGCGCACGCCATCCTGACCGCGGTCGACGCCGTGCAGACCGACCTGGTGCTGCTGCCGACGACCACGACGAGCACGACGACCACCACGCCGCCCCCGCACGATCGCAAGCCCGAGGGCAAGGCCGGCGGGCCCGGCGACTGATCAGCTGCGGATCGATGCGCGGATCCCCCGCCGGTACGAGGCGGGGAACAGGGTCCGAGCCACCGGCGCCACCCGGGCCAGGTGCGTGGCGTCGATCTCGAATCGGCGCTTGTTCAGGCCCTGCACGACGAGGCGCGCCACCTGCTCCGGGGTCCGCCGGACGAACCGGGGCGGGAGGTTCGGGTCCTGGTCGCCGTCGGGCTGGGTCATCTCGGTCGGCACCCACCCCGGGTACAGGACGTGGAGCAACACGCCGTCGGCCTCGGTCTCGAACGACAGCGCCTCCGTGAACGCGCTCACGGCCGCCTTCGACGCCGAGTAGCCGGCCTCGCCCGGTGTGGGCGCGCGGGCGGTGTCGGACGACACGTTCACGATGACGCCCTGCTTGCGGGCCCGCATGCCGGGCAGGACGGCGAGGGTGCCGGTCACCACCGAGAAGTAGTTCGTCTCCATCACCTGGCGGAAGCGCGCCAGGCCCTCGGCGTCGGGCTCGGGGATGGCGGCGTTGTTGATGAGGATGTCGATGCGCCCGCGGTCCTGCTCGATGTCGCGCAGCACCGCCGCAAAGCGGTCGGTGTCGCTGACGTCGCACACGACGTAGCCGGACTCGGGGCTGGATCGCTGAAGCTCCTCGGTCAGCTCACGGAGCCGGGGCTCGCGGCGGGCCAGCGCGACGACGGTCGCGTCGGCCGCCGCCAGCTCGAGCGCGAGCTGACGACCGATGCCGGAGGAGGCGCCGGTGACGACGGCGATCGACCCTGGGACGCTCAGCATGACGGCTCCTTGCTGCGTCGGATCGCGCCATCGTGCCCCACGACGCGGGCGGGAACCTCAGCGAGCGGGGGCGCCGTGAGGAGCGACGGTCAGGCGGGTGCCTCGACGTCCGCCGCGGCCACGGTCTTCACGCCGTGGTGATCGGCGCGCCAGCTGATCGCGACGAGCTGGAGCCCCGCCGGCTCGTGATCGTGCCCGTTCGCCCTCCGGCCCGAGGTGAGGTCGATCTCGACCTCCAGCTCGACGTCGAGGGCATCGTCGCCCACGTCGGCCCGAGTCGGCTCGACCGCCGGAACCGGGGCCACGGCCACGGCCACGGGGGCGACGACGGGGGCGAACTCGGCCGGGCGGCGGTGGTGCCGGCGGCGGCACAGCTCGCAGCGGGGCCGGCTCCCGTAGCGCAGGATCACGAGGACGGCGACGAACGCGAGCGCGATCGCAAGCCACTCGAGCGCCCCTGCCCGGTCCACCGTCGGCCATGTTATGAGACGGCGCCGCTTGGCGCCGCGCCGAGACCGGGCTCACAGGAGCTCGTAGACGGCGTGGACCGGCCAGTGGTCCGACGGCGCGATGTCGTCGACGTACACGTGGGGGCTCGAGGCCGCGATGGCGCGGGCGTGGCGGTTCGCCACGATCCAGTCGTAGGCGAAGGCGGTCGAGAAGTCCGAGACGCCGAAGGTGCTGAGGCTGGTCGGGAACGTGGCCGGCGGGAACTGACCGAGCGCGCCGAAGCAGCTGACGTACCCGGCCCCGTAGAGCGTGGCGACCGGGAGGAGGGCGTCGTTGAGGTCTCCGGTGACGAGCGCCGGCTCGTCGTCGGCGAGGAGGCCGCGCAGCGCCGCGACCACCGCCTCGGCCTCCTGCACCCGCGGGCTCACGCCGGTGCGCAGCTCGTTCACGGCCGCGTCGGTGAGGTGCACGGTGGAGACCACGAACGAGCGGTCGTGGCCCCGCGGCTGGAGCCGGACCCAGAACAGGCGTCGGCGCGGGTAGGCGACGATGCCGACGTCCTCGGCACCGGAGGCGACCGCCTCGAAGAGGTCGTCGCGCCACCACAGGTTGCCCTCGACGGTCCAGCCCTCGTAGGCGTCCGAGACGCGGGTGTGGTCCAGGAGCTGGGCGTCGAGGAAGGACTGCGTCACCGCCGTGAGCTCCTGGACGCAGAGCACATCGGGCCGGTACCGCTGGCAGAAGGCCGCGAGCGCCGGTGCGCGCGCGGGCCAGCGCTCCGTCCCCCAGAGGTTGTACGTCGCGATCGAGAACCGGACTGGGAAGGCCATGCCAGCCCACATTCAAGCCCGCGCCCGAGCCGCCGTCAGTGGGGCGGCACGGACCAGTGGAGGAGATCGGTGCTGCGCGCCACGCCGAGCTGGTCGTGCCCGGCGCCGCCGAAGCTCGTGACCTCGGGCGCGTCGGCGTAGACGACGTAGTAGCGGCCGCCGACCGACTGGCGGTCGATCAGGAACGCGCAGTTGGCGTGCTCGTAGACGGCGCCGGTCGTCCCGCGGCCCGGGTTCCATCGCTCCTGGGGGATGTGCAGCTCGCGACCCGGCGACCAGTGCAGCCACCCCGCCGGCGTGGCCGGGTCACCCGCGAGCGTGAAGAGGAAGGGCCGGTCGAGCCGGTTGCTCGTCGCCAGCAGCCGCCAAGTGCTCCCGAGGTGGAGGAACTGGTAGTTCTCGATGGTGTCACCGAAGACGCTGATGTCGGGTCGGCCGACGAGCTGCCACGGGCCGTCGAGTGAACCGGTCGTCGATCGCGCGATCTCGAACGCCTGCGCGCCGTCGGGGAGACCGACCTTGTAGCCGAGCAGCAGCCCGGCCGGCGTCCACGCCAGCGCGGCGTCGATCATCCGGTCCGACGCCCCCGGGTGCAGCTCGCGGCCGAGTGGGCGCGGCGGCGTGTACGTCCGGAAGTCGGTCGTGGTGCGGTAGTAGAGCTTGGCCTGGGCGCCGCCGGTGTCATGCACGAACGATTGGTACGTCACGACGAAGGAGCCGTCCGGGCTGGGCCCGACGTCCGGTGACGCCTCCCCCTCGACGGCCGCGTCGTGGGGCAGCTCGCTGAGCGGCGACCAGTGCGCGAGGTCGGGGCTGGTCGCGGTGCCGATGCGCCAGTGCCCGCCCGGGTCCACCGCGCTGAAGAGGGCCTGCCAACGTCCACCCGCCCACACGATGGCCGGGTCCTTCACCGCTCGGTCGCGGGATCCGAGGATCGGGTTGCGCAGCCGCGACCACGCGATCTGCCGACTCGTCGGCGCGGGCGCGCTCGACGTCGCCGCGACGCCGAGGACCAGCGATGCGAGCGCAAGGAGCGCCGCGACGCCGTGTCGACGCCTCCGGTGCCCAATCGTGACCATGGTCATGACACGCCGAGCTGATCGCCGCCGCGTCGCGGTGGCGCTGGGAGCCGTCGCGGCGTGCGTCGTGGCGGCGCGCCACCCCCGACCCACGAGGTCACGAAGCCGCGCTCGGCGCCGTCGGCCGGGCGCGGAGCCCGACGAACGGCTCGGTGGGCACCAACCGGTGACGCTCGACGATCTCGAACCCGGCTCGCTCGAGGTCGGCGACGAGCTCCGACTCCGTCGGCAGGGACGCCGCACCGGCTTGGCACGCAAGCAAGAGGTGCAGGTGGGCGCTGGCGACCGAGCCGAAGCGGGTCTCGGTCACCACCAGCAGCTGGCCGGACGGCTCCAGCAGGGTGGCTAGCCGCTCGTAGAGAGCGGGCCGATCGCCGGCCGCAAAGTAGTAGATGTCGTTGATGAGCGTGATGAGACCGAACCGGCGATCGGCGTCGGGGGTCCAGTCCCGGATGTCGCCGACGTGGAGTCCGGCTCGGGACGCGAGGCCGGCTGCTCGCAGCTCGGCCTCACCGCGGGCGACGACGCCGGTCGCCAGGTCGATCCCGTCGACCTGGACGTCCGAGTCGGCCGCGAGGAGCGCCCGCACGTAGACGCCGGTGCCGCAGCCGACGTCGAGGACCCGGGCCGGGTGCAGCTCGGCGACCGCGTCGGCTAGGTGGGGGACGACGAACGGCGCTGCCACGAGCGAGACCTGCGCGATGACGTCGGCGTGCTCCTCGAGGTCGGGGCGCCCGTCACCAGGGGGATCGCGCAGCCGGTCGGCGAGGTCCGCGTAGACCCCGGCCTGGTAGTCGAGCAGCGAGCGGTAGTGCGCCGTGAGCACCGGGTCCTGGTCGGCGAGGGCCCGGGCACGGCGACCGCGGACCCGGTAGCGGCCGTCGCGACGCGCCAGCTCGCCGGTCGCGACGCCGACGTCGAGCCAGGCCTCGAGCCGCTCGGGGCGGGTGGCACCGGTGAGCTCGGCGACGTCCTGGAGCGACCGCGGGACCAGCAGCTCCGACAGCACCGCGAGGCGGACCGCCGAGGCCAGGAACAGCGCCCGGACGAAGGACCGGCTGTCGCCGACCGCCAGGGCGCGCGCGGCGGCGTGGCCGCTGCGCAGGGTGGCGGCTAGCCCCCGCCACCGGGTGTCCCGTCGAGCCGTCACGAGCCGACGGGAGGTCGGATCCCGAAGGCGCGCTGGGCGCCCCATCGCACGGCGCGGGTGAGCACGCCGACCGGCTGCGAGGGAGGGAAGGCGCGTCGGTCGAGCGGCGGGACGAAGAGCTCGCCGTCCCGGCTCAGGTACACGTACACGGGGTACGACACCGTCCCGAGGACTCGCAGCAGCGGCGACGCGTGCGCGCCCCGGAGCTCGGCGCCGAGGTCGGGACGCTCTCCGTCGACCGGCACCGTCAGCGGGTCGAGGCCGAACCAGTGGTGGGCGCGCCGCACGATCGGGGCCTGGCGAGGATCGGCAACCCCGAGGTCGGCGAGCACGACCTCGTCGACCGCGAGCGCGTCGGCGCCCGCATACACGTGGCGCACGTCGGCGGGCCGGCAGCAGCCCATCACCCCGAACGGGCCGTCGGCGACCGGTGACCAGGCGTCGACCACCGCGAAGTCGGGGGGCGCGACATCGAGGAGCATCATCGTGGCGGAGCGGAAGTCGACCTGGCGCTTGGCGTAGAAGGTCTCGTCGATGGCGCCGGTGCTGCCCTCGAGCGTCGAGAGGCAGAGGTGCACGAACTCGGTCGGGTCGGTCCGCAGCTTCGGCATCACGATACGGAGGTCGGCGTCGAGCCAGCTGCCGCTGATCGTCCGCTGCACGAACCCGCGCTCGAACACGAAGGGCCGCTGGTCCTCGCCGATGTCGACGACCCGGTAGGCCGGGGAATCGAACCCGAAGTACCGCGCGACCTCGACAACCGACCGGTGCTGGAACGAGTGGCCGTAGACGGTCGGCGCCTCGAGCACCGCCACGTCCTCGACGCCGTGTCGCCGGAGGTAGCGGGCCAGGTCGTCCACGAGCGTCGGGTCGTTGACGTTCGAGTGGTCCCGCCGGTCGTAGCCGAGCATGAACGACACCCGCACCGCGGCCGTGCGGGCCTCGGACGCGAGGGGCCCGAGGGCGGCGGCGTCGAGGCAGGCGTCGAGCACCGCCGCCCGGTCGCCGTCGGCGCCGCCGCTCCGCACGGCCACCGGCGCCGCGGTCCCGAATGAGCGGGGCCGGGCGCCGTCGGTCGGCGCGGCCCGCATCGATGCCGGCACGAACCACGGGCTGAGCTGGGCGAGATCCGCCTGCACCTGCGAAGGCGTCACGTCGGGCACGGGGCGGTCTTGGTCGTCGAGCAGCCCGCCCACGACCAGGAAGGCGGCGCGGTGGCGGGCCTCGTCCTGGGCGATGCGAGCGAACGTGGCGCGCTCGTCGGGGTCGGTCGTGAGCTCGACGAGTCGCTCGTACGCGAGTTGGGCGGTCGCCTCGAGCGCCACGTTGAGCTCGCAGTACCGGTGGAAGGTCTGGTACCGCAGCTCGCGCCGCAGGACCGGCGGCACCTGGCCGAGCAGGCTGCCGACGGTCACGAGGGCGGTCGCGGCACCGGTCCGCACCGGCGCGACGCGGGCATCGAGGTGGTGCTCGGCCGACGTCGCCCAGCCCGACAGAGCGCCTTCGGCCTGGCGGGCGTACACCACGAGCGAGGCGAGGAACCCGCCCCGCTGGAGGAGCAGGCCCCGGACGTACTCGGCGTGGAGCGCCTCGTCCTTCCAGATCCAGACCAGCGTCTGTCGCACCAGCGCCCGCAACGACGCCGGGAGCTCGAGCGCCGCGATGCGACCCGCGACCGCCTCCTCCCGGTACGCGACGGCGACGATCTGCTCCCGTTCCAGCGCCAGCAGCCAGAGCTGCTCCCGCTCGGCGTCGGGGTTGCCGGCGAACTCGACGCGCCAGCGGTCGAGCAGCGAGTGGACGTCGTCGAGGAGCGCGGCTTCGAGCTCGCCCACGGTCCGACCTTCTACCACCGACTGCGGGCCGCGCCGCGAGCCGGCAGCGACCGCCGATGCGGTGTGGTGGACTGCCGCCGTGACGGTGACGCTCTACGGCGTGGGCGCGCTCAGCTTCATGATGCTGATGTATGCGCTCGAGCAGCGGGGTCCCGGCTTCGTCGCCGCCTTCGCGCTCGGCTGCGTGCTGTCGAGCATCTACGGGTTCTGGTCCGGTGCCTGGCCGTTCGGTGTGGTCGAGCTGATCTGGTCCGCGATCGCGCTGCGCCGCTTCACGACCGCACGCTCGGCCGTGGGCTGACCGGGTCGCCGCGAGAGGAGGATCGATGGACGACTGGGAGGTCGCGGCCCGAGTCGCGATCGACGACCTGACCGGGCGCTACGTCCGCTGCGCCGACGGCGGGCGCGCGGCCGACCTGGCGTCGCTGTTCACCGAGGACGGCGTGCTCGCCACCGACGACGACGAGCTCCACGGCCGGCCTGCCATCGCCCGCTACGTCGACGAGGCCAAGTCGTCCCTCGCCGCGGGCGCGGGCGGGG
>Ga0073928_10006918_pt1 | contig 14998 bp, 13 predicted proteins | sample PaiPotPPA55metaG_FD_76969 | JGI IMG/M metagenome (GOLD analysis project Ga0073928, IMG submission 76969) | Iron sulfur acid spring bacterial and archeal communities from Banff, Canada, to study Microbial Dark Matter (Phase II) - Paint Pots PPA... ... | reverse complement strand
TCGGCGTCATGTCCGGCTTCCTCAGGCCGAACGAGGCCCGCGTCGACGACGGCCGCGATCCCGATCCGGAAGGCAACAAGCTCCTACAGCCGAGCAACATGGCAGAAGCCGGCAGCCAGTCGACCGGCACCGGCGCCGATGATGGCGGCGGCTCCGGTCGGCCGGACGACGGCACGATCAAGGCTGGCGTTCCTGGTTATCGCTGGCGCAACGATCTCTGGGTCCCGGAAGGTCTGGCGGCATGAGCGCCGGCCATCGCCACGGCAGCGAGCGCCATGTAGAACGACCTTCCGATCACCGTGTAATGAACGACCAGCCCCATGTAAAGCGCGAGATCCGAATAGCGGTCGAGCGTGGAATCCAGAAACGCCCCAAACGCGGTGACGCGGCCCACGCGGCGCGCCACTTGTCCATCAGCCATGTCCAGAAAGCCGGCAAGAAAAAGGACGGCTGCAGCTTGGCGGAATCGTCCCATGGCGAAAAGGACCGCCGCCCAGGAATTCACCGCTAGACCCAAAAAAGTGAACATATTTGGCGTGATTCCAGTTGCGGCCAACCCGCTCACAACATGACGCAGCAACCATCCTCCCCCTTCGCCGATCCAATATGTGATGGGGCGCTTTCGCGCTGGCTGTTCGGTTGACATCGCTTGAAAATAATACACTGGAAAGAGACGCAGGGATACGCGCTCTGCTTTGTTTCGGGCAATTATGGAAAATCGACGGCGAAAAAGCTCAGCGTGGCTTTAATGGCATTACCGGAACTTTTGCGGCATGGCGTAATTTCGGTTCGGTCACCGCTTGCACTTCTTCCGGAGTAAAACCGGGCGCGACTTCGCGGAGCACGAGGCCTTCCGGCGTCACTTCGATGACTGCGAGGTCAGTAATAATTGTGTCCACGCACTCAATTGCGGTTAGCGGATAGCTGCAGGTCTTTACAATTTTAGGTGATCCGTCTTTTGCCGTGTGCTCCATGGTGACGATCAGTTTTTGTGCCCCGACGGAAATGTCCATGGCCCCGCCGATTCCGCCCGCGCCTTTTGCGCCCGGAACACGCCAATTCGCGAGGTCGCCGCGTTCTGAAACTTGGAGTCCGCCCAGAATGCATATATCGAGGTGGCCGCCGCGCGTCATCACGTGAGCATCATCCTGAGAAAAATAAGAACCTCCGGGAAGAAGTGTAACGGGGACTTTCATTGCATCGACTAAATCAAAATCCTCTTCGCCGGCCTTCGCGCGCGCTCCCATGCCGAGAATTCCGTTTTCACTGTGAAAGTACACCGAGATGTTCAACGGAACATAAGCGGCGATGAGGTTCGGAATTCCCCACCCAAGATTGACGTAAACTCCGTCGGGCAGTTCCATGGCAGCGCGTTCGGCAATCTGTTCCCGGGTGAGCCGCGCGTTAGACATAGCGTTTCCCCGGGGCCTGCACGATGCGATCCACAAAAATCGAGGGCGTAACGATCGCTTCAGGGTCGAGTTCTCCCGTAGCAACGATCTCTTCCGCTTCTACAATGGTGAATTTCGCGGCGGTGGCCATAATAGGATTGAAATTTCGCGCGGCTTTACGATAGATCAAGTTTCCCATGTGGTCCGCACGATGCGCGCGAATGAAAGCGTAGTCCGCACCCAGCGCCTGCTCCAAAATGTACCGCTTTCCGCGAATTTCGCGCTCTTCTTTGCCACGGCCGATTTCAGTTCCCACGCCAACGGGCGAGAAAAACGCGGGGATCCCGGCGCCAAACGCGCGCATGCGTTCGCACAGAATGCCTTGCGGCACGAGCTCGAGTTCAATTTCTCCGGCGTCAAACTGCTCTTGAAAATATTTCGCGCCGGGGCCGGGAAAGGCTGCGATAACTCTGCGGATTTGCTTGTTTTTGAAAAGTATCCCGAGTTCGCCTTCGCCCGTGCCGCAATTATTGCTGATAACGCCTAGATTTCGCGCACCTTGGCGTGCCAGCCCCTGAATCAGATTATTGGGAAAGCCAGCGCCGCCGAACCCGCCAAACATAATCGTTGCACCATCGGGTATGTCTGCGACGGCAGCCTCGATGGTGGGAGAGACTTTTTCTTTCAAAGGCATTGTGTCGATGTTTGATTTTCTATCATGGATGGCCCGAATTCGTAAGTGGAATGCGCTTGCGCGGGTCTAGGTCCATGCGCCGAGACCCCTAACCGCAATTCCGGTATCGCTAAGTGGTTTTCGCGCCAAAAGCGCAGCAAAGCCTCCTCGGACAGTCCTACGAAGCCGCCGTGAACGCCTACAGCAACCGATGTATTGCTTTTGAACCGATGTGGCCAGTAACCTTTGAATCTTCTTGGCTGCACAGGCGGATAGTGTCTATGCCGAAAAGTATCCTTATCGCAGATGACAATGCCGGCGTGCGATCTCTCATTCGCACGTATCTGGAGATGCACACGGAATTTGAAGTTTGCGGAGAAGCTGCGGACGGCGTAGATGCCATCGAGAAGGTAAAGGAACTTAGCCCTGACTTGGTTCTCTTGGATTTGGCAATGCCTCGGATGAATGGTGCAGAAGTGGCGTCGATCATAAAAGGCTCGATGCCGCGTGTTCCGATCATTTTATTTTCCGTCTACGGCGAAAAAATCGGGCGGGCCCTTGCTTCGGCCGTGGGCGTCGATATCGTGCTGTCCAAACCGGACGGGATTGGTAACCTCGTGGAGTGTGTAAAAAACCTGCTGCACGTTGCTTGATTCACCCGCTATTAGGCCATTTTCTCCTAGGATCCGTGAGAGAAAGTGGTCCATAACTTAGTGCCAGGAGGTGGTGGTGGGACTAAAAGCGATACTTAGAAATTCGAATTGAAACCAAGCCGCGTTACGTAGGAATCCCTCACGCCTACCGTGAGCCCGAATGCTTCCCCTTAAGAAGGCCCAAGTTACTCCGTTATTGCGGACAATTAAAAATGCAACGCGCGAGGATTTATTCAACAGCGCAGATCCCCCGCGGAGCGTCCTTGCCGAGGCGTCGCAAAGATTTCAAAGGGGATAGCCCCTAACTGGAGACTTGCTCGCCTTAGCATGTTAGGTGCATATTACTTGCCGCAATCGCCCGAAGGAGGGCGAAACCAAGCTAGGAGAAAACAAAGATGGCAGCCAAGAAAGCGACCAAAAAGTTGAAGAAGTCCAAGAAGTTGCAGAGCACAAAGACGCTGACCCATATTCTCAAGTATTAATCTCTTCGCGATGTCGAGCGGCTGGTGCGCCAATAGAACACCAGCCGTTCGGCATTTCGCGTATTCCTCGAAGGGAACCGTCGCCAAGGTGGTTCGCCGAATCAAACCGGAGTGCTCGCGATACCGACTGCGCGTCGGTCGTTCAGCAATCCACCTCCGTGGCGTATTTGCCCTGGAGCCAATCCCTCGCAACCGCAAGGTGATCGAATACGTCGGTCAACGTCTCACCTGGCAGCAAACATTGCGCCTCTTGAAAAAGTCTTGGAGGCCCAGCGGGTTTACGAATGTCTACCTCGCGCGGCTCAACCGCCATTGGATCATTAACGGTGCGGTGGACGGCAATGGCTCCCAATTCATCAACCATTGTTGCGAGCCGAACCTCGGGGTGCAGCGCATCCGGGGCCGTCTGCTGTTCTTCAGCAAGAGAAACATTCGTGCCGGAGAGGAGCTGACGTCCGATTATCGGTTTCGGAAACATGTGCCCAAGACTGCCTGCTACTGCGGCTCGCCGAAATGCCGAGGGACGATTAACTTGAAGTAGCGAGGTCTCACCCCAGGGCGACGGAGATGTTCATGGCCGAGTTCAAACAACGTAGATCACAAGAAATGTAAGCAAGACCCCGTTCGATCGGCAGAGCGGAATCGACGACGCCAGCAATGTTTCCCCCACCCCAAAGGATCAGAGGAAACACTATCCCGATAACGCCCACTCCGACCCGCAAGCTCAGGAAGGTAGCCATCATCTGTTTCTGGATGTTTGTCATGAACGAAGGGCCTCGAGAGAACGCTTCGGTGCTGCGTAAGTTGTGTGTGCTATCTTTTTCAGGTACTCCAGGTTTTGCGTTTGGTGGTGCGGGCGGTGGGAGTCGAACCCACACGGGCCGTGAAGCCCTGCGGATTTTCATACCGGCTGCGGCTTTCGCCGCCCGAGCGCGGCGCGGTCGAGCGCCTGCGTGCGGTTTGTGGTCTGGACTATCCCTTCACCGTCTCCCGGTGCTCTGGGGCTTAGGTGCTGCCCGTCTAGTCTCTACACCTTCCCGACGGAAATTTCCGTCCAGGCTTGGCTCGGGATTGCCATCTCAGGTTTCCCCGAATTTGGGCAGTTCTGCATCGCCGGTTTCCCGGCGAGCACTCAAGTTTTCTTAAGTCCGCTGCGTATGCCATTCCGCCACGCCCGCGTGGCTGTTAGCAGTTGTCTATCTTAGAGCAGGTCGCGAGAATTTACACCTCCGTTATAGCGGAGGCTAATTATGTAAATAACTTGTTCGCAGGAAAGCAGTTGATATGATTAAGAGAATCACAAAATTCGATTTTAAGTCCCCCGCGTATGCCATTCCGCCACCCGGAGCTTTCCGCCGCAAACCTATACTATCAAAAGTTTTAGTGCAACATCACCGCTTGAAATTCTTGAAATTGCGGCTGCGCTGAGGTACCGGTGTCGGTGGTGATGCCGGTTGGTGCTCCGTGGAAGCATCTAACCGCGCCGGGGCGGCAAGGGTGCTTCGAGGCAAGGTGACTGTAACGCACTAATTCATCGCTATGGAATTTCCCTACGGCGGGCGTCTTTTGCTTTCTCGGACGAGATGCGTGTACACTGGCCGCTAGCCAAAACGGAGGATAGACCCACATGAATCTCGCGAGAGTTCGGATGGCCATATTGATGTTCGCCGCGATAATGGTTGGCGTTCCAGCGGCCCAGGCGACACCCTGCAGCACCGCCAGCGTCAAAGGAGTTTATGGAATCAGTACCGTAGGTGTAGGCTTGAACGGCTCAGGGCAGCCTGCCTCTAGCATCTATCAGATCACGGCCGACGGGATGGGAAATGTCACCGGATTGGCCACCAAGAGCATCGATGGGACAATCGTGACTTTCACGTTCACCGGTACCTATACGGTGGCGGCAAACTGCACCGGCACCGCCACTTTCACAAACCAGAATAATCAAGTCGAGCATGACACCTTTGTCCTCAACAATGCCAATAAGGGCGCTTTCCTGATTCAAACCGACACCGTCCATGTCCAATCGAGCTTTGCGGTTGCTCAGGGAACGATTGCTACTTGCGTCGACGCGACTGCTGCGCACACTTATTCGATGCAGTTATCGGGGTTGGACCCCGGAACGGGTCAGGTCGCATATGAAGGTCAGCTGATTCTGAAGGAAAAAACGGTCGGGACGACAGAGACAGATACGATTACCGGAACCGTAACCGTGAGTCTGAATGGGACAATTACTTCCGCCGTTCCGGTGACCGGAACTTATTCAATCAACTCGAACTGTACCGGAAGCGCGGTCATAACGCCGATGGGGATGTCCACGATGAACTTAAATCTTGTGATCGTGAATGCTGGCAAGGAAATCTTGGCGATCGAAACCGACAACAACACAATCGTCACCGGACTTCTACAGGAGTAAGACACCAGCAATTTGCTGAGAGTAGAGGCACCTTGATGTCCCTCCCGTCGACTTGAGAACGAGATTCAGAGGCGGACGCTCTCCCAGGGCGAACTCATATCGGTGTTCTCGCGTTCGGGGTGATTCTCCGTCCGAGAGATGTGAACATCGCGCTGCAGCTCCCGATTAATCGGATAACGGGACCCGCGCGAGGTGGCAGGAGAATGCGAGGCGGGCGCGGTGGCGCCTCTCGGCCATGCCCGCGGCCTGCGCGCTCAAAGCTCCAAACCTATAGTATCAAACGTCTTACCACAATATTGACCCCTACGGGTTAGCTGCCGCACCCCTTTAGCTTCACATAATCGTCGCGCGTTCAGATGTTTTTCAGAAAGTGGTAACAGAATGCAAGCCTGAGCAAGCGAACGCGAGTCGCCTTGTCGCCGATTGCGGCTCGCGTCAAAAAGGAGAATTCCATGAACAAGAGCAAAATATCCATCTGCGCAATGATCGGTCTGTTTTTTCCCCTCGCCGCTATCGCGCAAGATCACGAAAAGCACGTAAAAAAATCAGATTTGCCGGCTGAAGTTCAAAAGACGGCCGACGAGTACAGCAAAGGCGCCACGGTTCGCGGGTACTCAAAAGAAATGGAAAACGGCAAACCGGAGTACGAAGTGCAATTGACTGTTGACGGCCACTCTAAAGACGTCAGCATCGATGAAACCGGCGCTGTGGTCGAAATCGAAGAACAAGTGCAACTCGACAAGCTGCCTGCGCCCGTAAGCGAAGGACTCAAGAACAAAGCGGGTGACGGCAAGATTACAAAGGTCGAATCCCTAACAAAACACGGAAAGGTAGTTGCCTACGAAGCGCAGGTACTGGCCGGCGGTAAGAAGAAAGAAGTTCAGGTGGGACCGGACGGCAAACCCCTCGACCACGAGGAGTAGTTAGCCCCCAGGGCTGGGGTGATGTCTAAGAATTGATGCCGCCTCATTACTCAACGGATCATGCTCTCCGGATGAGGAGATTGAGTGGCTTCATAGTCTCCTGTATTCTCTCAATCGTGAACGCAGCCAAAAGTTATGGCAATGCTTGCATGCGAAGTTTTTATCTAGACTATGAGGGGCGAGGTTCACCAGACCGCAGAACCTCGCTCTGCCACCGCTACAGATCCGCTCATCCCCGGTTGCGACAAATTCGCGCAAACCTGCCGCGATGTGGACTGGCCACTTCCGTCGCCGGCTGAAACCTCAGCCCACTAGCCACGCGGGCGTCTCTAAAAACATCAGATCATCAGTAGCGTTTGGCGATCTGGTAGTTTTCCTTAAGCGGCTGGCAAGAAATGATGTTGCGGTAGTATTCTGGCATCCCGACAAAGCACATATCGAAAAACGCCCTATCTCGGAATACCGGTCGGCCATTTGAGTAGCTTCCATGCGAGGGAATCCGCATGGAAAGGTAGGTGACGGCGATGGAAGGCCCCCTCGCGTTACATCGGCTTCATTTCGCATTTACCATAACTTTCCACTACATCTTCCCGCAGCTCACCATGGGGCTCGCGCTTTTGCTGGTCTATCTGAAAACCAAAGCGTTGCGCACCGGCGACGAGCACTACAACCGCGCGGCGCGTTTCTGGGCGAAAATCTTCGGGATTAATTTTTTGCTCGGTGTGGTCACTGGAATCCCCATGGAATTTCAGTTCGGAACGAATTGGGCGGAGTTTTCCAAGACGGCTGGAGGCGTCATCGGACAGACGTTGGCAATGGAAGGAATTTTTTCTTTTTTCCTTGAGTCGAGCTTTCTGGGCTTATTTCTCTACGGAGAGAAAAGACTGGGACAAGTCGGGCACTGGTGGGCAGGTTTTCTGGTGTGGCTTGGGTCCTGGCTCTCCGGATATTTTATCGTAGCCACCGACGCCTGGATGCAGTACCCCACGGGATACATGCGCGGACCCAACGGAGTGTTTGTGCTATCGAGTTTCTGGAAATTACTGTTGAACAGATGGGCGCTCTGGCAATACGCGCACACGATGCTGGGTGCGGTGCAAACAGGATGTTTCGTGATGGCTGCGGTGGGCGCGTTTTATTTGCTGACCAAGCGATTTGAGGCATACGGAAAAACGTTTGTGAACGCGGGAGTGCTGGTCGGAGTTGTTGCGGCAATATTGCAGCTTTTTCCGAGCGGCGACATGCAGGGAAAAATGATTGCGGACTACCAACCCCCGACGCTAGCCGCGATGGAAGGATTATTCGAATCGCAAGACGGCGCGCCGATCGCGATTTTAGGCCAGCCCGATGTACGCGCGCGCAAGCTGGACAACCCGCTGGTGGTGCCGAACGTGTTGAGCTTTCTGACCTATCGAAACTGGAAAGCACACGTGAGAGGACTGGACAGTTTTGCGCAAGATCAGTGGCCGGACCAAATTGCCCTGCTCTATTACAGCTATCACGTGATGGTTGGACTGGGTACGATTTTTATCGCGGTGCTGGTGCTCGCAGCGTGGCTGCTGTGGCGTGGACGTTTGTACACGTCGCAGTGGATGCTTTGGACGCTGATGATTTGCATGCCGCTGCCGTACATCGCGAACACTGCAGGTTGGATGACAGCGGAGCTCGGGCGGCAACCTTGGCTGATTTTTGGACTGATGCGCACAGCAAGGGGCTTTTCCCCGCGCGTGTCCGGAGGAAATACGCTGTTCACCTTGCTGGGTTTCATGGGGATGTATTTGCTGCTGACGATTTTGTTTCTCTTTCTTGTTGGCAGGGAGATCGAGCATGGTCCGGAGCCGGAAGAATCGAATCGTCAGCCGATGGCCGTTGCTGCGGATTGAGGAGTGACTTATGGAGACCGTTTGGTTCTGCCTGGTCGCGATTATGGTGGCGGTATATATTCTGCTGGACGGTTTCGATCTCGGCGCCGGCGCGATTCACCTGTTGGTGGCGAAGACCAAGGAAGAGAAGCGCCAGGTGATCGCGAGCATCGGGCCGGTGTGGGACGGAAATGAAGTATGGCTCATAGCAGCAGGCGGAACGCTGTTCTTTGCGTTTCCGGTTCTGTACGCTTCCAGCTTTAGCGGATTTTATCTGCCGCTGATGATCGTGTTGTGGCTTTTGATTCTGCGGGGCGCGTCGGTTGAGTTTCGCAATCATATCGAGAGCAATGTTTGGATACCCTTGTGGGATTTTTTGTTTTGTGCATCGAGCCTATTGCTTGCAGTTTTTTATGGCGCGGCGCTGGGCAACGTAGTGCGCGGAGTTCCACTGGACGAGAGCGGGTATTTTTTTGAGCCGCTGTGGACGAATTGGCGCCTCGGCGAGCAAACCGGAATTTTGGATTGGTACACGGTGCTTGTGGGTGTGCTGGCGCTGCTCTCGCTTATGATGCACGGCGCGCTGTGGGTGCGTATGAAGACGACCGGGGCGGTAAACGAGCGTGCCGGACGGCTCGCGAACGAAGCGTGGTGGGCTGTTACAGTGCTCACGATCTTAGTGACGGCTATTACGTTTGCGGTGCTGCCGCTGTTACGAACGAATTTTTCGAGAGGGCCGTGGGGCTTCATTTTTCCGATCCTGTCGATCGCTGGCCTCCTGGGGGTGCAGTTCGAATTGAGGAGACGGAATGAGCGCAAGGCGTTCCTGGCTTCCTGTATGTATCTCGCGGGCATGCTTACCAGCGTGGTGTTTAGTGTTTATCCTATGGTGCTGCCCGCGCGCGATGGCGTGCACTCGTTAACGGTGAACAATGCGAAGGCAGGCGCCTACGGACTGAAGGTCGGATTTGTTTGGTGGATCATCGGTATGATCCTGGTAGCGGGATATTTTCGGTATGTTTACAGCTCGTCCGCCGGCAAAGTAGCGCCGGAGACAGACCAGGCACAAAAATAGGGAAAGGAACGTAGCATGCGAGTGAGCCACTTTCACATAGTCGTTCCGATCGTCTTTCTGATCGTCTTCGCGAGCACCCTTCTGATCGTCCCTCCAATCGCGGCGAACGGGATGGCTTGGAGTGCGTAAGCCGATCGTTGTTGTGGGGAGCATAAATCTCGATCTCGTTTCGAACGCGGAGCGCGTGCCGTTACCGGGTGAAACTCTCACGGGCCGAACCTTTTCAACTTTCCATGGCGGGAAGGGGGCCAACCAGGCTGTTGGCGTGGCCAAGCTGGGGTACCCGGTGAGCATGGTGGGGAAAGTGGGCGACGATTCATTTGGCTCGGCGCTGAAAGGCGCGCTGCGAAAAGCGGGCGTGAACGTAAAAGCGGTTGGGACAGTGAAAGGCTCGTCTGGCGTGGCCTTGATCAATATTGGCGACGACGGGCAGAACAATATTGTTGTGGTCCCGGGAGCGAATGGAAAGTTGCGGCCCAAAGATATAACGAACGCCTCCGGGCTTTTGCGCAAGGCCGAAATGTTTTTGACCCAGCTCGAAATTCCGCTGATCACCATGGAGACCCTGGCTGTTTTTGCGCATAAGAATAAAATTCCGTTGATGCTGGACCCCGCTCCCGCCCGCGAGCTTCCCAAAGGATTGCTGCAGTGCGCGACGTGGATCACGCCCAATGAAAGCGAGACGCGCATTCTCTGCGGGCTTGCCGCGAATGAACCGGTGACTCCAGCTACGGCGGCGCGCTGTGCCGATTTGCTTTTGGCGCGTGGTCCGAAGAACGTGGTGATCAAAATGGGGTCGCAAGGTGTTTTCCTGGCTGCGGGTGGAGGAACGCGGGAGATGATTCCGGCCTTCGCGGTAAAAGCCGTGGACTCCACCGCGGCGGGAGATGCCTTCAATGCTGGTTTTGCTGTGAGCCTTCTGTCCGGCGAAGCGCCGGTGCAGGCGGCGCGGTATGCGTCGGCGGTTGCGGCAATATCCGTGACGCGAGTGGGGGCGCAGCCTTCCATGCCCACGGCCGGCGAAGTGGAGCGATTTCTGAGGTTGCGATAAAAACTCGCCGGCGTCGGGTTCCCTCCATTAGAAATTTGTTCGCATATCGTCAGGGCTTGGGCTCGGCGGCTAGCTCGGGTTGCGGAAGGGCTGCGCCGCTCAGTTCACTTTGGCGGCGGGCGCGGCTCGCGTTGAGTAGGCTGGTGGCTGCAGCGAGTTCAGCTTGGCCGTCCTGCGTGTGCCCTTCGCGCAGCAGGATTTGCCCTTTTAAATTGTGATAGTTGGGGTTGTCCGCGTCGATTTTGATGGCGGAATCGATTGCGGATAAGGCTTGGTCGAATTTCTTTTCGCGCTGATAGACGCGCGCCAAACCAAAATACGAACTCGACAAGTGGGAATCGCGGCGCAGAGCTTCGCGGAAATTTTCTTCCGCTTGGTCATCCTGTTGCTGATAGATGTACACAAGGCCCAAGCGGTCGTAGTTGAAGGCCACGTCAGGTTCGAGCGCGATGTCTTTTTCAAATTGCTCTTTGGCGCGGTCAAAATCCAAGCGAGTCAGATAAACGAGCCCCAGGTTGAAGTGCACGAAGGGAAGTTTGGGATCGGATTGCGCGGCTTGCTCGAGTTCCGCTAGCGCTTTGTCATTTTCCTCCCGGTTTAAAAAGGCTTTGCCCATCAGCAAGTGATATTCGGCGGTGTTTTGTCCCAATTCGACGAAGCGACTGAGGGCGCGATCTTGCAACTCCGATTTCCCTGCTTTGTCGGCAGCATTTCCGAGAACGTAGAGATAATTCAGGTCGTTCGATTCTTGCGGCCACAAATCCTGGAGGGCGCGGACTGCGTCGGCGTAGCGGTCGGTGAAGAAATAGCAGAGGCCGAGAAGATAGCGGGCTTGCAGGGAGTTCGGCTGGTCGCGCACGACGGATTCAAATGGCGCAATCGCAGAATGAAATTCGCTCTGGCGATAATAGACGAGGCCGATGTTGAGGCGTATTCCAGCGACGTTGGGCGCGAGATGCTCGGCTTTATGCAGCAGGTCGAGAGCGGAGGACCAATTCTGGCGGCGCATGGCGATCACGCCGAGATTTGCGTAAGCACCCGCGGAATTGGGGTCTTGCGCTAATACTTTCTTGAAGTCGGATTCGGCCTGGTCCAGATTGCCGGCGCGGAGGGCTGCTTCGCCGTTGCCAAAAAGTTCGGGGATGGTGGATTGTTGCGCGTTGACTGTGACGCGGCTTGGTTGTGCGGCGAGCGTTGTTGCGGCAACAACCGAGAGGAGCAAGAACGCAGCGAGGAATGGTCTAGAAGTCCGCAACACGGTGAAGAACGACTCGACGCTGACGACGGCTTCGCGCAAGAGACGCAAAAATTGTGCAAAATGGAGTGAGTCACTAAATGCAATTCTGGTACCGGTTAGACAGGGTTTAATTGTTTGTTTTCTGTAATTTCTATTTTTCGGCCAGTTTCTCTTAGAAATGCGATTGTGCGAACCAAATCCCTCGCCAAAATCACCACCGGCAAGCTGGGTTGAGCGAATCGAGGCACCTTGGTAAGACCGCCGACCGGAAGAGGCCAGGAGTGCTGATGGATTCGGTTGCGCACAAGCAGGAAGCGGAAAGTCGGCTTCAGCAGAAGATGGGCTTTGACGCTGCGGCGGCCCGTTTTTCCCAGCATTGATGCTAAACCAAAATTTCATCGCTGCAATGATAGGAAGTTGAAAGTCTGAATACAAGGGTGCCAGGCGGTGGAGGCGTGGACTTTTATTTTACTACAGGGAACAGAAGAAAAATCCCGTGTTGGGACGGCAGGCCTAATCGGATTGATCGGAAGACGTTCGATGCACCTAGGGAACCGATTAGCTTGCGCCGATTGCAGCTGGAACTCGACGCCGGATGACTATCGATCCGCAGGACGGTAAATTCCAGCGCGCTCAAGGGCGACTTGCCTTCTGCCCCCAACCTAAGATGTGCGCCTGATGGCGGACTTCTCTTCTTTGATCGGTCGTACCGTCCCCCACTATCGCGTGATCGAACTTGGCGAAAGATTCGACAAACCCCGCACGTTTTATTCATAGCGCAGGGCGACCATGGGATCCACGGCGGCAGCGCGGCGCGCTGGAAGTAGGCAAGCTAGCAGACCGATTACTACGATGGTGATTGCGACCGCGGCGAAAGTCCAGGGATCGGTAGATGATACGCCCCAGACCTGACTCTGCAGCAGGCGGCCGACGAAGAGCGCGCCCAAAAGTCCCAGGCAAATTCCAGCAAGCAGCAGGCGCAAGCCGCGCAGAAGAATCATGCGAAGAATAGCGGCGTGCTGCGCGCCCAAAGCCATGCGAACTCCGATTTCCTGAGTTTGCAAAGAAACGGTGTAGGCCATCACGCTGAAAACTCCCAGGAAAAACAGCGTCAGACCGATGGATGCAAACGCACCCAGGGACATGAGGCCAAATTCAGGCTGCGCGTACGAGTAGCGATGGAGAAAATTCTTCAACGTGTCTTCCTCGCTGAGTGCGACACTGTGATCGACGGCGAAAATTTCCTGGCGAATATTCACGAGGAGGGCTTGTGGCTCGACATTGGTGCGTACCAGAAGACCGGCAAACGGCAAGGATGCAATAGAAAAAGGCACAAATGATTCAGGGAATGAAGGATGGTTGAGCCCGTCATTTTTGACGTCGTTCACCACGCCCACGATCTCAAAGTACGCGTTATGCGGCGTTTCGGGCCCGTGATCGAAGGCCTTAAATTTAACCAAGTGGCCCACGGGCGTATCGTTTGGAAAAAACTTGCGCGCGAACGAATCGTTTACGACCGTCACCAGGCGCGCGGAGTTCACATCGTCAGACGATAACAGCCGCCCACGCAGAAGCCGCAGGCCGACGGCCTGAAAGTAACGTTCACTAACGGGATCGAGTTGCGAATTCCATGATTCTGAGTGGGACTTGCCCGTGATATCGATGTCTGATTGAAATCCGCCGTAGGGCGGTAATTCTAAAGTTACTCCCACGGAATCCACCCCCGGCAAGACTTCCACACGCTGCAGGACACGCTGTAAGAAAACTCGATTCTGATCGGGAGTGAAATGCCGGTTGGGTGGATAGGTGATCAAGGCGGCTGCGACTCGCGATGGACTGAAACCAAGTTCGACGTGGGTGAGCGCATAGAAACTGCGAATCATGAGGCCCGCGCTCACTAGCAAAACGAGAGCGAGGGCGACCTCTGCTACAACTAGAATGGAGCGCAATTTTCCGTGGCCAAAACCGAATTGGCGACCTCGGCCGCCGCTGGCGAGTTTCTGAAAAAGATCGCCGCGAACGGAATGTAGAGCGGGGGCCAAGCCGCAAAGTAAGGTTGTGAGCAGTCCGATAATGGCAACGAAAACCAGACACGGGAAATTCAGCGAAATGATGGCTTCGTCGGGAATACGTTGATGCGCGGGAATGGTAGCCACGAACCATTGGAGTCCAGCCCAAGCGAGGGCGCAGCCAATCGCACATCCGGACACGGCCAGGACCAAGCTTTCGAGCAGGAGTTGGCGCAGCAAGCGACTGCGGCTGGCACCGATGGCGGAGCGCAGAGCGATTTCCCGCTCTCGTGCACTGGCCCGAGCGAGAAGCAAGTTAGCAACGTTGCTGCAAGATAACAACAAGACCATGGCGACGGCAGCGATCAGAGCGAAGAGCATGTCTTTGAAGTCGGCAACGATTGCGTCGGTGAATGATTTTGGGATCACCGTGAAGTTAGGCGGATAATTGTCGGCATACTGCTTCGAAATGTTGTGGGCGACGACGTTCAAATCTGCTGCGGACTGCTGCAAGGTTACGCCGAGTTTGCGTCGCGCGGTGGCCCATATGTAAAAAGGCTGGCGATGCGGAGGAGGTTCGTCGGAATTGGCCTCGCTTGGCTCAGGGCGCGAGCGAGTAAGAACGAGAGGGAGGAACACGTCCGAGCCATCGAATTTAAAGCGCGGGGGCATTACTCCAACGATTGCTCTGGAAGTTCCATCGAGAACAATGGGCTTGCCGAGCACATGGGGATCCGCGCCGAAATCTTTTACCCACAACTTATGACTTAGGACCGCGACGGGGGCGGACGCGGAGTTCCCATCTGGATCGTCGATGGCGCGGCCGAGAAGCGGAGGAACACCGAGAAAATTCATTGTATTCGTGGTGAGGTAACATGCGAGGAGCTGTTCGGAGCCAATACCTTTGTCATAAAAAACGTGATCGGTCATAGAGCCGATGACATCCTCGAAAACGTGATTCTGTGCGCGAAAATCCATGTACTCGGGCATGGAGAACACGACGCGGCCACCGTCGCCGGCCTCGCGTGTATCGTGAATCGCAAATGTGGTAAGGCGTCGCGGGCTGGTGTAGGGAAACGGATTCACTACACCGTTGTAAATGATGCTGAAAATAATCGTGGTCGAGCCGATTCCCAGTGCGAGCGTGAGTACGGCTGCCGCTGCAAATCCGGGATTCTTGCGAAGCATTCGGAAACCGTAGCGAAGATCTTGTAAAAGAGTCTCGATGA
>Ga0073928_10006916_pt1 | contig 15003 bp, 14 predicted proteins | sample PaiPotPPA55metaG_FD_76969 | JGI IMG/M metagenome (GOLD analysis project Ga0073928, IMG submission 76969) | Iron sulfur acid spring bacterial and archeal communities from Banff, Canada, to study Microbial Dark Matter (Phase II) - Paint Pots PPA... ... | reverse complement strand
CGCGGGAACGGGGAGTGGGATCGCCCGACCCCTATGCAGTTTTTTTGTTGGCGGTTTGAGGAGAGGGTACCCATTATAGGTGATGGCACGGTCCGGGGGTGCGCAACCTCGCTCTGATGCCTCGCGGTCGCTTCATGCGATAGCGGGCGACACGCATCTCGCCCTGCTCGACAACGAGCAGGAATGGGTAGCCCGGATTCGGGCGAGCGATCACGTGGCATTCAGCGCGTTGTTCCGCGTGTACTACGATCCTCTCTGCCGGTTCGTCGAAGGGATCGTCGGCGGACGAGCCATCGCGGAAGAGGTCGTCCAAGGCGTTTTCCTGACGCTTTGGGAGCGGCGCGCCGGGTGGGTCGTGCGGGACCGGCTTCGCACGTACCTGTTTGCGGTTGCCCGCAACCACGCAATCAATAATGCCAAACGCAATCGTCTGTTTCTGCACTACCTCGCGCGGCTAGGCGCGTGGCGCGAGTCGGATACGGAGTGGCCCCGCATGGCCGAGGGAGAGGCTCGCGTTTCGGCTGACGAGACGGAGAGCGCCGTACGCCGTGCCATTGCCCAGCTTCCATCTCGCTACGCCCAAGTGCTCGGCCTGCGCTGGGAGCACGGGATGACGTACGCCGAAATCGCAGCCATACTCGCCGTCCCCGTCAAGACCGTCGAGACCCGGGCAATCCGCGGGCTGCGGCTGGTTCGACCAATGCTCCAGGGGATGCGATCGTAGCACGATGAAGGGGTTCGAGGCACTCGATTGTCTTTGATATAGTGCCGCGACAAAAAGATTCGACTCCGGACGAGGAAGAAAACCTTCGGAGCATCGGCCTGTCCGATGATTCGCACGCGTGGCGCCTCATCGAGCGCGTTGTCGCCGGCGACGCGTCGCCGGCCGACCGTGCAGCGCTCGATAGTTGGATTGGCGGCGATGAGACGCGGCAAGCCGTAGTAAGCCGCCTTGTCGCAGCGGTCGGATCGATGCGACGCAACGAGCCACGGTACGACGCCCGCGCGGGATGGGAGGCGATCGCTCCCCGCCTTGCTACCCGACGACCCGCAAGCCGGATGGCGCAGCCTTCCGTCGCGGCGCGCATCGCTGCATGCGGAGTTGTTGCGGCTCTCGGCCTTGCGTGGTGGATCGCTCGCCATGCGTCCACCGAGCAGCTCCAAGCCTCGCGACCGGCGATGGTCGCCCAGCGAGGACAGCGCGTCAGTGTGCGCCTCGCCGACGGCTCACAGGTCACGCTCGCTCCACAGAGTCGGCTGACGCCAGACCCCGCGTTCGGGAAATCAAACCGAGCCGTCGCGCTCGAGGCCGGGCTTACTTCAACGTGGTTCACGATGCGTCACGACCGTTCACGGTCACTGCTGCCGGCGTTCGCATTCGCGATGTAGGGACTGCGTTCGAAGTGGACGCATATGCCGCGAAGGATCGAACCGCACATGCAACGCCCAGAACCCAGGTTGTAGTCGTTTCTGGGTCTGTACTCTTCGAAGCCACGCATAGTGAACCGCCGGCCAGGTTGCATGAAGACGGATCCGTCTCGGCGCCTCCGGCGAGCGCAATCGTCACCGCGGGCCAACTAGCCCGGCTCGATGATCAAGCGCACGCCACGCTAATCGAGCATGTCGATGTGGCCGACTGGCTGAGTTGGACCACGGGCGATCTCGTGTTCCGCGATGTGCCGCTTCAGGATGCCGTCGTCGAGTTGGAGCGGTGGTATGACGTTGACATCGTCGTAGCCGACTCCGCGCTCGCGCGCAGGCACATCACCGCCACGTTTCACGATGAGACGTTGCCGCAAGTGCTGCGGTCTCTCGCTCTCGTGCTGCACGCGCGGTTCGAACGGTCCGACCATACGGTCACGCTACGATCCGCGCCGCAGCCAACTGCGCGCGCAGGGGGCACATAATGCGGAAGCTTGCGCGCGCCGTCGTCCTCCCTATGGCTGGTGTCCTAGTTGCCGCTGCGGGGTCGCGCGCAGCCGGGGCACAAACGCGTTACGCGGAGAATGGCCGCACCTTGAGGTCGGCGTCTTCGGATAACGCGTCCGTGGCCGGGCCCGAGGGTGGCCCGCTGGCGCGGCGCGTCAGCCTCACGCTTCGGGATGTACCACTCGTTCGAGCCGTTGAGACGGTTGCCCAGCGTGCGGGAATCCACTTGACCTATAGCTCGGACGATTTTCCCGCCTCGCGACGCGTGACGCTCTCGGCGAGCCACATAACGGCCGACTCGGCGTTCCGCGCCGTGCTGGCCGAGACGCACCTGCGTGTACTGCTGACTTCGGGGGCGAGCGCGGTAGTGACCCGGATCGACGCCCGGCCGACCGGGCTTCACCAGAGCGACGGCACGGTCGTCGCCCGCATCGTGGAGATTTCCACGGACGCACCGCTGGCGAACGCGCTCGTTGCCCTCGAAGGCACCGACTTGCGAGGCGTCACAGCGGCCACGGGCCTCGCCACCATCGACCACGTCCCGGCGGGGCAATACGTCGTGACTGCCCGGGTGCTCGGATATCGCGAGGGGCGCAGCGGCACGATCTCCGTACTGGCTGACTCGACCGCGCGCGTGACTGTTCGCCTGACCGCATCACCGGCCGTGCTGGAGCACGTGCAGGTCACGGCGACCAAGTCTCCCGAGAGCGTGGTCAACGTCCCAGCGATGACGACGACGATTGGCCCCCAGGAGATCGCGGATCAAGGCGCCGGACGGTTCACGCAGGTGCTCAACAACGTACCTGGGCTCATCAACAGCGCCCTGGAAACCCAATTCGAGTCCGTGATGCTCCGCGGAATGCCCCGCGAGGGCAACGAGTGGACCAACACGCTGCTCATGATCGATGGCATTCCGCAAACCGATTCGCGAAACAGCGCGCGCGTCATCAACCTGCCACTCGAGAACGTGAATCGAGTAGAAGTCGTCGAAGGACCCAACTCTGCTCTGTATGGTCGCACCGCCGTCGGTGGCGTCGTCAACGTCCTCACGCCCGATCCCACCGCCGACCCTCGTTTCGATCTAGACCTGCAAGGCGGCCAATTCGATCAGTTTGGCGTGAAAGCCGCTGCGTCAGGCCCGATCAAGGATTGGGGTGGGTACTACGTCTCGGCCGACGAAAACCAGAATCACGCGTACTATCTCCAGCCGTACACGTTCACGATCAAGAGCAACGCTCTGTTCGCCAAGTTCGCGTTCAGCCCAGACCGGCAGTCCCAGGGAATGATCTCGGTCAACCAGGTTGTCTCGGACAACGCGCTTCCGACGCCGCTTCCGATCATCAACGGCCGGCTCCTGAGCGACCTCGATCCGGCGATCAATCTCTACCAGAATTTCAATCTCCCGTCCTCCAACTATCACCAGGAGGAGACCCGGGCGACCTTCAACTACGAGCGAGAGCTCAATCCCTGGCTGGCAGGCACTACTGTTTTCGGATACCGCCACATCGTTTATCAGTTTCAGAACGACGGCGACGGCGTCGGCTCGCCCTTCGACACGGTCGCGAAGACATTTACCCAGTACCCTTTCGCGGAGACGTATGCCGAAAACATCTACTACTCCGAGCTTCGCTTTGCCCTGCACCCCCGAATAGGGTCGCTGAACAACGAGTTGATGATCGGCACGTCATACGACTACACGACCGGCTACGGGAGCGGAGTCGTCCTGTACACGGATACCACCACGTTCGGCTGGACCATCAGCTACGCCAATCCTCAGAACCCCGGATTTCCGCCACAGAACACGTGGCAATACCTGCCCTATGGCGGCAACTCGTACAACCTCGGGATTCTGGGAGCGTACGCGCAGTACCGCCTCGATCCCGTTCGCCGGCTAAGCCTCGTAGTCGCTGGCCGCTACGATGATGCCTACCTGAGCAACACGCCCACGACCGCGCCCGGAACGACACCCCGGGTCTCCAGCAGGTGGAACGCGTTCAGCCCGAAGGCCAGCGCAACCGTGCGTCTCATCGGAGCGGATTCGAGCATAGTCCGTCCCGGGCTACGCCTAAACGCATACGCGACCTATTCGACGGCGTTCGTGCCACCCCGTACGCCGAGTGCACTCAACCAGCAGGACTCGCTGAATCTTTCACCGCAGTATGTGCAGAACTACGAAGGTGGGTTCAAGGGAGACGCGGCCGCTGGACGCATCTCATTCCAGACCGGCTACTTCTTCATGCGCGAAGATGGGATCGTGGTCGATACGCGCGTGGGGCCTTTCTATTACCCCAGCAACGCCGGCGTCGAGAATTTCCAGGGATTCGAGGGAGCGCTTCAATGGAGCCCGAATTCCGCGCTGGCGCTGTACGGCAACGTCGCGTGGTACCACGACCGCTACGGGCACTTCGTGATTCAGCAGTCGGGCGGCAACACGGTGCTCACGGGCAACCGAATGCCGATTTCCCCGGACAACATCGAGAACCTCGGGGGCACTTGGCGGTTCTGGCGCGCCTTCGGCCTCCAGGCCAACATGAAACACGTCGGAAGCACGTATCTCGACCAGGGCGACACGTTTCTACTTCCCCCATACGTCGTAGTGGACGCAAGCGTTTTTTGGCGCCATCGCATCGTGCAAGTCACGCTGTCAGTGCACAATCTCCTCGATGATCGCTACTTCACGATGGGCGACATAGAGTTGGCGCAATCGGTCGACCCGTCGGCGCCCCGACAGATTCTCCTCACTACGTCCTTCCATCTGCGGTGAGCCCCCGCAGTAATGCAACGCTGGCATTGGAAGCGCATCGATTACCTCGTCCACAGATGGGTCGGGGTGACCTTGGGTCTGCTCATGCTGTCGTGGTTTCTCAGCGGCATCGCCCTCATGTACTACCCGTGGCCGGCGCCCACCGAGTCTCGACGGCTCGCGCTGCTGACGCCACTTCGGATGGACAGCAGCGTGATCGGCTTCGCCGCTGCGGCTCGCGTCGCGGAGGACGCCGCTAGTAGCAGCACTGGCGCTAGTAGCAACGCAGGCGGGTCCCGCCACGGCCCACTCGTCAGCGGTCCCCTGGTCGGCGGGCGGCTCATGCGCTGGGGCGGACGGGTGGTATATCAGCTCTGGCGCGACCGACGCGGCCACGAGCAGCCCGCGGCCGTAGTCGATGCGGTGACGGGTGCCCTGATAACTCCGCTCGACTCGGCCACGGCAATTAGGGTCGCGACTGACGTGGTGGGTACAGGACAGCTGGTGCGAGGTGCGAAGCTGCTAGCCCACGGCGATCACTACATGATGGCAGGCGAGTACGCGGCCTCGTTTCCGGCTTATCGGGTGAGATTCGACGACGCCCGAGGCACCGCGGTGTACGTAGGGCAGGCCGGAGGAGAGATCGTGGGAATCGTCACCAATCTCACGAGGCTCACTACCTGGACCGGCACCGTCCCGCATTGGCTGTACTTCCAATGGCTGTACTCTCGCCCCGAGCTTTGGACTTGGGCTAACCTCGTTCTGCCTTCCGTGGCGATCGTGATAGCACTAACCGGGATCGTGCTTGGTACGCATCAGCTGTTCCCCCGACGTCGACGTGGTGAGTGGCGCGTTAGCGCATATCGCGGGGTGTCGAAGTGGCATCACGTTGCGGGGGTGGTGTTCGGCACCGCCGTTCTCACGTGGACGCTTAGCGGCGTATTCGAGATTCTGGGGGTATCCAACGAGCCCCGGCCCGGGCAGTGGCAGCGGGTCAGCGCCGGACCGACGCAATGGTCCGCGATACACGTGGGCGAGGCAGACGCCGTGCGCCTCGCGGCGACCGGAGAGGCAGCAGCAGCCCCCGTTGCAGTGGACCTCGTCGCGCTGGAGGGCCGCGTCGGGTACGAGGTTCATTTTCAGGATCGGCGCGAAGTGTGGGTGGATGCGACGACCGGGGCGGTGCGCGGCGAGATTGCCAGCCGCGACGCGGTGCGGCTCGCAGACCGCGTCGTGGGCGCGGACGCGCCAATTCAGAACGTCACACGAATCACTGCGTATGATACCTACTACTACTCGCGACACGGACGCGAATCTCACCTGCCCGCCTGGCGCGTCGCGTTCGGCGACCGGGCCGAGTCGGTAGTCTATCTGGACCCTGTAACCGGCGTCCCAGTCGGGTTCGTCGACGCAGATACGAGGGCGTGGAGATGGCTTCGCGACGCCATGCACTGCCTGGACTTGCCCGCCATCAACAACCGGCGACCGTTGTGGGACGCCATCGTGCTTCCGTTGATGATCGGCGGAACCCTGTCCGCGATAACCGGCGTCTGGTTACTGCTACGACGCGTGCGTCGGGTGATTCAGGCGCCCCCCTAGGCGCCGTCTCGAGATCGGCAGGCCGCTGTGTGCCGGCCTACAACTCCACCCTCGGGGGTTCCAGTGGCCGGTCGCGATGCAGCAACACCCAATCCGCGTGCTCGGCCAGCGCTTCCTTCCCCAGCTCCAGCACCAGTCCGCGGACGACGTGCGGCGGGTCGCCGCGCATCGATTGGGCACCGAGGTGTGAATACGCGCGCTCGAACACCTCGCCCATCCTACGGTACTGTCGCGCGTGCCCGGCGTACGCGCGCTTGTCGGCGTACACGTGGAGCAGTGTGCCCGCGAGCGCCGTGAGTACAAGACTCGTCACGAACCAGGCGTGAGGCGCCGCGGCAAAGTGCAGCCAAGCCCGCCAGCCGGAATCCGCAAGCCCGGCCGCGATCCGCCGGGCCAATTGCGGGCCGGCTATCGACAACGCGCCAATGGCGATGGCGCCGAGCGCGAATCCCATGACGGCCTGTTGCGTGCCGAGTGTCCAGACGAGCGACCCAGCCGTCGGCTCATAGTCGGCCGCCTCATCTTCCACGCGAAAAAACAGATGCCATGCGAACGTGAGGCCGGCCAGCGCCGGTATGAGCCACAGCAGCATCCAGATTGGGAATGGCATGATGTCGATCTGGCTCAGGTGGCACCGACTGCAAATTGGCACCACCCTGTGCCAAGCGGCGAGGACGCACCACGCGCCCGCCGCCGCAATGCTGGCGCCGATTACGCCACTCCCGCGTTCCCGGAAGCGTGCCAGCTCAGTGAGATCGCGCGGGCGAGCGCGCGTGACATAATAGCGATGCTGCGATTCAACCCACAGGTGATCGGCTGCGTGCGGGTCGGCGTGCTGTGGCGTCGCAGTGCTCAGCCCCCACGCCCGAATCGCGTTCCGTATCCATGTGAGCTCGTCACGTTGTTTTCGCAGGTAATAGTCCGACGCGGCGTGGCCAAGTCCCGCCAGCCTCCAGTAGAACTGCACGCGAAGTCCTTCGGCTAACGCTCGGTAGTCCTGAAAGCGGTTCTGGATGTCATGCGCGCGAACCCAGACGTATACCCAATCGGCTAACCCGAGAAAGAGAACGTACGCCATTAGCCCCAGGAGCCGATCGCCTTCAGAGTTGTTTACACCTTGGTACAACTCCGCGTACATCTCGAACATGAGCACTGCGACGAACCCGAGCCACAACACGCGCTTGAACGCTCTGTAGGTACTCCGCTGGTATTGCATCGCGAGCGTGTCAGCCAGCGCGAAAGCTCGGCGTAACCGCGTCAGTGGCTCGCTGAGGGCGCGCAACGGTGGTTGCGCAGAACTCGGGTCGCCCGAGCCCGCCGACGTATCGGCAGTCGGATACAGGCTTTGAGCGTTCTCGGCGATCGCGGGCGCGCAGCGTTCGCGCACCGCGAGCGCCTCGTGATTGAAGGTGTGGATCTGGCGCTCAATACGAGTCAATTGGGCGAAATAGTGCCGGCGCGAATGCGCATGATGATCGTACGCGGCGGGAGCGAGGATGTGCTCCCCGAATGGTCGCAACGTGGTTGGCAGATCGCGGTCCTTCCGCGGAGTGACTAGGTGATGCACCGCCCCCGTATCGGGCGGGTCGAGCGGGCTGTCATAGATCCTGAACGGCTCCGGGACCTGAGCGAGATGCGCCAGGAGACTCTCGGGCAGCGCGGCAAATTTTCCCGTGCGTCGAAACGCCACGATGTCCGCTGTTCCCCCGGGCTTGTCGTCCTGCGGCGGATTGCCATCCCAGAGCGCAATCAGCACCTGAGCCTGCCGGGCGACGTAGGCGCCCACGAGCGCGTACTGAAGGTTTCGACGCGTGTGTGCATCCAGCGTGTGATGGCCCCCGGCCGCGGCCGGCACCTGAGGAAGGTCGATCACGCGCACGGCGTGTTCAGGAGACATCAGCTCGTGGAACTCGGCGAGTGACCTCGTGTTCTCGTCGGCCGATCGGTCGGGCGGTGTGAAGTCTTTCTCGTACCCTTCGCGCGGCAGCGGGAGTGCAACCACCAGCTTGGCGCCGAACTCGATCGCCACTCGCGCAACGAGTCTGTCAGCTCCCTCAGCCAGCGGTGTCAGGAGCAGCAGCGGGGTAGGTGAACGGCTGAGGTGAATGTGTCGGGAAGGAGGGAAAGGAAACGGCCGCGCTGGCGACCACGCCGTCAGATGTCGAAAGAGCTTCCGCAGCGACTTGGTGAGCGCGTCGCGATCTTCGTCGCGGATGTCGCGGTGGCCTGTGACACCGACCACCAACGGGATGAGCCCGGGATCTTCGGCGGTGACGGGTTCACGCGAGCGAGGCGTCATCAGATCATCGTGCTGACGTACTTCGTCTCCAAGAAAGCATCCAATCCTTCAGTGCCTCCCTCACGCCCCAGTCCCGACTCCTTGAAGCCCCCGAAGGGCGCCTGTGCGACCGACGGCATGGCGTCGTTGACTCCGATAATGCCGTAATCGAGGCCTTCCGACACACGCCACGCACGAGACAAGTCGCGAGTGTAGAAGTAAGCGGCTAACCCGTACGGGCCCGCGTTGGCCCGTCGAATCACTTCGTCCTCACTGTCGAACGCGGCGACCGGAGCGACCGGGCCAAACGTCTCCTCGCGCATCACTCGCATCGCATCAGTCACGTTCGCGAGGATGGTCGGGGCAAAGAAATTACCGCGAGCCAGCTCCGGCGGCCGCCGCCCTCCGACGACCACGTGCGCCCCGCTCGCCAGCGCGTCGTCCACGTGCGACTGCACCTTCGCGACGGCTGCCGCGTCGATCAACGGGCCAACCTGAATTCCCGGCTGCGTCCCATCGCCGACGGTGAGTGCCCGGACGAGCGGCGCGAGAGCATCGAGAAATGGCGCGACGACCGATGAATGCACAAAAAGGCGGTTCGCGCAAACACACGTCTGCCCGGCGTTGCGAAACTTGGACGCGATCGCGCCCTGAGCGGCCGCCTCGATGTCCGCGTCCTCGAACACAATGAATGGCGCGTGTCCACCCAGCTCGAGCGAGACGCGCTTCACGGTAGCCGCGGCCTCGCGTGCCAGATACTTCCCCACCTCTGTCGAGCCCGTGAACGTGATCTTGCGGACGAGTGGATTCTCGAGCAGCTCCGCGCCCACTTCTCGCGGATCGCTCGTCGTCACCACGTTCCATACGCCGGCCGGGAGACCAGCCTCGACGAAGATTCGCGCCAGCGCGAGGGCCGTAAGAGGCGTCTGCTCCGCGGGTTTTAGCACGACCGTGCAACCGGCCGCGATCGCTGGCGCAACCTTTCGCGTGACCATGGCCGCGGGGAAGTTCCACGGAGTGATCGCGCCGACCACCCCGACTGGCTGTCGAAGCGCCATTAGGCGCTTGTCCGGAGTGGATGCGGGAATCACTCGGCCGTACATGCGCTCCGCCTCCCCGGCAAACCAACCCACGAAACTCGCGGCGTACGCTATTTCACCGCGCGCTTCGGGGACTGGCTTGCCGCCCTCGCGAGTGAGCGTCAGCGCCAGCGCATCCGCCCGCTGCAGCATGAGTGCCTCCGCTCGGCGCAACACCCGGGCACGCTCGATCGCGGGCGTCGCCGCCCATGCCGCGAAAGCCGCCTGCGCGGCCTCTACCGCGTCGCGCGCATCCTCACGCGTCGCGTCCGCCACGTTCGCGATCACCTCGCCGGTAGCCGGGTTGACGACCGGAAACGTGCGGGACGTGGAGCGCCAGGCGCCGCCTATCAGGAGCGGCTCGGCAGCGTATGGCGTCGCGACTGGCGTGGAAGCAAGCGTCGCGGTCACGAATGGGAAGCTAATGCGGCCGGGCGAGGCGAGTTACCTTTACCACGATGACAGACCCGAACTCTCATTTCGAGGAACGCCAGCGGGATTTGGACCCCCACCGCTTGCAAGAGCGCCGCGATGCCGCGACGGAAGTGGAGGCGCGACTGCGAGACCTCGGGGTCGTGCTGACCGGACGGGAGACGAGCGAACAGCTGGTCGACATGCTCGAGGCGGTCGAGGCGTTTGAGGCAGCCGTCGAGGCAAAAGGCGGAGACCTCTTTGTGAACTCCATCCAGTCGACGCAGCCCGAGAATCCGGACTTCGTGCTGCCCCGCCGGAGCGCGCACGAATCGCCCGAAGACTACATCCTGAAGGTCAGCGCGGCGACCGATCGCGTTCGCCACACGGGGTAGCTGGCCGCGAGCGTTGTCCGCTTCCTTCTCGGAGACTGCTGGCGTGGAGACGGCGACAATTACCAAGCGTCCCTGGATCGATCCAGTGTTGACGCGGCATGAATCACTCTCGCTGGCTGACGCGCCGATGGCCCCGGGCGACGTGCAGCGCGAAGACGAAATCGTGGCTCAGGTGGGATCGGGCATTCCGTGCGGGCCGACCGTGTGCGGGTCAAGCGGTATGGTCATCGAAATGATCGAGGGGCGATAGCCACGTCAGGCATCGACCTGGGGTTCGAGCTCTCGAACCTCTGCAACCTCCACTGTACGCACTGCATCCGGGGGTCGCACCAGGCGCAGATCGACACGCTTACCGTGTCGTTCGTCCATCGCGTTCTCGACCAGGCGGCAGCTGAGTTCGAGCGCGTGAGCGTCGTCTTCACCGGCGGCGAGCCGTTGAGCGCCCCACTGTTTCCAGAAGCGGTGGCGGCCGTCGCAGGGCGCGACATGCCCTACCGTATCGTCACAAACGGGTGGCTGATTCCGCGTCACATCGCCGTGCTCACGCAGCATCGGCCGCTGTTTGTGCGCGTTAGCCTGAGCGGAGCAACCGAGGCGACGCACGACGCGTATCGTGGGCGCGGAAGCTTCCGCCGCGCTCTCCTCGCCGTCGCGACGTTGCGGGCGCACGACATCCGCGCTGAGCTGTCTCTCGTGCTCACTCGCGACTCGGTCGCGGAGATCGAGAAAGCCGTGGGAATTGCCGCCGCGCTCGGTGCCGCAGAGCTGCACGTGATGCTGCCGCAGCCTACGCCAGAGACGGCACTTGCCGGCAGCGACCTCTCGCCAGCTGAGTGGCGCGAGGCGGGCGCCCGGGTCCGCTCAATCGCTCGACGGAGCCGCGTGCCCGTCATTCTCGATTACGGCTCGTATCTCCCGATGCCGCATGGTCGCTGTGACACCATGCTTCTTCGCCATCTGTACATCGACGCACGGGGTCGTGCGGCCTTCTGCTGCCAGCTCTCGCGATACGGCACCGGTGAGGAGCCGCTGCTGGGTGACCTCACGCGCGAGACACTTTCCGAGGTAGTCGCTCGCGCGCGCACCGCGTACGACTCATTTCAGGGCGAGACCGAACGCCTACATCAAATCGGGCAGCGTGATGCGCTGGACGACTATCCCTGTGTGAGTTGCGCCCGACGCCACGGACGCACGGGCTTTCTATCGGATTTCCCGGAGCATCCATGGTCCGGGCTCGCCACTATGCCCGGCGAATCACTCCACGCGGACATGACAACGAGCGGCGCGGCATGAGCGTAGGTGTGACGTCAGTGTCACGGTCGTCCTTGGCATGGGCGTGGGGCGGCGTGGAGGCCCAAATGGTAGGCGATGCCACCGTCGTCCGACCCGCCTTGGCGCGGCGGCCCGTTGAATTGATCGTGCGACAGGGGCGGCTTGCGCGAGGGTCCGGCTACGCCAGCGCGCCACCTGCTCTTCGGCGTGGTCTCGCGCGCATGGGAGCCATCCTCCGACTGCGCGAGCGCGGCCGCTACTTCGTGCACGCGGCTGGCGCGGTCGATCCGCGCGGCCGAGCGTGGCTTCTTACTGGGGACAGCGGATCGGGGAAATCGACACTCACGTATGCGCTCGCGCGGGCAGGTTGGAATGTGCTCGGTGACGACGGGATAGTGCTCGAGGTGACGCATATCTCGGGGAGCGGGTCGGTGTGGGCGCACGCGTGGCGTGAGCCGCTTCGAGTCAGCTTGGACCTCGAGGCACACTTTCCCGACCTCGGGGCGCGGGCTTGTAGCGACGGTTGCGCGAGCATGCCTGGCGACCTGCGTCGCCGGATCGCGGTCTCGGTGCCATTTGCGCGGGGTGCTCCGCTTGCTGCCATTGTTTTTCTGGCGCGTGGCGAGCGAGACGTGGCGACGCCACTCACACCCACCGCTGCGCTGAGCGCATTGATTCCACAGTCGCCGTGGGTGCTCGTCGCCGACGAGCACGCGTCTGCGCACCTCGCCGCATTGGGCCACGTAGCCGCCAGCGTTGGGGCATTCCGACTCGAGCATTCCTCTCGGCAACTGTCTACGCGCGATGGAATCGCGCGCACGCTCGGCGACCTACTGTAAACCGCCCGTGACAGGCGAACGCTATACAGTGTCGAATGACGTCGCTTTCGCCGCCGTGCCAGGTGGTGGTGTCGTCCTACACATGGATACGAAGCGATACTACTCGCTCAATGAGACTGGCGCCGAGATATGGGCGTTGATGGCCGCAGGTGAAGACTCTGCCGCCATTGCCGATCGACTCACCGATGTTTATGAGATCTCGATCGATGATGCGCAGGCCGCGGTAGACAAGGTCGCAGGTGAGCTCGCTTCGGAAGGTCTCATCGCTCTCGCGCCCAGTGTGCGAGCGTGAGCATATTTGCGACGATGCGGGAGGTGCAGTGCGCGGCCGCGGTATACGATGTCGTGGCGGATGGGATATTGGGGTTCTCTCCACATCCCCTCGGTCTTTCTCGCGCGTCGCGCTCTCCTCTCGCCGTCTGGGCGCGAGTTCTAGGTGCCGAAGGGTGTGGCGCGCGACTGTCGTTCGCCGCCCGGCGGGATGGCTGGTTTGGGACGCTTCCGTCAGGCGTTCGCACGCTGCTCGATAAAGAGCGAGCAGCCGCGTTGTGGGCGTTCGGCGCGGCCCAGCGCCAAGTGACTGAAATGGTGGATCTGGGCGTGCGTGTCATGCTGCTCAAGGGGGCCGCGCGCGCGATGGCGCGCGTAGACAAGCCGAGCGAGCGCGGCTTCGCCGACGTCGATGTGCTCGTGAGCGCCGCCGACGCGCAACGAGTGCACAAGCAGCTGCGCGAGCGCCTGAGGTATGTCCCTCGATACGGCGCGTGCCGCCGACACTTGGCCCCGCTCCAGCGCACGGGGTATCTGCCAGTCGAGTTGCACCTCAGGTTGGGAAATGGGCAACGAGAAGAGGCGGCGCTTACAAACGGGATGTGGGAGCAAGCGACCGGCGAGCCGGTGGCTATACCATCCGCCACGCACTTGCTTCTTCACACGCTGGTGCACGCCACAGACGTGGATTGGGCGATGCCATACCGGCTGCGCGACGTAGCGGACGTCGCAACCGCGATCGCCGCCGGAGCGGACCTCGATGTGGTTGACCGCTTTGCCGCTGTTTCATCCGACCCGGCAGTGGTGGCTACTCTCGTGGCCGCCGCTCTTTCCACCGGGACGCCGGGTCGCGAGCTCGCCAGAGTGCGTCGAGTCGGCCGGGCCCGGGCAATGGGCGCTGTGGCCGCCGACCGCCCGGAACTAGCCAATCGACTGCTTTGCTACGCTGGGCTTGCGGCCGCGGCCTCACCCCGGGGGTTACGTCGTGTTGTGTCGTCATTTTGCGACAGGCACTGCGGCCAAATTGCCACGCGCCAGGGGCACACGATAGGCCCGATCTACCGCACAGGGGCTAACATGCGTTCGACGGGGCCGTTCGCCGGGCAAGCCCCTTGCTTAGATTCAGGGGGGGAATCGTCCTGATCCGGGTAATCGTAAACGCATGAATTGTCTTGACATCCGTAGGCTTGGCGTGCGCACGCTAGCGAGCACGGCAGTAGCACTTGCCTTGCTCACCGTCGGGTGCCGCCAAGAGGCTCCGCTCGCGCCGAGCAGGCACGCGGCCGCACCGGCTTACTTGGCCGTTGCGCTCGATTGCGTGGGCACTCGCGCCCAGCCGCAGTTCAGTTGCGGCCAGCGTGCCGTTGGAAAGGGACACACCATGCACGACGCGCTCGCGGTCGCTCAGCGGGCAGCGGCCTTGGCGCCTCACGCGACTGTGAGGACGGGTTCGGGCACTGCGGGGAACGCCATCGTCGGAGGCGAAGGCCTGTACGTGAACGTCACCACGACGAACACCACGTACAACTCCGGCACTCAGATTCTGCAGGGAACGGTGACCGTGCAGGATTTGACCACGCAGCCGTTTGGGACAGCCGATGGCGAGACGCCCTCGACAAACGGGATTCAGATCTTCTTCGACGAGCTCCCCACGGTCACCGCAGGGTCAGGAGTAGTGACCGTGGCCAACCCAAGCGGCGTGGGGACATTCACCCAAACCGGAGAGCCCTACTTCCAGTACCCGGGGCTCTTGCCGAGTAATGCAACGTCGCCCGGCGCGGTATGGCAGTTCTCAATGCCGACCACGGTGTCGAACTTCACATCGCTGGTGTACGTGGCCACCGAGCTTCCGAATAACAACGCCTCCGTCATCACGAACATTCCGGCGCATGCATTCGACCTGCTTTCCGCGGGCCAGGCTCACGCATGCGCGGTGCGGCCGGGGAATCACCTTTACTGCTGGGGAGCCAACACATACGCCGCAGTAGGCGTCGTGCAGACGGCGCCCGTGACGGTGCCCGAGGGAGTTCTGGGACTTACGACATTTGGTTCGGTGGCAGGCGGTACCGAATTCAGCTGCGGCCTCGCGTCGAACGTGCCGTACTGCTGGGGAGACAACGCGCGCGGCGAAGACGGCGACGGCACCGAGACTGATCGCCAATTTCCAACGGCGGTCGCGGGTGGTGTG
>Ga0073928_10006915_pt1 | contig 15005 bp, 12 predicted proteins | sample PaiPotPPA55metaG_FD_76969 | JGI IMG/M metagenome (GOLD analysis project Ga0073928, IMG submission 76969) | Iron sulfur acid spring bacterial and archeal communities from Banff, Canada, to study Microbial Dark Matter (Phase II) - Paint Pots PPA... ... | reverse complement strand
GAGAATTACCGTTCGCGGCTTGCCGCTGTGATTGCCATCGACGGCCCGTCGATCGAACACATCACCACGCAGGGCATTGCGTCGCGCCGATTTGAGGTGACCATAGCCGGCCCCGGCGGCCACAGTTGGTCGGACTTCGGCTCGCCGAACCCAATCACGGCGCTCGCGCGGGGGATCGTACAGTTCTCAGCGATTCGAGTGCCGGATGACCCGCGGAGTTCCTTCAACTTCGGAGTCATTGAAGGCGGCACGTCGGTGAACTCGATTCCGGCGCGCGCCGTGGTGAAAGTGGACTTGAGGTCGGAGGATGAATCCGAGCTTGCGCGCCTTGAGGCGGCCTTGCGCGACGCCATGCAGTCCGGTGTAAAGCAGGAAACCGCCGCGTCGAGTGGCGCGAGCGAGCAGCTCGAATTGACTTTCCGTTCTCTTGGCGCCCGCCCCGCCGGCAAGCTTCCGGACGGCGCGCCGCTTCTCGAAACGATCCGCAACGTCGATCGCTATCTTGGCAACCGTTCTCGCGTCGAACGCAGCTCGACGGACGCGAATATCCCCCTGTCTCTCGGCATACCGGCGGTGTCGCTCGGGGGCGGCGGGAAGGGGAGCGGCTCGCACACCCTGGCGGAGTGGTACGATCCCACCGACCGCGCGCTGGGCCTGAAAAGGCTCTACCTCACATCACTGGCGCTCGCCGGCCTACAACCTTAAAGTTTTTAAGCCGGAGTTCCGGACTGTCTTCACTTACCGACGACGATGGTTTGCATTTCGCCCGCAAAACTTTGCTTCTGCGTCTCCGCGTACGTGATTTTCACGCTCCTGCCCTTCATTTCGGAGCAGGGATCCAGATCGCCTAGCGACGAATTAGCGCCCGCGAGATAACTGATCTTGGTGTAGTCCCTTGCGTGGAGAACCAGGGAATGGTCGCCGGCGAGAGCGAGAGTCAACTTCATGTCGTTTTCCTTGCATGTGACGCCGGAAACTTTTCCTTCCGCGGTTGCGATTCCGGGAGGAAGTTTCGATGTCTCGCCTGATGCGAGGACGTGGAGAGATCGGATTTCGCCGCTGTTTCGGTCCTCTTCGTCCGGATGGTATTGAACCGAAACCGAGAGGCCCTTGAGCGACGTGCACTGGTTGAACCCTTGAATCGCCGGGCCCTCCACGGAAATCGAGAATGGGTGGTTTGGCGCGGTGTGCAGGTGAACGACGACGCCTGCCGTCTCGAGGTCAATCTTGAGCCCGCCTTCGCAGCTTTCAGCCGCCACCGTGCCTACATCCTGCTCCAGTCCCTCGTTCGAAAATACCGAAACCGATGTCGACGTTCCACCCACGCCTTGAGAACGGCCGCTTTCGTGGAACTCCCTCACTTGCTGCAAGTAGCTCAAGAAACTTTGTGCGTTCGCTCGTTCCTGCGGCTGGCGGGCCCAGGCTTGCGCTTGGGAGGCCGCGGCCTTTGCTTCGTCGTATTTTTCCATCCGCGCCAGCACCTGCGCGAGCGCAAGCTGATATGTGGAATTAGCCGGCTCGAACGAGATCGCTTTCTGAGCAAAGGTCAGGGCCTCCGGCAGATTCTCGTCATGAGCCGCCATGTAGACGGCCAGCAAGCCATACGGTGCCGCGAACTCAGGACTGATGGCGATGGCCTGCCGCAGATCGTCTTCGGATTCTGAGCCCGCCGACATCATCCCGCTCCCGATTGTCGAGAGTTCCGCGCGCAAATATCGCGTGAACGAATTCTTGGGGTCGATCGAGATGGCCTTCGCCAGCGACTCGATAGCCGTTTCGCGTTGTCCGTCGAAAAACTCCGTGATGCCCAGATATTCGTGCGCCAACGCGCAGTTCGCGTCGAGCTTGAGCGCCTCTTCGAGAGTAACTTTCGCCTCCTGCGAACGACCGCGAATCGCGGCAAATCCTCCTCGGTACGCATCGGCTTCGGCTTCCGAGATCGCGCGAGCTTTCAAATCGGCGTCACTCACCTTCGGTACCGCAGGCACCTTCATGTAGTAGAAAGTCGCGCCGTTTATGTAATTCATCAGGTCAGACTGCAGCTTCTTGAGATCGCCGAAAGCCTCGGCCGCTGCTTGGTCCGTCGATTTTCCCTGGTAAATCGCGTTGAGAAACGCCAGAAGCTTGGGCCTGTGAGCCATGCGGTCGCCGATCATCAGGTAATGGGTGAGCGCCCAGGATTCCGCGTAGAACATCGACGTCTTGTTGGCCTCGTTGTAGTAAGGGGAGGACTGATCGACCTTGAAAAGAACGTTCAGCGGAATCAGCGATTGATTCTTGAGCTCGGCCAGCAACAGCGCGTCTGCTCGGCCCATTCCCACTGACCGCTCGTCGATTTGCGTGTGTCCGTAGAATTCGGCAAGCCCTTCGGCGAGCCAAACGGGAAGGTTAGGAAAGTAAGGCATGGTCACTGAATGGTAGTACTCGTGATAGAACGTCTCGAATGCGCCCTCCGACTGTTCGTCGAGTTGCACGGCTGCGAAATAAATATTCATGCGGTATATGAACAAGCCGCCAGGGTGCGCATGTCCCTTCGTCCAATACTCCGGGAGCAACTCTTTCATGGATTGCTCGTCTTTCACCGCGAGAACGGTGATGACGGGACTCGGGTGTTTGCTTGCGACTTCGAGAGACTTGCGGAAAACTTCGCGGATCTGCTCGAACTGAAGCGCCGTCTTGCGCGCCTGTTTTTCGCCCGCGTTCGAAACGATCACGAAATTGGGGCTGCGAACCTCCACCCAGTTCTCGTGTTTCGCGCCGGAAGAGGGCAATGCAAGACACAAGAGCAGCGCGATCCCCGCGAGGTTCGATGGCCGGGCCATATACTTTGCGGTTAATTTACTATGGCTGGCCCGGTTAGGTCAATCGATGCGCCTTGCGGCTCCGGCGGTTCGCCGCTTACACTCTTCGGTCCATATCGGTCAAGTCGATTGGTGAACTTGCATGACGAACAAACGATTGCGCGCGGACCTTGCGCTCCTGTTCTGCGCAATGATCTGGGGAGCCACCTTTGTCGCTGTAAAAGACGCCCTCGCGGACGCTTCCGTGTTCGTCTACATCGCGGCGCGATTCGCCCTGTCGGCAGTTGTGATAGCGATCGTTTTCTGGCGGTCGTTGAGCGAGATCAATCCGCAGGCCATCTGGGCGGGCGCGCAGATTGGCTTGTTCATGTTCGGTGGCTACGCGTTTCAGACCACGGGGTTGAAATCTACGACGCCCTCGAAAGCCGCCTTCATCACGGGGTCGAGCGTTGTGATCGTTCCGATTATTTTGGCGGCTTTTGGCAAGCGCCGTATCACGCCCTGGATTTGGGCGGGCGCGCTGGCCGCCATGGCCGGCCTTTATTTCCTGACGATTCCGCCCGAAGGCATAGGCGGCCTGAATCGCGGCGATCCCATTGTTTTGTGCGGCGCCGTCATGTTCGCTCTGCACATTATTTTTGTGGCGCGTTACATCGAGAGCCATTCTGTAGGCGCGCTCAGTTTCCTGCAGGTTGCCACCACGGCGGTTCTAGGCGCACTTTTCATCCCCGTTCTTAGTGTGGCGCACATCGAGCAGCCGCGTTGGGCGTGGACCGGTAGCCTGATTTTCGCCGTTTTGGTCACATCGATCGGCTCCACGGTTATTGGCTTCTCGTTTCAGGTGTGGGCGCAGCAGTACACGTCGCCGACGCACACGGCCATCTTCATCAGCCTCGAACCCGTGTTTGCCGTGCTCACATCGTGGTTGCTTGCTCGCGAGCACCTCGGCGGCCGGGTCCTGCTCGGCGCCGCGCTGATCTTCGCCGGCATCCTTCTCGCAGAGCTAAAAGGACCCGCCCCCGCCGCGCCCGAATCGTCTGAGCCAGTCGTCCCACCCGCCGAATAGTTGACGGATGCGGGGCACTTATTCATTGACATTCGTCGATGAATGGGAGACCCTCGTCTTTATGGAGACCTCGGCAGCCGAGAGGGCTGGGATGAAGCGAACGCGCAGACTCAACGCCGAAGACGTCGCGTGCTGCCGAACAGCGATTGCGCCGAAGCTGCCGCGATCGCGCGCGCGCGAGTATGCCGGCTGGTTTAAGGCGCTGTCCGATCCCACGCGCATTCGCATTCTCAATCTCCTCGCGGCGAACCGCGATCCCGTATGCGTCTGCGACATCGTGAAGCATTTTCCGATCGGCCAGCCAACGATTTCGCACCACTTGAAGATCCTGCGGGACACTTGCTTCATTCAGTCCGAGCGGCGCGGCACTTTCACGTACTACCGCGTGAATCGCAATTGCCTCGCGGAATTTCCCGGCGCGGCGCGGCTGATCATGGACGTTTAATCCGTGGGGACCTGTTTTGGGTACTTGCTCGACAGAATTAATCGACAATCGTCGATGAAAGAGGTGAGGGATATGGACGCAAAAGAACTCAGGCAAGCGGTGAAGGAGCGATACGGAGAGGCAGCCCGGCTCGCTGCAACAGGGAGGGCGACATGCTGCGGACCCGAGACAAGTCACTCTCCTTGCTGCGATCCAATCAGCTCGAATCTCTATGCGCCCGGCGAGACGGACGCATTACCTGAAGCCGCGAAGGCGGCCTCACTGGGATGCGGGAATCCGACGGCGCTCGCCCAACTCAAGCCGGGCGAGCACGTCCTTGACCTTGGTTCGGGAGGCGGCATCGACGTCCTACTCTCCGCGAAACGCGTTGCGCCAGGCGGCAAGGCTTACGGCCTCGACATGACGGACGAAATGCTTGCTCTCGCGCGCGAAAACCAGCGTCAGGCCGGGCTCCACAACGTGGAGTTCCTGAAGGGCGAGATTGAGAACGTGCCGCTTCCGGACAATTTCGTGGATGTCGTAATTTCTAATTGCGTGATCAATCTTTCGGCCGACAAGGACCGCGTGCTTCGCGAAGCTTTCCGCGTTCTCCGGCCTGGCGGCCGCTTTGCCGTTTCCGACGTGGTTGTTCGCGGGCCGGTCCCGGACGAAATTCGCCGAAGCGTGGAGCTTTGGATCGGATGCGTTTCCGGCGCCCTCGACGAGTCCGACTATCGTGCGAAACTCACCGCCGCAGGGTTCGAGGCGATCGAGATCGAGCCGACGCGCATTTACACCATCGATGACGCTCGGCAGTTCCTCACCGCAAAAGCGATCGATGTCGACGCCATCGCTCCTTACGTGGAAGGGAAGTTCGCAAGCGCTTTCATTCGCGCGAAGAAGCCGGCGGCGGTCGCGGGCGCGAAAGCGGACTCATGTTGCGCGCCCTCCTGCTGCGCGCCGCCGAAGATCGCAGGCGTCTGACCATGCCACGCCGCTACAGCGTTTTATTTCTGTGTGCGGGAAACTCAGCGCGCTCGATCATGGCCGAAGCTATTTTGAATCGCAAAGGGCCGCCCAATTTCGTCGCCTACAGTGCGGGCAGCCACCCGAGAGGCGAAGTTCACCCGCAAGCGTTGCGACAGCTCGAACGCGCACACATTTCCACCAGCAGTCTGCGCAGCAAGAGTTGGGATGAGTTTGCGAAGCCAGGCGCGCCTAAGATGGATTTCGTTTTCACCGTCTGCGACAACGCCGCGGCCGAAGTCTGCCCGGTTTGGCCGGGCCAGCCGATGACGGCGCACTGGGGCATCCCCGATCCCGCGGCAGTCGCAGGCACACCCGAACACATCGAACGTGCCTTCCGCGACGCGTTCATGATCCTCGATCGCCGGATCAGCTTGCTCCTTTGTCTCCCGCTGGCGAGCCTCGAGCAGCTTGCCATCCAGCGCGAAATCGACCGGATCGGCCGCGAATGATACCCGCACTCGCGCGTCGTGTCGTCGCAGAGTTTGCAGGCACGGGATTCCTAGTCGCCGCCGTGGTGGGCTCGGGAATCATGGCGGAGCGTCTCGCCAACGGGAACGTCGCCCTTGCGCTGCTCGCAAACACGATCGCGACGGGTGCCGCGCTGGTGGCGCTGATCCTCGCGTTCGGACCGATTTCCGGTGCGCACCTGAACCCCGTCGTGACGCTCGCGGAAGCTCTGGAAGGCGCAATGCCGTGGCGCGAGTTCTTGCCTTACGTGAGCGCTCAGTTTCTCGGAGGCGCTGCGGGAACAGGCGTGGCAAACCTCATGTTCGGGCTGCCGGTTTTCTTCATCTCGCGGCATGTTCGCAGTGGCGCGCCGCAACTGCTGGGTGAAGCCGTCGCGACGTTCGGCTTGATCTGCGTCATTTGGGGTTGTTCCCGCCAGCGGCCGAACGCCGTGGCCTTCGCGGTCGGCGCTTATATCACCGCGGCTTACTGGTTCACGTCGTCCACGTCATTCGCTAATCCCGCCGTCGCGCTGGCACGGACGCTAAGCGACACGTTCGCCGGCATCCGCCCCCGCGACGCGCTGGCGTTCCTCCCCGCCGAGTTCGCCGGCGGAATTGCGGCGGCGTTTTTCTTTCGCTGGCTGACGCCAAGCTCCGCGGCGGCCGAGCAGGAACACGGTTCCGACGAACAGGCCCTTGGTCCGCCGGCAGCCCGCGCGCCTCTCCCCTAGAAATATCTCCGTAACCTTTCGGGTCCGCCCCGGTTTATCTTATTGAGACCGCGTGCTGCGGAGAACCTGTTGACGGCTCCTAAACAAGAAGCTGACGAGCGGCTTCTCATCGAAGCGGCGCAAAAAGACCCTAGCCGCTTCGCCGAGTTGTACGAGTGTAACTTCGAGCGGGTGTACGCCTACGTCTGCCGTCGCATCGGCAACCGCGACGAAGCGCAGGACGTCACGTCCGAAGTGTTTCAACAGGCGCTCGTAAATCTGGGGCGCTTCGAGTGGCGAGGCACGCCTTTCGTGGCATGGCTTTTGCGGATTGCGTCCAACGCGATTGCGGACCGATGGCGCCGGTCCTCGCGCGAACAGCAGCCCAGCGAAAGTGATCCCGAGCCGTTTCCGGTGGATCCGGTCAACATCGAGGAAGTGGAGCGGCGGGCGCTGCTCTTCCGCCTGGTGGGAACGCTCCCTTCCGACCAGCGTCGCGTGATCGAAATGCGCTTTGCCGAGGAGAAAAGCATTCGCGAAATTGCAAACGAGCTAAAGCGCACCGAGGGCGCGGTGAAGCAGCTTCAGTTCCGGGGAATCCAGAGTTTGCGGGCGCAGCTCGAGACGTCACCGGGGAAGAAGTCGGGTGAGGCAAATGGCTGAGCAGAACCACGCCGAACAACTCGATCGTTTCGTGGACGCGGTGATCGCAGGTCCGCGCGCAACCTTGCCCGACGGGGACGCCGAACTGGCTTCGCTCGCGCGCATCGCAGCCGACCTGCGCGGCCTGCCTCGCACAAGTTTCAGGGAACGATTGAAGGCAGATTTGATAAGGAGAGCATCCATGGCCAGCGGTACAGCAGCTACAACGGAAAAATCAGCAGCGGAAACACGTTCAAGTGCAACCGAACAGGGTGTGCGCGCGAGTGCGTCGCCCAGGATGACCTTCAAAGACGTGGCCAGGGCCATCGAATTCTACACAGGTGCTTTCGGAGCGCGGGAGACCTTCCGCTTCGAGGTAGGCGGCCACATCGGCCACGCCGAAATCGCCATCGGCGACTCGATTCTCCATCTGTCCGAGGAATGGCCCGAAGGTGGACGTTTTAGCGCCGAAACTCTGGGTAACTCGCCCGTTTGGATGTCACTCCGCGTGGGCGACGTGGATGCTTTTGCGCAACACGCCATCGACGCCGGGATGAAAGTAAAGCGGCCGATTCAGGATCAGTTTTACGGCCATCGTGTCGTGTTGCTCACCGATCCCTTCGGCTACAACTGGAACGTGTACACGGTGAAGGAGGAAATGTCCGTCGAGGAGATGCGCCGGCGTATGAAGGGCATGACTACCGGGCCCGAAGGCGGAAAGCTTCCTGGCGCGGGTCCTGCGGAAACCGGAGTTAACCCGATTCCTCGCGGCTTCCGCACGCTTCAGCCGTATCTTGTCGCGGCGAACGGAATCGCCCTGCTGGATTTCGCGAAGCAGGTTTTCAACGCCGAGGAAGTGGGTCGTTACATTGGCGAGGTTGGCGGCGTCCACGGCGAAGTGCGCATCGGCGACACGATGTTCATGATCGGCGGCGGAATTCCGGGCCGCGCCTTCGAGGGCAAGCTGAAGACCAATGCTCTGCACGTCTACGTAGAAGACACCGACGCCGTGTACGCGAAAGCTCTTGCGGCCGGCGCGACATCGCTCGGCGCTCCTCAGGATCACGAATACGGCGAACGCGGCGCGGGCGTGAAGGACGCAGCCGGCAATTACTGGTACATCGCCACCCACAAGGGCGAGAGCTACATTCCCAAGGGTCTGCACAACGTAAACTCCTACATGCATCCGCTACGCTCGGAAGCCGTGATCCGTTTCCTGGAGCAAGCTTTTGGCGGGCAAGAAATCGCCAAGTATGCGTCGCCCGATGGTGTCGTGCATCATGCCCAGGTTCGCGTCGGCGATTCGGTGGTCGAAATGGGCGATGCAAACGGGCCCTACCAGCCGATGGAGTCGATGTTCTATCTCTACGTGCCCGATACCGACGCGGTCTACCGGCGGGCTCTGGCCGCGGGAGCGAAGATGCTGCAGGAACCCAAGGACCAGCCCTACGGCGACCGCAATGCGGCCGTCACCGACGCTTTCGGAAACACTTGGTACATCGCCACCCACGTCCGCGACGTACAACCGTGACTATCTCGTAGGGAATAACCGAGGTGCTGTCCTTGCTCCGAGTGATTAAGCAAACAGCGCAGTCACTCGGGAGCACAGGGCGGCCGTTTTCTCTGTGTCCTCAGGATTTTCTCCGTGTCCTCTGTGGTTAGGCTTGGTCTCTGATTCTGCGTTTCTGCCAGAACTTCGCGGTCGATGATAAACTAGCCCGCCTCCATGAACTGTTCTCTGTGCAACGCAGCCCTGCCGCCCGGTGCGACGCGCTGCCCCGCCTGCGGCACCGAGTTCATGCGCGTGGACGACGCGACCGTCACCGAGCCTACGCCGCGCGAGCGTCCGCGTCCCGTCACTGACTCCAGCGGCAAACGAAATCCAACTTCGATCAGCCATTCATTTTCGCGCATCGGTTATGAGGGCCACTACGTCGCCGGCACGACCCTCGCCGAGCGCTATCGCATCGTCGCGCTTCTCGGCAAAGGCGGAATGGGCGAGGTTTATCGCGCGGAGGACCTGCGGCTGACGCAAACGGTCGCGCTGAAATTCTTGCCGGACGCGATGATGAGGGACGAAGGAGCGCGCGCGCGGTTCCATCAGGAGGTGCGCCTGGCCCGCGAAATCGCGCATCCCAACATTTGCCGCGTGTTCGACATCGGCGAGGTGGATGGCCGCCTCTTCCTCTCGATGGAATATGTGGACGGCGAAGATCTCGCCTCCCTGCTTCGCCGCATCGGGCAACTCCCGCAAAGCAAAGGGCTCGATATCGCGCGACAAATGTGCGCCGGCCTGGCCGCCGCGCACGAACACGGCGTTCTGCACCGCGATTTGAAGCCAGGAAACATCATGCTCGACGGTCGCGGCCGCGTGCGCATCACGGATTTTGGCCTTGCCGCGCTTGGCGAAAACCTGACAGGCGAAGAACTTCGCGCCGGCACTCCCGCCTACATGGCGCCCGAACAGCTTGCCGGCACCGAAGTCACGGCGCGCAGCGACATTTATTCCCTCGGCCTCGTCCTGTATGAAATTTTCACCGGCAAGAAAGCCTTCGAAGCCGCCACGTTGCCCGAGCTGATGCGGTTGCGCGAGCACAGCACCCCAACCAGTATTTCCGCGATCGTGCGCGATATCGACCCGCTGGTCGAACGCGTGATTATCCGCTGCCTGGAAAAGGACCCGGCGAAGCGCCCGGCCACGGCTTTGCAGGTGGCGGCCGCGCTGCCGGGAGGCGACCCGCTCGCGGCTGCTCTTGCCGCCGGCGAGACGCCCTCGCCCGAAATGGTGGCCGCGTCGGGCGAGAAGGAAGGCCTGCGCCCCGCCATCGCATGGGCCTGCCTTCTGCTCGCGATTTTCGGTTTAGTGCCCGCGGCATTTCTCGCGGACAAGAGCACGACCGTGGGCATCATTCCACTGCCGAGTTCAATCGACGTTCTCGCGGCCAAGTCGCGCGATATCGCTCGGCAGATCGGGTACACCGCGGTTCCGCTCGATACCAGCTACGGATTTGGCAACGGCTCCGATTACATAGGCTACGTTGAGAAGCACGATCAATCGATCACTCGCTGGAAGAACCTATCGACGGGCAGCCCTCCGGTCTTGGCGTTTTGGTACCGGGAAAGTCCCCGTTACATGGAAGTGCAGGCCTTCACGTTCACGCCGTTGGCAGATCCGGACGAGCCGCCTAACAGATTGTCGGGAGGCTGTCAGGTATATCTTGACACGCTCGGGCGTCTGATCGGACTTGAGTGCGTGCCTCCGCAGTTCGTCGCTTCCACCGATCCCGCTCCGCCGCCAAACTGGGAGACACTCTTTGCCGCTGCGGGCATGGATCTGAAAGCCTTCCGCCAAGTCACGCCGCAGTGGACGGAACTTGTGGAAGCTGATACGCGCGCCGCTTGGGAAGGGAACTGGCCGGACCATCCCGACATTCCCCTGCGCATCGAGGCCGGAGTGTTTCGCGGCGTGCCCGTTTATTTCGACACGTTATCGCCCTGGGACACGCCAAGCCGGATGCAGGAGGAAAAGCCGGAAACAAGGGACACCCTGGGGAGTGCGCTTCTGATCACGCTCTTTTTGGCGGTTCTGGTTTTTGGCATCGTGCTGGCAACTCGCAATCTGCGCGCCAACCGTGGCGACCGTGCCGGTGCGTTTCGCCTGGCCCTAGGTGTATTCGCCGCCGTGTCGCTGACGACTCTGCTTTTTGCTCACAATGTGCCTAACCTTCACGAGCTCAGGATCTTCTTCATTATCGTTGGTTGGGGCCTGATTTACGCCGCCTTGGTGTGGCTCGTTTACATCGCGCTCGAACCGCACGTTCGCCGGCGCTGGCCGCACGCTCTGATCTCCTGGAGCCGCTTGCTCGCAGGCCAGTTCCGTGACCCGCTCGTAGGGCGCGACGTGCTTGTCGGAATCGTCTTGGCCGTCTTTCTCGATGTCATGAGCAGGGTTGAGCACCTTGCTCCCCAGTGGATGGGGCGAACCCCCTCGGCGCCGATTCGGGCGATTGATTTGATCCAGTTCAGTGGAACCAGGTTCATCTTCGCGGATTTGATTTTGAACTTCACGCTGTTCGTGTTCATCGCGTTCGCCATCTTTTTCCTGTTTTTCCTTCTTCGATTGATCCTTCGGAGGGAGTGGCTGGCGGCGGCCGGCGTGACCCTTTTCTTCGTGCTGCCGTCGGCTTTTGGCCCCCATCCCGTGCTGCATGCGATCGCCAGCGTCCTATCTTTCGGCTTGGCCTTCCTGGTCCTGATTCGCCTGGGGATTCTGCCGCTCGTCGTCGGGATGGCTTTAGATAATATCCTGGAGGCATTTCCGCTCACGGCGCACCTGTCGGCTTGGTATGCGGAGCCCACAATCATTGTGTTCGGCGTGCTGATCGCCGCCACAATCTTCAGCTTCTATACATCACTGAGCGGCAAGCCCATCTTCGGCAGCTTGTCCCTTGATAGCTGAGGTGCCTTGAAGGGAACTGTTAAGTCGATTCTTAGGGGCAACTGACCTCTCTGGAGCGCCGTCGGAGGGGCGGGTTTCAACCCGCCCGGTGTCTCGTCTCGCAGGACGCCGGGAAGTGGAGTGCAGGTGCATTCTCAGGGGCCGGTCTGGATTTTCCTCTGTGTCCTCGCCTTGCTTCTCTCTGTGCCCTCTGAGTTCATGTTCTGCTTTTGCCTTTGTTCTTGCCGCTCGCAAGAAATCTCGAGTAATACAAAATCCCCGCCACGGATTTCGCGTCGCGAATTCTCCCGGAGCGAATCCAGGCTTCCGCGTCGCTCAACGTGACGATTCGCTGCGTGATTTTCTCGTCCGCTTCGGGCCGCGCAACGCCTTTCGTCAGGCCCTCGGCCACAAAGATCGCCATGTTTTCGCTGACGAATCCGGGGCTGGGAAAGATGTCGAGAATCTTCACCAACTTCCGCGCCGAGTAGCCCGTTTCCTCTTCCAGCTCGCGTTTGGCGCCCTGAGCAAAACTCTCGCCTTTATCCTTGCTTCCGGCCACCAATTCCCACAGGTACTGTCCCACCGCATGGCGGTACTGCCGAATCAGCAGGATTCGCCCGTCCGCAAACACCGGAAGCACCACCACCGATCCGGAATGCGTCGCGTACTCGCGCGTCGCCTCGACGCCGCTCGGTTCGATCACGCGGTCGCGCCGCACTCCGAACACGCGCCCCTGAAAAGCTACCTCGCTGCTCAAAACTCGCACCTGATTCTTCGCCCGTTTCATTCTTCCTCCGCAACGGCCCGCCGATTGTAACGTACCCGCGCGCAGTTCTCTGCGTGCTCTGCGTCTCTGCGGTAAGGGTTTTGCTCTTTCTCGCGGGGCTAAATGGGCTCTAGCCCTGGGAATCTTTCTCGTCACTCGCCAACCGCCACTCGTCACTCATGGTTTTGATCCCCATCTGTGTTCATCTGTGGTTAAGCACTCGGGTTATACTCCTAGGCATTCCATGCCCATCAACACGGTCATCGTTGACGACGAGCGTCCCGCCCGCGACGAGCTCACCTATTTGCTGAAGGCTTTCCCGGAAATCAACGTCGTCGCGCAGGGCAAGAACGGCCTTGAAGCCATCTCATTGATCAAGGAACACAATCCTGACCTCGTGTTCCTCGACGTCCAGATGCCCGGCCTCGACGGCTTCGGCGTGATCAAGAAACTCGTCGAGCGCAAGCTTCGCGTTCCGCAAATCGTTTTCGCCACAGCCTTCGACAACTACGCCATCCAGGCTTTCGACGTGAACGCGGTCGACTACGTGCTGAAGCCGTTCGACAAGGCTCGCATCGCGAAAGCGATCCAGCGCGCCAAGAAGCTGCTCGAATCAAGCACGCCCGCGGTCGAGCGCCTCGAATCGCTGATGGGCCAGATGGCCTTGCCCGCGACCAAGACTCCGCAGCCCATCAAGGTTCTCGTGAAGTCGCAGGCGAGAATGCTCCTGGTGAGCGCCGAAGACATTATTTACGCCTCGATTCAAGACGGCGCGATCACCATCTTCGCTCGCGACGCGGAAGGCATTTCGAATTACCGGACGATCGAAGAGCTTGCCGGCTCGCTCGACGCTGACACGTTCTGGCGCGCTCACCGCTCCTACCTCGTCAACATCAATCACATCAAGGAAGTGGTCCCGTGGTTCAAGTCGAGCTACATGCTCAAGATGAACGACAAGCGCCAATCCGAAATTCCGGTCTCCCGCGCTCAGACCAAGCGCCTCCGCGAACTCCTTAAGCTGTAAGGAAGCTATCTCATAAATGGTGCCCGGAAGGGCGGGGCTTCAGCCGCGCCGTCAAGCCCGCGATAAAAAAGGCTTTAGTCCCTGAAGCCCTCCGTTTCCGTTGTGCTTCTTCATGGTCTGCGCAACTTCAACTTGTGCTAGCATCGCGTCTGTTTTTGAAGGCAGGAGAAAATCATGCGTCGTTTGCCCATCGTCGAATTCTTGATCTGTGTGGCTGCAATCTTCAGCGTCAGTCTCGCTTCGGCGCAGACCAAATCGAGCAAGTCGCCAAAAGTTGCGCCGACTACCGGCACACTCACGGGTGAAGTCAGCGACAAGCGCGGAACTCCGCTCGCCGGTACCGGCGTGACCGCGATCAGCGCGGACGGCAAGCAAACCGAGTCGAGCACCACCGATGCCGGCGGAATCTTCCGAATCGACGGGCTCGCGCCGGGCGAGTACCAAATCAAATGCACCGCGAAAGGCTTTCTGCCCGCAACCGAGAAAGCGAAGATTAAGGCGGGCAAGACGACCAAAGTCAACGCCCACCTCAAGTTCGTCACGCCCGAGTCCTGAGAGCGGTTCTCCCGTGCATCGTCCTGCTTTTCTCTGTGTTCTCGTCCTTCTTATCTCAGTGTCCTCTGTGTTTCGCTTTTGTCTTTGCCCCGGCCTCTCTCGCTTCCGCCTTTGCAGCAGCAAAAGTTGACGGTAGACTGCTCCCGCATGGATTTCTCGCTCACCAGCGATCAACTCCTCATCCGCGACACCGTCCGCCAGTTCATGGAAACGGAGATGCGTCCGGTCCTGCGCGAGTACGACCGCACCGAGAAGTTCCCCGAAGCCGAAATCCGCCGCCTCGGCGAACTCGGCTGCTGCGGCATGCTCATACCGGAAGAATATGGCGGCACGGCAACGGACACGGTCACCTACGCGCTGATGCTCGAAGAAGTCGCGCGCGTCGACGCCTCCACGGCCGTTACGCTCAGCGTGACCAATTCCGTCGCGGCCGCGCCGATCCTGAAATACGGCACCGGCGCGCAAAGGAAGAAATACTTGCCGCGGCTCGCGCACGGTGAAATTCTCGGCGCCTTCTGCCTCACCGAGCCGCAAGCCGGCTCCGACGCCGCCGGAATCCAGACGCGGGCCGTCCGCGATGGCGCCTCCTATGTCCTGAACGGCACAAAGAGCTGGGTGACGAACGGCGGCTTCTCCGGCGTCTACGTCGTCTTCGCGAAAACCGACCCCGCGGCTGGTTCGCGCGGAGTCACTGCGTTTCTCGTCGAGCCGTCGGCCCCCGGCTTTCGAGTCAGCCGCTACGAAGACAAGATGGGCCTCCGGCTCTCGCGCTCCGCCGAAATTGTTTTCGAGGATTGCCGCGTGCCCGCCGAAAACATTCTCGGCGCCGAACGGCAGGGATTGAAGGTCGCGTTCGGCGCGCTCGATGGTGGGCGCGTGGGAATTGCCGCGCAATCGGTGGGCCTGGCGCAGGGCGCCATGGAAGCCGCTGCCCGACACGCCAAGCAGCGCTGCGCCTTCGGTCACCCGATCGCTGACTATCAGGCCATTCAGTGGATGCTCGCTGACATGGCCACGGAAATCGAAGCGGCCCGCGCCCTCACTCATTACGCCGCGTTCCTCCGCGACGTAGAGCTCGCCCGCGAAGCAGCTGGATCT
>Ga0073928_10006912_pt1 | contig 15011 bp, 14 predicted proteins | sample PaiPotPPA55metaG_FD_76969 | JGI IMG/M metagenome (GOLD analysis project Ga0073928, IMG submission 76969) | Iron sulfur acid spring bacterial and archeal communities from Banff, Canada, to study Microbial Dark Matter (Phase II) - Paint Pots PPA... ... | reverse complement strand
TCACCGCGGTGCTGTCGGTAAAGGCGCCCGACCCGAAATTATCATCGCAAACCAAGGACAAGCTGATTTCCTCCGAAGTGCGCACGGTGGTCGAGAACGTCATCAACGAGGCGCTCGCCGCCTGGTTCGAGGAGCATCCGGCCGAAGCCAAGGTGATCGTCGGCAAGGTGATCCAGGCCGCCGCGGCGCGCGAAGCCGCGCGAAAAGCCCGCGAGCTGACGCGCAAGAACCCGCTCAGCATCTCGTCGCTGCCCGGCAAAATCGCCGACTGCCAGGAGAAGGCTGGAGTACCCGAAAAAGCCCTGCTGCGTCTCGGCGAAGGTCCCGTCGCCCCTGCCCAGCAGCACCTCGAAGTTTCCCTCACCTACGGCTGTCATGGCCAGGTCAGGAATGCCATCGAGGTTGAAATCCGCGACCAGCAGGGAATAAGGCGAGATACCCACGCTGTAAGTGACTGGGGTCTGGAAGGTGCCGTCACCGTTGCCCAACATGACGGAGAGCAGCGCCGAAGTAGTGTTGACCGGGATGGTTGCGGCGATATCGGGCATTCCGTCATGATTAAAGTCGGCGACCACGACGGACGTTGCGGCTCCCGAGATTGGCAGTTTCACGGGCGCTTGGAAAGTGCCGTCTCCGTTGCCGAAGAGGATGGACAGATTGCCGTCGGTGAGGGCGCAGATTAAATCGGTATGCCCGTCGAGGTTAAAATCGCCGGAGGCGATGTAAATGGGAGCGCCGCCAGCCGCATAGAGAAGCGCGGGTTGAAGGGTGCCGTCGCCGTTGCCCAACAAGACGGCGACACTCTTGGACGGGCCGTTGGCGGTTGCCACATCCAGCTTACCATCGCCGTTAAAATCCGCTACTGTGAGCCACTCGGGATCACCACCTGTGGCATAGTTTCCAGCGGTATTGCTCCCGTTCAAGACTACCGAGATTTCGTCGAGGCGTTCGTCCGAGAGGACCAAGTCCGGCTTCCCGTCACCGTTAAAGTCGCCGAACATGAGCGCGCTGTGGGCCTGGATACCAGGGATAGTCGCGGTCACGATCGGCGAGCCAAAAGTCCCGTCTCCGTTGCTAAGGGCCACGCAGACTTTTGCGGCTCCCACAGAAACCAGGTCGGACAGCCCATCGCCATTTACGTCCGCGATGGCAAACTTCAGCGTATTCAAGGCGCACGTTGAGGAAAAGGAATAGGTCGGCGGTTGTGTGAGGCCACCGTTCCACGGCAGCAGCGAGACCGTACTGGCGTTCGTGTTGGCCGTTACCACGTCAGGAATGCCGTCTCCGTTGAAGTCGCCTGTCGCGACGGCGGTGGGTGAGACTCCGGCATAGGAGATCGAACTTTGCTGAAATGAGCCGCTAGCGGTGCCCAGCAGCACTTGCACCGTCGGCTCATTCGAAATGACAACCAAATCGGTGATGCCATCGCCGTTGAAATCGGCGGGCGCCAACCCGGTTGGGTAAAAGTTGGCACTGCTCTTAACGGCTGTGAACGTATGGCCATCGCCCTGACCAAGGAAGGCAACGACCGAGGGGCCCTTGCTATCGTTGATGGCCACATCCAGGTTACCGTCGCCGTTGAAATCGCCCACCACGATTCCGGTGGGGGTGGCGTCGGCTACCAGGTTGAAGGGTACAGCGAAGGTGCCGTCGCCGTTGCCTAGGGCGATAGAAACGCTCTTGGCGCCGGTGTCCGCGACGGCTAAGTCGGGCTTTCCATCCTTATTGAAATCGCCCACTGCGACGGAGGAGGGCAATGAGAGAACGTGTACTTTGGCGCCCATGCGGAAGGTACCGTCACCCTTGCCTAACAGGATCGCGACCTCGTTGGCACTCTGAATCACTACGGCCAGGTCTAGCTTGCCATCTCCATTGAAATCGGCGGCAGCGAGCGCCACCAGCGGCGCCGATAGCGGAGTCGCCTTGGGTGGCCCGAAAGTTCCCGTTCCAGTACCCAGGAGGACGTAGACAGTGTTGGACACTAAGTCAGCCACGGCCAGATCCACCTTGCCGTCGCCGTTGAAGTCGCCGGTGACAACGGCGTCGGGGTTGCTGCCCACGGCGAAGGTCTTCACGGCTTGAAAAGCACCCTTGCCGTTGCCGAGGAGGACCGAGACGCCAGCAGTGCTGCCGTTGGCCGTGACCACATCCGGCTTGCCGTCGCCGTTGAGATCGGCCACGGCGATCGCGCGTGGGCCGGTGTCTGAGCCGGTTGAGAAATCCCTGGCGGGAACGTTAAATGTGACGGGACGCAGGGGAGCAGCGGTCATCGCGGCCAGCGGTAGCAGAGCGCAGGTCAGGATTCGCGGAACAGACGGCATAGAAACTCCTTTGGCACAGTATAGCGTTATCAGCGCGGTGCGCGGTGTGGCGGTGGGCGCGGGCCAGGTGTGCGGGCTGCTGTCGGATATTTCGATTCTACCGCCTCCTGATCCAGCGGCGTCCGCTGGTGAGCGGGCGAAGGGGCGAGTCGGCGAGGGGGCGACGAGAGACACGACGACGCGGAGAAACGGAGACTCGCAGGAGCGCAAGTGACGTGCGCTTGGTGAAGCTGGCGCCAGAAGCAGGCGCCAGGCGGCGACATGAGTGTCGCCGCAGCAGGCAAGAGTGCCTGCGCCACATTATTCGAATAGTAGCGGTGCGAAGGCGGCCAGGTTGCGGCGCCACACCATCCACGTATGCGCCCCGGGTGTATCGATGTCGGTGTGGTGCACCCCTTTGGTGGTGAGCCACTCGCGGAACTTGCGGTTGGGCGCGAGCAGGCGGTCGTCGGTGCCGCAGGCGATCCACAGCAGGTGGAGTTGCTTGTTGGCCTTGGACCCGAGGCCGGGGAACTCGGGGCCGAAATCTTCGCCGAGGCCGCCGGAGCTGAATGCGCCGATCCAGGCAAACCGATCCAGCGCGTTCAGGCCGGTGTAGAGCGATTCAGCGCCGCCCATCGAAAGACCTGCGACGGCGCGCTGATCGCGGTCCTTCGCGGCGCGATAGCTCTTCTCCACTTGCGGGATCACTTCGGTGAGCAGCGCATCGCGGAAGCGGTCCATGTTCTTCTTCCATAGGTCCGGATTGCGGACCGGAGGGCCGGTGCGCTGGACCACTTCCGGCGCGCCGTAGCCGAGCGGCATGACGACCAGCATCGGCTTCGCTTTCCCTTGCGCGATCAGATTGTCCAGGATCACGTTCGCCAGCCCTACCGCGCTCCAGCCGCTTGCCATATCGCTATAACCGTGCAGCAAGTAGAGCACGGGGTAAAGCTTCGCGGCCGCGGGATCGTAGCCCGGCGGCGTGTAAATGTAGAAGTCGCGGTCGTCGCCCACCACGCCGGAATGGTAGAAATGATGATGCACGACGCCATGCGACACATCGTTGAGCTCCCAAGGTAGCGAGGGTGGCCCGGGCACGTGCACCATGTTCTGAGTCAGAATCAGATTGGGCTTCAGAAGCGGGTTCAACGGATCGATCAGATTTGCGCCATCCGCCACGAAGAAATAGCCGTAATAATCCGGGTCGAGCGGACCGCCGGTCGCAGTCCAGACGCCGTTGTCGTCGCGCTGCATCGGCATAGGCTTAGCGCCTTCCAACGTGACGGAAACCTCTTTGGCATTGGGCGCGCGCAGGCGGAACGTCACGTTATGGTCGGCATCCACCTGCGGTGAGCCGGGCGGCGCGTGCTGCGCGAGGGCGGCCAGGGAGGCCGCTAAGAGTAGGAGCGCAGAGCGGTGCATGTCAATAATTCTACCGCCGAGGCAGCGCCAGGATGGCTAAGGCCCCGACCAGCGATACAACGAACACCACCGCCATCGCGCTGCTGTAATTACCTGAGTGCTCGCGCAGGACCGAAACAAAATAGGGAAACCACGTTTGCGCGATGGTGTTCACCGGCAGGATGATGGCCATGGCGCGCGCGAGTGTGTTGACGCCGAACTGCTCGGCAGCCATCAGCGGGATCAGCATGTAGTCGGCGCCCATGCCGAGGCCGAATAGCAGCGCGAAAGTCACCGGCGAGTGTGACGGGCTTACCGTGAGTAGAATCGGGATGGTAGCGGCCACCAGGAAGTACGTCGCGGTCATGACCCACTTCTTGGAGAAGCGGTCAGCTAGGCCGCCGATGGCCAGGCGTCCGCCGATGCTGGAGACCAGGATGGTGATGGAGGCGACGCGCCACGCCGAGTTCAGCAGCGCCACACCGGAGGGCGTGCGGTCGGTGAAGCCTTGATCGAGGAAGATGAACTTCATGTGGAAGTTCACCGCACCGATCGCGCCGATGGAGCAGAAACTGCCGATGAGCAGCAGCCAGAAGGAGTAATGGCGGAGTAGATAGGCGAAGGTGTGCGGCTCCGCATGGATTTCGGGGGGGGGCGCGCTCGCGCCGTCCGCATAGAGGCCTTTATCGGCGGCGCGGTCGCGAATCACGAGAATCGCGATGGGCCAGACCAGGAACATCAGCGCACCGATCACCAGCAGCGTGATGTGGAAATTGAAGCTCTCCGTGAGCGGCTTGACAAGATACGAGCCAAGCGACCCGACCACGCCGATGCCCACGTAAACGATTCCCATGGCCTTGCCGCGGTTGCGCAGGAACCAGTGCGAGATCACGAGCTGATGCGGGATCGGGCCGGAGAGGATATAGCCGGCTGTGTAGACGAACCACAGCGCGTAATACACACCCAGCGCGCCACGCATAGTGCCGAAACCGATGAACGCGGCGCTGGTGAGCGCGGTGCCGGCGAGGATCAGCTTGCGCGGGCTGAAGCGCGGAACCACGATCGGACCGATCCACAGAGTCAGCAACGCGGCTAGCGGGAAGCCGAATGTGATTTGCTGCTTGGTCCAGTGGAAGTCGCGCTGGTAGTAATCATAGAAGAACGGCATGTTGTAGTAGGGCAGGCCGACGGCGATGCCGAACGTGAAAAAAGCCGCTGCGGTGACCCACCAGCCGTAGAATGCGCGACGCACGGTCACCATCCTAACCTCTGCATCCGCTCCAAAATCTCCGCGCTGTATTCCTCCATCCGCCCCGGCCTGCGCTTGAGTGGCGCCGGGATGATGGCCGCCAGCCGCGCGGCTTCCTCGCGCCCCACCTGCGCCGCCGGCACATGATAATAGTAATTCGCAGCCGCCTCCGCACCGTAGATGCCCGGCCCCCATTCGATCACGTTCAGGTACAACTCCAGCTCCCGCCGCTTGCCCAAAATGAAGTCCGCCGGATAAGTCAGCGTGAACTCGATGGCCTTGCGCACCACCGACCGGCTGGTCATCAGAAACAAATTCTTCACGAGCTGTTGCGTGATGGTCGAGCCGCCCCGGCCCAACTCGCCACGGTCCAGGTCCTTGTCGACTACCTTTTGTACTTCCGTCCAGTCGACGCCGTGATGCTGGTAGAAGCGCTCATCCTCCGCCGCCAGCACGGCGTGTTGCAGATCGCGCGAAATGCTCGACAGCGGCACGAAAGCATAGCGCTTGTGATAGGGCCGATGCGCGGCCAGCGCCTCCAAGCGCCGTTCGACCTGCACGGCGGTCGTCGGCGGATCGATCCACTTCAACCCGATCAGCGCCACGAACCAGAACGCATACATCGCCGCCACCACCACGAGGATCAGCGAAATCACGCGCCCCAGGAACCCGCCCTTGCGCTTAACCGGACTAGCCCGCCGCGGGCCCACCTTGCGATAATTCATAAAGAGCACACAATGGATTTACGTTACCCTATTGACCACCGCCGTGGTGTGGGCAAATTCGCACTGGCCGCTCTCCTCCTCGCGCCTGCCATACTGGCTCAACCTGCGCCCGATCCTACGCTGCGCCAGGCCGTCGCCGACGCCCGCCTCGCCGACCTCCGCTGGCCCGACTTCTCCGATTACCGCGGCCACGTCACCAAATTTTACGAGCAGTCCAGCTACGCCTTTGCCTGGACGCACGATGGCCGCCCGACCGCCCAAGCCCGCGCCATCATCTCCGTGCTCCAAGGCGCCGACGCCAAGGGTCTGGGCGCCGAAGACTACGACGCCTCCCGCTGGCCGGGCCGCCTCCAGCATCTCGACGCCGGCCACGCGCCCCCCCCCGACCTCGCGCGCTTCGATCTCGCGCTGACCGTCTCGGTCATGCGCTATATCTCCGACCTTCACATCGGCAAACTCAATCCGAAGCTGTTCCACTTCGGCTTCGACATCGAAGAGAAGAAATACGATCTGCCCGACCTGCTGCGCAATCGTCTGGTCAATGCCCCCGACGCTGGCGCCGTGCTCGCACAAGTCGAGCCGCCGTTCCCGGCCTATCGCCGCACGCAGAAAGCGCTGCAGGACTACATGGTCCTGGCGAAGCAGGATGACGGCGAAAAGCTCCCCGCGATTACCAAGCCCGTTGCGCCGGGCGACACGTACGCAGGCGTGCCACGTCTCGTCCGCCTGTTGCGCCGCGTGGGCGACCTTCCAGCGGACGCCGCCGTCAGCCCGGATTCGCAGGTCTACCAGGGCCCTCTCGTGGATGCGGTCAAACGCTTCCAGGATCGCCACGGACTCGAGCCGGATGGCCGCATCGGCAAGCCTACCCTCGAGCAATTGAACACGCCGCTGAGCTTCCGTGTCCGCCAATTGCAGTTGACTCTCGAACGCTGGCGCTGGGTGCCGCACGATTTCGCGCGCCCGCCGATCATCGTCAACGTGCCCGAGTTCCGCCTGCGCGGCCTCGACACCTCCCTGCGCGCCGATCTCGAGATGAACGTGGTCGTCGGCCGTGCCTATGGCCACCAGACGCCCGTTTTCTCGGGCGACATGCGCTTCGTCATTTTCCGGCCGTATTGGAACGTGCCGGCCAGCATCCAGCGCGGTGAGATGCTGCCCAAGCTCAAAAAGGACCCTGCTTACCTGGCGAAGAATGGTTTCGAAGTGGTCACCCGCGAGGGGCAGGTTGTGGGGGGGGGCACGGTAAGTGACGACACGCTGGCCGGGCTGCGCTCCTTGAAGCTATCCGTCCGCCAGGTTCCCGGCGCCAAGAACGCGCTCGGCTCCGTGAAATTTCTGTTTCCCAACGAGCACGATGTCTACCTGCACGGCACGCCCGCCCAGGCCCTCTTTTCGCGCGCCCGCCGCGATTTCAGTCACGGCTGCATTCGCCTCGAAAAGCCCGACGTGCTCGCCCAGTGGGTCCTGCAAGATAAGCCCGAGTGGACCATGGACCGCATCCACGTAGCCATGAACGGCGCCAAGCCTGTCGAGGTCAAGCTCGACCGCACCATCCCAGTGCTGATTGTCTACGGCACGGCCGTCGCCCGCGAAAACGGCGAGGTCTGCTTCTACGAAGATATCTACGGCCACGACGCTTCCATGGAAAAGTTGCTCGAGAAAGGCTATCCCTATCCGTACTGACGTCAAGCGCCTTCACACACTCGCCGCTGTGTGCTCCACCGCCGCACGTCCGCACCCGGCCACCGGCAACCGCAGGCGGAAGCACGCGCCGCGCCCCGGCTCCGACTCCGCCGAGAGCTCACCACCGTGATCAATCACCGTCTGCCGCGCCAGCGCCAGGCCGAGTCCTAAGCCGCCCTTCTTGCGCGCGCTGACGAATGGCTCGAACAGGCTATCCCGAATCTCCGGCGCGATGCCCGGGCCGCTATCGCGCACCTCTACCGTCACTACGCCATCGCAGGCAGTGGCCGCAATGTGGATCTCGCCGCCATCGGGCATCACCTCCAGGGCGTTGCCCACCAGGTTCGAGAACACCCGCTCCATGCGGTTGCGCTCGAGCGGCAGTTCGATATCCTCGGGCACGTCGATTCCGACCCGCACGTCCTGGGCTTCGACCGCTTCACGCAGCGGCTCGCAACCTGCCGCCACCACGTCACGCAGCTTGCACATTTCCGCGCCGCGCGCATTGCCGCGCGACACGTTCAGCAGATCCTGCAGCAATTCCTGGATGCGCCGCGAAGCCCGGTAAATATTGGCCGCCAGCCGCTTCACCTGCGCCGGGGTCAAATCGGAATCGACCAGCATCTCCGCGCCGCCATAAACCGCCGCCAGCGGATTGCGCAAGTCGTGCACGATCGAGCTCGAAAGCCGCCCGATGGTCGAGATGCGCTCCTGGCGGATCAAATCCTGCCGCGCCTGCTGGATCGACGCACACATGTTGTTGAAGGTCAGCGCCAGGCGGCCTAGCTCATCTTTGCTCGACACTTTCACGCGATGGCCGTAATTCTGGCGCGCCACTTCGGCCGCCGCGCGGTCCAGCGCTTTCACCGGCTCGACTATCCGCCGCGCCAGCAGATAAGTCAGCCCCAGCCCTGCCCAGATCGCCAACAGCCAAAGCAGGATGATGTTGCGCCGCAGCTCCACGATGCGCTCGGTGGCAGTCTCGAAGGAGCGCAGGATCCATAGCTGGCCCGCGGGCTGGCCCTCGATATCCTGCAACGGCTTCATACGCGCCGCGTACGCGATGCGCCCGTCGCTGACGCGCGTAAGATCGGAATGCCCGGCAACCGCGGCAGTGACGCGTGCGGTGGCTTGTGCGCTCAGCGTGGAGGCGATCACCTGCCGCCCGGACAGGAACAGGAATTCGCTGCCGCCGGTCGCCTCCTTGAGCTTGCGCGCCACGATTTGGTCCACGTTGTAGCCGGCCACCAGCACGTTCAGCAGCACCGGCCCGCGCGGCGACTGCACATACACCGGAGTGAAAACGGCCTGGTAGAGGTGGCCGCTCCGCGTCAGGAAGCCCGAGGCCTGGTTCGGGAAACGGCACGCCGCGTCCATCACGCCGGCGTCCTGCGGCAAGGAAGCGTCCGTGCCCCCCCCCAGCGACGCGATCACCTTGCCGTGCGCGTCGGTCACCAGGAAGAGGGCCTTCTCGTCGGAGAGATTGCTCCACAGCTCGCCCGCTGTGTCGCGAATGGTGTTCGCATCGCGTGTGCCGAACGCTGCCCGCACGTCCGACATCGTGCTCAGAATTTTACTTACCGAGGCCAGCAGGTTCGCGCGCGCTTTCCACAGCGATTCATACGCCTGGAAGCTCGCGCCCACTTCGTCTTCCAGCGTGCGCGAAGTGGTCTCGACGGCGTTGCGCTGCACGATCCAGCCGGTCAGAGCGAACAGCAGCGTGATGGCCACTGACGTCGACAGCGTGATCTTCCACAAAAGCGACAGACGTGAGAAGGGCCTCATAGCTTGGGTGAATAAGCCGGCTGGCCATCGATCACCGGCGGATAGTCCTTTCCGTACTTGTTTGGGTGCGGCGCCGGAATGTAACCGGTTTCCGGGATGTTGATGGGCGGGAGCGCCAACGCGGCGTGTTCCACCGAGATCGTGCGCAGCAGGCCGTTCAGCGTCTCTTCGGTGGCGCGTTCGTGGAAAACGCGCAACAGATAGTTGGCGGGCGGAACGTTCTTGATCCGGAACTCGCCCGAGGGCTTCGTGACCGCGAACCACGGCGTATCTAACACTGCGATCACCGCGCTCATCTGGGGGTGAATATTGCAGAAGACCCGCACGATGCCCGGCCGCTTGAAGATCACTGTGCGGCTCGTTCCAGGCTGATACAAGCCAATGTCGAAGATTTGCCCGGAGTAGTTGGAAAACGCGTTGTGAAAGATCGGATCGAGATTCGGGAAGTCTACCGGCGTGGCCGCCTCGATGGCCAGCACGTGCGGCTCGAAGCGCTAGTCCTTCTGGACCATCTTCGCGTGGGGGGGGGGGCCGCTCTTCGCCTGATCTGCCAACTGCGCCGGCACGGTTGGCTCCAGCCACACGACCACGCCGGAGAAGTCCTTGTGCTTTCGGACCGCGGGGTCGCGCGAATCCGCCAGCATGACGCTGCCCGACACGTCCACGCCCCACAGCGAGCTGAGCGCTAAGCCGCTAAAAAAGATACGCCAGAGCCAGGTCATAATGGTTGTTCAAAATCGTGCCCATACCGATATAGGCGGAGCGCGCCTGCGAAGCCTCCAGCCCCACCAGCACATTCGGGGACAGGTGATAAAAGAGGTTGGCGCCCAGCAGCCAGTTGCGGCTAATCGCTCCCGCGCCCGCCACCAGGTCCGAATTGCGGTCGTCTTCCACTCCCGAGAACAGATGGAAAGCCAGGCGGCTGGTAGCCGGAATCGTGATCTGCGCCCAGCCTCCCTTGGCATGCACGGGAATGACTTGCTGGGGACCCAGCACCGTGAATCCCTGCAGGCCGCCCAGGTGACCAACATTCTGGCCTGTGAAGAATGCCCCCTTGAACTCCAGCTTATCAACCGGACGGGCGAACCAATCCAACGAGAACAGGTTCGAGGGCACCGTCATGTCGATCACGTGCGTTCTGCTGGTATGAAATCCCGGCGCGATCTCAAAGCGCCGCCCGTCTTTATTGCCGTGGAACAGCTCGAAGCGGCCCTCCACGCCGGGACGCGCGGCCTCCACGTAAGTCACGCTGGGCTGATAAGCCGACTGCCCCTCGACGGTCTGTACCACGCCAATCTGCGCGCGCAGCCCGAAGTCATCCGAGAAGTTGAACCGCTGCTCGAAGCGCACTTGGGGTATCCAAAACCAAAGGTTGCCGGCTCCGCTCAACGGCGCCACCGCCACCTGCGCCAGCGAATCCGGCGAGCGCGGCGCGAAGATCGGGCTCTGAATCCCCGCCAGGATGCTGCGGCTTGCCCAATCGATTTCAATCTCGCCCGTGCGAATGCGGAAATTCTGGTCCAGGCGGCTGCCCGAGCCACCGAAGAAATCCATGTAAACCGAACCGCGCACCTTGCCGCCCAGGAACGTCAGCGGCCCCTGGTAATCCAGGCCGATGATAGTCTGGCGCAGACTGCCCCCCCCTGTGGCCAGGGCGCCAGGCCAGGCGAAGATGGGGTATTCAAATCCGCCGCTGCCCTTCGAATTCAGATAGCCATTGAACAGCGCCATGCCGGTCAGGCGAATCGGGAAATGCTGGGACGCCTCGACCTTGCTCTGCGCCATCTCTTCGGTGCGGGCCGCCGTGACATCCACCTTGTCCTGGAGCGCCTCGACCGCCGGCACAGCTGGCGGCGTTTGCGCCCGCGCGGTCGCGAGTTCCTGCCGAAGCTGATGCACTTCGTCGGTCAGCTCGCGATTCTGCTGCTCGAGCCGGTCAAGCCGGTCCAGGATTTGGCCCAGCTCCGGCGAAGTCTGTGCCGCCAACACGCCGGGAACCAGCAGGCAGCACGCGTACAGCAGCGCCCCCCTACTCGGCGCCATCAGTGGAATATGCATCGAGAAGTTGCTCCAGTTTCAGCCGCACTTGTGCCGGCGAATAAGGTTTGGAGAAGAAAGCATCCGCGCCCAGGGAGACCAGGCGTTCGGGTGTGGCCGGATCGGTGTCGCCGCTCACCACAATGATCGGCAGCCGCTTCAGCCGCGGCTGCGAGCGTATGCGTTCGATGAACTCGAATCCGTCCATGCGCGGCATGTTCAAGTCCGTCACCACGGCGCGCACGGTGGAATCCTCACGCTCGATCAGGCGCAGCGCGGCCTGCGCCCCAGGCGTCACCGTCACCGCCACGTCTGGGATTGCCAGAAACGCCATCTCCAGGGTGGTGGCGCACGTCGCCGCGTCTTCCACAATTACGACCGTGCCCCCAGGCATCTAAATTGTCCGTTCCACCTATTGTCCATTTTCACCCACTGGACCGCAATGGCGGTGACCGGCCTGTAAATTTGCTGTAAAAAAAGTAACCTATTGAATGTCGACTAGGACGATGTTGGCGGTCTGTCCGTCGACGGTGAGCACCACATTGGCGAGGTTGCTCCCCATCAGATTCAGCGTCAGCGGCACGTTCACCTGATCGAGCCCGGCAAAATCGGGTTGCGCTCCGGCGAAGAGCACCGGCACGCTGATGCCGTTAATAGTGACCGACACGTTCGAGAGCGAACTGCGATTGCGAATGCCTGTACCGTACAACGTGAGATAAACCGGCGTATCGACGCCCAAACTGATGGGCGTGGCCATGCAGCCGGAAGCGCCGCACTGAAACACGGGGATCGGCGCCTGGACGGATGGGTCGCCTGCCTGCGTTTGTATGGCGGTGGCCGCAGCCACACCCACGCCGTTTCCGCTGGCCGAAAATAGCGCCGGCGCGACGTTCGCAACTACCGCCGTGCCGCTTTGCGTTGCCGTGCCGCTGTTGACCGTGAAGGTCGCCTGGCCCGCCGCCGTACCGTCAGGCACCACGAAGTTGATCTGCGTAGGCGAAACGTAGAGGAGTGGCGCGCTGCGCGTGACTCCGTTGGCATCTTCGACCGTCAAGCTGATGGCACCCAGCGACAATGGCAAAGGCAGCGATCCGGCGCCGGCGGTTGTGGACGCCAAGCCTGCTGCGTAAATCGACGCGATCGAATCCGGCGCCAAAGTGAAGCTCGCGGCTGCGGCGGACTGCACGGTAAAATCAGAGCTTACGCTCTAATAGCGTGCCATCCAGTAGGGCAGGATGTAATCGATCCCCGCGCCTTCGATGATGTCGCTGCCGCCGCCGGAAAGCTGGAACGGATCGCGCTGCCACAGGAAATCCGTCGGCGGCCGCAGCGGCACCGGCACCGGCTGGCACGCCTCGGTTCCACATGCGCCCACCACGCCGTTCAGATTCACGGTCGGGTCGCGCCGTGGTCTCCCAAGCCACTCCTGCAACAAGTCCAGCGTCTCGTCGTCGCGCGCGGCATTGACGCCGTTGAGGCCGTGATCGATGATGTCGAAAAACGCGTTCTGGTGCGACGCAGTGTAGTTGCGTACAATGTCGTACGCCGCCTTGTAAGCACCGCCCGGTCCGTTTCCGCCCAGGCGTATGAGGTTATACAGATTGATGTAATCCAGATTGAACTTGAAGTACGAACTGAGGCTGGCCGCGTCCACGCCAATCGGAACCGGCACCGTGAACCCAAGCAGGTCGCGCGTCAAACTGTATGTCCCACCGAACTGGCCATTATTGACGTGCTGCCCGATTTCGAGCAGCGCCAACTCCTGATCCGGTCGGATAAGAAACGTAGTGCTGATACTGCCGTTCGGCATCACCACGGTCCAGGCGTGCGAGACCAGGAAATTCAACATGCGGGTGGCAAGTTGGCTGATGGAGCTTTGCACGCTTGCATCGTTCACCAAGTCGTATGCCACCGCCAGCCCGAAGAAGACACCTGAATATTCATCGCGCGACGTATTGCCCACCCAGAAGTACCCGGTCGTGCTGTTGGTGAAGATGCCGTTCGCGGCTTCCTCGCTCTGGATTCCCGCGGCATACGGCGAATTCAGCGGCACCTGGCACCGCGCCAATACGTCGGTGCCGGTCACGTCCACCAGCCCCTGAATGCCTGCGATGGCGTTCTGGATATTGGTCAGCGCGTCCGGCGCTTCGGTGACGCTATAGCGGAAAGCTTCAGCCGCGAGATAGTGGCCGGTCCAGATGGCCGAATCGCCACAACGCGTGTAGCCGACGACCTGATTGCTGGACGGCGATGCGAAGATCGGGTCGATGATGGTGCCGTAGGGTACATGCAGGGCCTGGATGTTAGCGTCGATCGCGAGCGCATCCGATTCCGCTGCGTGCGCCATCACGGGCGCGACCGCCAGGCACAAAAACAGGCAAGCTGATTTCGGGTGTTGCTTCATGGCAGGAACCTGTAGCCAACTCCGTGTACTGTAAGGAAATGACGCGGGACATTCGGCTCAGGTTCCAGCTTCTGCCGCAGTTTGACGACATGCGCGTCCACCGTGCGGGTGTTCGGGAAGAATTCGTACCCCCACACCGAATTCAGGATCATGTCGCGCGTGAGGGGCCGGTCAGGGTTCTGCAGAAAGTATGTCAGCAGGTTGTATTCGGCCGGCGTGAGCTTGAGCTCTTCGCCCCGCCGGGTGACGATGCGGCGCTCCAGGTCCACCTCGACTTCGCTGAAGTGCACCATCTTGCGGGCTTCCGGAGACGCGCGCCGCAGCACCGCCCGAATGCGCGCCAGCAACTCGCGCGTGCCGAACGGCTTCACCAGATAATCGTCCGCGCCGATTTCGAGCAGCAGCACCTTGTCGATTTCATCGCCGAGCGCGCTCAGCACGATGATGGGCGTGCCCACGTTGGCGGCGCGCAGTTGCTTGCAGATCTCCATGCCGGTCATGCCGGGCAGCCGCAGGTCCACCAGGATCAAGTCAGGCTTGAGCATGACGGACTTCTCGTATCCGGCGCGCCCATCGGCCACCAACACCGCGCGGAAACCCTCCTGCTCCAGCATGACGCCGATGGTATCGCGCAAGCTCTCATCGTCGTCGATTACTACAATGGTCTGCATGCGAGGTATTGATAAAATTGTAGCGAACTGGAGGGAGGCTGTGGTGAGGCTGAAACAATTTGCCCGTTACATGTCTTAAGGTGCTGGATGATCGCCGCGGCGCAACTCACATGTTGATGATCTGGACGGGACGCACTTCCACTGAGCCTCCGACCTCCAGAATCGGGCAGCCCTTCGACAGCTCCACCGCCTCTTCGATATCTTTCGCAGTGACGATGGTGTAGCCGCCCACGACCTCCTTGGTCCCCGCATAGGGGCCATCCTTCACGATTTTCTGGCTGCCGCTGACCACCTTGCCGGTGCCTTCCAGCGGATGCCCCGGATCCTTGATGTGCCCGCTCGCGCCTAGCTCCTTGAACCACGCGACCCACCTCTCCTTGGTACGACGTTCGACGTTCCCATAGCCGACACGCTTGACAACGGCTGCTGGCGGTGGGATAGTCTCGTCGTAAGGAGGAAACAATGCTTTCCCTGCAAATGAGGATTGTGTTATCGATCGTGATCGCCGGCGCCGCGTCGGCGCAAACGGTGAGTTGGGTTCCGGCGGGATCTCCGCCTGCCCGCTGTTGTATGGGCATGGTGTATGATGGCGCCACGCACGCGACAGTGCTGTTTGGCGGCACTGGCCCCGGCGACAAAGTGCATGGCGACACTTGGAGCTGGCGAGGCGGGTGGCTGCGCATGTCACCGGCCACCTCGCCTTCTCCGCGGCAAGGCCCCGCCATGGCCTACGACGGGGCGGCGGGCAAC
>Ga0073928_10006910_pt1 | contig 15015 bp, 18 predicted proteins | sample PaiPotPPA55metaG_FD_76969 | JGI IMG/M metagenome (GOLD analysis project Ga0073928, IMG submission 76969) | Iron sulfur acid spring bacterial and archeal communities from Banff, Canada, to study Microbial Dark Matter (Phase II) - Paint Pots PPA... ... | reverse complement strand
CCCGTTTTTATTTCGACTTCGACTTCGTCTTTCGCGGGTAGCTACGACGCTCGACTCGTGAGAGCTTTGCGACGTCGGCCTCCGTCCACAAACGGATGCCAGCTTTGATCGTTTGCGGCGCTTTCACCTTCTTCGCCGCGATCCAAGCCTGCAACGTCTGCCGGGAAATCCCCGCCGCGGTTGCCGCTTCGCGTGTTGTGTACAACTTTGGAGGCATCGCGGCTTTATATCACTACTTGACTAGCCTGTCAAGATGGATTAGGATGCCGCCCCAGAACGTCCCCTTCTTGGAGGCCTGACAATGAAAGCATTCCCAGCTTTGCTCGTCTGTCTGTTTCTTCTTAGCGGTTGCAGCGGCGGCGGCAGCGGCACGCCACCGCCCCAAAACGCCGACGTAAGCGGTCCCTGGCAAGCCATTGCAACCTCGACTGCTAATCCCAGCGCCAAAATCACCGTCGAGGCCAACCTGGCTGATGCGAATGGATCAGTTTCCTCGACCGCCTTTGTAGTTCTCAATTCCTGCGTGCAGTCGGTGAGCGGCTCGGGAGTGACCGGCACCGTGAGCGGAAACAATGTCACCCTGACTGCCTCTTACAATGGCGTCACCGTCATGCTCACGGGCACTGTCGCCGGAAAAACGATCAGCGGCACATATACCGCGAGCGGCGCCTGTGGCTCCGATAGCGGCACTTGGACCGCCCAACAGATGCCCCAAATTATCGGGAACTATTCCGGTAGCGTTTTCAGTAACTCCAATCCAAATCAAGGGATCACCGTCTCAGCGACGGTAAGCACGGATTCGACCTTCGCAATCACGGGCAGCGCCTCGATCGCGTCGATTTGTTTCAATCAGATGTCGCTGTCGGGCAACCAAGTGGGCGGCGCCGCTGAGATCACCGCCACAGACGCGCAAGGCAACACCGTGATTTTTCTATTCATTTCGAACGATGCAGTCTTTGGCAGCATCACGGGAACTTATTCGGTGACGACCGGGACGTGTTCGGGAGATGCCGGTTCCGGCACGCTCACGAAGGGTTGAAAGAAAGGAGCTCCCGGCGCTGTGGGTTAGGGCAAAAAGGTAACTCAGCGCCCCGGAATGAAAACACAAGACTTAGCGAAAGCGCCGCGGAGAACGGCCTAGAAGTGAACGAGGCGAGCATTTTTATGGAGAAGACAGCGACCGTCCAGATCGGCGAATTCGCACTCACTTTGTTGCCGTTGAAAAAAGAGCAGGTACCTGCCACGCGCGAGCTATGTGAGCGATTAATCGCCACAGCGGGACAATCAGCATGGGCGGATGTGCAAGAAGCGCTGAGGCTGGTTTACAGTGCTGCGCAAGAGCCGCGTCCCGTCTATGCCGAACTTATCGGACAAGCGACGATTCCGGAAGTGCGCGAAGCCCTAGACGTTCTTGGAGCTCTGACACTTGCGGCCTATGTGCCGGAAAACTGAATGAAAAAAGGAGCCCCGGCGCTGTTCAGGACGCCGGGGGGACGCAATGCTGAAAGGTTTTTGTCTTTTATGATCGAGAGCGAGAATACGACGAACGCAACGCAGATGCCAGAGGCTTCAAACGAAGAATTGCGCAAGCGACAGCGCGCCACGCTGGACGAACACCGACCGGGCGCGTGGGCGAAGTCGATCGCGGCCCGCAAGGGCAAAGCTCTCAGCCAAGAGCACACGGCCAAGCTGTCGGCCAGCCACAAAAAACGTTTCGCGGAGCGGCCAGTAAAAAGGAAAGTCCCGCGACGGATGATCGCCGAAGATACTCTGCTCGGATTGTCGTCGATCGCCAGCGCAAAAAAACGAGAAGCGCTCTACGGCAAACCAGGCGGCCTACAAGCCGACGTCTCGCGTATGCGCAAAGCGACGGGGTTTCCGCCCGGATGGCCGGCTGCTTATCGCCACGGCGACGCGCTCGGTTGGAAACATTTCGGCGATTTCTGCAGCGACTTCGGCCACACGAAAAAAGAATGGGCTCCGTTGATTCAAGCGAGCTACCGAGGTTACGCGAATCGCGTGAAGGCGAAAGGTGATCGACCGTTTTCGAGCCCGCGGCCTGGCGCTCCGCACCCGGGCAAGTTGCTGAACGCGAAATGGGCTGAATTCATCGAGCGCTATTGCTACACACAGGGTAGGCGCTGGCGCATGCGCGATTTTCTTACGAGCGAGATCCGCGACATCCCGATCAAGCACGCCGCTCTGAGGGAAGCCTTCGGAATTCTTGGCGAGGCGCTGCAAGCTGAAGGCGGACGGATAGCGCCGGAAGTACGGATCGCCCGCGACGTGGACTCCGTGAGCGAGTGGATTTGTTGGAAGGCTATTTACGATCAAGAGCTGCAGGTGCTTGTCCGCTTTCTCTTGCCGTTGCGGGATCTGCTGCGCGAAAAACCTAAGCTATTGGAAGCCGGCGCGTTTAAGTCCGAAGTCTTAGCCAGTGAGCTCCTAGCGCGCGACTACAAAGCGACGCCGAGCCGGATTGACGATGTGATCGCGGGCAAACTGCAAGCGCTCCATCCGAGTTCGTTGTGCAAACTCACGTCGACGCAGTCCGGACCGGCGGCCGAAGTTGTGGCTCAAACGAAGAGGGCGAAGAAAAGCGTCTCGGCGCGAACGGTTGAAAAAGGCCAACTCTGCGATCAAGTCGAACGCGAGATGCGGAAGATCAAAGCTTTATGCACGTCCGGCGGTCGAACGATCGTGGAAATCCAGCTCGCGTATCCTGATTTCGTCGTTTGGAAAATACGGGATGCCTTAACCCAGGAAGATCGCGAGCACTTCAATCGCCCGCGACAGTGGGGACCGGTCATCGGGTACGCCGAAATAATTCTCGGAAAGCACTATGACGGGAAGAGCGCGCAAACGGTGCGCGGATGGGTTAAGGACTACCGAACGACCTCGCGAAAGCCGGCCGCGTAGCGTTCGCCCCGAAAATCACCCCGTTTCACCCCGTTTTTTGCCCTGTTTCACCCCGCTGTTACCCCGAAAATCACACTTTAGCCTTTGACTGTGAGGACACGCCGAGCCGATGGGCGGCCTGGCGGTTTTGTTTTTACGGGGGAAACGCGAATTGGTTTCGACTATACCACGCGGCGCAAGTCGCGAGGATTTTTCATCAATATTTGGCCGCGTAGAACGTTTGCCCCGAGCTTGTTGCGGTTCTTCCACTAGCGAAAGTCGCTCCCTTTTTTGCCCCGGCAATCGCCGTCGGCATCGATCTTCGGGCTCGACACCCGGAGCGCTGCTCCCCCTCAGTTGCAGCGTCACACCACCGACGCGAGCGAGGCGTTCATGCGAACGTCTCGCTTTGCGTGTGGCCGAGGCGGTGTCGTGAGCTGGCAGGCAATGGAGTGGGTGCTCAAGCACTCCCGCTCAAAAGGCGCGTCTCGGCTAGTCGCACTCGCGATTGCCTACCACATCGACAAAGACGGCAAGCCGGGGTTCCCCTCGGCCGAAACGATAGCCGGGTACGCCAACATTCGCCGAGCCTCAGTATTTCCATGCCTCGACGTTCTGCATGATCTCGGCGAACTCGACTGGATCCCAGGTGGCGGCTACAAGCGCACAAACCTCTACACCCTCAAGTTATTCGCTCTCCAGGCTTCACTCTTCGAAGGTGGAAACAGTCAGCAGAATGGACTGAAAGCGGCCGGCAAAACAGTCAGGTCTACGGGTCGAAACAGTCAGAACTACGCGCGTAAACAGTCAGAACGGCCTGACACGAACCGAAGTGAACCGGCATTAGAACCGGCAAGAGGGCGTAACTCTACTTTTTCTCAAGATTCATCGACGGTAGCCGTCGGGACGGAGGTCAGAAAAAATGGCTGGGTTAATCGCGATGAGGAACGGAAGCGAGGAACAGCCGAGGCGCTCAACCGAATTTTCCCAGAGCCTGAAGCGTTGGCTGGCGATGTTCGGAGAGACGTTCCAGCGAAGCAGCTCGTTAAGCGAGTTGCAAGTTAAGGCTTACGAAGTCGCGCTGGCCGATCTTTCCGTCGACCAACTAAATCAGGCCTGCGAGAAAACACTTCGCGCTTGGACACTAGTCGCGATGCCGCCGCCTGGATTCATTCGTGAATGCGTGCCGTCAGAGCCACTAAGCGAGAGCTGCCCAGCGAAGCCGATCACGTCAGAGGAACGCGAGAGGCAGTGGGAAAGCGCGAGAGCTGCAGGCGAAAAATACCGAGCGAACATTCAGGAGCGCGTCCTCACGATCGCGGATCTCTCGAAAACTGTCGTGAAGCCTGAGCCTGTTCGGGTAATCGCGACGAACGAACGGCTTGAACTTCTCGCGCGACAGAAGCGCGAGATCGAAGCGAAGTACGGCGGCCACACATGAAACTTCCCGGCCGCTACAAAGGGAATCGCCGGACCTGGCAGGGGCGGCACGAAAAAGTAGTCGCGAACTGCGCGCAGTGTCCGTGGAAAAGCCGGCCGATGAATCCGCAAAAAGCGGAAGAGCGATATCTGCGGCACATCCAAACGGTGCACCCGCAAAACTAAATCATGGCGAGCGCGACAAAATTCGGAACGATGGACGGCGCCGGTTGCTTGCCAGTCGCGGCCTATGAGAGTAACGTGCCCCGCCAGGCAGCCGAGTCAACGAGCGAACAGGAGACAAGCTCGATGGCACGGCGAAGGTTCCAAAAAGGCAGGATCTTTGTTCGCGGTAAAAAGCGGCCGGTTTTTGTCGGACGTTGGAGAGAAGACGTGATCCAGGAAGACGGCACGATCGCTCGCATCGAACGTTCGATCGTGCTCGGTCCTGTATCCGAACTCAAAACCGCGAAGATGGCCGAGCGCAGTTTTGCTCCCATTCTTCAGGGCGTCAACTCCTTGGATTACCGGCCGGGAAAGTTCGCGAAGATCTCCGTCTTCGCGGATATCTGGGAACGAGAAGTTCTCATCCACCAAAAACCCTCGAGCGTCAAAGCCGCGCAATCGCATCTGCGGACGTACATCCGGACGTGGATCGGAAATGTGCGCCTTGAGGACTTCACCTGTCAGGCTCAACAAAATTTCGTGACGCGGCTTTCGCGAAGTGTCTCGCGGAAAACTGTGCTCAACGTCCTCGGCACTCTCGGCTCGATGCTGCGAACGGCCAAGTCGTGGGGCTATTGCTGCCACACTCTCAGCACGAAGGATCTGGCGCTGCCGGCGGACGGGATCCGGAAGAGCGCTCGATTCTTCAACGGCGAAGAGGCGCGCAAAATTATCATGCTCGCTTCCGAGCCGTACCGGACGATGTTCGCGATCGCGGGGATGACTGGATTGCGCGCCGGCGAAGTCATGGGTCTGCAAAAAAAGGACCTCGATTTCGCGCTGCGTTTGATCCACGTCGAGCGCGCGGCGTGGTACGGAAGAGTGCAGACGGTGAAGAGTAAGGCATCGCGTGCTCCGGTTGCGATGTCCGAAGCGCTATCCGCGATGTTACAAGAATACCTAGCCACCTGGCGGCCGAACCCCGAGGGTTTTCTCTTCCTCAATCGCAACGGCCGGCCTTACGCAGCAAACAAAGTCGTCGAGTACGGTCTCTGGCCAGTGCTCGACAAACTGAAGATCGAGCGCGCCGGCATGCACGCATTTCGTCATTGCCACGCGAGCTTGCTGATGGACGTAGGCGCGAATCCGACGGTCACGAAAGAGCAGATGCGGCATTCGGATGCGCGAGTCACGCTCGGGATCTACGGTCACGTGATCGGCGATTCTCAGCGCGATGCTGTGGACAAAGTGGGCGAGATTCTGCGCCCAGTTGCGCCCAAATCGGAGAAGCCAGGTGAGTACATTCAATAACTTGCGTGGAGCGGGCGATGGGAATCGAACCCACGTCCGAAGCTTGGGAAGCTTCTATACTGCCATTGTACGACGCCCGCTCTGTCCTCTAGTTTGTTGATTATACACAACTAAGCGACTGCCGAAAGGTGCCAATAGAGTTCGTGCTCACAATAGATCCACCTTGAACGAGTTGGCATCACTCAAGCCCCGAGCGAGCGGGGCAGAGATTTTGCAAAACAATTTGTCGATTCTGAAGATGGATGCAAAGACCGGCAGCGGTACTGCAGTTGAGATCACGCCAAAGTATCTCTTCGCGAATGTTGGCGAGAGCTTTGACGACTGTTTTTCCCTCCGAGTAACCTCCCAGGGGAGACGGACAGACAACGATGTAGCCGCCATACCGCGCGTCCCGTTCAGGAAAATCCCTGAAATCGTGAATTGCCATCATCTCATCCTAGCCTAGCCGATTTGACTCGGCTCATACCTTTACGTGCTCCCTTTGCCAGCATTTGATGCCTCCAGTGCTGCACACTCTCCCAGGATGTTTACCGCTGAATCAGTATCACGGCATAGGGCTGCGTGTTTTGCATCACGCCGTTGCTGATGTCGGTCGTTAATCCGAAAATGAAATATTTGCCTGCGTTGCTTGTGACGAGGCCGACGAAGGGGTTGTGTGTTCCGGCGCTATCGGTCAATGTGCCTTGTAGGAAGCCGTTGGCGTTTGCCGTCGTCAGGTTTAACGCGATGTCCGTCGCGTGATTTGCAAACGGGTCGGTATCGATGTTCGCGTATGCACCCCCGCTAATCGTCGACCCGGACCCCGGCCCGAATCCCACAAATGTGACTCGCGGTGTTCCGTTGCGCTTGAACACATAACCGTTGAAACCGCTGTTCAGCGCAGCATTTAACCCAGCGGTGCCAACAAAATTCTGGCTTCCGATCGCCGATCCTTTCCCTGGCCCGAGGTCGATCAAGTACAGCCCGTTGCTCGCCGCGGCCACCGTTATCGTGGTCCCGGGAAAGGTGATCACTCCGTTCGTGCAGGTTCCCGGTGGCAATTGTCCGGACTGCTGCGCGCGCAGCGTGCCGTCCAGAAGGTACGAATTCACAGTGACCGCGTAATTCGTCCCGACTTGCGTCGCCGTAACGCTGTCGTAGGATTCACTCGTCGTCGCGTCATAATCAGGCTTTCCCAAGTGCACTAGCTGGATGTTGGTGGGCGCGTTAATCGTCGGGCACGGCGCCTGCGGGATCAGCGCCACCGGCTTATCCGTTGCTCCTCCCAGTGAAAATGTCGCGCCCACGCCGGGGACTTCCACGCCATATCCGACCGATCCCACTGGCAAATTAGGATCCGTGCTGGTGGTCAGGGTTGTTTTTGTCATGCCATTGGGCAAAAGCTGGGTCAGAGTCGTGCCGGTATACTGTGCTCCGGTGGTTTGATTGATTGCTGTGAATTGGTTTAATGCCAAGTTGCTGACGAACTGCCACACGTCACCGGGGCTGGATACCCCAACGTAAGCGTTGGCCGTCCCTGCAGCGGTTATGTTGATTGAAAGATTCGCGGTCCCGGACTGGCTCGCTGAGTCTGTCACCTTCACCGTAAAACTGTAATTATTTGCTGCCGTCGGCGTTCCCGTGATGCTTCCATCGGCATTCAGCGTCAAGCCTGCCGGAAACGTGTTGGCGGCGGATTGTAGATTCCAAGAATACGGTGGCGTTCCTCCGCTAGCGCTAACTGGTGGCGTGAGATACACAGTGCTCACTGCTCCACCCGGCAAAGAAGTCGTCGCAACCGATGGGTTTCCTGCAGCTGCTCCCGTCACGGTAAAAGTGTCTGAACCGGTTGATTTGGGATTCTCAACCGATGCCGCGGTAATGGTCACCTGGTTGGCATACGAATTCGGGGCGGTATACGTAATTGTCGCAGTGTCGCCATTTCCCGAGCTGCCGGAGTTGGTGGAATTGCCCAACGTTCCGCATGCCGGCATACAGGCGCTTCCTCCGCTCGTCAACGTCCACGTCGCCCCCAGGAACTGCTGGTTGTTATGGATAATAAACGCGGTAAAGACTTGTTGTTGCCCCGCCGGTATCGACGCTACCTGGGTTTGAAGTGTCAGTGTGGTGGTCTTACCGCCTCCCCCAATACCACAGCCCGCCACGAAGCTCACCGCCGCCAACACTACCGCCACTGCCATTCTTCGCGCCTTTTTCATCATCATTCTTTCCCTTACCTGTGTCTTACTCGATCGCATTATTGGCATGTCGGGTTTCGCATTGTCATCCCTCAAATGAGTGAGATGGGCTCCTGGTCGGGTGTTCATTCACCAGTGGGTGTGAGGATTAGCGGAAAACCAGGCAAGCGACTGCCGTTTCGATCGGAAGTTGTGGATGCCCCGTTATGCCGGGCGAGGGCGGAGAAAGTGGCTTCTTTCTTTTTGAGTTTACGTTTGGATACGACATTCGTGCTACTATTTGCTGCTTCTTATTGTGGCTAACGCCCTTAAAACTCAGAGGTTAAAGCCCTTTCAAACTTGGTGATCAGCCGACGCGATCCCCGACTCAGCGGGCAACTACGTTTTTGTAAAACAACAGTAGAGGTATTCCTCGAATCATCGTCGACCGAAGACGGTGCAAGTCCATACTCGGCGCTGGATGCGGGTGAACATGGTTGACGCATTAAACCACAAAGGCGACCTGCTGGATCTCCTCTACTCCGCGCCGGGCGAGTCCCATGTCTGGAACGAGTTCCTGAGCCAGGTTGCGTCCCGGATGGGCACACGATTGGGAGCGTTCCTCTCCGTTGATCCTTCCTCCCAGAGGAGTTCCATCCATTCGCACTTTGGGTGGCCAGCGGATGTTCTGCGCAGGTACGAGGAATATTACGGCTCAAAAGACGCATGGTACTTGGCCTACAAAAAGAATCAAAGTCCGGGGTGGATCGGATTGGGTAGCAGACTATGCTCCTTGTATGAGCTTGAGAAAACGGAATTCTACGCGGATTTTCTGAGGCAATTCGACGCCTGCCATCAGTCCGGGGTGGTCATCGAGGAGGGCGCGGGTAAGCTGGCTGTATTGACCCTGAATCGCTCCAAACAGGAGGGGGATTTCGATTTAGACCATGTGCGTTTCCTAACGACGCTGGTGCCGCACCTGAAGAGGGCACTGCATCTGCATAAGAAAGTGCTCGGCTGGAAGCAGATGGCCTCTGTCGCCGCATATCTGGCAGACACGCTGGACGTAGGGCTGATCGGAATCGACCTGGAAGGAAGAGTTTGTTTTGTCAACCGAATGGCAGAGGGTTTGCTACGAACTCGCAAGCTCTTGCAGGTGCGGCAAGGACGAATTATAGTCCAAAATTCGCTTAATCAGGCGACACTGGATCGATTATTGAAGACCGCAACCCACTTGGATTTAGAAGCCCCGGCGGGAGGAGCGATTACCCTGAGTGACGGTGCCAGTTCCGTGCATCTGTCCGTCCTGCCATACCGCACGGGGGACGCGCACCTTCCGAAGGAAGTAAAAGTCTTCATTACCATTTCTGATCCGGCCGCGAATCCCGCCTCGCGGCGACGGCTGCTTTGCGAACTCTTCCGGCTTACGCCGGCGGAAGAGCGGATATCGATGCTGCTGGCTTCTGGGCTGGAGCTGAGTGCCATCGCCGAACGAACGCGCACTACGCGGCACACGGTGCGTTCCCATCTGAAGTCCATTTATCAGAAGACGAATGTCTCCAGGCAATCTCAGTTGGTCCGCTTAATCTCCCTGCTGCCCGGCCAACTATAACATCACCGAGCTATGAACAAGGATCGCTTAGGCGAGTTGCGCACCCCAAAAAAGTAAAAATCTTTCAAGCTCGAACCGTAGTTGCCCGACCCGAGGTTTCAGTCCAGGGGAAGTGAGACAGTTCTCACAATTGATCGCACTCATCCGCCCCGGTAAGGTCAACTGACGTGCCGAAACGTGGCAGTCGCCCGATGAATGGACGCGGCAAGTCGAGCTCAGAGGCGTTGCCCTGCGCGAGACGCGAACCGCTGGAAACACCGCCACGAACTTCGATGGCGGTACCCGCTGGATGCCTGAAATGCGAGCAGTTATATCAGCGATGCAAGACCGTTTACCCGACCCGCGCACATTTCAGGAAGCCGATTGGGGCAACTCGGCTGTGCCGTCAAGCAATGTGTATCCGTCGGGCGGCGGCGATTCGAGCGAACCTGTCCTGATTCGAGCCGCGCGTGGCGCAGTCGATGCGAACAATCACCCGACATCTGGCCCAGCCTACTGGTTTGATTCGGACGGGCTGCTCCGCGCGAACTTCGGGGAAGGAGCGACCGTTGTCAATTCCGCTTTCGCCCCGTGGGATTTAAAGCGAGTACCACGCCGCATCGAACTTTTCATCGCCACTGCGCCGGCCACAGTAATCACTGTCAATTCCATCGAGGCGCCGTGAAATCCAAAGCCCGGCGTGCTGTGCAGTGTCGGTAAGGTGGCACTCTGGGGTTTGGCTCATGCACGGATAGGTCTTGGTCTAATTTCAAACAATTGATTCTCGAGCGGGCGCTTGGATTCCGTCTACGCGGGAGGAACGTACTGTCCGGCAAGCAGTATCTTCGCCATCCATTCCGCATGAGGTAGCCCCCAACGCAGCAACTCTTTCGCTTCGCTCTCAACGTCGTATTCCACTCGGCGAATACTCAGGCGCTCTCCCTCGATCACCAAATACGAAGCTCGTCGATCTCCGTCATACGACTGGCTAACGCTCCCCGTATTCGCCACCGTCATCTCGCCAACCCGCCTTGTATAGGGGCGGTGAATATGCCCGTAGACCGCGATCGCGGAGTTGAGCGCTGCGTATGTGCTCCACAATTCCTCATCACTCGTATTGGGCATGGGCGCGCGCCACAGGTCACCCGGGCTGGCATGAACCAATGTGATTCCCTCCACCACGTACCGCTCTGGAAATCCTTCCAGCCATCGCAAACGTTCGTCCCCAATGCTCGCAAGTGTCGGCGGAATCAAATCTTGTATGCGCCCAAGAAGTGGCCCAAGCTGCGGCGTTCTGGCTGCAAATTCAGTCAGGCTCTTCGGGGACCAAAGCATCTCATCCGTATTTCCGCGAACTCCCGGCCACTCCAGCGCGCGAATTTGATCGATGACCTCCACCGGATGTGTCCCGCCGTAAGCCAAATCGCCGCCGTGCACAACCAAATCCGGCGCAACTTGCCGCAAATCAGCCAGCACGGCCTCCAACGCCCGAAGGTTCCCGTGAACGTCCGATACAATTGCGACTCTCATATGCCGGCGACTCTATCGTGATGAAAACCTGGATTGCGAGTCGCGACTAACGCCTGCCGCTCAGCGCGTTCGCTTCCGGTCTTGATCCTCTCCAAGGAGCCGATTGATTTCTGTGACCAGCTTGATCAACTTGCTCACGTCCTGCTCGCTCTGCGCCTGCGCGCAAAGATCGAGCCAGCCGGCCTCGGCACCCGGATTCGCATCACACGGAACATTGCCTCCGCGCACGTGTGCGTACAGCTGCCTGATCAGTTCCCGCATCGCAGCAAGATCGTTGGCGCGGGCCGCGCGCAAATATTCTCTCCGCCAATCCCCCAGCTGCAATCCTTCCACTCTCGCCCTGCTAACCACCGAATTCCTCCTCAAGCATTTCCAGCAGCCCCGCAGGATCATCGCTGAAAATTTCCTTGAATCCGCACTTCGGATTTTTCTGCGCGCGATCCCGGTGCTTCAACCCGATGATTTTGCATTTCGAATTTTGTTTTTGCACTTCACGCGTAAACTGCTCGCAGGTGAGATCTTCTAGCGCGGTATCAAACACAATCGCATCCACTTCTGGGAACCGCTGCAACATCTCCAGCCCCTCACGTCCAGAATACGCGGTCAGTACATTATGTTTCGCTGTTTCAATCAGGAGCTTATGAGTCGAAAGTCCTTCCGCCGGCTCAGACTCCACAATCATAAACGTTAGTCGCCGCACGCCCCACCCGCAACTGGCCCAGTTACGATGCCCCGCTCCCCCTCACGGTTGCGAAATGGTTTGTGGCCATTAAAGGAAGGCACAGTCTCGGACTGCGCGGCCGTGGCCTAACATGCCCCCATTTGTAAGGAGATGGTGGCGTTTGCCGGTCCGCCTACCTCTCCACACCCATCCCCAAGATCGACCGAATCTTCTGCCGCTGAATCATCTCCCGCGGCGAACGCCCGTTCGTCTCCAGCCACTTCGTAAAATCCCCTAACTTCACCTCATGCTCCACGCGAACGTCTGCCACGGACACCTTCACCACGCCATGCCCGTCCGCGAACCCCGCCACCCACTCATTCCCCCGAATCGCCGCCAACCCCTGGGCAACCGCCTCATACAAAGTCGCCGCCGTAACCTCCACCGTATGCGCCACTCCATCCAAATCCTGAATCGTCACCCGACAAGATCGCGTCGCCATAACCGCAAAATATCATATTCGCCTTTTGTTCGCCATAGCCTATCGGTCTCATCTATCGTTTTTATCAGCGGTCGAATCTCTTCGCTTCATACTAAAATCCGAAATCTCACATTTTTTTCCGTTGCTGTGCCGGAGCGCCAAATGGACCCAATTGAGATTCCTGTAGCCAGTCCTCTTGGCAAGGTAGTTGTAATTGGCTGCTGTGTTTTGACTGTTATCGCTGTGCTTTGGTGGGCCGGGCCCAAATTCGGAACCTTCTTAAACACCGTATCGGGACGCACGCCACGAAAGCCGGAAATCAAAAACGTTCACATCATTTTTGGTTTCATCGTCTATCTCATCGTTCTTGCGCCTGTCGTGATCGCTGCTTATATCGGTGTGGGCGTTGCTGCCACGGCTCCGACTCTCATCTCTTCGACAGGAGTAACGGGAACGACCTTCGTCTGCGAGGGCTCGCCCAGCGTTCTCATTTTCTCGTGTAGCACTCCATTCACTTTAGGGAATCGACGCAAGACCATCGCGTGGGATGAAATCGATCGGGTGGACTGCACGTCTCGCCACGATGGCACCATCAGCGCGCTGTACATCTCTTCAAGAACGCGGCGAATTGAAATTGGGAGTTTCGCGATACATGACCTGAGTGGAGCGCACGATGTAATCTTGGCGCACGTCCCGCGGAGTGCGGCCCAGCCGTGCCAGTCGGCGTTTGGAGCAGACGTCAGGACCGGGTCCACCACTGCAAGTCGCGTAATCTAGGCAGGAATTCTGTCTTCTCCGAACGATGTGCGAGCGCCTACGCTGCTTCCGTCGGTCGCTCGCGCTCCACCTTATCCTTCACCGCGATCGCTTCCCAGGATTGCACCCAATGGCGCACGGCCATAAAACCGCTCAGCTCGCCTGTCCAACCGCAATCGCACGCAGGCCGAAGAACCTCTTCGTCAGCCATTTCCAGGTTGCTTTCGGAATTGAAACAGAGCGATGAAATGGCACCATGACACGCAGGGCACCGGAAGAGGAACACGTGCGCGAATTCAGCGGTTCGCACCACAATGCCTCAGAACGGCAGGAATCGGAGAGCAGAATCTATCACATTTCCGTTCGTAACATCACCGTTAAAAATGTAAATTCTGTATGCTTCCCTGCTCTCTCCCATGCGCGGTTTCCCATCTCTGACGTATGAAGCGCCCGCTTTCGGAAGCGGCCCCCTTTCCTGATCTGGTCTCTACGTTCTCCTTCAAAGGCAAAATAAATGAAACCGCTCGGTCTCACACTGCATCGAAGCAGGCTGAAGCAATCAGTTGTGCCAAAGCAAACCACAAACCAAAGGGCGCATGATTAAGGCGGTCTCCAACACCGCGACAAATTTTGGAGAGAAGGCAGGGCGCAAATGAATAGCACATACAAAGCTGTGGAAGTCTCCGCACCAGGCACGCTTCGCGTAGTAGAACGGCCAGTTCGTGAACCCGGACCCGGTCAGGTTCGCATTCGCGTGGAAGCATGCGGAATCTGTCACACCGACGCCGCCACAGTCATGGGCGTCTACCCGGGTCTGACTCTGCCGCGCGTTCCTGGCCATGAAGTTGTCGGCCGCATCGAAGCCCTAGGCAGCGGCGGGTCCAAATGGAAAATCGGTCAGCGTGTCGGTGTCGGCTTGATTGGCGGCGAAGACGGCGTGTGCGAATCGTGCAGACGCGGCGACTCCGTGAATTGTCAGAATCCCGTGGTGCTCGGAGTGACTGTGGACGGAGGATACGCGGAAGTGATGATCGCCGAAGCACGCGGCCTCGCCTCCATTCCCGATGAGCTCAGCTCCGCAGACGCCGCTCCTCTCCTCTGCGCGGGCATCACCACCTACAACGCGCTTCGCAACGCCGGCTTGCGCGGTGGAGATCTCGTCGCTGTGCAAGGCGTTGGCGGCCTTGGGCATCTTGGCGTCCAGTTCGCACGTCACATGGGATTCCGCACCGTCGCCATCGGGCGTGGAGCCGACAAGGAAAAGCTTGCCAAAGATTTAGGCGCGCACGTCTACATCGATGCCGCGGTCGACGATGCCGCAGCGGCCCTGCAGCGTATGGGCGGAGCCAGAGCGATTCTCGCAACAGCCACCAGCGGTGACGCGATGGGGCCACTTGTGTCCGGTCTTTCCGCGCGCGGGAAATTCATCCTCGTCGGTGTACCCAACGACCCGATCCAGTTGAATGCATTCCCGCTAGTCTTTGGAGGGCGCTCGATCTACGGGAGCCTGACCGGCACGCCGATTGAGAGCGAAGACGCCCTCGCCTTCAGCGTCCTCGAAAATATCCGCCCCATGATCGAGACCGCTCCTCTGGAGCAGGCTGCGGATGCGTACGCGCGCATGATGCAAGGCAAAGCGCGTTTCCGCATGGTGCTAGTCACTAAGAACGGAGCCGCGCAACAGCGAGCATCATGAGGTGGGGGCACGGCACGGCACGCCGTGCCCGCGCCGTTTTACCTGTGGCGCAGGTTTACCCTGAGCCTCGAAGGGTTGGAGTCCTCGCAGCCCTGCGGCTTTTTCCCTGGGCCTAGACCGCGCCGACCGCTTTCCCTTTGCGGAATTTGGTGTCATCAGTGAGGCCAAACGCTTCCAGCGCCTTGGTTTGCACTTGCTTGCTAAGGGCGTTGATCTCGTTGATACCGTAGTTCCGCGGGCTGATGAAATACCTCAGCTGCTTCTCTCCCGCGGGAGTCTCGACAATGCGCAGAACCTCGTCCGCAACGGCCTGAGCATTGCCGGCGTGTGAGGAAAGTCCCGCGTTCAGCT
>Ga0073928_10006909_pt1 | contig 15016 bp, 11 predicted proteins | sample PaiPotPPA55metaG_FD_76969 | JGI IMG/M metagenome (GOLD analysis project Ga0073928, IMG submission 76969) | Iron sulfur acid spring bacterial and archeal communities from Banff, Canada, to study Microbial Dark Matter (Phase II) - Paint Pots PPA... ... | reverse complement strand
TCAGAAGCGAGACCGGGGGCACCCGGCTGGAGAGACAACAGCAGATCCTCCGCTGCGCGAAGGATGACAGCAAGAAAAGCACGCGCAAAAGTAGAAGCAGATCCTCCGCTGCGCGAAGGATGACAGATAGAAAAACAAGGGCAAGGGCGCTAGCTCATTCCGGTCATGACGAGCATGCGGGGTTCGGTCATTTCTTCGATGGCCCAGCGGACGCCTTCGCGGCCGAGGCCGGAGTCTTTGATGCCGCCGTAGGGCATGGGATCGAGGCGCCAGGTGGGGGTGTCGCCGACGATGACGGCGCCGACTTCGAGTTCGCGGAAGGCGGTCATGATGTGGCCAGCGTCGCGGGTGAAGATGCCGGCTTGCAGGCCGTAGCGGGAGTGGTTGACCTCGGCGAGGGCATCTTCGAAGTCGACGTAGGGTTCGATGAGGACGACGGGGCCGAAGACTTCTTCTTCGAGGATCTTCATGCCGGGCTTGGTGGCGGTGAGGATGGTGGGTTCGAGGAGCGATGGGTTGTTAGGATCGCGGCCGCCGCCCTCGACGAGCTTGGCGCCGGAGTCGATGGCTTCCTTGATCCAGGACTCGATGCGGTCGGCGTCCGAGGGGCGGATGACGGGGCCGATTTCGGTGGCTTCGTCGGCGGGATTGCCGCGGACCATCTTGCCGGCGCGGTCCGCGACTTTCCAGAGAAAGGTTTGAAAGATGCTGCGCTGGACATAGATCCGCTGGACGGAGATGCAACTCTGGCCGGCGTAGCCGAAGGCTCCGTGGGCGGCGCGAGCGGCGGCGGTGTCGAGGTCGAGCCAGTCGTTGTGGACGATCATGGCGGCGTTGCCGCCGAGCTCGAGGGCGACGCGCTTGCGGCCAGATTTGGACTTGAGACTCCAGCCGACGGCGGCGGAGCCGGTGAAGCTGAGGAGTTTGAGGCGATCTTCGCGCTCGGCGAGCCAGGCGGTGTCTTCGTTTTTGAGGGGGAGGACGGCGAGGGCTTCTTCGGGCCAGCCGGCTTTGAGGATGACTTCGCCGAGGGCCAGGGCGGTGAAGGGGGTTTGCGGGGCGGGCTTGAGGAGGATGGGGCAGCCTGCGGCTATCGCTGGCGCGAGCTTGTGGGCGACCAGCATGAGGGGGAAGTTGAAGGGGGTGATGGCCAGGATGGGTCCGACGGGGAAGCGCTGGACGAGGCCCCAGCGGCCTTCGTTGCCCTCAGTGAGGTCGAGGGGAATGGATTCGCCGCCCAGGCGGATGGCTTCTTCGGCGGCGGTTTTGAAGGTGAGGACGGCGCGTTCGACTTCAATGCGGGCGGAGCGGAGGGGCTTGCCGGCTTCGGCGACGATGAGTTGGGCGAAGCGTTCTTTCTGCTCGATGAAGGCGGAGGCGATGTCTTCGAGAATTTCCTTGCGTTTCCACCGAGGCAGCGCGCGGAGTCGGCGCATAGAGGCGACGGCGTGGGTGACGGCTTCGCGGGCGTCTTTGCGGGTGGCGACGGTGACTTTGCCGAGCAGGCCCTGGTCCCAGGGGGAGCGGACGTCCATGGCTTCGCCGTCGGACCATTCTTTGCCACAGAGGAGGAAGCCAGTCTGGGTGCCGGGGCGCATTTTCATGTCGAACATTCTCCGATCGGGGTGGTCCGCTCCATCCTAAGGGACGTGGCCTTGGGTTCACCAGAAATGGTTGATCAGAAGTGGTTCAACGGCGCGGAGCGGGGAGGGGTGAGGAGATGGAGGTCGATGGGAGCCGATTTGGGATTTGCGATCCGGATTGGGAAGCGCGTCGGGGAATGTGGGGGATTTGGGCGGAGGCGGGTGGGGCGCAATCCTAGGCTGGGAATATGTCGGCCGCGAGTATCGATGGGAGAGGGCGTGGGTGGTTGCCGGGGGTTGAGGGCGGGCTGGCCGCGGCGGCATTGGTGGAGGTTTTGGAAAAGGCGAGGCGGGACCATGCGGCGAACCGGCTGGCGCAGGCTGCGGAGGGGTATGGGCGGGCGCTGGGGGTAGATGGCCGGGCGGAGGTGGCGTTGCTGGGGCTTTCGCTGGTGGCGCGACAAAGTGGGCAGCGGGAGGCAGCGTTGCGCATGGCTGGGGCTGCGCTGGGGAGTGCGACAAACCCCGCGGGCGCGGCGTTGGCGCTGGCGCATGTGGGGCATTGCCTGGCGGGGTTGGGGCGGTTGGGAGAGGCGGAAGGGGCATTTCGGAGGATCCTGGCGTGGCCGGGGGTTGGTTCGCAAAGAGAAGCGGCGACGGTTCTGGCGCAGGCGCGGCTGCAGGCGCACCTGGGGCTGGGGGAAGTGCTGGTGACGGCGGGTCGGGCGGGGGAGGCGGCGGAGGAGTTTCGGCAGGCGATTGCGATCGAGCCAGGGGTGGCGGCAGTGCATTTTGGGTTAGGAAATGCGCTGGCGCTGGAGGAGGACTGGGCGGGCGCGTTGGGGTGTTTTGGCCGGGTGGTGGGGCTGCTGGCGGGGTCGCCGGAGGGGCATTTTGGGGTGGCGTTTTGCCGGGGGAAGCTGGGGGATTTTGAGGGTGCGATTGCGGGATACCGGCGGGCGCTGGAACTGAGGCCGGGGTTTGCCGGGGCGTGGCTGAATCTGGGGGTTTCGCTGGTGGAGGATGGGCGGGACGGGTTGGGGGAGGCTTGCTATCGCGAGGTGTTGGGGATGACGGGGGCGGATGGGACGGAGGGGGCAAAGCAGGCGCGGGTTTCGGCGTTGTTGAACCTGGGACACCTGGAGCGCGGGAGAGGGCGTTTTTCGGAGGCGTTGCGGAGGTATGGGGAGGCGTTGGGGTTGGTTCCCGGCGAGGGACGCGGACGGCTTGCGGAGATTCAGGTGGCGTTTTGTTCGTGGCATCTGGAACAGGGGCAGTTTCCACAGGCGTGGCGGGCATTGCGGGAGGCAGAGAGGACGGGCTCGGAGAATGCGGAGGTGGCGAATGTGCGGGGGATTCTGCTGTTGGGGGAGGAGCAGGGACGAGGGACTAGGGACGAGGGACTAGGGACGAGGGATGAGGGACTAGGGACTAGGGACGAGGGACTAGGGACTAGGGACGAGGGACGAGGGACTAGGGACGAGGGACGAGGGACCAGACTCGAAGAACTGGGGCGAAAGGCAGGGACTGACTACGGAGGCGAGGGGTTGATAGAGGAGGCGGTGGGGGCGTTTTGGGAGGCGGAGAGATTAGGGCATCGGACGGCGGGTTCGAATCGGGGGAATGCGCTGTTGCGGGTGGGGAGATGCGAGGAAGCACTAAGGGCGCATGAGGAGGCGGTGAGGCGGAATCCCGTGCATGCGGGGGTGCGATACAACCTGGCGCTGACGCAGTTGCGGATGGGAGATTTTCGCTGGGGATGGATGAACTACGAGGCGCGGTGGGCGTTTCGGGATGTGCATGCGCGGCCGAGGCGGTTTGGGGTTCCGCGCTGGGAGGGTGAGGCGGGGGGCATTCTGTTTGTATATGCCGAGCAGGGGTTGGGGGATACGGTGCAGTTTGCGCGGTTTCTGCCGGGGGTGGCGGAGAGGCTGATGGCTGGAGAGGGCGAGGCGGGGTTGGTGGTGGAGGTGCAGCGGCCGCTGGTTCGGCTGATGGAGCCGCTGGTGAAGGGGCTGGAGGAGCGGTTTGCGGGGTTGAGGGCGAGGGTCGTAGGGGGCGGGGATGCGCTGCCGGCGTTTTCACGGCATTGTCCGCTGATGAGTTTCCCGGCGGTGATGGGGACGGAGGTGAGGATGATTCCGTGCCAGGTACCGTATCTCGTGGTTGGGCTGGGTCCAGAGCTGGAGACGCGGACGGAGGGACGGCTGGCGGTGGGGGTGGCGTGGGCGGGAAATCCCAGGTACAAGGCGGACGGGGAGAGGTCGACCCGGCTGGAGACGTTTTTGCCGCTGCTGAAGCGGACGGGGATTCGCTGGGTGAGTCTGCAGAAGGGGGCGGAGGCGGAAATTCAGGTGGTGCGGGAGAGATTGCCAGCGGGGTGTGAGCTGAAGGACGGGTGTTCGGCGGATCGGGACCTGGCGGATACGGCGGCGGTGATCGCCGGACTTGACATGGTGATCACGACAGATACGGTGATTGCTCACGTGGCGGGGGCGATGGGAAAGCCGGTGTGGATTCTGTTGCCGTGGCAGGCGGATTGGCGGTGGATGCAGGAGCGGGAGACGACGCCCTGGTATCCGACGGCGAGGCTGTTTCGGCAGGCGCGGCGGCATGGGTGGGGAGAGCTGGTGGAGCGGGTGTCGCACGAACTGGAGGAGCGGATGTACGGTGGAAAGATTGGAGGTGTCGGGCTGTGATACAACGGAGTCGCATATGGGTGGTGAGGGACGATGACTCAAAAGGCACGGCATGTATTGGTTTACGACGTTGGCGGCAGCCACGTATCGGCGGCGGTGTGTGCGGAGAAGACGTATGACTTGCGGGGGCTGTCGCGGGCTCCGCTGCCGGCGGATGCGGCGACGGTGGAGGGAGGGGCAGGGCATTCGATTTCGGCGCACTCGTTTGGGCGGCTGATACGGACGCTGGGTGACTCCGCGCTGCGAGCGGCGAATGTGGAGCTGGAGGAGATTGCGGGGGCGGCGCTGGCCATGCCGGGGCCGTTCGATTACGAGAACGGCATCAGCCGGATGCGGCACAAGTTGCAGGCGCTGTACGGAGTGGATTTGAAGACGGCGCTGGCGGTGCGTTTTTGCTGGGAGCCGGCGCAGATGCGGTTTGTGAACGATGCCGCTGCGTTTTTGCTGGGCGAAGTGGGAGCGGGGGCGGCGCGGGGGTTTCGCAAGGCGATTGGGATCACGCTGGGAACGGGGATCGGGTGCGCGTATGCGACGGAGGGGCGGATTGCGGTGCCGAGCGACAAGCCAGGCGGCGACCCGGGGGTGCCTCCGGGCGGGGAGATCTGGAACCTGCCGTACAAGGGGGTGACGGTTGAGGATTTTGTGTCAACGCGGTACTTGCGCAAGCACTACCTGGAACTGACGGGGTTGGAGGCGGAGGTTTCGGATGTGGCGGCGATTGCGCTGTGCCGTGAGGATGTGCCGTGTCCTCCACTGGAGGAGACGCTGGCGCGGCAGAGGGGCGTGGTACAGACGAGTGCGAGCAAGATAGCAGCCAAGGCGGCGCGGCAGGCGTTTGCCGATTTTGGGGCGCACCTGGGCGGGGCGCTGAACCAGCATGCGGCGAGGTTTGGTCCGGATGTGGTCGTGCTGGGGGGCGGGATTGCGCGGGCTGCGCACCTGTTTTTGCCGGCGACGCGGCAGGCGCTGACGTTTGCGACGGAGATTGCGATTTCCGTGCTGATGGACGAGGCGCCGCTGGCGGGGGCTGGGGTTGCGTGGTTCAACGCTGAGTAGGCACTCGCCGTGGCTCCTGCCGTGCGGGCGGACGCCTTCGGCAGAGTCAAGCACTTGCCGTGCGGGCGGACGCCTTCGGCGGAGTCTAAATGGGTTTTGTTGGGAGATCGAACTGGGCTTGCGGCTGGACGCGGCTTTGGCGGGGCTGCGTGTGGCGGACGCGGCTTTGCCGCAAAGGCAACAGTATGCGCTTCGCTTCGTTCAGGACGAGAGCGGAACCTGAAGGATGTGTGGACCAAGGGCCGCAGTGGAAGTCTGGGGAGTGGGTTGGAGGGGCGATTGGCGCGGCTTCGAGAGGGGTTGTGCGGGGTGGGTGAAATGCGAACTGCAAATGTGAAGGTTTCTTCATCTAAAGACTGGAAGCCCGAAGAAATCTGGGCCGAAGAGAACGGTGAATTCAACACCAGCAGTCGAGGAGAGATTGTGACGAAGATTCAAGAGAGCATGACATTTCAATTTCCAGGGACATCCGTTGCTGTGAACCGGATGGGGTATGGGGCGATGCAACTGGCGGGGCTGCATGTGTTTGGGCCACCGAAAGACCGGGAACAGGCGGTGGCGGTGCTGCGCGAGGCGGTTGCAGCTGGGGTGAACCATATCGATACCAGCGATTTTTATGGGCCGCACGTGGTGAACCAGATCATTCGCGAGGCGCTGCATCCGTATCCGGAAGACCTGGTGATCGTGACCAAGCTGGGGGCGAAGCGCGGAGCAGATGCTTCGTGGAATCCCGCCTTGTCAAGGCAGGACTTGATCGATGGGGTGCATGACAACCTGCGCAACCTGGGGCTGGAGGTATTGGATGTGGTGAATTTGCGGGTGGGGCCGCCGCTGGGCGTGGTGGATACTTCGATTGAAGAGCCGCTGACGGTGCTGGTGGAGTTGAAAGAGCAGGGGCTGATTCGGCATTTGGGGTTGAGCAATGTTTCGCAGAAGCAGATCGCGGAGGGAAGAGCGATTACGGATGTTGTGTGCGTGCAGAATCTGTACAACCTTGCCCAGAGGCAGGACGATGCGCTGATTGATGAGCTGGCGAAGGATGGAATTCCATACGCACCGTATTTTCCGCTGGGCGGGTTTACGCCGCTGCAGTCTTCGGTGCTGGATGAGGTTGCGGCGGAGGTTGGGGTGACGCCGATGCAGGTGGCGCTGGCCTGGCTGTTGCAGCGATCGCCGAATGTGCTGCTGATTCCGGGGACGTCTTCGCTGCTTCACCTGCGGGAGAATCTGGCGGTGGCGGAGCTAGTGCTGGCTGCGGAAGTGGTAGCGAGGCTGGATGCAATTGGGGCCGTGGTGCAGGAGAGATAGGGTGGTTTGGTTCAGTCCCACCCTTGCCGCACAAGGCCGCGTCAAGGAGGGGGCACCCCTTCTTGTCGAGGACGCGAGAAGAAGGCCGGATCCTTCGCTTTGCTCAGGAGGACAGAAAGAAAAGCAGGGGCCACAGCAGATCCTCCGCTCCGCGAAGGATGACAGAAAGAAAGGCAAGGGCAAAAACAGATTCGTTGCAATGCTCAGGATGGCAACTGAAAGAGATGGATTGCAATGCGTTAGAACTTCCATTCCAGGTTGAGTTGCATGCGGCGGCCGGGGTTGGCTTCGACGGGGTGGTCGAAGAGTGGGGAAGAGATGACGCCGACGTAGGTCAAGTAGTTGGGGTGGTTGAGGACGTTGAAGGCGTTGAGGGAGAGGGCGAGGGTGCGGCCTTCCTCTTTGTTTTTGTGGAAGGAGAATTCGCGGGTGAGGTTGAGGTCGAGGGCGGCGTAGCCGGGGCCGTGGAGGGAGTTGCGCGGGGTGCCGGCGGGGCGGTCGATGGAGAGGCCGTCGCCGTTGTTGTCGCTGCCGGTGGTGACGTTGACGGGCTTGCCGGAGTAGAGGGCGAGGGCGGTGCCGAATGAGAACCACTCCTGAGGTTTGGTGGGGCCTATTTTGAAGGTGCCGAGCAGGTCGAATTTGTGGCGGCGGTCGAAGTCTGACCGGGCCCAGTCGGCGGTGGGGTGGTAACTGTATGCCGGGAAGTAGAGGATGCCGGAGGTGTTGTTGTCGGCCTTGGCGAGGGTGTACTGGGCCTGGCCGCTGAAGAAAGGGGCGGGCTTGCCACGGAAGGAGAGTTCGAGGGCGTTGATCTTGAGGTGGCCGTCGGACTGGATGGTGCGGAGCTGGCCGTAGCGTGGGTCGGGGCGGTCGGTGAAGTTGGGTGCGAGGGGGGCGTTGGCATCGACGGAGCGGAACTGGTCCATCCCGCGGGTGCCGATGTAGTTGGCGGCGAAGGTGCTTTTGGGGGTGAGTTGGCGTTCGACGCCGGCGCTGAACTGGAAGAGCGCGGGCAAGCGGGCGCGAGGGTCGAGCTGGACGAGACCGGGGGGTTGGGCGGCGAGGCGGTTGGGGAGTTCAGGGTAAGTGGGGGCGGTGTCGATAAAGCGCGAGATGTGCAGGCCGTCGCCATGGAGGATGTCGGAGATGGCGCGGGGGCCGGTGCGGTCGTAGAAGAGGCCAGCTCCGGCGCGGAGGACGGTGCCGCTCTTCTTGCCGGGGGCGTAGGCCAGGCTGAAGCGGGGGGCGAAGTTGGTGGGGATGTCGTGAAAGTAGTTCTGGAAGGAATAGCGCACGCCGCCAGTGAGGGAGAGGTTGGGGCGGAGGCGGAGGGTGTCTTCGACGAAGAGGGCGAAGACTTTTTCGAGGAAGACGACGTGGCCGTTGCCTTGCTGGAGGGTGTAGGTGGCGGGCTGGCCGGCGGCGTAGGCGGCAAGAGAAGCGAAGGAGTAGGAGCCTCCAAAAAGGCGGGTGTCGTCGAAGCCGCGGCGGCTGATGTCGGGGACGTCGATGCCAAATTTCAACTCGTGGCGTCCGCGGGTGAAGGTGACAAGGTCGGTGCCGTCGAAGTGGCTTTCAGTGCGGAGGTAATCGGTTTGCGCGCCGCCGCCGGTGAAGGCTCCCTGGACGACGATGGCGGGGGCGTTGGTGACGCTGCGCACGGGGTTGGAGTTGGTGCCAACGAGGAAGTGGAGCTGGTTGAGCAGGTGGGGGGAGACGACGCGGGTCCAGGCAACGTTGACTTCGTGTTCGTATTCGGTCTGGTTGGTGGCGGCTTCGGGGAGGGTAGTGCCGCCGGCTCCGCCATTCTTAGTGGACGAGTGTTCGTAGGAGTAGCTGACCCATAGCTGGTTGCCCTGACTGTAGTCGTGGAAGACGCGGCCGGAGACGAAGAGATGGTGCTCGGGGGTGGGGACGGATTGGTGAATGGGGCCGGTGGGGGTGATGGCGTCGACGGTGGACTGGAGGTCGTCGGTGTCGGTTTCGCCGGAGAACAGGAAGGTGTTGTTTTTGGAATGGTGGATGGGGCCGGTGAGAGAGCCTTCGGCGAAGAAGCGGCGTTCCGGGGGCTTGCTGGCGGCGAAATAGTTGCTGGCGTCGAAGACGGAGTCGCGGAAGAGGAAGTTGGCGGAGCCGTGGAAGTCTTTGGTGCCTTCTTCGGTGGTAATTTCGATGCGGGCGCGGCCGGGGCGGGCGAAGAGGGCGGAGTAGGGGTTCTGGTTGATCTTGACGTTTTTGATGGCGGAAGCGGAGACGCCGGGGCCGTTGACTTCCATGCCGTTGACGACGAGGGAGACGCCGTTGGTGCCGGTGGCGTCGTCGGAGAGGAAGCGGGAGAGGGTGCCGATGTAGTCCATGTCGAAGACGGGGAGGTGGTCGAGGTCGGCGCGATCGACGGAGTTGGCGGACTGGTTGTCGGCGGCTTCGGTGGAGAGCTGGGGGGTGTTGCCGGCGTCAACGGAGACGCTTTGCTGGACGGAGGGGAGGTGGAGGGTGATTTTCAGCGGGAGCGGGGTATGGGAATCGAGGGCGAGGATGGAGTCGTCGAAGCCTTCGCGGTGGACACGCAGGTGGAACTTGCCGGGGAAGGTCGAATGCACGTTGCCGAGGGTGAAGTTGCCAGCATCGTTGCTTTCGGTGTGGGCGATTTCGGTGTTGTCGGGGGCGAAGAGGGTGATGGTGGCGGCGGAGACCAGGGCGCCGCTGGGGTCGGCGATGGTGCCCGTGAGATCACGGGTGGGCTTGTTAGCCTGGGCGCTTGCGGGAGCCGCGACCCAAAGGCCCAAGAGAATGGCGAAAACGAACTTCATGGCTCTCCGGAAAAGCGGCAAGGATGGCGCCTGTTTGGAGAATAGGTGTGCGGGCTTAAGGCTGCATGAAGGGTACCTTCTGTGGCACCTGCCGTGCGGGCAGACGCCTTCGGCGGAGTCAAAATGGGTTTTGTCGGCAGGTTGCGGGTGGGCACGGCTTCACGTGGAGGAACTGTGGCCGGTAGTGATGTGATGCTCGATTTGGGAGATAAGGGGGAGGATGTGGGCGATGGTTTCGGCGGTGAAGTGGGCGCCGGCCTGGCGGAGTTCGTGGTCGGCGGTGGAGAGCAGGGTGGATTGGGTGGCGGGGTCGAGGGCTTGCCATTCGGATTCGGTGAGGCCGATGGAATTGCCGCTGCGGGTGAGGCCGATGGTCCACATGCCGGCGTTTAAGCCTTCTTCAATGTCGGAGGGGGTGTCGCCGATTTTGACGCAGTGAGCGAGGGGGTAGATGCGGAGGTCGATGGCGAGCTGGAAGCACATGTAGGGGTGGGGGCGGCCGGCGCCGACGGCTTCGGGGGTGAGGGAGCGGTCGGTGGTGTAGCCCTGGGCGGCGGCGAGGATCTGGAGCTGGTCGAGCATGGGGCGGGTGTAGCCGGTGGTGCCGGCGATTCTGATGCCGCGGGCGCGGAGGGCAGCGGTGACTTCGACGGCGCCGGGGATGACCTGGGCGTAGCCGAGGAGGCGCTCCATCATGCGGGGCTGGAACTGGGCGTAGAGGTGGTCGGTGAGGGATTCGAGGGCTGCCAGCGTGGGGGCGGGATGGGAAGGCCAGGCGGCGGTGACGGCGGAGTCTTGCAAGAGGTTGCGGATGTGGTCGCGCTTGGCCAGGCCCATGTATTTGCGGATGAGGGGGCGTGAGACAGGGAGGCCGGCGGCGGCGAAGATGTCTTCGATGGCTTTGACGGGGGCGACGCTGCCGTGGTCGACGACGGTGCCGGCCCAGTCGAGGAAGACGGCGGGGATGCGCTTCCGCACCTTTGATCCTTGGGTTGCAGGCGGGATGGAATGAAGCTGAGACGAATCAGGCATTCAGGATTCCCAGTTCGAGCAGGGTTTGTTCGGCGAGGCCGAAGGAGAGCGTCATGCCGGAGCCGCCGGGGGAGGCGACGATGCGGATGCTGGGCTCGGGATCGATCGAGACCAGGGGCTGGGTGGGGTGCTTGGCGTAGACGCCGTACCAGCGTTCGGCGATGGAGAGGTCAGGGGCGCGGAGGAAGAGACGGGTGGAGGCGAGGATGAGGTCGTCGATGTCCTGGCGGTTGAAGGGGTCGATTGGGTCGGAGGCGAGGCTGTAGTGGTGGGAGTCGCCGAGGGTGAGGGCTCCATCGGCGGTTTGGGAGACGAGGGCGTGGATGCCGTGTTGGTCGAGGGCGGGGGTTTCTTGGGCAATGCGTCGGGCCAGGGCGGGGAGGGTGGGGCAGACCTGAAAGGCGGGATAGAAGCGGAGGGTGAGTCCGGCGGCGAGGGAGGGGCCGAGCTGCCAGTTGGCCGGCTGGGGCGGGGTGCGCATCATCTGGAGTTTGCAGCGGGTAAGGCCGCTGGCGGCGTAGTGGGCGGGGTAGAGGGTCTGGAAGTCTTCGCCTCCGCAGATGAGGACGGTTTCAGCCTGGTGGGCGACGGATTGGCCGTCGGGGCTGGTGGTGTGGAGGGTTGGTGGGGCAGAGGCGTGGGTGGTGATGGCGGAAACGAGGGTACTGAAGTGGAACTCGACGCCGTAGCGTTCGTCCAGGAAGGCGGGGAGGGAGTGGATGACCTGGCGGGGGTCGACGGTGAATTCAGTGGGGGACCAGAGGGCGCCAAGGAGGCTGGCGGGCTGGACCGCTTCGGAGCGGGAGAGGGTCTGGGCAGGGGTGAGCCAGGTGCAGTTGTAGCCGAGGGAGGGGGCAAGGGAGGCGAATTCCTGGGCGACGGCGGCTTCGTCGTCGCGGTAGGTGAGGTGGAGGGAACCGGTGTCGCGGTAGGGGAGTTTGGCGGCGGTGAGGAATTCGAACCAGAGTTGCCGGCTGCGCAGGGCGAGGGTAAGGAGGGGACCAGCGGGCTGACCGATGGGCCACACCATGCCGAAGTTGCGGACGGAGGCGGCGGAGGCGCGGGGGGATTTCTCGAAGACGGCAACGGACCTACCGGCACGAGCGGCGAGAGCGGCGTGGGCCAGGCCGAGGATGCCGGCGCCGACAATGGCGACGTCTGTTTTCCGGCCGGGGATTTGGCTCATCTGTGTTTCCTGGGAGCTGGGGACGGCATAAGGCAAGGGTAAAGCAGGGCGGAAACGGACTGAATCCCGATCTGGCAATGTGGGGTTTTTGTTGGAGCCGGGTCTGAAAGTGAAAGCGTGGGAGGAGGAATGGGTCCCGGTACGGTCATGGGTAGCGCAGGGGCGATTTGTAAAGTCCGGGTAAAGTTCTATGCGGCAGCGATTTACAAGCTACTACATTATTCCAACTTTTTTTTCACGAAGACTGAAGGATTTGCCGAGAAAGTGTCGCTTAGGGTGGTGAGCATACACAGTGTGCCCTGGTCTTTGACGGGTCGAGCACACGCGGTGAGTTCGAGCATTTTCCGGAATAGTGTGGCCCATGAGCTTTGCCTCGGAGTGGCTGTTCCTTGATAGACCAGCCACGCGACCCATGTGAATCGGTCGAGACCTTTCCGGAAAATGCTTTAGCTGAATCCTCAAAATTCGGTCCTGTTGAAAGCGGGACCAGCGAACTCCGATCCAGTCATCGGACACCCTGAAAGGAAAACACCATGTCACGTATTTCATCTGTACTCGGCTCTGCCGTTCTTGTCCTCGGTTGCGCGTTTGCTTCGGCACAAAGCGTTGAGGAAGCCACCAACAAAGTCGTCGATGCCGTCGTAACGCCGGCAGCGGCCACCACCTACACCTTCACCGAAGTGAACTATGCCGGCGACACGTTTACCCAGTTGCTGGGGATCAACAAGAATGGCGTGATAGCCGGATATCACGGCAGCGGAATGGATGCGCAGCATCCGAACAAGGGCTTCACGCTGACTTTGCCGAACACGTTCACTCCGATGAACTATCCGAGCTCGGTGCAGACCCAGGTGATCGGCATCAACGACACCAACGGGACGGCTGGTTTCTACATCGATTCCAAGAACGTGACCCACGGCTTCTACCAGGTGGGGGGCATGTACCGCACACAGGACTTCCCGGGAACTACGTTTAATCAGCTGCTGGGCTGGAACAACAACCAGCAGGCGGCGGGTTACTCGCAGGACGCGGCCGGCAACTTCCATCCGTACGTGTGGAACAAGTCGACGCCTTACCTGTCGATGCTGATCCCCGGGGCGGTGAGCGCTCAGGCAACCAACATGAACAATGTGGGATCGATCTCCGGTTTCTACATTGACAGCACGGGCACGAACCATGGCTTCCTGTTCTACAACGGAAACTTCACGCGTTTCACCTATCCCGGCTCCACGTTCACGCAATGCCTGGGAGTGAATGATTCGAACGAAGTGGTGGGCACGTACACGGATACCAGCAACCTGACGCACGGGTTCGTCTGGAAGGCGAACGTGTGGCAGACGATTGACGATCCGAAGGGGATTGGTTCGACGGTGGTGAACGGCATCAACAATGCCGGGACGCTGGTTGGCTTCTGGGGCAACGTGGGTGCGGGCATCTCGCACGGATTCGTCGCTGTCCCGTAGGTTTCAACGAAGAAAGGACGCTCCAAATGGGGCGTCCTGATCTTCTCATCCCGTCGGCTCTGCGAAGTGCGGAGCCGGTGGGATTTTTTGTTTTCGGAGTTAGCGGGAGAACTCGATGTAGTTGCGGCCTTCGTAGAGGCGGAATTTGGCGGCTTCGGCGGTGACTTTGAGGGGCGTGGGGCGTTTCAAGTCGGTGTCGCTGTGGGAGGAGACGGTGAACAGGTCATGGGCGCCGACGTCGAGGACGATGAACTTCTGGCCGGGGATGAAGCCTACGCCGTAGATGCCTGCGGAGAGGTCATGGCCTTCGATCTTGATGGGGACTTCGGTGATGAAGTAGGCCTGGTACTTGGCCTGGACATCGGAGGAATATCCGCTGGTATCGACGAGAGTGGCGAGGACGAACATGCCGTCAGAGAACTTGACGCCGCCGGAGTTGCGCAGCTGGGTGGTAGCGGACTGACCGCGGAAGAAGACGGAGGCGGGGAGGAGCTTGGCGGTATCGGCGACGCTCAGGACGGAGCCGGAGGCCTGAGCAGCAGCCGGGACGGTCTGGGCAAGCAGGGCGGCCGCGATCATGGCCGTAGACAGGATGGTTGCCACCGCAGTTCGAGTGAAATTCATAGGCATGGTTGCTTCCTCCGAAGAGCGTGAATTAGCTGGTATTGAACTGCAGGGGAGTATATCGCAGCAGCGAGACGGCTGATCAGGTACGCCGCAGAGGCAACAATCCGGATCCTTTGCATTGTCACCCCACGGACGAAGACCTGTCCGCGGGGACCCCGATGCGCGGGGTGACAATCGGTTTTCTTTGCGGGTCGCGGGGGCAAAGTCTTTTCCTCTTGACAATCGGGAGGAGAGTGCGGTCTTCTCTTGATTATCAAGAGGAGTGCGGATGAGTGTGTCAGAAGTGGGTGGCAAGGGGAACGATGGGGCCGACCTGGTGCAGGGGACGCTGGAGATGCTGATTTTGAAGACCCTGATGTTGGAATCGATGCATGGGTATGGGGTGGCGCTGCGGATTGAGCAGATTTCCGGTGGGGTGTTTCGCGTGAACCCGGGTTCGCTGTTGCCGGCGTTGAGCCGCATGGAGCGGGCGGGGCATGTGAAGTCGGAGTGGCGGGCGACGGAGAATAATCGGCGGGCGAAGTATTACCTGCTGACGGCCAAGGGGCGGAAAGCGCTGGTGGAGGAGACAGAGCAGTGGCATCGGCAGATTGCGGCCATTGCGCGGATTCTTGAGGCTTGAGTTTTGCTTGATCCCACATCTCCCCGCTTAGCTACCCCAACGACGAAGACCTGTCGTTGGGGACCCCGGAACGCGGGTAGATATGGGGCACCCAGTTTTGATTCACCCAGCTTTGTTGCAAGGACGAGTGAATGGCGATTGTCGAGGAGGCTTGATATGGGGCTGCTGAGAAATCTTGGTGCGGGGATGAAGGCGATGGTGCAGAAGCCGCGCGTGGAGCGGGAATTGGACGAGGAGCTGGAGGGGTTTGTCGAGGCTTCGGCGGCAGAGAAGCAACGCGGCGGCATGGCGCGGGATGAGGCTTTGCGCGCAGCGCGTGTGGAGATGGGAAGCCGTGGGGCGGTGAAGCATCGGGTGTGGAGTTCGAGGTGGGAGGGCGGGATGGACGGGGTGTTGCAGGATGTGCGGATCAGCGTGCGCATGCTGATGAAGACGCCGGGGTTCACGCTGGTGGCGCTGCTTTCGCTGGCGCTGGGGATTGGGGCCAATACGGCGATTTTTACGCTAATTCAGCAGGTGATGCTGCGGAATCTGCCGGTGCGCGATCCGGAGCAACTGGTAACGTTTGGGAGGTCGGAGGGCGGCGGCGTTGCGGGTGGGATCGACCTTGGGCAGTTTGGGATGTTT
>Ga0073928_10006908_pt1 | contig 15019 bp, 10 predicted proteins | sample PaiPotPPA55metaG_FD_76969 | JGI IMG/M metagenome (GOLD analysis project Ga0073928, IMG submission 76969) | Iron sulfur acid spring bacterial and archeal communities from Banff, Canada, to study Microbial Dark Matter (Phase II) - Paint Pots PPA... ... | reverse complement strand
GCGCGGCGACAGCAAGTGGATCGAGCGCGCCACCATTTCCTTTCCGGAGCCCGTTTCTCCCGTGATTAGCACCGACGCGGTGGAAGGCGCAGCCATTTCCACTTGGCGCATCACGTCCTGCATCGGTACAGAAGCGCCCACCAGGGTTCCCAGCTTTCCCGCTTCGCGCAGTTGCCGCGTCAGCGCAGCCACCGCTTGCTGGTCGCGCGATCGGCCCAGCGCGCGATCGAGAAGCGCGCGTAAAACCGGCGGTTTCAGGGGTTTTTCGATGTACCAGAAAGCCCCCGCGTCGATGGCCTGCACCACGCGCTCGTCGCTTCCGCGCCCGGTGATGATGATCACTGGAATTCTTAGAATTTCGTCGCCCAGATGACGCAACAGGTCCAGCCCGTTCATGCCGGGCAATTCGACATCTGCAAGTATTACGTTGGGATGAAATTCCGGGAACTTTGCCAGCGCTTCTTCGCTGCTGCCCACTCCCAGCACTTCGCAATTCCACTTACGTAAGAGCGCTTCGTATCCCTTGCGGGCGTTTTCTTCATCTTCGACGATCAAAATTCGCTGCAGGGATTGATTGTTCGATGACATCAGGAGCTAAATCTACCAGTTGTGCGGGCGGAATGCCAAGAGAACCCAGATAGGTGGGCGAGGGAAAACCGCTGAGACGCGGTGTCTCGCGAGGTGCCGCGTTCCCGGGTACTTTCGAGCTCTTGAATTCTCAGCGACTGCAACGCCGCCGAAACGCACGACGGGTTTGCCTCAGTTACCGGCCCGCGTGAAGCGGGTGATCGAGGGTCAGCTCCAACTTGGTATTCTTCTCGAGCGTCAACTCCTGGCCCAAGCCGGAACTAAGCATGAAAGCGGTGATGGCTCCGGCTGCGGCTCCCATCGCAGCGTCCTTGCCGTTGTGTGCCACTACGCCCGGAGCAGCGCCCACGAAGGCTCCTGCTGCTGCGGCTTCCGCCTGGTCCTGCCGCTTGTTAGTCCGCGCTTCGATAGCGCCTTCGCGCTCGAAGACTACGTGAACAGAATGTACCCCCGGCACATCCGACACGAAAGCCACCAGAGGCCGCCAGCCGCTTGAAGTTTTCACCTCGTCGAACGTCAGCCATATGCGGGCCCGTCCGGTCTGATGTGCCTGCTCGACTTTGTCCACATGACCCCGGATTTCAGTCCCGGGCTGCAAGATGGCGCCGTCGGGCGCAGACATCGGTTCGAGGGTATGAACCCTGAAGGGAGTGCCCGCTTTCACCTCCTTGGTGCTGATCACGTCATCGAGGCCGACTAGAAAGCGCGTGCCCGGTGGAATAGTCGATGGCGCGCCCGCTTGATCCTGAGCCTGAAGGCTCACTGCAATCGATACCAGCAGAACTGCCGCAGCCAGAAGCACGCACATGCGTTTCATCTGCTTCTCCTTGGCCAGATTTGGCTTAAGCTTTCCGTCAGCAAAAAAGCGCCATAACGGAATCCGGTTATCTGAGATGACGGTCCGACTGACAAGGTGGTTTCGGGCGTCACTCTTACTGAGCCCTAGGTCCGCGAAGGCGGCGCTGGGCTTCCCATTTCGGGATTTTCGGCGTTCCTTTTCTGCATCTTGTTGCGCCACAATAACTTACGGTCTTCCGTAGAATTACGAACTTGTTTGCGGTTTCATTTTGGAACTACACTCCGCTTCCATCCGAACTGTTCTTCGCGGTAACAGGCTTTCCAATCAGTAGAAGACAAGCTGTTCCCAATTGGAATTCCCATTGCTACTGCAATAGGGAAGAAGCCCAAAACAGGAGAATCAAACATTGGCTAGCGGAGCCGAGCCCGCCGTTGCGTACGAAAGGCCCATGCAGGGAACGGTCCTGATCGTTGATGACGATGGAGCCACCCGCGATTTGTGCCGCGATGTGGTCACCGAGTCGGGATTGCGCACTCGAACCGCTTCCACCACCGAGGAAGCGCTCGAAATTCTCGATCAGTATCCGATCGACATCGTCCTCACGGACCTCCGAATTCCCGCACTGGGCGGCATCGAGTTGCTCAAGCGAGTCCGCGACCTGTATCCGCAGACGGCGGTCGTGGTCTTGACGCAGTACGGCACCATCGAGAGCGCCGTCGAGGCAACGCGGATGGGAGCGGCCGACTACGTCACAAAACCGTTCCACATCCCTGAACTCCGAAGCAAACTCGACCGAGTGGCACGCACTCTCGAAGTCGCCCAGGAGAACCGCGTCCTTCGCGAGCAGCTTCGCACGCGCCCCGGATTCGCGGGCCTCATCGGGCTCTCGCCCAAGATGCAGCGCGTCTACCGTCTGGTCGAGAAAGTCAGCCAACATACGTATCCGGTGCTGGTCCTTGGTGAAAGCGGAACGGGAAAAGAGCTGATCGCGCGCTCGATCCATTTTTCGGGCCCGCGCCGCAACCGGCCGTTCGTGCCGGTGGATTGCTCGGCGCTGGTTCCCACTCTGATCGAGTCGGAACTGTTCGGCTACGTGAAGGGTGCGTTCACCGGGGCCATGCACGCCAAGACGGGTCTGATCGAAGCGGCCGATTCCGGCACCTTGTTTCTCGACGAGATTGGCGACTTGCCTGTGGATCTGCAGGCCAAGCTGCTGCGCGCGCTGCAGGAAAAAGAAGTAAAACCTGTGGGCTCCACGGATCGGGTTTCCATCTCCACCCGCGTCATCGCCGCAACGAACCGCGATCTGGAAACGGCGGTGCGGCAGGGCGCTTTCCGCCAGGACTTGTTTTTCCGGCTCAACGTCGTGCAAATCAAGCTGCCTCCGCTGCGAGAGCGAAAGAGCGATATTCCGCTCTTAGTGAATTTCTTTCTCGAAAAATTTGCCGACCCTGACGGCACCGTGCGCACGATTTACGAAGAAGCTATGGCGCGGCTGATCGCCTACGACTGGCTTGGAAACGTCCGCGAGCTGGAGAACGTGATTGAACGCGCCGTGGCTCTTGGTTCCGGACCGATTCTCCACGTGGGCGATCTGCCCACGAACCTGCAGTACGGAACGGCTGAGCGCATGCCGCAGAGTGACGAAATTGTTCCGCTGGAGGAGCTGGAACGGCGCGCGATCCTGCGTGCGTTGCGCGAAGCGGGTGGCGACAAGCTGGCTGCGGCCCGCCTTCTGGGCATCGGAAAAACCACGTTATATCGAAAGCTGAAACAATACGAATCGCAATCGCAACTCGGCCAAGACTAAGATGTACGATCTCATTCCTTGCCGCTTCTGATTTTCCCGCACGAATGCCTTCTACCGCTCTCTCAAATTCCTAGACGGGCACAAGTCCGTTTCGAACTGGGAACGTCGCCTGTTCCGATTCGGTTGCAACGCATGCTAACTCTCTGAAACGAAGGTGAATCGCGGAGTTACAACTTGGTCCGAGGCATGCACAGCAGAGATGCGTGTCTGCCAAGCCGATCACGATTCGGGAGTCTCGCTGGAAGCGCTCACTGCGCCGCGGCATCGAGTACGCCGTCGCCATCGGCACGGCGCTACTCTGCAGCTACTGGATCCTTCAGGGACGCTGGTGAAACAGCCCCCCAAGCACATGAGCGGACTCTCTTCTTCCGCGTTGAACGAACACGCCGACCCGGGTTCCCGCTCAGCGTTCAAGCCGCGGTTCAAGCCCGCGCATCTCCCTGGAGACGACTCCTTTGGCGCTGTCTTCGAATCGGCGGGTGAGGCGTTGTTGCTCACAGATTCCTCCGGGATCATTCAGCGAGCCAATGCGCCCGCGCGAAAATTGCTGGGACTCAAGGTTTCGAATCCACACGGTGTAAGCCTCGGAACGGTGCTGGCCGAATCTTCCGGCGAGCGGCTCCTTCGTCTGTGCGATTCAGCCCAAGCGGACAAGACTTCCACCGTGGACGCGTCTCTCGTGACCGGCCATTCCGTGCGAATCACATTGCGCGCCGTGGTGCCGGGATCGCATTCGCTGCTCTTGTGCCTTGAAGAAGGCTCCGTGGTGCGCCGCGCGGAGGAAAAATGGCGGCAGGTGGACGCCGAGTTGAGGAGCGTTCTCGATTCAGTCCCGACGGGAATTCTGCTGCTCGATCCCGCGGGTCACGTGCGATTCTCGAGCGTCCGATTCGGCCAGCTTTTCGGAATGGAGGCGCGCAGCCTCGAACAGCTCAAGACTTTCGAAGAGCTTGAGGAGGCGCTCGCCCTGCGATTCCGCAACCCCGGCGGGTTTGCCGCTCCGTGGCGCGCGTTCGCGCAAGGGCAAGGTGAGCCGGTCCATGACGAACTCGAAATCCAGCGTCCTGCGCGGCGCGTGATCGAACGCTTTTCGCGGCCGGTACTCGATGGCGAGGGGCGCACCACGGGATGGCTCGAGCTTTATTCCGACGTCACCGGGGAGAGGCAAATTCAAGCGAAGATGCTGCAGACCGAAAAGATGGCCGCCCTCGGCCAACTGGTCTCCGGCATCGCGCACGAATTGAACAATCCGCTCACCGCCATCATGGGATACGCGCAACTCCTCTTGGGTCACGGATTGAACCCCGGTCAGCTTTCGGAGGCCAAGAAGGTCTACCACGAAGCGGAGCGCGCGCGGCGCATCGTGAAAAATCTCCTCTACTTCGCGCGGGAGACCAAGCCCGAGCGCGGCCGCGTCGACATCAACGAAATCATCGAACGCACCCTGGCGTTGCGCAGCTACGAACTGAGAGTCGAAAACATTGCGGTCGATTGCGATCTCGCCGCCGATTTGCCGAAGACCATGGCCGATCCCTACCAGTTGCAGCAAGTGATCCTGAATCTTGTCATCAACGCGGAGCAGGCGTTGATCGAAGGCCGCGGACAGGGGCACGTTTGGATTCGGACGCGCCATCTGCCGCACCAGGCAGGCGCCCGCATCTCCATCGAGATTGCCGACGATGGCCCTGGAATCTCGCCGGAGATCGTATCTCGCATCTTCGACCCGTTTTTCACCACCAAGCCGCTGGGCGTGGGAACGGGCCTGGGACTCTCGATTGTGTATGGCATCGTGCACCAGCACGGCGGCGAGGTGATGTTCGACAATCAGTCAGGACTCGGCGCTAGGTTCACGGTCGAACTGCCTGTCGTCGAGACTCCGGCGCAAGAGCGGCCCGTCGCTGTGCTCACGCCTGTGAACGGCGCTGCATCGGCGTCTCGAGGCCACATTCTCGTGATTGAAGACGAACCCACCGTCGCGCAGCTCGTGGTGGACGTTCTCCGGGAAGAAGGGCATCAGGTGGAAGCGGTTCTCGACAGCCAGGAAGGCCTGACGCGGATTTCGCGCACCTCGTACGATCTGGTGATTTCCGATTTGCGCATGCCCCGGCTCGACGGTCCGGCATTCTACGAAACGCTGGTCCGGCAGGGAAGCCCGATCCAGAACCGCATTCTGTTCATCACCGGCGACACTCTGTCGCGCCGCACACTCGAGTTTCTCGAACCCAGCGGGCTTCCCTATCTGGCGAAGCCGTTTCTTGTGGAGGAGTTGAAACTTGCCGTCAACAGGCTGCTTCAGGAAAACCAGAAGCCGGCCGCCAACCCGAAATCGGGCCGCGAAAAAAAAGCGCATAGCGCGGACGCAGGGGATTGAGCATGCAGGAGGCTACGAAGAAGGCCATCGCGCCGAAACAGTGCAGCGTGCTGGTGGGAACTCCCAACGCTGTGTTTCTCCAGCGCCTGGGTCAGGAGGTCCAGCACCTCGTGGGTGCGGCCTCGGTTTCGTTCGCATCGAGTCTGGAACGCCTCCGCGAGACGGCCGCTCGATGCGGGCCGCAGGTTATTCTCGTTGACGATCGGCTTCTGGACGCGAGCTCTCTTTATCACTGCCTCGCCGAATTCTCCGCAGCTATTCCCACCATCTTGGTGGCGCCATACGACCGGCAAACCCAGGTAGCCCGACTCATTGCCGAGGGGCAACTCGAATTCGTTCCTCGCTGCGGAGACTGGGTGCCGCTGGCCGCAAGTCTTGTCGAGCGCCGGCTGCGCTGGGCGAAAGCCTTCAGAAATTCGATCTCCACGTCGTCTGGCAAGGGCGACATGGGCGAACTCTTCCGGCATGAGATCAATAATCCCCTTACCGGCATTCTCGGCAATGCCGAGCTGATTCTCGCGCACAGCGATCGGCTTCCCGCCATCGACACGCAGAGAATCCGCACCGTCGTCGAACTCGCCGTCCGCCTCCGCGAAACCGTCCGCCGCGTCAGCAACGCCTGGGAAGCCCAGCCCGACTCCGTCAAATCCGCATAACCAGTTCCGGCGCCGCACCGCGCCCTCCACCCCTCTTGAATTCCCGTTCGTGAGTTGCTACAATTGTTATAACAATGAAAGGAGCCGCATGCTGGAACTCAAAGTCCGAAAGATCGGCAATTCTCTGGGAGTAGTTCTTCCCAAAGAAGTCGTCAGCCGCCTCCGTGCTGACGAGGGCGACCGCCTTTTCCTGGTGGAAGAGCCAAACGGCGCGTATCAACTCACTCCCTACGATCCCGCCTTCGCAAAGAAAATGAAGAAGGCCGGAGACATTATTGGCCGCTATCGCAACACTCTCCATGTCCTAGCCAAGTGAGCGAACCGGTCTGGATAGACGAGCGAGACGCCCTCGCCGTTCATGACCAACTTCTCGTCCTAGACGGGGGAGCGCCGGGCGTGCGAGACCAAGGTCTACTCGAGTCCGCTCTCGCCCGACCTAGGCAAATCCATGCATACGCCGACCACCCAGACCTAGTGGACATCTCGGCTGCTTACACTGCCGGCATCGTACGCAACCATCCTTTCGTAGATGGAAACAAGCGCACCGGTTTCATCCTTGGTGTGCTGTTCCTCGAATTGAACGGTTATCGCTTCACGGCCACGGAAGAAGCCGCCGCCCAAGCTGTGCTGGGTCTCGCGGCCGGAACACTGAAAGAAGCGGTCTTCGGCGCGTGGGTGCGGGCGAACGTCAAACGGCAGTGATCTCCGATGCGTTGTTGCGACGCCGAACTGGACGTTCCGGTTCTTCACTCAGGCAATTTCGCGCTTGCAGGCTCGCTCAGCATGAAACTCCCAATCAACGACATCGAATAGGCCAGGACGGCCACCGTCCCTGCCGAGTACGCAAGGCGAGCAGCCGCGCCGCTTCCAGGCATGACGTTGGCGAGGTTCGTTGTGAGAAACACCGCCGATGCACCTATCACTCGCGCCCCGATGTTGAGTGCGAAGCTCTCACCCGTTCCGCGCAAGTGAGTGGGATAAACCCGCGGCAAGTAATTCCCCCAGAGGCTGAACGGCCCGTTCAGCAAAAGGCCTGCCGCGAAGATCCCATACTTTAGAAGCAGCAGACTATGCGTCGCGGCGAAAAAATAGACCCAGGCAAACACGAACAGTCCGGGAACGAGAAACACGCGCAGGAGACGACGCTGCGTCGCGATCCGGACAACAAGGAACGCAAACAGCAACCGGCCCGCTATCGTCCCGAGCTCCTGAAAAAGCTGCACGCCGGCCACCGTCTGCTCCACCTGACGCGGCGCCAGGTTGCGCACGTCCGGCAGCCCGGGGACCATCCGCGGCGTATGAAGAATTACCCCAGACGCCAGGGCATAGCTGCACGCTACTAGCAGCGTGGTGACGAGAGTGGTCTTTCTCAAGGGAGGATGGAATATTCCTGCAAGGCTCGGTCTCTTCAACGTCCCTTGAGATTTTTTCTCTCGCCAGATCGGCGATTCCGGAAGGAAAGGCCGGACGAGGATAAGCGGGATGGCCGGAATCAGTCCCGAGAGCAACGTGTAACGCCAAGCCTCGTGCACCATTCGGATCGCAGGGAAGTGTTCGGCGTAAGTCACGGCGACGTAATAGGCCCCAGTCGCCATCAGCCCTCCTAGTCCAAACGAAGCCTGGGTGTAACCCAGGACAGATTCGCGCTGTCTGGGATTCGAAAAAAGTTCAGCGAGCCACGCCACTCCAGCCACGTATTCCACGCAGGTACCGATGATGGTTGTGCAGCGGAAAACAAGGAGTTGGGGCAGGCTGGTGGAATAGCTGGCCGCGCACGCCGACACGGCATACAAAAGGATGCTCCATACAAGGACTCGTCGTCGTCCGAGAAGGTCCGTTAGATAGCCGCCGAGAAGGCCAAAAATGCCTCCCATCGCGAGCGGGACATACAAGAGCAGGGCCACCCAGTGGTTGAACACGGGCGTACCCGGCTTCAAACCCCCGAGAGAAATAAGGGCGGGCCGCATAATGAGCGGCAGGATCAAAATTTCGTAGAGATCGAAGGCGAAGCCGAGCGCGGCCACTCCGCAGATGAGCCACTGGATCGGTGACAAACGGGCGAAGCTTGGTGTAAATCCAGGGATCTCAGCGCCACCAATCGGCGTGCGCGCGTGCCGCGTCGGCTCTCCCAAGAACTCTCCCGGAACTGAAATGGGCTCCAGACCTCGAAGCCAGTGCCGCGTCATTTGAAGTCAAGAGGGTTTATGATACAAGTTCAAATAATTTCACAATTGATGAGGAAGACTCACAAATGGATTTCACATCACGGCAGTTCCGCGCTTTTCTGCTCGTGGCGCAACATCGGAGCTTTTCGCGCGCGGCGGAAGCGCTTTACATCACGCCATCCGGCTTGAGCGTTGTGATACGAGAGCTCGAATCGCAGCTCGGGTTTCGGCTCTTCGATCGGACAACACGCCATGTCGGACTTACAACGTTCGGGAATGAATTGCTCGGAGTGGTCCAGGAAAGTCTCGAGAGGGTGGATGCCGCCGTATCCCGCGTGGGGCGGTCGGCGATCGAAGCCAGCCTCTCCTTATCCGTCGGCGCGCCGCCACTGATCGCGGCCAACGTGCTGCCGGAAGCGATCAAGGAATTCCGTGGCCGCAGGCCCGACCTCCGGATTCGAATGTTTGATGTCGGCGGAGAGGCCCTCACACGGCTGGTCGAGGAGGGCAAACTGGATATGAGCCTGGGCGCGTTTTTCAAGCCCGCTCCCGGAATCCGCCGCACGCCATTGTTTCGTTTTTCCTTGATGGTGATTCGCCCCGATTCCGGCGCGGCATTGCGCCGAACCTCCACCAGATGGTCCGCCCTGAAGGGAGAGCCGCTGATTTCGCTGGTGCCGGACAATCTGGTCCAGCAGTTCATCGACAAGCATCTGGCCCGCGCCGGCGTTTCCGCTCAACGGCGTGCCGTGTTCAATCATCTCGATACGTTGATTTCCATGGTCGAGGCGGGGGAGGGCGTTGCCGTCATCCCTTCGTTTGTGCTGCCCGCCTGCCGAAACCGCAAAGTGGCGATGAGCAGGCTGATCAATCCCGTCGTGCCGTTGGACTTCTCTCGTATCAGCCTTCGAGGAAAGAAGTTGCCGCCCGGCGCGGCTGCCTTTACCTCTTTCCTGCAGGGCTACATCGCCCGATGGGCTGGTCGCGCGGGTGTCTTGTAGCGCCCAAGACCATAACCGGGATATCTGGATGGGCCCATCAAAACACCCCTGGCTTCCCAACAGAGCTTCTTCAGGATTTCCCTCCAAACTTTGTGCTAACCGTTGTCGTATATTCCGTCAAAGTGAGCAAGAGAGCGACAGTCTGAATTGGCGCCGCTCAGCAGACTATCTGAGGCTCCTGAAAACTCGGCTCTGGTGTACGATTGCGGGACGAAGCTCGACGGAGGCTAACCATGGGAAATCTCTGGCAGGACGTTCGATACGGCGCGCGCATGCTGCTGAAGAACCCCGGGTTCAGCGCGATCGCGATCCTTTCCTTGGCGCTCGGCATCGGCGCGAACACCACCATCTTCACGGTCGTAAACGCCGTGCTCCTGAACCCGCTTCCTGTGAAGGACATCTCGCGCGTGGTGGAGATCGACACGATCGACTCCAAGCTGCGAGTCACCCAGGAGAACGCCACCAAGCTCGGCATGTCGTTTCCGAATTGCCGCGACTATGCGCGAGAGAATCAGGTGCTCGACGGTGTCTCCTGCCAGATGGGCCTGACTTTGACCTGGAGCGGCGGTGCTGAGCCCCAGCAAATCAACGGGCAACTCGTCACCGCGAACTATTTCGATGTATTGGGATTGCGGCCCGCCGCCGGGCGTTTCTTTTTCCCGGACGAGGATACCAAGCCAAGCGGCAACAACGTCGCCGTGCTGAGCTATAGCCTCTGGGCCAACAAATTCGGTTCCGACCCCAATCTGATCGGCAAGACTCTCACCCTGAACGCCACAAGCTACAACGTAATCGGCGTCGCGCCGCGCGGATTCAAAGGCACTTTCACATTCTTGAGTCCCGAGGAGATTTGGATTCCGACCAGCATGTATCCCCGGGCGCTGGCCGGGTTCGAACGCGACAACTTCAACGATCGCCGTTTCCTTGACGCGGGTGTGGTCGCGCGCCTGAAGCCGGGCATTGGTCTCGCCGCGGCTGAGGCATCCCTGAAAACGATCGCGACGCACCTCGAAAGCGAATACCCGAAGGACAACGCGGGACGCAGCGTCGCACTCACTCCGTTGGCGGACGCCGCCGTCGGTGCGAACCAGCACGACCAGTTCGCTCTTGCCGGCGGCGTGATGATGGGGATTGTCGGACTTGTGCTGCTGATTGCCTGCGTGAATCTGGCGAATCTCTTGCTTGCGCAGGCCGCCCGGCGCGAAAAGGAAATGAGCCTGCGCGCCGCTCTTGGCGCCAGCCGCGGCCGGATGCTGCGGCAGCTGGTCACCGAGAGCATGCTTCTAGCTCTTGCCGGGGGAGCGGTGGGTCTGGTGATCGCGTACTGGGGACGAACGGCACTATGGTCGTTCCGGCCGCCGTTTATCGAGCAGAGCGGCATCGACCTTACTCTTGATTCGCGCGTGCTGCTCTTTACCCTCGGCATTTCCATCGTCACAGGCTTGCTTTTCGGAATTGCGCCGGCGATCAAGGCTTCACGTACCGATCTCGTTGAAACTCTCAAAGTGGGCGGCCGGGGAAACACGGTCGGCTGGCGGAGCAATCCTCTGCGCGGCGTCCTCGTGATCTCCGAAATCGCTCTGGCGATGGTTGCGTTGATAGGCGCGGGGCTTTTCGTCCGCAGCATGCAGAACGCGCAGCGAATCAATCTGGGCTTCGAATCGCAGAACCTGTTCGTGATGGCATTCGATCTGGGCGCGCTCCATTATGACGAAGGCCGCGGCCAGCAGTTCTTTCGCGACGCGATCGAGCGCGCAAAGGCGTCGCCAGGCGTTGCGTCGGCAACGGTTGCGTCCAATGCCCCGCTGGGCGGCGGCTTGGGCCGCACCGTATTTCCCGAAGGTCAGAGCGAGACCTCCGGCTATCGCGGAACGATGACAGAGCTCGACGACGTTATGCCGAACTACTTTGAAACGCTCCACATCCCGCTGATTGCCGGGCGCACGTTCAACGATTCCGATCGCGCCACTACCACGTGGGTCGCTGTCGCCAACGAGGCCATGGCGAAGCATTTTTGGCCGAACGAGAGTGCCCTCGGGAAGCGCTTCCATTTCTTCGGCGAAGATCATCTGAGGGAAATCGTCGGGATCGTCGGAAACACCGTCGTGAACAACATTGGTGAAGAACCGCAGCCTCTCGCCTATCTGCCAATGACGCAGGACTACTCACCTGCGGCCACGATCCAGGTGCGAACGCTCGCGAGACCCGAGACAGTTGTCGCCGCCGTCCGAGGACAGGTCCAGTCCCTCGATCCGAGTCTCGCCATCACAAACGTGGAGACGATCGGCGAAGTTGTCAGCCAGGGATTGTGGGCGCCTCGAATGGGCGCGGCGCTGCTTGCATTGTTCGGCGGGCTGGCGCTCATCCTGGCGGCTGTCGGCGTTTATGGCGTGCTTTCATACTCCGTGAATCAGCAGACCCACGAGATCGGCATCCGCATGGCCCTCGGAGCGCAGCCGGCAAGCGTGCTCTGGCTCGTCATCGGCCAAGGGCTGCAACTTGCGGGCGCTGGTCTCCTGCTCGGACTCATCGGCGCGCTCGCTGCCACGCAAGTGCTTGCGAGTCTCCTATTCGGAGTAAGCACGCGCGATCCGGTGACGTTCGCCGGCGTATCGCTCGTCCTGCTGATCGCCGCGATCCTGGCGTGCTACGTACCGGCGAGGCGCGCCACGCGAGTGGACCCGATTATTGCGTTGCGGTACGAATAGCCGGACTGCGAAGCTCACATTTTCGAATCGAGACGCAAATTTCGTCGCGTAGGGGCGGGTCTGTGAGCCGCCCGCAACAACCCCGCGTATCCGATGAAATGTTCGCAACCCGCACGAACTGGAACCTCAAGACCAACAGGCTGAGCGAAGCGCTCGCGCGGCATCGCGCCGCCGGAAATCCGGTGCTGGATCTCACAGCCTCAAACCCAACAACCTGCGGATTTCGCTACAACGTCCCGGAAGTGCTGGGCGCGCTCGCGAATCCCGCTACCCTCGTTTACGAACCTCAGCCCAAGGGCCTCGAGTCAGCGCGCAACGCGGTCGCCGCCTACTATGCCGACCGCGGTGACGATGTGGGAGCGGGAGATATCATTTTAACGACGAGCACGAGCGAGGCGTATTCGTTCGTGTTCCGGACCCTGTGCAATCCTGGCGACGAAATTCTGATTCCGGCGCCGAGTTATCCTTTGTTCGACTTCCTCGCGGATATCCAGGACGTAAAGCCTGTGCGCTATCCACTCCTCTACGATTACGGCTGGCAGATCGACTTCGCGGCCCTCGAAAGCGCGATCACACCCCGCACTCGCGCGGTGATTGCCGTCCACCCGAATAATCCCACGGGCCATTTCTGTTCGGCGCGCGAGGTCACGCGATTGAACGAAATTTGTTCGCAACGTCAAATCGCTATCATCGCCGACGAAGTGTTCCTCGATTTCGCGCTCGCGGCTGACAGGGAGCCTAGTTTCGCCGCGAACGCCTCGTCTCTTACCTTCACGATGAGCGGCCTCTCCAAAATCTCCGGCCTCCCGCAAATGAAGTTCGCGTGGCTCGTCGCGAGCGGCCCGCGCGAATTGAAAGCCCAAGCGCTCGCGCGATTGGAAGTGATTGCCGATACCTATCTCTCGATGAACGCGCCGGTACAGCACGCAGTTTCCGCGCTGTTCGGCCAGAGGCACGGATTCCAGCCTCAATTGATGGAGCGAGTGCGCAAGAACCTCGCGGAGTTGGACCTGCTATTAAACCGGCAAAAAGCCTGCTCGCGTCTCGAAGTTCACGGCGGCTGGTACGCCGTTCTGCGCGTGCCCGCGACGCGACCCGACGAGGATCTCGCAATCGCCCTGCTCGAAGCGAAAAACGTTTACGTTCACCCCGGGCTTTTCTACGATTTCCCGGGCGACGGCTATCTTGTCGTCAGCCTGATTACCCCGCAAAATGACTTTCAGCAGGGTATCGAAGCGTTGATAACGATGTACTAATTCGTACTTTGGCGAGAATCCCGCCGCTCGTTGATGCGCCCGCCAAAAAAGCCTGCTTGGCTCTGGCTGCTATTTACATCGGCTCGGAGTTTTCCTACCATGCATGAGCGGTTTCTCGGAGTCGTGCCTGGGCGCGACTTGGATTCCCCGCGCGCCGAGGCCGCAGACAGCCATGCCACGTTCCGCCCGTTTAGTCGTGATCGAACCAAACGGCACGCGCCGCGAAGTGCAGATAGCTACGTTTCCATTCCGCATCGGCCGCCAGGCCGGCAACGAATTGACGCTCCGAGACAGCCGCATCAGCCGCCAGCAAGCCCAAATCACCTCTGAGAATGGAACCTTCACGCTCGAAGACATGGGCAGCCGCCACGGCACGTTCGTCAACGGCGAGAAAGTCCTTCGCTACGAATTGAAAGCGAAAGACAAAATCGATTTCGGCATGGCGGATTCGTACAAGCTGCTCTACCTTGGTTCTGGCGCGACGATTGAGGAACTTGTCGAGCGCGTCGAGGCCCCCGCCCCCACGCAGTCAGGTTCCCGTGAGCTCTACCATTTGGGCGTCCTTCTGGAAGTTGCCCGCACTCTCGGAACGGGGCTCTCGCTCGAAGACGTCCTCACCGCGGTTGTTGACGCCTCCATTCAGGTTACGCGCACGGAACGCGGAGTCCTGCTCCTGGCAAATCCCGCCGGCGAACTCCAGATGATCGTTGCGCGCGACGCGGAGAAGGGGACGCTGCGGCCGGATCAGTTGCAGGTTTCGCAGAGCGTGGTGAAGCGCGTCGCGAATTCGCGGCGTGAGTTGATCGTCACCGACACCGGTGAGGATGGGGGAATGGGAGCTCAAGAGAGCGTCGCCCGGCTCGAGCTGCACACGATCGTGGCGATTCCCATCGATAAGCTGCCGGTGATCGAAACTCTCGACGCCACGATTTCCACCCGCCAAGGGGAATTGCTCGGCGTGCTCTACCTCGATAGCCATGCTTCTTCCAGTGCGTTCACGGATCTCGATCGCGAAGTTTTGCGGACGCTGGCTCGTGAAGCCGCCACGGTGGTGGAGAACGCGCGGCTGTTCGCCGCGGCGCGCGCCAAAGCGCGCCTCGACCACGAAATTGAAATTGCCAGCGGGATCCAGCACCAGCTCTTGCCGAAAACGTTGCCGAACCTGCCCGATGTCGCCGTCGCGGGCTCCACTCTTTCGTGCCAGTCCGTCGGCGGCGATTGCTTCGATGTGATTCAGCTCGGTGGAGGCCGGCACGGATTTTTCGTCGGTGACGTTGCGGGGAAGGGAATCTCGGCCGCGCTGCTCGCGACGCTCCTGCAGGGCGTGTTCTTCACCACCGCGGCAATGGATATTTCACTTCCCGGCGTGTTCTCGCGCGTCAACCAGTATCTTTGCGAGCGGAGCGGCGAGGACCGCTACGCCACGGTTTTTTACGGCGTTCTCGACAAGATGGGCCGCTTCGAATATGTAAACGCAGGCCACGTGCCGCCCCTCGTGCGCAAACAGTCGGGAGCTGTCGAGGCCCTCGGTTCCGCGAACTTCCCCGTGGGAATGTTCGCGGAAGCGGAGTATCAGAGCGCGCGCGTGAATCTCGATCCCGGCGATTTCCTAGTGATCTACTCAGACGGCGTTTCGGAAGCGTCGAACCTCAACAACGACCTCTT